>Ga0326728_10020127_pt1 | contig 12797 bp, 8 predicted proteins | sample MB3enrmetagenome_FD_207602 | JGI IMG/M metagenome (GOLD analysis project Ga0326728, IMG submission 207602) | Lab enriched peat soil microbial communities from McLean, Ithaca, NY, United States - MB31MN | ecosystem: Environmental > Terrestrial > Soil > Wetlands > Peat | place: USA: New York...
CCTCCTGCGAGCTTGCTCGCGCCTCACGCGTCCAAGTACCGCGCTCCAGTACCCGGCCAGTAAGCTGGCCTGAGCGAAAGCGGCAGCAAGCTGCCGCACTCCAAAAGCATTCGACTCTCGACTCTTGACTAAAATGGCTGGCACAGGCGTTCACAGTAACGAAGTTCACGAGCTCGGTAACAAGGCTCTCGCCGATGCGCATCTTCAGGAAGCCTATCGCTCTTCGACCCTCCGCCTTTACATGCACCGCTTGGAAGCGGTCGCCGAAGTCCCTGGCTGGGAACGGCTGCGCGAGCGCGCCCAAGAACTCAAGCGCGAAGTGATGGAGCACTTGGACTTTTACCTCGAGCAGTTTGCCGACAACGTGGAGCGGCGCGGCGGCAAGGTACACTGGGCCGCGACAGCCGAGGACGCCTGCCGGATAGTTCTGGAAATCGCGCAGCAATGCGGCGCCAGGGAAATCGTCAAGGCAAAATCGATGCTCGGGGAAGAAGTGGAGCTGAACCATGCACTCGGGGCGCGGGGGATTCGCCCCGTCGAGACGGACCTGGGCGAGTTCATTATCCAACTCGCCGGCAACCGGCCCGCGCACATCGTGGCCCCAGCCATCCACATGACAAGGCATGATATTGCGGACCTCTTCGCCACTCACCTTCACTCCGAGCGTACCGTGGCGCCGGAACGACTTACGGCGATTGCACGCCAGGTCCTTCGAGAGAGATTTGCCAAGGCGGGCATAGGCATGAGCGGCGCCAATTTCCTGGTGGCGGAAACCGGTACCGTGGTCTTGGCGGAAAATGAGGGGAACATCCGTTTTTGCACGACAGCGCCGCGGGTACATGTGGCGCTGGTGGGAATCGAGAAGCTTATCCCGCGTTTTGCGGACCTTGGCGTCTTCCTGCGGCTCCTGGGGCGTTCGGGCACGGGACAGAAGCTGACGACTTACACCTCTTTCCTCACCGGCCCGCGGCGCCCGGGTGAAGACGGTCCGGACGAGATGCACGTGGTGCTGGTCGACAATGGGCGCGTGGACACCTTGGCGGATCCCAAGATGCGGGAAGCGCTTTATTGCATCCGTTGTGGCGCCTGCCTCAACACTTGCCCGGTTTATCGCAAGATTGGCGGGCATGCCTACGGTTGGGTTTACAGCGGTCCCATCGGGGCGTTAGTCACTCCTCAATTCACCAGCCTCGGGCAGGCGCGGGAGTTGCCCTTCGCTTCTTCCCTTTGCGGAGCCTGCCGCGAAGTTTGTCCCGTCAAAATCAATATCCCCGATCTCCTGCTTCACTTGCGGAGTAGGGCGCAGGAAGTGGCCCCTGCACCCAGACCGAAAGGCTCGCTCTTGCGCGAGAAGACCATGATGCGCCTGTTTGCCTGGGCCCTGTCGCGCCCCTGGGTTTATGCGCTCGGCGGGCGCATGGCGCGCTGGGGCCAGTTCGTGCTTGCTCGTTCCGGCTGGATTCGAAAAGTTCCCCTCTACCCGGCGTCCCGCTGGACGGATGCACGGGACCTCCCCGCGCTTGCGCAAAAGTCCTTCCACGACCGCTGGAAAGAAATTTCTTAGCATCGGTTGACTCCGTCCCCAAGGCGCACACATGGCTGCCAGATGCCGTGCGGCCGTCTGGAGTATAGAATTGCGGTTGCGAACGAGCCCGTGGGGTATATACTGCTGTGGTTCAAGCTCCCAAAATTGAAATCTTGGAAAAGTGGAGGTGTTCCGTGAAGAAGAGGATCTCTGGATTTTCTCTAGCTGTCGCAACCGCAGTCAGTCTGGGAGCCTTCGTTTTCGCCGGCTCAGCGGCGAAAGCGCAGGACTACGCAGCACTGGCCCGAAGAATTGTCAAGACGTCGGCGAGCGTCAAACCGGGGGACGTGGTGGTAGTCTCCGGCGGCAAGCACGACGTCGCGCTGATGGAAGACCTCGCGATAGAATCCGCCAAAGCCGGCGGTCTGGTGACCATGTTCCTGGACTCGGACAAGTTAGAGCGCGCCATTTTCACCGAGGTGCCTGAGCAATACCTCGAACAGCAGCCGGCCTATTTCGTCGAATGGCTCAAGCACATCAAGGTTTTCATCGGCCTGCCCGGAGTCGAGGATCCCAAGGCCACTTACGGCGACGTCCCTCCAGAGCGATTCGCGAAGGCCAACAAGGCCGGTCAAGTGATTGCGGACGCGCTTAACGCCTCAGGAGTCCGCATCGTTAACGTTGGCTATCCCACCCAAAGTAATGCGGCCGTCAATCAACTCGATTTCGCCACTTATCAGAAGGTCTTCTGGGACGCGGTGGGCGCCGACTATCAGAAGATTTCTGAACAGGGAAAGAAGCTCAAACAGATGCTGCAAGGAGCGAAGACCGTTCGCGTGACCTCCCCCAGCGGCACCGATTTCACCTTCTCAGTCGGAGACCGGCCGATCTTCGTCAATGACGGCATCATGACGGAGGAGAAGGCGAAGTCACAGCTCGCTGTCACCCGCTTTGTTTCTCTCCCCAGCGGTTCTGTCTTCTTTGCGCCGATCGAAACTTCCGCGAATGGAAAGGTGGTCGTTCCCAGGGCTCGGTGCCAATTCAAGCCTCTCACGGGGGAGTCGTTCGAGTTCAAGCAGGGACACCTTGAGAACTTCAAGGCCGAGCAGGGCGCCCAGTGCTTTGCGGAGTTCATGGCGCCTTACAGCGGGCCGAAAGATGTGTTCAGCTCTTTCCAGATCGGTCTCAACCCTGCTGCCAAGGTCATGGAAAACCCGGGAGATTACCGTCCGGGTTACGCCGCCGGTCTCGTCTCCATCGGCACTGGCGACAACCAACTTATCGGTGGCAGCAACAAGGTACAGGGCGGGGGCGGGTGGGACGCCCCCATCGTCAACGCAACGGTCACGATCGACGGCAAGACGGTTGTTAAGGATGGGAAGCTGACGCTCTGAGATCCGGTCGAGGGAAACTCGGGTTCGGCGTAGGACGCGGATGGCAGGGCTGGCATCGTCACGCCAGTTTTGGTGTGCTCAGCGTACGCCTTCCTGCTGATGGAGAGGCGACCCCATAGAAAACTCCGCTACCGACTCTGCCTGAAGCGCGGCCACGCCTACCCACGCGCGCAGCTTGCGAGCCATCTCGCGGTAACTAAAACCGGCGAGTTTGTGATGAGCATTCAGCCTGAGTTGCGCAAGCAGTAATGCGCGCACCACCCTCGCCTCCCATTTGACTAGGCGCCTCTTGGGTGGATGAGCGAAGTAAATTATTGCCCTAATTCCGACCGAGGCTACCGGTGAGGTTCGGGAAATGTGGGCCTTACATCTCTCCGAAGTTATAGCCCAGCCAGACGGTGCCGCCAATCACCTGGTCGCTGCCAAACTGGTTCGTGAGGCCCGGCACCTGGCGGAAATCAAACTGTGGCCGAAGGAAAATGTGGGGCTTTACATAGAACTGAACGCCGGCCCCCACATGCACCTGGAAATGGCTTGAATTGCCCACAGACGCGGCCTGCGTCGTGCAGACTGCGGTGCCCACGCAAGAAGTCTCTGTATATGAAAAGCCCGATCGCGCGCCGCCAATTCCCCCTTCCAATCGTAGTTGCAGCCGCTTGCGGTTAATGGGGGCATAGATCCAGTTGAAATCGTAGAAGAGCTGCCGGTACTGCAGGGGGCCGTAGTTGCCCTTGGTGGGTTGGAAGCTAAGTGCCCCTCCGATGCCGATATGCTTGTTCAGCATCCCGTCTCCCTCAAAGCCCATGAGGAGCCCGCCCAAACCGGGCGTGGGCTCACAAGTGGCATCCGTGGACGAGGGCGTGCAGGAGCTAAAAGCGTTGAGGGACGAAGCATTCTCAATGCCGAGGCCAGTCGCCTTGTCGTGGACGCTGCCGAAACCAACGGCCACATCGAACGAGCCTTGCGCTTGGAGCAGCGGGACCGAGCCCAGCAGCAGGATCAAGGGAAGAAAGGTGCGGATGTATTTCACGTTATATCCTCCTGTTCATCAACTTGAGCTCATCATCATTCAGAGGTAATGCCCTTGAAACAAACGGACGGCCCCGCCGCCCCGAGAGACATTGGCTGCTTCCAGGGGCGCGGTTCAGTCACAACACTTGTTAAGACGAAATCTGTGCCAGGATAGTTGCCAGAAAGACAGCCCGCGGACCCCATCAGGTCTCGGCGAGCAGCAGCACCATTACTCTAACATGGGAATAAGGTGCAACTCCAAACGCTGCGTGCGACCAGCGCGTCCCCAATTCGCCGATAAGGTTGGGGAAAGCATCTGCGTCATCTGCACAATCTGCGGATTTGTTCTTGCCCACCAAAGCCCGCCTCTTACCGGCGAATCGACGGCCTAAACCTTGCTCTTTACACAAAGCACGTGTTGTGGTAGCCTATATAAGTTGTCGCATGGGAAAGCTTGCAAGCCAGCGCGGGAAGGAGGTTCGAAATCGGCCCGGCGGGGGCGGGAAATGGGGCAAAAAATACAAAAAAGATACTAAATAGACGGAACGAACCTAAGATTCTGTTGCAAATAAAGGGGTTAACGCCCTTAGAGGCTCAAAAACGAACCGAATTCTGAGTGCGAAAAACGCCGATCAAAGCGAAAAATACGGCCTAGAATCGACGAATTGTGCGGCATTGATTGAAAGGAGAAACTGGAAACTCGAAACTGGAGATTCGAAAATGGAAATTGGAAATTTGAAACTAAGGCTGCCAGTTTCCAGTTTCTACTTTCTGATTTTTCAGCGCCGTAACGGGCAAAACCACGCAGCATATCACTTCTACGCCGCGCACCCGAAAAGCTCCCGATCGTTGCTCGCCGCTGGGATTTCTAGTACACTCCTCGCGCCTAATCGAACACGTTTTATTTCTAGCAGTGATGCGAGTCGTCTTTCAATCCGCCGATCGGTTTTCGATCCTCCGGACTGAGGTTTCCGGGTTATGAGGCAGATGATCAAGCGCCTGCTGATTTCTTTGCTGATTCTACTCCTGCTCATCGTCGTGGGCGGGGGCGGTTGGCTGTACTGGCGCGTTCGCGCGAGCCTTCCCCAACTCGAGGGAGCGATTCAAGTTGCCGGGTTGTCAGCCCCGGTCGAGGTCTTGCGTGACGCGCGGGGCGTTCCTCACCTTCGTGCCTCCTCGCTCCGGGACCTGTTCTTCGCGCAAGGTTACGTGACTGCGCAAGACCGCCTCTGGCAGATGGACTTGAGCCGGCGGTTGGCGGAGGGAGAACTCTCCGAGGTTTTTGGCGAACGGACGCTCCGGCTTGACCTCGAGAACCGAACCTTGGGGTTGCGGCAAGTTTCTCAGCGCGCCCTGGCAGAGCTCAGCCCTGAGGCGCGCGCTCCACTCACAGCGTATGCCAACGGGGTCAACGCATTCATCGCCAGCCACAGGCACCGCCTGCCCATAGAATTCCTCTTGCTCAATTACCAGCCTCGGCCCTGGGGCGAGAGCGATTCCCTTGGCGTGGCATTGAATCTGCTCAAGACGCTCAACACAACTTGGCGGACGGATTTGATGCGCGAACGCATCCGGGCAAAGCTTGGCTCTGAACTTTCCGCCGATCTCTTCCCGGACCACTCGCCGTTGGATGAGCCGGTGGCTGAGGTTGGCGCCACCGGGACTGCCATGAAATTGGCTCCCCTCCTCGGCGGAGGAGGGGGTCAGGGGGTGGTAGACGGGACCCAGCGCGGCCAACCACCCCCGTACCCCCTCCTTCAGCAAGGAGGGGAATTATTTGAAGTTGACCCTACCCTGGCGGCGCTCGTTTCCTCAGGTGACAACAGCGATGCAGGGCTGGGAAGCAACAACTGGGTGGTGAGCGGCGCTCACACTCAATCGGGCAAGCCGTTAATGGCTAATGACCCTCACCTCGATCACAGCGTTCCCAGCGTCTGGTACATGATCCACTTGAAGGCGCCGGGGCTGAACGTGACGGGGGTTAGTTTGCCTGGCTTGCCGCTGGTGACTATAGGCCACAATGAGAAGGTTGCCTGGGGTATGACCAATACGGGTCCGGACGTCCAGGATCTGTACGCGGAAAGCTTCGACTCCGGCGCGCCCAACAGGTACCTCCACAACGGGACATGGGTTGACGCCGAAGTCCGGGACGAGGTTATCAAGGTCCGCGGCAAGCGGGATTACCGATTCACTGTGAAGGTAACACGCCATGGCCCTATCGTTGCCCATCCTGGTGGCCGGGACTTGGCCTTACGATGGACGGCGCTCGAACCACACGCCCTCTCGGCTCTGTTCAACGCCGTATCCAAAATCGGCCTGGCGCAGAATTGGGAGATGTTCACCGCCGCCTTGCGCGACTACACGGGACCGATGCAAAACTTTGTGTATGCCGATAGGGATGGAAATATCGGCTACTACGCAGCGGCATGGGTGCCCATCCGGAAACAGGGCACCGGCGCTGTGCCCATGCCGGGCAGTACGGACGATTACGACTGGACAGGCTACATCCCGTTCGAGGACCTGCCGCATTCTTACAACCCTGCAAGGGGCATCATCGCCACGGCCAATGGCCGCGTGGTGCCTGACGATTACCCCTATTTCATTACCAGCCACTGGGAGGCCCCTTTTCGCACCGCGCGCATCTTTCAACTACTCCGTGCCGGCAGGGCGTTCAGCGTTGACGACATGCTGCGCATTCAGACCGACATTGTCACTCTGGAAGACAGTTGGCTCGCCGGGCAACTTCTGAAAGCGGACTTCCAGCATCAGCCGCAAGACCCCGAGGCCCAGTACGCCATCAGCCTCCTGAGGCATTGGGATGGCGAGGCCAGGATGGATTCTGCCGCCACCTTGGTTTGCGAAGTCACCCGCCAAGCCCTGCTCGAACGCATCCTCAAACCCAAACTGGGCGACGACCTCTCGGGCTACCACTGGGGAATGAGCACCATATTCCTCGAGAACGTGTTGGCGAACAACTGGACGCGCTGGCTCCCGCGCGGCGACTCCTCTTTCGAGGAAACCTTGATAAAGAGTCTTGAAGACGGTGTGAAGCAAATCCCCAGCCGGGTGGGCAGTCGAAGTCACGACGCCTGGAAGTGGGGCAATACCATCCCCCTGACTTTCTACCATCCGCTGGGTCAAGGTTTTCTCCTTTTGGGCAGGCTGCTGGATGTCGGCCCTTTTCCGCAGGCAGGGACTACAACCACTGTAAAAGCGACAACCACCCGTCACGGTCCTTCCATGCGCATGGTCGTAGATCTCTCTACCCTCGACCATTCGGTCCAGAACATTACTCTCGGCGAATCCGGCCAAGTGTTCAGCCCTTACTACCAGGACCAGTTCGACGCTTGGTACCACGGCCGTAGCTTTCCCATGTCCTTCAGCGATGCGGCGGTTGAGCAGGCCACCGTCCACAAACTGGTTTTAAGGCCCGGCAAGAAATTTGGAGGATGTGGGGCGGGTGGGGAGGGGGTCAATGCCGGGAAACCGGAAACACGCAGCCCTATCGCCGCTGCCGCTGGCCCGTAGCGAAGTGCAAATTGCCAAGGCACGCGACCTTCGCCACAACGAAACCGCCAGCGGCACCTGATTGTCGAACTGGACGACCCCCTCACCCGGCCCGCTCCGGCTGATGAAAGCGCCGGCAGCGGGCCACCCTCTCCCCCAAGGGGGAGAGGGCCAGAGCTTGTACATTGTTTGTATATTCCGCCTTGATATAGTCTGGCGCTGCAGGAGGCTGCGCGAGGCCGGAAAACCGCAACGCAAAGGTAGAAACTGCAGACACGCGCGTCTCGCCTGTAAGGAGAAGAGACTGAAAATGTACTTACCGAAGAGAGCAACCGAAGGTGGGCCCGGATTGCGCCGGGTGGCTCTACTCATCATCTGCCTACTGGCCAGTGCGGCTGGCGCGCTGGGGGCGGCTGAAGAAACCGCCTCCCCGGCGTTGCAACTGGAATATCACCTCGTCCTGACGCACCCTACGTCGCACCTTGTGACCGTCGAGATCACAGCCGGCAAGGTCTCGGGCGATTCCCTCGATTTCGTCATGCCTGCCTGGTCGCCAGGCCGTTACGCTATTTACGACTTTGCCAAGAACGTGCAGGAATTCGAGGCCACTGGCGCGCAAGGCCAGGCGCTGGCTTGGACGGACCTCGACAAGCAAACCCGGCACGTGGACGTCCGCCAGGCTGGCGGAATCGTCAAGGCGCGCTACCGCGTGTTCGCCAACGACCTAAACGGTTCCTTCTCGCAGTTTGACAACACGCACGCCAACTTAAATGGCCCTTCGATCTTCATGTATATCGCCGGGCACAAGTCCGACCCGCTCACGCTGACCGTGGACGCACCGCAGGACTGGCAGTTGATAAGCGGCTTCTCCGAGTCCACGAGCGAGCGGACCTTCCAGGCGCCGAATTACGACCGCTTGGTTGACACTCCCATCGAAGCTTCCGCCCAAACGAAGCTGGCGCAATTCCAGGAGCAGGGGAAGACGATCCGCGTCGCGGTGCACGCTTATGACGAGGATGACACCGACACCTCGAAGCTCCTCGAGGGCCTGAAGAAGATTGTCCACGTGGAAATGGCAATGATGCCTGCCCCGGATTTCGAGCGCTACACTTTTATTTTCCACTTCGCCCCCGACATTTCGATGGGCGACGGGATGGAGCATCTGAACTCCACCCAGATCATCGTGCGGGGAAGCCTGAGCAGCAGCCTTGACGAGGCGCTCGAGACCGCGGCGCACGAGTTCTTTCATGTCTGGAACGTCAAACGCCTGCGGCCCGCCGAACTCGGACCCTTTGATTACACCCGCGAAGTCTACACGCCGTCCCTCTGGTTTGCCGAGGGGGTGACCACCTATGTGAGTTATCTCAGCCTGTTGCGTTCAGGCCTGTGGACGCGGGAGAAATTCCTCGGCCGCCTGTGCGATGAGATCAGTACCCTGGAAGAAGAACCGGGACGGACGCTGATGTCCGCCGAGAGCTCCAGCTTCCATGCCTGGTTCTACGACCGCTCTCCGCAAATGCAGGAGACCAACTTCACCAATTCCACCATCTCCTATTACAACAAGGGCGCGCTTCTCGGCATGCTTCTGGACCTGGAGATGCTGTCCCGGACACAGGGCGCCAAATCCCTCCTGGATGTGTTGTCGTCGCTTTACCACAAGTTCTACGAGACGCCGCCCGCAACTTATTACGGCCCGGGCCGCGGTTACAACGAGCAAGACATCCTCGAAGCAGTGAATGAAGTTGCGGGGAGCGACTTCACACCCTTCTTCGAAGGCTACGTTCGAGGGACTTCGCCGCTTCCGTACGACAGAGCGCTCGGTTTGGCCGGACTCGCTTTGCGGACCCGTGTTCCCGAAGGCGCGCCGCCGAGTGTCGGCATAACTGCCTCACCCGACAACCGCGGCGTCAGGGTCTTCGCCGTCCGTCCGGGTGGGGCCGCTGACCGCGCCGGGCTCGGTCGCGATGACCTGCTGATTGCAGTCGATGACCAATCTCTGGCTACGGCGGATTTGAGTGAACGCCTGAAAGCCTATCCGCCGGGAGCAAGCGTCCTCTTCACGGTCGAGCGCCACGGACGACAGGAAATCATCAAACTGACTCTTGAGCCGCCGATTCCGGACTCGTACTCGATCCAGGATCTGCCCGCCGCCACGCCCACGCAGACCGCGATTCGCGATCGGTGGCTCAAGGGGAAATGAATTTTGGATTTTAGATTTTGGATTTTAGATTGAACTCAAGACCCCGCAGTTGCAAATAGAGCGCTTCGCCACACTCAAGGGGAAATGAATTTTGGATTCTAGATTTTGGATTATGGATTAGGTCCCACAGAGAGCGAATAATGAAACTAGAAACTAGTGTCCTGAGTCAGAAGTTCGTTGATGAAGTCAGCCCCGACTTGTCGGGGCGAAAGAGGGTAGCCCACCTTGCGTTTCTTCGCGACTTTGCGTGAGCTGTTTTGATTTTTTCACAGCTTCTCAGCCGTGGGTATGCGAATCCTCCCTCTCCCCCATCCCCTCTCCCGCCCGCGCGGGAGAGGGGTGTCCCGCAGACGCGGGACGGGGTGAGGGCTCCTTGCCCCAGGGCTCGCGCCCTGGGCTACCATCTTACGCCCCTGCCGGGGCTGTGGCACGGCTACCCGAAACTGCAAAATTTTGTTAGCGAACTTCTAACTCAGGACACTAGAAAGCAGAAGCAAGAAAACAACACTGCCAGCTTCCAGTTTCTAATTTCCAGTTTCTGCTTTCTGCTTTGCTTGATTCTGGTCTCGACAATGACCCTCAAGGCCGGCGCTCCCGATCCGGACCCTGCCGATGCGTTGATAGATGCCGGCCACTGGAAACGGGCGCGTGCAATTGTGGAGCCGCGCCTCGCCGCCAACCCGCGCGATGCCCAGGCGGCTTGCCTGCTCTCACGCATCAAGCTGGCTTTTGGCGATTTGGATGGCGCGCTGAAACCCGCCCAGCAGGCGGTGGCGCTCGAGGACGGAAACTCGAACTATCACTTCCAACTTGCGGAAGTTTACGGGGAGATGGCGGCAAGCGCCAGCATGTTTGCGGCCGCAGGTTTGGCCAAGAAGTTCAAGGGCGAGTTGGACGCTTCCCTGGCCCGCGACCCCAACAACCTGGAGGCGCTGGATGCTTTGATGCAGTACAGCTTTCAGGCGCCCGGAATCATGGGGGGCGACAAGGGAAAGGCCCGCGCCATTGCTGAAAGAATGGTGCAACTCAGCCCCGTGCGCGGATACCTGGCGCAGGCTGAGTTGGCCCGAGAAGCAAAAGACTTTGCCAAAGTCGAAGAGTATTTTCTGAAGGCCGTCCAGGCCGATGCAAAGAACTACGAGGCGCAGACCGAGCTTGCGCGCTTTTACACGCAGCCCTCTTACCGGAAGACCGAACAGGCGGAAAAGCACGCGCGCGAAGCCGTGCGGATCGATCCCTCGCGGGCGATGGGCTATTCCATTCTGGCGAAGGTTCTTGCCCTCGAGCAGCGCTGGGGTGAACTCGAAGCCGTTCTCTCCACCTCCGAAAGAAATGTCCCCGACGACCTCGACCCTTACTTTGAGGCTGCGGACGCTTTGCTCGAATCAGGAGTTGACCTCAAACGAGGCGAGACCTATTTGCGGAAATACCTTGCGCAGGAGGCTGAAGGAGAGGAGCCGGACGCAGCTCATGCTCACCGGCTGCTGGGGCTGATTCTGGAAAAGCAGGGCCGAAGTGCGGAAGCCGTTTCCGAGCTCGAGACCGCGGTTCAGATGAATCCCAGCTTCAAAGCGGCGAGAGAAGATCTGAAGAGAGTAAGGAGCGGCTTGCGATAAGGCTAGTGTAGTGTCCACTAATTGAGTGGACAATGTAGCGCCGCCGTCCCGGCGGCATCTGCCGGCAGGATGCCGGCGCTACGAGAAGGCGCGTTGTCCGGCCCTTTCCTGGACACTACACTAGCCGCTTCTTGCGCGCCGCTTCAAATAGACGATCAATCCCACCAAGGCGAGCACAGCAACCAAGCCCAGCGTGACGCGGTGGAAATCCTTGACGACGTGAGCCAGGTCGTACCAACTGTTTCCAAAAAGAAAACCTACGCAACCAATCGCCGTGGCCCAAATTACCGCCCCCGTGAAATTGAAGAGGAGGAAGCGCAGGTAGGGCATCTTGAAAAGCCCAGCTAGCGGTCCCGCGAATACCCGCAGCCCGGTGATGAAGCGACCGCTAAACACGGCCCAGTGACCGTGCCTCAAGAAGAGCGCCTTGGCGTTCTCAAACCGGCGCGCCAGGAACTTGAAGCGCTTGACGTAGCGATCGAAGAAGGCGTTCCCTCCATAGCGACCCAGCGTGTAGCCGAGGCTGTCGCCGAGCGTCGCCCCGGCAATCGCTATCCCGATCGCCCAAACGAGGTGAATCTGGCCTTGGTAAGCGAGGAAGCCCGCAAACAGCAGCACGGTTTCACCCGGCAAGGGCAGGCCACCGTTTTCCAGCATCACGCCGAAAAACACCACCCAGTACCCGTACCGGGCGAAGAATTCCGTTAAGGTCTGAAAGATCGATTCAATCACTGGTTATGGAATTATGCACGAATGTTCCCACTTTGGGGATACTTTATCTGTAGCGTGGGCGTCCCGCCCGCTGTGGCGGGAGCGTCCCGCTCCCGCTGCCGGGGATTCACTCTCCATCACTGAATAGAGTGCTTGATCGAGGGCAGAGGCACGCGCAAGCGCGCGGGCAGGATGCCCGCGCCACAGCGGGCGAGACGCCCGCGCTACCTCCCAGCGGTTCGTCGTGCTAAACTAACGGAGGGATGCGGGAACCTTTCCTGGAAAAAATCGAAAACCGGCCCATGGTCTGCGACGGAGCGATGGGGACGATGCTGTACTCAAAAGGCATCTCTCTGACGCGCTGCTTCGATGAGTTGAATCTGAGCTCGCCGCAGCTCGTGAAGGAGGTCCACCTCGCCTACGTGAAGGCCGGGGCGGAAACCCTTGAAACCAACACCTTTGGGGCCTCGCGGCCGCGCCTGGAAAAACACCATCAGGGTGAGAAGGTCCGCGAAATCAACCTGGCTGGCGCGCGCTTGGCCCGCGAAGTGGCGGGAGAGGATCTCTATGTCGCGGGCTCCGTCGGACCGTTGGGAGTCCGTCTGGAACCCCTGGGGGCGACTTCCCTCGAGGAAGCGAGGGAGGGGTTTCGCGAGCAAATCGCAGCGCTGGCGGAGGGCGGCGTAGACTTGCTCATTGTCGAAACCATGAGCGACCCGAACGAAGCCCACCAAGCCTTGCTCGCCGCACGTGACGTGTGCTCCCTGCCCGTGGTTGTGCAAATGACGGTGCAGGATGACGGCAGCACGTCCATCGGGGCATTGCCCGAGGAC
>Ga0326728_10020128_pt1 | contig 12796 bp, 14 predicted proteins | sample MB3enrmetagenome_FD_207602 | JGI IMG/M metagenome (GOLD analysis project Ga0326728, IMG submission 207602) | Lab enriched peat soil microbial communities from McLean, Ithaca, NY, United States - MB31MN | ecosystem: Environmental > Terrestrial > Soil > Wetlands > Peat | place: USA: New York...
GGGTTCTCGTCGAAATACTCGCTGAGCGAGGCGTACACGAGCGAGTCGACAATGCCCTTGACACTGCTGTTGCCGAGGCGCATCTTGGTCTGCCCGTCAAACTGGGGGTTGGCCATCTTGACGGACAGAACGGAGGTAAGACCTTCCCGAACATCCTCGCCCCTGAGGGTGATCGTTGCGTTCTCCTTGATGAGGCCATTGCGTTTTGCGACCGTATTGATCGTCCGGGTGAGCGCACTCCGGAACCCTTCGAGATGCGTCCCTCCCTCCATTGTATTGACCGAGTTTACGTACGAGTAGATCTTCTCGTCATACGCTGTGGTGTATTGCATGGCCACTTCGAGCTCGAGCTTGTTTTCTGAATCCTTTTTGGAAATATCAATCGGGAGCGGGTGAAGGCATTCCGCGCCCTCATCGAGGTACTTGACGAACTCGGTGAGTCCCCCGGCATAGCAGTAAGTCGCTGTGTCCCCGGAGCGCTCATCGGAGATGATAATCGTGAGCCCGGCGTTCAGGAATGCCAGTTCCCGCAACCGGTGGGCGAGAATATCGTAATCAAAGGTGGTGGTCTCGAAAATGGTGGCGTCCGGGACGAAGTGAATCCGGGTACCGGTCATCTTTGTGCCGAACTGCGCGAGGAATGCCCGCCGGCTCTCCTGCTCCGGGGCGATGGGATCGATAGCCGGTGCGGCTGAAAGATCCTTCTGGCCGGAGGAGTCCGTGATGACCGGTACTACGGTGCGGCTGAAAGGTGCAGGTTCCCCGTACCACTGCTGGTACCGGGCCAGCAGTTCACTCAGGGATTCTTCCCTCTGGGAGAGAGGGGATGTCATCTTCCCCTGGGAGAACCGCATCCCGTAAATATTGCCGTCGCGGTATACCTTGGCGGAGAGCCAGTTGGAGAGGGCATTGACCACCGAGACACCGACCCCGTGGAGGCCCCCCGAGACCTGGTAGGTTTCCTTGTCGAATTTCCCGCCTGCGTGCAGCACCGTCAGTACGACCTCAAGAGCGCTCTTGCCGTTCTTCTCCATACGGTCGACCGGGATGCCCCGCCCGTTGTCCTCGACCATGAGGGAGCCGTCCCGGTTTATCACCACGGCGATGCGGCTGCAGAAACCGGCGAGTGCTTCGTCGATGGAGTTGTCCACGACTTCATAGACCAGGTGGTGCAGGCCGCGGGTGTCGGTGCTCCCGATATACATAGCCGGGCGCTCGCGGACCGGAGTGAGCCCTTCGAGAACCGTGATGTGTGACGCATCGTATGTATCAGTCAAACAAAATCACCCCTGAAAAAATAAAAAAACGGTATTGAATTATCACAATAAATATTGGTGTTGTTATGATATAAGCGTACCGGCGGAAAAATGCCGTGTTTTTCTACCGGAAATCCGCACGGGAATTTCCTCCGAGATCCTTCACTTGAACTCCCCGGCTCCGGCATCCGGAATCCCGAGTTCGCGATCGATTGCCACCACGAGCCGGTTCAGGACAGCGATGACGTCGCGGGCGTCCTCCCTGTCCATGGTGCCCGGCTGGTGCCAGATCACTTTTTTCCGGAGGAGGGTGGTCAGTTCCTCCACCTCGGTGCCCCGGAACCGTTCCGGCAGGGTGAGTCCTTCGACATGATCGCCCACGCCAAACCATGCCTGCTCCGGCGGCAGCGCAAAGTGCCGGGCAATCAGCACGATGCTGGTGACAAAACCATGGCCAAACGGGTTTTCCATGCAGGAATGGTTGATGCCGGATGAAAAAAAGGTTGTCAGAAGATCCGGATCGCGGTGAGCCAGACGGTAATTGGGATCGCTATAACGAAGACCATCGAAAATGAGAGAAAGGCAAGATCTCCCCTCTTCAAAGGTTTCCTGGTGACAAAGAGAAAACTGTTCCTGCCATAGCCACGGCAGAGCATGCTCGTATACACCCGTTCACCCTGCTCATATGCCCGGATAAACATGGTGCCAATGGTGTACCCCAGTTGCCGGATGCGATACCGCCAGGAAAGTGCAGTGTCAAATGCATCGAAGCAGCGAGTAGCCAACGACTCATTCACTTTCCGGTAGATGTAACCGAACACGAAGAGGTACCGTATCATCATGCCAAGCACCAGCGCAAAATCCGCAGGAAGCCCGAGACGTGTGCCCCCTTCGAGCATGTCCTGAAGTTTTGTTGTTGATGACAGCAGAATAATGAACGATATCGATATGAGAAATTTGACCAGAAGGATGAAGGCAAACGTGATGGATTCGGAATATACGGCAATCCCAAAGGGAAGTGTCAGTATCGCGTGGTAATCCGTGTAATAGTTGTTTTTCAAGAAGATCTGGAAGAAGATCACAATCCCCCAGAGGGGAACGATTTCAATGAGCCGGTGAAGGTAAATCAGGGGAGACAACCGTGAGAGTGACCATAAAAAGATGAAGAATACAAAAAAAATTGCACCGACCGTGTAGACCATCGTGGAGTAGGGAACCGATATGATCGCGATGATGACGGCAAATGCAAGGATGATCTTGACCCGGGCATCGAGCCGGTGGATGTAACTGTCCTTGTACGCGTGTTTCTCGATCTGGAACAGTTCTTCGATCATGATCTTCCTTTGAATGCTTCGAGGAACGCTCTCTCGGCCTCCTCAAAGGTAAAGGCCATCGACACCGGTATGCCCTTTTCCCGGAGGGACTTAATCAGTTTCGGGTAATGCGGAACATCGAGCCGTACGGATTTGAGCAGGTCGGTTTGGACAAACACCTCGGCAACGGTGCCTTCGGCAACAATCCTCCCCTTGTCCATGACATAGATGAAATCCGCGATCTCGGGAATGAGACTGACATCGTGCGTCGAGAAGATCACGGTCATCCCGGATTTATTCTTCAGGTCATTGATGAACTCAAGGAGATCGTGAACGCCTTTGGGATCAAGTCCGGCGGTTGGCTCGTCAAGCACGAGCACTTCCGGTTCCATTGCGATGGCACCGGCGATCGCGACCCGCTTCTTCTCACCCCCGCTCAGGTGGTGCGGGACCCGGTCGGCAATGTGTTCGATGCCGGTGATCCTCAATGCCTCTTCTACCCGGTGGTGGATGGTCTCCTCATCGAGACCAAGGTTGGTGGGACCGAAAGCCACGTCCTGCGCGACCGTGGGAGCGATGATCTGGTCATCAGGGTTCTGGAATACAATCCCGACAAATTTACGTACCTCGCGGATATTGGCTTTTGTTATCGGCTCCCCGCGGATATGAACTGTCCCCGCCGTTGGCTTGAGGATGCCGTTGAAATGCTTGAAGAGAGTACTTTTTCCGGCTCCGTTGGAGCCCATGACCGCAATACGCGAGTTTCTCGGGGCGATGAAATTGATCCCCTCCAGCGCTTTCACGCTGCCGGGATATGAATAACAGAGATTCCGTGTTTCAATGAGGTGCATGTCCGTGTCCTACAAGTGAAAAAAATTTACATTCTGCCTTTCTGCAGTTTTATGAGGCCTCCTTTTTTGACACCTTAGCCTTCTGTTTCTTGAGCAGGTACACGAGACCAATACCGATGAAAAATGTCAGGATCGTCCCGATGAGCATGGCAATGATACCTCCCAGAGGGCCCCAGTTCGCGCCAAGGGTATAATCCTGCATGGGTGAGGAATATGAGAAATGCCCCGGCGCTTCGATGTTGACTTCATTACCGGTTGCCGGTGCCGTGAGGGTTTTCTGACCGCTCACAATCAGGGCCGTGCTGTCCAGACCATCAGGATCGCTTGAGGCAAGGAATACCGCAACGATCGAGATGGCAATGGCGATAAGGATACCTCCAACCAGAAACTTCCTGGTCTTTTCATCCACCGGAGCTCACCCCCTTGGCAGCCTTTACTTTTTCATCCATAAGATCCGGCCTCACGTTCAGGATCAGTTTGAGCGCGAGAACGGTAATCGCCCCTTCAATGATACCGATGAGGGCATGGTAGACTCCCATCGCGATCAGGCCCGCAATTAACGGGAATGTACCTGCAAGGTACATTTCTATGGCACAGACCTCTGCAGGAATAAAACAGGCGAGCCATGCTGCGGGAAATGCGGCGATGGTAAGGTTCTTTGTAATGGGCATCAGGGTGTGGAACGTGTAGTACCCGACAAACCCGCCGATCACCCCCATGTTGATGATGTTGGCGCCCATGGTGGTAATCCCGCCATCACCGAACAACACCCCTTGAACAATCAGCACAAGAGTGAGAATAAAAACGGCGGCAAATGGCGACCCGAGCACGATTGCGACGAGAGCGGCACCGATAAGATGCCCGCTTGTTCCCATCGATATGGGGAGATTGAAGGACATCAGTGCAAACACCGCGGCCGCAAGTACGGCAACCATGGGAATTTTCTCTTCGGTCAGCTCATTTTTCGCCCATCGCAGGGCAAGTGCAACAAATATGAGAGCGATAATCCAGTAGATCGCCCCCTGCCATATCGGCATGAATGCGTCAGGAATATGCATGGGGTCACCGATAGTATTACATTTATTAAAAATTGTATTACCTTATGCTTAAAAAATATTGTGTTTTGTTATCCAGTTTGAAATATCTGGAAAAAGGTAGAAAGACCGTACTATGCCATGCAGGTTATATCAGTTCGTCATGAATGCCTCGTAGGTACACGTATTTCAATCAGATAATAGTGACCATTGGTTCAGAGTTATTGTCCGGGAATTCTGGATCATGATTCTGACCATGAGTGGTGTAGCTGAACATGACTTGGTTATTTCCGGGGTTCTGTCGGCTGGATCTATCATATTCCGGCATATTTTTTTAACATTCCCTAGACGAATAATGCCGAAAATTTTCCTGATATTCTTACCAAGTATTACGTTTATCATAAATTTTTCAAAAATATTAAAAACAATCAGCAATGATATTCACATTACTGATACCTCATGACCATGGAAGAAGACCTCTCCCGTATCGGGATCTCGCTCCCGAAAAATCTGCTCGACCGGTTTGACGAGATACTGAACTACCGCGGCTACTCATCCCGATCAGAAGGGATACGGGACGCAATCCGCACCTATATCACCTATTACAAGTGGATGGCCGATGTCAAAGGGGAACGGGAGGGTGTCATCACGATGGTATATGAACATGACCAGCGGGGACTGCTTGTTACCCTTACCGATATCCAGCATGAATTCAACACAATCATCAAAGCCTCGCTCCACTCGCATGTTACCCATGACCGGTGCCTTGAGGTGATCCTCGTGCATGGTGACGGCAGCCAGCTCAAGGCGCTCGCGGAACGCCTGATGTCGCAGAAAGGTGTCGAATCTGTCAAACTCACGACGATCCAGATGGAGCGGTGAGTGGGACGGCATCTGGTAATGAGGTGTTCCCTGCTCCTTTTTTGTTGCCTCTGGTAGTACTCATACTTCTGATACCGATCATTTTTGTGATGTTCCATCCGTGTCTTCCGCAAACGGAAGCACGGTGATGGATGCCCCACCCATTCCGGCAAATTCAGCTACCCGCCGAAAGACATGCGGGACCATTGAGCCCGGGCTTAGAAGGAACGAGGATTCACCGAGGAGGGCCCGCAGGATACACTTGTCTATCACGCCATAGGTGAAATCGAGCGGGATCGATACGCGCTCGGCGAGGTTCTTTGCCCGGGTACCCATCGCACCCTTTCTGCATAACGGGTGGTCGGTGACCCATGCAACGATCTCCTCCGCACCGGTTGCATCAATATTACAGACCGTGATAGTCCCAAGCACTCTCTGCGCCCGGGGTTTACTGAAGCTCTGTTCGAGCGAGCTGACCAGCTGGAGGACAGACTTGGGAGACTGAGTCTTTTCCATCATCTGTCGCGAGACGAGTTCCGTATAGACCTCCAGCACCGCAGGCATCCGGAGGTTCGAGGACGCGATGAGCGCCGGATCCGTAAAGACGTCTTCCGGGGTGCCGGCGTGAAGTACGTTCCCTTTGTTGATGAGCACAATCTGATCCGCCCAGTGGTACGCGAGCTCCACGTCATGGGTCGAGACGATGATGGTTGTTCCCCGCGCATTCAGTTCGTCAAGCAAATCCATGAGGTCTGCGGCACCGGCCGGGTCGAGCGAACTGGTGGGTTCATCAAAGACAAGGACCTCCGGCTCCATCGCGAGGGTGCCGGCGATTGCAGCCCGTTTCTTCTCCCCGCCGCTCAGCTGGTGGGGGGGCCGCTTCTCGTACCCGGTCAGGCCCACAGCCGCAAGCGATCGCGTAACCGTCGCCCGGATCTCGTCAGGGGGCAATCCGAGGTTGAGGGGGCCGAACGCCACATCCTGGTACACCGTCGGTGCGAAGAGCTGGGTGTCCGAGTTCTGGAATACCAGCCCGACCTTCTTGCGCACCTCGCGCAGCGAGCGGCTGTCGTACCGGAGCGGTTCACCATCGAGAAGCACCCGGCCTTGTGAAGGCTTGAGAACCCCATTGCACATCAGCAGCAGGGTGGTCTTTCCCGCACCATTGGGACCGACCAGCGCAACCCGGGTACCTTTCTGTACAGTAAATGTAACGCCAGTAAGGGATTCCGGGCAGTTCGGGTAGCCATAATGGACATGGTCAAATTCGAGAAGGGCAGACATCGTTCACCTGAACGGTACTATCGGGCTCGTGACAATCGCCACCGTGATACAGACACCCAGGTACCCTGCAGTGGATAGGATTGCCCCAGGTTTTGGGGGATTCTCGCGCCCCGGCAATTCCAGTTTTCCATCGTAGCACCGCGAGTCCATCGCGATGATCAGGTCTTCTGCTTCCTTCCATGCCCGTATAAAGAGCATGGCGCCGAGCATCGCCATGGAATTCACCGATCGTTTGAATGTTGAATACCCCTGGCGGATCGTCTGGGCATTGTGGATCGCGATTGTCTGGCCGATGAAAACAAAGATAAAATGATAGATCAGCATGGAAAGATCGATCAAGACGGTCGGAACACGCATCGCGTGCATGACGGAAAAGATCTCGATCATCGGTGTGGTCAGGGCAATAAAGAAGAGCCCACACATCCCGCCAAAGGTCCGGGCAAGTACCAAGAGTGCAAGGTCTGCTGAGCCGGTCGTAGCGGTCAGCGGAATGCCGGCGATCGAAAACGTCAGGACCGGCTGGCCCCCGCCGCTGAGAAACAGTATCACGATCACGGAGAAGGATGCAAATGTTAATGGGATAAGAAGAAGTTCGCCATACACCCGCACCGGGATCTTTGCGAGAACAAGGGTAATCGCAGAGAGTGTAATGAGAATGAACAAGGGAGCCAGCGGGGCCGGCGATGCGACACAGATGAGGATGGCCCCCATGCCGAGGATGAGCTTAAGGTAGCTGTTCACGTCCCGTAAGGCATTTGACTGGGCATAGTATTCCAAGTTCTCTTCAATGAAGGTCATTCTTGTTGCATTCCACCAAATTTGAGTCTGGTGATAGGGAAGATTTACGTGGCGTTCGAACGTTCCCGTTTGCCCCGGTAAAACCCGAAAAAGTACCCGATCACAAACGCTCCCAGCCCGGCCTGGATGCTGAAGAGCAGGGACTCGACCTCAGTACTGGGGGGTGTCCAGAGAGGAGATATCCACGGTGTATATCCTGTGGCCAAAATCGCATTGCTGCCCATATCATCCGACCCCTGCCATGCCTCTTCCCCAGGCTTGAGCGTCGACTGGATATGGGCGTTCTGGATCAAAAATACGGCCGCAAAGATCACGACGACGACGGCAAAGATGATTTCCAAGGTATACTTCATGAGAAACTCTCCAGGATCTTTGCGGTCTGTTCCTGCGTGAGTACCTTGAGGCTGACGAGAATATCAGACCGGCTTTGGATAATATATTTGAATACGAGCGCAATCAGCACACCCTCAAGGATCGCAAGGGGTACCTGTGTAACTGCATAGATCGCAAAGAAGGTCTCAAACGAGATCATGAACCCTCCGTGAGTGGCCGGGAAGGCAGCAGCGAGCTCGATCGCCGTGATAACATAGGTAAAGAGATCTGCCACAGCGGTGACGAGGAAAATATTGATGAATATATTCAGGTTGACTGCTTTTCCCAGCCGGTAAACTGCATACCCGAGGAGCGGACCGGCAATTCCCATCGAGAATACATTGGCACCGAGCGTGGTGATCCCCCCGTGGGCCATAAAGAGCGCCTGGAAGATGAGGACGATCAGGCTGATAATGGCCGTAATTATAGGGCCAAACAGCACGACAGAGAGCCCGGTGCCGGTGGGATGAGAGCAGCTCCCCACCACAGGAGATGGCATCTTCAGGGAGGAGAGAAGAAAGATAAAGGCCCCGGAAACTGCAAGCAGCGAGAGTGTCTCACGATGTTCCTTTACCTGACGGTTTAGGAGGTAAATCCCATAAATAATAAACGGCGCTGAAACCAGGTACCAGAAGACACACCATTGCCACGGTAAGAATCCTTCCATTATATGCATGACATCACTACTCAAATTTACTTGTTTTATGTAAATATAAATTACTAAGGGGAGTGTGCCGGGATTCCTGTCGGACTCTGATTGGTGGCACAAAGAGCTAGATCAGCAAAAAGTTGGGGACATACCAAACATTATTCTGATAAATGTGCATATGAATGAGTATGGTGAATGGGGAAGAACGGGAACTCCCACCGCGCAAAGTGGAGTACCTGAAATACCTGTACGGGAAGAGCGGGAAGGTGAGAACCTCCGATATCTCGCGGGAATTTTCTGTCGATCCCTCTACGATCACCAAGACCATGCAGGAACTCTCCGATGCCGGTCTTGTCAGTCACGAACCGTACCATGGGATCAGCCTGACAGATACGGGGAAAAGTAATGCAGCGTACTTCATAAAACGGCACCGTATCCTGAGCCTTGTGCTCACCCATTACGGACTCTCGCACGAACAGGCATGTGCGGAGGCCTCGCGCTTCGAGAGTATGGTATCGAAAGAGGCCATCGACCGGATTTGCGCCGCGATGGGTCACCCGTACCAGGGGATCTGCGGTAAAATCACTCATGACAATGGGTGTTTGAACAAGGAACCGACACAATAGTCCATTCACCGGTTGCCGGGGTTCAGGCAATTTTAAGACGATATGAGAGGGAGGTGCCGTTCGTATTGAGGGGGGCTTCCGGATCTTCTCGTAACCGGCGCCAGAAAAAGTTGGGGTTACTCCAATTTTTTCATAATGAATATATGGCCAGATAACGATATTCCCTTCCGGGTTGCCAAACAGCATCTTTCTGTGAGAAGGTGAAAGAATACCCCTATTATCAGAGAATAGGAAAAATATCGTGAGACGCGTTCTCGCGATTATCGTTGTGCTGGTTGGCCTGACGGCCGTTCTCTTTCTCATGACAAATTCCGGCTCCGGTAACGCACAATCATATACGGCAGGGTCAACCGGAAAACTCCAGGTCATCACCTCGTTCAGGCCGATCACCCTCCTTGTTGAACCGGTTGCAGGAGACTATGCAGATATCACCCAGATCCTTCCTCCCGGATCTGAACCCCACGAGTACGAACCACGGCCCGGAGATGCAATCACACTTGCGAAAGGGAAGGTGCTGTTTTACGATGGCCCCTTCATGGAACCTTGGGTGGAAAACCTCGCTGAATCGACCAACCCGGATATTGTACGTGCACCCTTTATCGATTCAATACCGCCATCGGCGCTGGCACAGATGAAGAGCGAATACAAAAATTTCCCTGACACCAACCAAGACCCTCACCTCTGGCTCTCACCCCAGCTTGCAGAATATTATGTGCCGTATATTGCCCGGCAGCTTTCGGCGGCAGACCCGTCCAACGCATCCTCCTACCAGAAGAATGCGGATGCATTCGAGGTACGCCTGCAGAAACTGGATCAAGATTACAAGACCGGCCTTTCAAACTGTACGACGCGGACATTCCTGACATCTCATGCGTTCCTGGATTACCAGGCCGCCGCGTATAACCTGACCGCGCTCTCGATCACTGGTGTAAGTCCGGATGCAGAGCCGTCAATCGAGCAGATGGCCGCGATCCTGAACGAATCTAAAGCGGACAATGTTCAGGGTGTGCTTGCCGAAACCGATGAAGTCCAGTCGTTAAGCCAGTCCGTTGCAACCGAGCTTGGTCTGCCCCTGTACCCCTATACGACCATGGAGATACTGCCAAACGGCCCTTCTGCCGCCGGTGATAATGATTATGTGACTATAATGGAGAATAACCTCCAGGAGATGAGGCAGGCATTGAAATGCCAGTAGACGCTCCACGGGACCGGCCGGTCTGCATGACCGTCAACAATGTCAGTTTCTCGTACGGCACTGAACCGGTTCTGGAAAAGATCACCCTTGTGGTCAGGCAGGAAGAGTTCGTGGGTATTGCCGGCCCGAACGGTGCCGGCAAAACAACCCTCCTGAAGATCCTTGTCGGCCTGATAAGGCCGGAGACAGGGACGGTGGAGTTTGCCTGTCATATGGATGACTGTGAGGGCATGTCTCCCTGCCGGCCCTGTATCGGGTATGTTCCGCAGCAGCCGGTGCTGCGGCAGGAGCGGTTTCCGGTGACCGTACAGGAGGTGATCGAGATGGGGACGTACGGACAAACCGGTCTCTTCCGACGGCTGACCGCAGAAGACACACTTGCTGTAGATAAGGCCATTGCGGAAGCCGGCCTCAACCGTGTTGCGCACGAGCTCTTCTCTGACCTCTCCGGTGGCCAGCAGCAGCGGGTCATGATCGCACGTGCTCTCGTGGGCAATCCTCACATCCTTGCTCTCGATGAGCCGACAAACGGGGTTGATGCCAGGAGCAGGCAGGAGTTTTATGCGTTGCTCTCCCATCTCCACGATACGCACAAGATAACGGTCCTCCTCATCCTCCATGACCTGACCGAGTTGAGCCGTATGATGGAACGGATTGTCTTTCTGCACCACCAGATCCTCTACGACGGACCAGCGCAGGCCCTTGGCGCAGAAGGTCTCTGGAACCTGATGGTGCAGGCCGGCAATTACTAAATGGGGAGTGTGCTGGATGGTGCTTGAATTCCTGATGTTCAAGTTTGGCGTGCGTGCGTTTATCGGGGGGCTGGTTGTGGCGGTGACCTGTGCAAGCCTTGGCGTTTTCATCGTCCTGCGCAGGCTGTCGCTGATTGCTGATGGTCTCGGCCATGTCGCCTTTGGGGGCATTGCACTCGGGTTCTGGACCGGGCTCTATCCCCTTTACACGGCAGTTGCATCTGTTATTGCCGGTGCCTTCGGTATTCACGCTTTGGGCCGGCTCCGGGTTGCATCCGATGCAGCAATCGCGATCCTCTTCTCGGCAGGCCTCGCTATCGGTATTGTTCTTGTCAGCATGGCGCAGTCTGCCCCGGCAGACCTTCTCTCCTATCTGTTCGGGACCATCCTCGGGATCAACGACAATGACGTGTACCTTGCCGCAGGACTTGGTGTGATCGTCCTTGTGGTGCTCTTTTTACTCTGGAAGGAGTGGGTCAGTATCACGCTTGATCCGGACTTTGCACGGGTCGCCGGAATGCCGGTGACTGCGCTTGAGATTCTCTTTACGGTTCTTGTGGGTCTCACGGTTGTCGTTGCTACCCGGCTGGTCGGTGTGCTGCTCGTATCAAGCCTCATGGTGATCCCGGCCATTGCAGCAATCCAGCTCAAACAGCCCTTCCGGCGCACGGTATTTCTCGCGCTTGGCATCGCGATCGTCTCAGTGGTCATCGGACTTCAGCTCTCGTTCTCCTACAACATTGCATCCGGGGGATCGATCGTCCTGGTCACTATCGGGTTCTTCATTCTTGCCGTACTGGTGTCCCACCTCTGGCCAAAACTGAAAAAGGATCTGGCAGTCGATGAGTGGAAGCACGAGTGTGCCCAGCCGGAGACAAAAGACCTGATAAAGTAGACAACCGGCCGGATTTTTTTAAAAAAATTCTGAAAAACATTTCCCGGTTTTCTCTAAAATTTCCGGAAATTTTTTATGAACTTTTTTAAAAATTTTTCCGACATTGTTCGGAATTTTTTGGGAAAACGTCGGCATTGTTTTGCATCGGATTATGAGATATGGTGCACGAAAGCCCCAAGTATCATAGTACAATCCCCATTGATTAACATCGCCCTGAATCCCTGCCCGTATCTTCGTTATTTCGCGAAAATACGCCAGAATGCCCCCGACTTCACCGGAAGGCAGCCAAGGCCTTTTCCTTGGCGTTTCTCAGCAAAAACGTACCAAAATATGCACACAATGAAAACTCACCCAGATCTTAGGGGTCTTTTTCCGCCATTTTGGTGGCGTTTTAGGGCAATCCGTGCTAAGATAGCGGGTTCTATTTTCAGGGCAAATCCGGGCGTTTTACGGGGTTTTCCTGACCGCGGATCCGGGAATCGGAGCCCGATACAGGCCCGGATTCCCGGTGCAGGATGGTAAGATAGACCGGGTTGAATAAGGTCGCTTATGAAGGGATTGGGACGTAGGGTTTGTCAGATTTGAGCGGATTATATAAGCTCACAACGGACTCTCAAAAAAATTTTGTTATTGAATTTGGAAAGAAAATTTTTTACAATTTTATTCGCAGACCCTGCCGGATTTTTTTAAAGGTACGACCGGATACCAGAGACAAGAAGCGGCGAGAGATACCGGAGCAGTGCCGGATTTTTTATGAGCAACCTGACAAGCGCCGCGGGGCGATCCATATCGCCATGCTGCACGATCGCATCATGTATAGCCGGCTCACTGAGCCCCCGGATCAGCCCTTCGATCGTTGCCGGTGACATCTCCTGCCGCATCAGGAAGAACCGGAACCCCAGCGCAAGCT
>Ga0326728_10020130_pt1 | contig 12795 bp, 16 predicted proteins | sample MB3enrmetagenome_FD_207602 | JGI IMG/M metagenome (GOLD analysis project Ga0326728, IMG submission 207602) | Lab enriched peat soil microbial communities from McLean, Ithaca, NY, United States - MB31MN | ecosystem: Environmental > Terrestrial > Soil > Wetlands > Peat | place: USA: New York...
CACGGCCTAAAAGTTTTTTAAGGACTTGCGCGATGTAGTAGTATGGATTGGAGCACAGAGCAGCGGAAAATCATAGAAAAATACAAGAAACTCGACGATATTCCCGAAACCGAGCGCAAATACAAGTGCCATACCTGCCACCTCATCGTAGACCGGACCCCGTGCCCGAACTGCGGGGAGACAAAACTCGAGATCATGTGCCCGCTCGATAACTGCCACTGCACGCACGAGATGATCTCCGGGATAGAGTATTGCCCCCTGTGCGGCAAGCCTGTCTGCCCGGAGTGCGGCTCCCATGACGTTGTCCAGATCAGCAGGGTGACCGGCTACCTGCAGGACGTCTCAGGGTGGAACGCGGGCAAGCAGCAGGAACTCAAGGACCGGATCCGATACTCGGTTGCATGAGATATTATCTCGACTCAGATACTCTTTTTATCCGCGGTGCGTTCCGGGCCGCAAGTACCGGGATTTCCGGCGGTATCCGGAGCGTCACTACCCTCTTTAACCACACAGTCCCTGAAGATTGGGACCATGCCGGGCCGGAAAAAGAGATCGAGCTTGTCGCCGCCGCTGCCGGCACCGGACAGGACGTGCTGGGGCTCCTTACGGCAGTCCCGATCGCTACCCTCTGCGTGCTCCAGTATGATTTTATCACGGTCTTTGTGACCGCAGGTATCCGGCAGGAGCCGACCGGTGAGGGTGGTGCAGGGACGATCAACATCATCGCGTACAGCAGCGAGGGAATGGAAGATTCGGCGCTGCTCGAAACGATCATGGTCGCGACCGAGGCAAAGACCGAGGCCCTGCTTGCCGGAGGCCGGGTCTCGGGTACACCTACCGATGCCGTGATCGCCGCATGCGAGGGCGGGATCCGGCACCGGTACGCCGGCCGGATCACGGAGCCCGGCCTGCGGGTGCGGGACGCAGTGCTCAAGGGGGTACCCGAAGCCCTCCGCCGGTACGAGACCCCATCGCCGCAGCGGGAGCCAGCTTTTTTTATCTACAGCCGGTTCGAAGGCGGGCACTGGGTGGAGTGGTCGCCCGTCAACTGCCCCTACTATCCCTGCCATTTTCCCGGGCAGGCTTGTGACTTCTGTTACTGCCCGTTCTACCCGTGCAAGAACGAGACGCTGGGTGAATGGTCGCCGAGCTCCACGAATGGCCGGGTCTGGAACTGCTCGCGCTGCACCCTGATCCACGAGCCGGCGGTCGCGGACTACCTTAAACGCTATCCTGACGCACCGCTCGAAGAACTGGCGCGGTACCGGAAACAGCAAAAAGAGAAAGTTATTCCTTGATACCGAGCGCCTTTAAGAGCTCCGGAAGGGGGATGCCGTGGGCCTCGGCGGCCTCGCGGATGGTCTCCCCGCGGGCGATGGCGCAGCCGACACAGCCCATGCCGAACTTGAAGAGGGCTTCGGTCGATTCCGGTTTTGCCTGGAGAAGATCGTAGATCGTAGAGTCTGCGGTTAATTCAGCCATACTACACTTAGTTCCCGTGCGGAGACATAAACTTCACCATCGCGGCGTAAATGCGTAAGCCTGATTACTTTCACAGCGCACGGTACCTGGTATATACCAATTACAGGATCCGATATACCTTTGGAGATGTAAGAATGGATTATTCCGAAGCTACCGAAAGAATCTCCCGAAAGTTCAAAAAAACCGGAAACGAGATCGACCGACAGAAAGTCGAGGGCAAGCTGCGCCGCCTCATCGAGGAGTTCGGCGTCCAGCCTGCCGAGGCGGAACGCAGCGTCTCAAACGAACTGGCAAAGGAATTCAATATTCAGGCCGCAGGCCCGGCAGGAGGACCCGGTTCGGGCGCGGGCGGCGCAACCGAACAGAAGTCCATTGCTGACGCCCGGCCCGGTGACTGGGTGACACTTGTTGGGAAAGTGGTCTCCCTTGCTGCACCCGCATCCCCGGCCATCGCCCAGAGCGGGATCATTGCCGATGAATCGGGCGGGATCCGGTTCGTGGTCTGGGCGAAGTCCAATGCACCGAAGATGAGCGAGGGCAGGTGGTACCGCATCGAATCTGCCGTGGTGGACGAATACAAAAATGTCCCGAACCTCAAGGTGCATTCAGGCACCACGATCATGGAGATCGAAAAGACCGACCCGCTCATCCCGGCTCCGACGCCCATCCGTGATCTGCGGCCCGGTGTGGGAAGCGTCCGCGCAAAAGTGATCCAGGAATGGGATGTCACGCATGAACGGATGCTCCAGTCCGGCCTGCTGGGTGACGAAACCGGCACGGTCAAATTCCTGATCTGGAAAGAGCCGGGCAGGGAGAAACTTGCCGTGGGCTCGGTCTACTCGATCTTCTATGGACAGGCAGACGAGTTCAACGAACGGCTCTCGCTCAACATCACGGGCGCGACGATCATGCAGGAAGAGGGAGACATTGCCACGGCAACCGGCAGTGACGTGGAGATCCACGGCGCCATCGTGCATATCGCACCCGGCTCCGGGATCATCAAACGCTGCCCGGTCCCGGGCTGCAACCGCGCCCTCTCCCGGCAGAACTACTGCCCGATCCACGAGATCCAGCCCGGTTTTGTCTACGATCTGCGGATCAAGGGCTGGCTCGATGACGGCGAAAAAACACATAATATGCTCCTGAAGCGCGATGTGGTCGAGGCGCTGACCGGGATGACCCTCGATCAGGCAAAGGAGATCGCAGAGAACAATCCGCTCGGGATGGACGAGGTCTTTTTGCAGATGCGGGAGAAGGTGCTGGGCCGGTACGTTTCCTGCAAGGGCCGGGAGATCGAGAACCGGCTGCTGGTCAATACCTGCGAACGCATGCACTTCGAGAGCGGGGAGCATGCGAAGCTCCTGAACCGGGCCGGGGGTGCATCATGAGCGCCACGGCACCGGAGATGGGCCGGCGGGACGGCAGTTTCGAGCGCGAGCCGGCACGAAGGGTCTTTGCGAGTGAACTGCGGGAGTGCCGTTACCAGTTCAAGGATGGCGAAGATGAGAAGAGCCCCACGTTCGTGCTGCTCCCGACAGGAGAGCGCAGCAACCGGATCTTCATTGTCGGCACACTCACCGAGAAGACACGGCAGGGCGAGCAGAACATATTCTACCGGGGCCGCGTCATCGACCCGACCGGGACCTTCTTTATCATGGCGGGAAGTTACCAGCCCGAGGCGATGCAGCAGCTGGCAAAGATCGAGACCCCCGCCTTTGTCGCGGTCATAGGAAAAGCCTCCATCTACCAGAAAGACCCTGCAAGCGCACCCCTGGTTTCTGTCCGGATCGAATCAATTAATATCGTGGACAAGGAGACCCGCGACATCTGGACGCTGGACACCGCTGCCCGCATGCTCGACCGTATCGATGCACGCATGACCGGCACGGGCAAGGATATTCTCACGGCAAAAGAGCAGTACCCCATGTTTGATCCGTCGGTATACCGGAAGATGGCCTACGATGCGCTGGCGCAGATCAAGATGTAGATGTAATTTTTTTTTTTTTTAGTTTTTTCGAAATGAATTATCCGGTTTTTTCATAATCTGGGAGGAAGCAGCCGCCACATTTGAAATGCCAGAGTCTCCTGCCACAGATATATTTATGTGCCGCGTAACCTACAATCCACTATTAAAAATGAGGTGTGATTGTGAATCTTTTGACGGTAGCTGTTGGAATTATCCAGTTGATCATCGCGGTCATCTTTGCCGTGATTGCACTGTATATCGGATTCTACGTCTTTGGCAAGGTCACCAAAGAGGTTGACGAGCAAAAGGAACTTGCAAAGGGCAATGTTGCATTTGGTATTGTTGTTGCCGCAATCTTTGTCGCAATCGGGATTGTTGTCCAATCCGGCGTTGCCGGAATATCGGTTGGCATCAGCAAGGCTTCAGTACTTGGATTCGCCTCAGTTGACGGCCTGATCGTGATCATCGTTGCGATCATCCAGCTGGTGCTGGGCGTTCTCCTTGCGATTGGTGCCATCTACCTTGCCTTGAGCATCCTTGACAAGCTCACCAAGGAGATCAGGGAGTTCGAGGAACTTAAAAAAGGCAATGTCGCGGTTGCGCTTGAAATGGCCGGTGTCATCATCGCAGTTGCCCTGATCATCCAGTCAGGTGTTGCAGGCATCACGGCAGCACTGGCCTGATGCGCCCCTGTTAATTTTCTTTCTTTTTTGGATTTTCTTGGGAACCGGCCATAAACCAGTAACGTACATACCAAAAACAATAAACCCGATAAAAATGAGTGCGGGGCCAAGAATCAATTCCGGTAATTTTTGTAAATTAGTCCGGGTCATGAGCTGATAATTTCAGAATATCCCGTATCCTCCCCCGCTCATGGGGTCAATCTCCCGGCCCCCTCTGTACGGTAATAGGTCGGCAGGGAGCGGGTAAACCCGTTACATACCTTCGAGCGCCCGCAGGCTCGCGACGGCCCCGTCAAATTGCTTCACTTCAACGACCGCAGTCGCATGCTCCCGCCGCATCGCGGCAATCACCGGGGGAAAACCGATAGTTCCCACCCCCACGGGGCTGTGGGTGTCCCGCTTCCCGTCATTGTCGTGGAGGTGCAGGTGGGTGAAGTGCGTGCCGAGGAATGCCGGCAGGCAGCCATTGAGGTTCGCATGCCCGACATCGAGCGTGAAGTCCTGACCTTCGATAAGCGCAAGATCCTCCGGGGTCCGGAGGTTGAAGAAATTCATGTCCCCCATATTCTCGAACGAGAACGCGACCGAGAGCTCATGTGCGGCGCTGGAGAGCTCGGCAAGGGATTTTTCAAATTGCCGGTTGGCCTGTTCACGCTCCTGCTCCCAGGCGAAATAGCCCGGGTGGAGGACAACGGCGGCACCGATCTCCGCTGCCCGGGAAAAACAATCGGTCATCACCTCGACGCTTGCCCTGCGGACAGCCTCGAAGAGGCAGGCGATGTTCATCCCGTGGTACGGGGCATGGAAGATGAAATCCCCGGAATAGCTCTCGAAGAGCTCCGGGCTTTCCACAAAATGGGGGCCCTCGTCCATCACCTCGATAAGACCGGTGAGGCCGGACAACCGGTCCAGCGCCACCGGGAGCGGCTCGCCAAGGAGGCAGTAGGTCGAGATGCCGATCATGATGAGCGGTAGCGCATGAGCGGATAAATAGGTGTGGATCCGGGGTGACCCGCGATGGCCGGGACCTAAAAGACCGGCAGAAGCCCGCGGTGGGACCCGGTCAGGGACCGGCCGCCCTGCGACGTCACGACAAACGTATTCTCGATACCGACAAGGCCGACATCCCTGATCCCTTTCTTTGGCTCGACCGCAAACACCATCCCTTCCTGCAGCGGCTCGTCAAATCCCTGCGCGATGACCGGGCTCTCATCGATCTGGAGGCCGATGCCGTGGCCGAGGAACTTTACCGTATTCTGCCCGTAGCCCATGAAACCGTTCAAAAATTCCGGGCTGAGCCCTCCAATAACCGAGGAATAGATTTCGGAAGGGATTGCCCCCGGTTTTAAGAGTGCCGCTACCCGGTCCTGCACTGCGACGCACTGCTCATGGACCCGGATGGCCGCGTCCGGGATGGGTCTCCCGAACATGTAGGTCATGGTCTTGTCGGTCTGGTATCCCTCGACACCGCACCCGATATCGATGACGACAAGATCCCCTTTTTTGAGTTTTCTCTCCCGGCTCCCCATCATCGGGGCTGATGGGTGCAGCCCGGAAACTCCCCCGGGAGTGTCGACGCAGATGGGCGCAATCGAGCTCGTCCCGAACCCGATCTGGCCGAGAAGCATCTCGTTGAACATGCCAAACCGGATGATGCCCTGGTGGCCTTCCTTTACCATGAGCGCGTAGAGATCCGAGGCAAGCGAGACTTCATCGATCCCTTCCCGCAAAATTTCGGGAACGCAGTCCTCAAGGACATGCCGGTGGATGGTGCCGGCCCGTTCCATGAGCGAAAGTTCATACGAACTTTTCACTGACCGGACTGTGGCTACCTGTGCGTCGAGAGCTAGCGCATGGGCAAAAGAAAAATGTTTCTGCATGCGGCCGTACTGGGCAAGCGGAACCGAATCGAGTTCCAGGTACACCGGTTTTTTTAATTGGCCGGTAACGACAGCCGCGTCCCGGTAGCTCGTCATCTTACGGATATCCGGAAATTCTGATTCGGTAACTGCCCGCTCGTAACTTTTCCGGACCCAGAATACGGCATCGCCGTTCCTCAGGATAAGGAGCAGGCCGTCCTGGATGGTGCCGGTGAAATAGTAGAGGTTGATCTTTTCCGAGATTGCCGCAACCCCCCAGTCCGGGTGGTCACGATCCATCCTTTCCCTGAAGCGGGCCATCCTTTCCCTGAGTTCACTGGACGGGACTTTCATGATCGTGCGAGTAAAATTGGCCGATCATGCTATTTATCGGTAATGAATTGCGGGACGGCCGCGGGGGGCGTCCCTTCACGAGCGGCGGCACCCCTCTTTACCTTTCAGGGAGACGAGATGCATCAGAAAGAGGGAAACATGGCTTGAGATCTAAAAGAGGAGGGGCAAAAAATGTTATTTCCGTTTCTTGTCCGCTTCCCACCGGTCCAGCACATCGCAGCCCTCGACAAAGACCAAGCCGTGCTTCTTTGCATAGGCCTTCGCGCCGGCTTTGGGGAGTGCATAGCCGGATTCATCGTCCAGCATCTCGCAGATCGTGATCGACGGCGTGACACCGGCCATCCGGGCGAGCGCGACCGAGAGCTCGGTCTGGCCGCGCCTCTGGTCGAGCAGGTCGTCAGCTGCACGCAGGAGTGCGCAGTGGCCCGGGGTGCGGAAGGACTCGCTGAAGTGGGCACCCCCACCGTTTAACGATTTTTTTACCTGCTCGGCCACCGCGGTGATCGTGAGCGCCCGGTCCCTGTCCGTGATGCCGGTGAACGTGTTCTTGTGGTTGACCCAGAGCGAGAAGGAGGAGTGGTTCTTCCGGTCGTACGGGATGTCGCCCTGCTGCTCGGCGACCTTCGTCCCCTGGAGCGCGTCGCTTGCAAACGGGAGGCCGAGCCGTTGTGCGGCCACCGGGTCGACCGCCGTGCAGATCAGCCCGCCGCCATCTTTTCTCATCCGGAGGATTTGGCGGGGCGTCACCGCGTCCGACCTGATCGCAAAATCCGTCTCGCCTTCCCGGTCGTCAAAATCGTACAGCAGGATAAACCTGCCGTCCCGTAGAGCTGCTATCGCATCGTCAATCATATGCCACCTCAACATTCACCCGGTCGTTCTCTTTGACACTCAGGGCATCGCGGAGCCCGGTTGCCGCAATGACTTCGATGATATCCTCCGGGTAATGGCTCCGGCCGGGCACCACGATCCCGCACGGGATATCGTTGATCCTGCAGGGCAGGCAGCGGACTTCCCCGAACGTCCGGCCGTCCGCGGAGAACCCGTGGATCGGGATCCAGGTCAGCGCCTCCAGTTTCTTCCGGGTCGGGATATCGGAGCCGGCAAGGCGCAGGTTGAGCGTCCCGGGATAGGGCTCGAAGCCGAGGTGCCGGAGGAACTGTTTTTTGTACGGTTCGAGGCTCATATAGTACCGGCCTTCGCCGAGCCCGTTCACCACAACGCCCGAGAGCGCGTAGTGCCCCCCTTCGTGCGCGAAGAGCCGGCAGTACTCCGCGTATTCGCGCCGGAGCTCGTCTTCCCCCTCCTTTGTGATCGTAATGTGCTGGCCATCCGGGTTTAAGGTCCGGGTGATCAGCCGCTGGCTCTCCAGCGCCTTGAGCCGGCGGGACGCCGTCTGCGGGCTTGCCTCCAGCACCTCCGCAAGCGTCTGCGATGAGACAAACACCGGCCCGCGGCACCCGCCCATGAGGGCGATCGCCTTGAGACATTCGAGATCTTCGGCCAGCACCATGCTTATCAAAATTGAGATGCTTACTATTTATGGATTGCTTTCCTCCCCATCGCCTTCCAGGATTCCGTCGTGGTTCGTTTGTTGTCGAAATAACGTTCGTTAGTTATTTAACAGGCCGGGTCGATGTAGCTGAGCATGAAATCCGGATTGCGGAACCAGCTCGCCGAGAAGATGGCGGGTGAGATTACGCTATCGGACTCACCGGGGCTTGCACTCAAAAAGTGGCGCCAGAACTTCGAGATTGCGCCGGGCGTCCTCGCGGACCGTTTGGGTGTCTCCCCCTCCGTGATCAGCGATTACGAGAGCGGCAGGAGAAAAAGCCCCGGAACCGCCGTGGTCGGCAAGATTGTCGACACTATTCTCTCCATCGATGAGGAAGGCGACGGAAGACACATTCACAAATTTTCCTCCATGCTCTTTTCAGGCATCGATGATGACGTGATCCTCGACATCCACGAGTACACAAACCCGGTCGGCCTTGGTGCGTTCACCGAATCGATCGGGTGTACGCTGCTCTGCGGGCCCATGGATCAGACCATCTTCGGTTACACCGTGGTCAACAGCCTCAATGCGATCCTCCAGCTCTCCGCTGAGGAATTCAACCGCATCTACGGCTGGAGCACGGAGCGTGCCCTGATCTTCACGAACGTCTCGACCGGCAAGTCGCCGATGGTGGCGATCCGCGTCACGGCATTCAAGCCGCGGTGCGTGATCCTCCAGGGGATCGACGCGGAGAACGTCCACCCGTTCGTGGCAAAGATGGCGGACCGGGATCATATCACGGTGCTCTGCACGAAGATGGAGATTGACAAAATCGTGAGTACACTGAGGGAAAAAGAATGGTAGGCATCATTACCTACGGTGCATACATACCGAGATACCGGATCAAGGTTGAGGAGATCACCAAAGTCTGGGGCGCAAACGCCTCCGACATCACAGGAGGACTGGGCGTTTTTGAAAAGTCAGTCCCCGATCTCGATGAGGATGCCGCAACGATTGCGGTCGAAGCGGCGCGGAATGCCTTAAAAAGGCGCAATGTCGATCCCGAAAAGATCGGCGCCGTGTACGTGGGCAGCGAGTCGCACCCCTACGCGGTCAAGCCAACGGCCTGCACGGTCGGGGAAGCGATCGGCGCGACGCCTCACATGACCGCGGCCGACTACGAGTTTGCCTGCAAGGCGGGAACCGCCGCGATCCAGACCTGCATGGGCCTTGTGAAGAGCAACATGATCCCGTACGGGCTTGCGATTGGCTCCGATGTCTCGCAGGGTGCGCCGGGCGACGCGCTCGAATACACGGCAGCGGCCGGTGGGGCTGCGTACGTGATCGGGAACGACGACCCGATTGCGACCATCAACCACACCTGCTCGTTTACCACGGACACGCCGGACTTCTGGCGCCGCGAGGGGCAGGACTACCCCCGGCACGGCGGCCGGTTCACGGGTGACCCCGGCTACTTCAAGCACGTGAAGGGCGCGAGTATGCTGCTCTTCGAACAGATACACAAGGCTGCAAAGGACTACGACTACGCGGTCTTCCACCAGCCCAACGCGAAGTTCCCGCAGAAGGTCGCAAAGGATCTCGGCTTTACCTCCGAACAGATCAAGCCGGGCCTTGTCGTTCCCTGGCTCGGGAACACCTACTCGGGCGCATCGCCTATCGGTCTTGCGGCAACGCTTGATATTGCGAAACCGGGCGACACGATCTTTGTCTGCTCGTTTGGTTCCGGTGCCGGCAGCGATGCCTTTGACATCACGGTGACCGACGCGATCACGTCCGACGATTTCCACCGCGATGCAGCACCATCAGTGATGCAGCTCTTAAAAGACCCCATCTACCTCGACTATGCACGGTACGCAAAACACAAGGGAAAGATCGTGATGCAATCATGAGAGACGTAGCAGTTATCGGGATCGGGTGCACGAAATTCGGTGAGAAGTGGGAGAGCTCGTTCCGCGATATCTTTGTCGAGGCAGGGACGCTTGCCCTAGAAGACGCACAGCTCTCGGGCGAGAAGATCGACGCGATGTACGTCGGGAACATGAGCGCGGGCCGGTTCATCGGGCAGGAGCACATCGGTGCCCTGATTGCCGATTACGCCGGCATGGCGACCCGGCACATCGCCTCGACTCGTGTCGAGGCCGCATGCGCATCGGGCGGCCTCGCGTTCCGGCAGGCGGTCATCGCGGTCGCAAGCGGGATGGAGGATATCGTGGTCGCTGCCGGTGTCGAGAAGATGACCGATGTCGGATCGGACGAGAGCACCGACACGCTGACCGGTGCCGCCGACCGTGAGTGGGAGGGCTTCATGGGCGCGACGTTCCCGGGCCTGTACGCGATGATTGCACAGGACTACATGCACAAGTACCACATGACACGCGAGCAGCTGGCGCAGGTCGCAGTGAAGAACCACTACAACGGGGCGCGGAACCCCATCGCACAGTTCCAGAGCGAAATCACGCTCGATACCGTGCTGAAATCGACGATGGTCGCAGAGCCGCTCCGGCTCTTTGACTGCTCGCCGGTGACGGACGGGGCTGCCGCCGTGATCGTGGCGCCGCTCGACCGGGCCCGCGAGTTCACGGACACGCCGATAAAAGTGCTCGCAACGGCTCAGGCCAGCGACTCGATAGCGCTGCACGACCGGCGCGACATTTCGACGCTGGACGCAACGGTCGCCGCAGGACAGCGTGCCTTCAAGATGGCGCACCTTTCGCATAAGGATATCAACATGGTCGAGGTGCACGACTGCTTCTCGATCGCCGAGATCTGCGCCATCGAGGACCTCGGGTTCTGCAGGAAGGGAGAGGCCGGCAAGTTCACCGCCGATGGAGAAACGGCTCTTGGCGGGAAGATCCCGGTCAACACGAGCGGCGGCCTCAAGGCCTGCGGCCACCCGGTCGGAGCGACCGGCATCAAGCAGGTGTACGAGATCGTCCAGCAGCTCCGCGGCGAGGCCAGCAAGCGTCAGGTCGAGAACGCGAAGATCGGCATGACGCACAACGTGGGTGGGACCGGTGCAACGGTTGCCGTCCACATCCTCGGGAGGGTCTGATCATGACGGTTGCACGGTTCTGGCGACACCTGCCCCAGCGCTACAACATGGTGGGAACGAAATGTGAGAAGTGCGGCAGGCACTTTTTCCCGCCACGGTCCTTCTGCCCGGATTGCCGCAGGGCCGGGAAAATTGTCGAACACAAGTTTGCGGGCCAGGGCACGGTCGTCACGTTCACCGTGATCCACACGGCAGCCGAGCAGTATTCGATGCTCACCCCCTACGTACTTGCGATTGTGAAGCTTGACGAAGGCCCGCAGATCACCACCCAGATCGTCATGGACCCGGCAAAGGCGAAGATCGGCATGAAGGTCAAAAGCGTGTTCCGCAGGATCGCCACCGATGGCGAGAGCGGCATCATCCACTACGGCACGAAGTTTGTGCCGGTGGAGTAAACTTTTTTTTAGGGAACCGGTAAGTATACCGGTGCATGGCAAATTTCCCGCATTTATCCGGCAGTGCAGGATGTGTTTCTTTCAGGACCCAGAACAGCTCCCTGATATTTGTCTGTCTTTTCTCTCTTCGGCTTTTGCATTCCGGTGACTATTTATGTGGCAAACGATCATTTCGCAGGTGTATAAATAAGAGAAATCCAAAGATCGAAAGGTTCCTCTTCCGCTGCGGCACCGGGTATCTGATAAATCCGGCTCACGGCAGGATTTGGAGCCCCAGGGAGAAATTCCTATGACGGCACACAAAAAAGACACGTGGTCTCACGAGTACAGTATCGAAACTTCGGCATCACCTGAAGCAATCTGGCGCCTTTTTTGTGATGTGCCCGGGTGGAAGAAGTGGAATGCCGGCATTGAGCAGATTGAGATGAAAGGGCCGTTTGCGGTGGGAACCGAATATATCATGACGCCCCCGGGGCAGGACCCTCTGCTGTCGCGGCTGATCGAAGTCCGGGAGAACGAATCATTTGTCGATGAGACCCGTGTTGGCGATCTGGTCGTCATTGTCTCCCACCGGATCAAACCGCTGGGTGCACACCGCACGCAGGTTACCTATGGCGCTGAGGCAAGAGGCCCCGGCTGCGACATGATCGGGCCGGAGGTTTCTTCGGATTTTCCGGATGTGTTAAAGGCACTTGTTGCCCTGGCTGAATCAAAAGAGTGATCTTTACCTTCGGCAGACCGGGTCCGGCACGGTCGTCACGTTTACCGTGATCCACACGGCGGCGGAGCAGTATTCGATGCTCACCCCGTACGTGCTTGCGATTGTGAAACTCGACGAAGGCCCGCAGATCACCACCCAGATCGTGATGGACCCGGCAAAGGCAAAGATCGGCATGAAGGTAAAAAGCGTGTTCCGCAAGATCGCCACCGATGGCGAGAGCGGGATCATCCACTACGGCACGAAGTTCGTGCCGGTGGAGTAAACTTTTTTAGTGGACAACCGGGTTTACAATTTGCAAAATATAAATTCTCGTAGTTCTTTGACGGAATAACAAATTTTGTTCGGTAAAGATTTTTCCAATTCTTCGAGATCAGAACAACCCCACGCAGATCCAACAGAAAATACGCCTGCATTCTTTGCTGCGATTGTATCCTTCCGATCATCACCGATTGCAAGCGCATTTTTTGGTTCAATATTTAATCTATTTAGTGCTTCTAGGATGGGATCGGGATGAGGTTTTTTTCGCAGGGTATCATGATAACAAACTGGCGGCTTATCAAATTGCAATTTATTTTGAGATAATATTGAATTACAATACCAGCTCGGGCTTGATGTTACTACTACTGTAACAATTTTGTTTAGATGGAGATCAAATATAAGATCCTTAATTCCCTCAAAGGCAGATATTTCACCTAATTTTTGTTTAACAACAACCCAATTTCGTGCATCTCGATATTTTGCCACACAGTTTGAATTGACAAGTGTTT
>Ga0326728_10020131_pt1 | contig 12794 bp, 6 predicted proteins | sample MB3enrmetagenome_FD_207602 | JGI IMG/M metagenome (GOLD analysis project Ga0326728, IMG submission 207602) | Lab enriched peat soil microbial communities from McLean, Ithaca, NY, United States - MB31MN | ecosystem: Environmental > Terrestrial > Soil > Wetlands > Peat | place: USA: New York...
TATCAGCAGGTCATGACCGCAGCGCCGTGGAACCCCCTGCGCGGCCACTACACGCGCTATGGTTCCGTGGAAAAGCTGCTGGCACGGCCCGACGATGAAATGGTGGTGATGGCCACGGGCGACGAGCTCACGGTAAAGTTCAGCCCCCGCACCCTGCCCGCCGTAAAACCCAGATGGAAGCGCGATTTCTTCTTGTACCTGCGCGGGTACGCCAAAGACGGCGAGCCCAACACCGCGTTTGCCTGGACCGTCGAGCCCCTGCCGTTCGGCGGAATGTCCAATTACCCGCCGGGCCACGGCGACCACGCGCCGAGTACGCCGGAGTATCGGCAGTATTTGCGCCAATATCAAACGCGCCCTGGCTACGCACTCATCCCACCCCTCGCCCCGGCGATTCATTAGCAGGAGATGACATGAAAGCCTCGCGTCGCAATTGGCTGGCTTCTTCCGGAATAGTGCTGGGGGCGGGAATTCTTGAGGCGCTCACCACGCCTCTGTGGCGATGGACGGGAACTCCTGCGCTTCAGGCGGCCACGCGGCCTCATCCTGACGCCCCTTCCCCGGTCACTTTCGTGGATGTGGCGAAAGAGGCGGGCCTGAACGTCCCCAACGTGTGGGGCGGCGTCAAGCACAAGAAATACATCATTGAAGCCAAGGGCAGCGGCGTGGCCTTTTTCGACTACGACCAGGACGGCTGGCTCGACATCTACCTCACCAACGGCGACCGCCTGCCGGGAGAAGAGCCCTATCCCGACGGCAAGACGCCCACCCAGCACCTCTTCAAGAACAACCGCGACGGCACGTTCACCGACGTGACGGAGAAATCCGGCTTGGCCCGCACCGGGTGGGGCACGGGCGTTTGTGTGGGCGACTATGACAATGACGGATGGGACGACCTCTTCTGCTGCTATTGGGGTCACAACGTGTTGTGGCACAACAACGGCGATGGCACGTTTACCGATGTGACCAGGAAGGCGGGGCTATGGGAGGACCGCGTCCGTTGGGGCACCGGCTGCACCTGGCTTGACTACGACCGCGACGGCTTCCTTGACCTGTTCGTGTGCAACTACATCGAACTGGATCTTCAGAAAGTGCCCGTCCCGGGACGGGCCGGCTACTGCCAATGGAAAGGCATTCCGGTGATGTGCGGCCCGGACGGCCTGCCCGGCGGAATGAATATTCTCTACCACAACAACGGCAACGGAACTTTCACCAACGTTTCGGAGAAGGCGGGCATTCTGAAGCCGGGCCCGCGCTATTCCATCACCGCCGTTTCCTACGATTTCGATAACGACGGCTGGCCCGATATCTACGTGGCCGTCGACTCCGCACCCAGCCTTCTATTTCACAACAAACACGATGGGACGTTTGAAGACATTGCAGTGATGGCCGGATGCGCCTACAACGAGGACGGGCAGGAGCAGGCCGGCATGGGCGTGGGCGTGGGCGATTACGACGGCGACGGCTGGCTGGACATTTTCAAAACCAATTTCTCTGACGACACTCCCGATCTCTATCACAACAACGGCGACGGCACGTTCAGCGATGTGACGCTGGTGTCGGGCTTGGGAGTCAACACACAGTATGTATGCTGGGGCACGGGCTTTATGGATTACGACAACGATGGGTGGACCGACATCTTCCAGGTGAACGGCCACGTTTACCCGGAAATCGAGGAGTACCACGTGGAGGCGCAATTCCTTGCCCCCCGGCTGGTCTATCGAAACCTCGGAAACAGCAGGTTCAAGGACGTTTCAAAAGAGATGGGCCCGGGAGTGGCAGCGCGATTCTCCAGCCGCGGTTGCGCTTTTGGCGATTTCGATAACGACGGCGACATCGACGTGCTGGTGCTGAACATGAACGATTACCCGTCGCTCCTGCGCAACGACGGCGGCAACAAGAACAATTGGATCAGCGTCAAATTGCTCGGCACCCAGTGCAACCGCACGGCCATTGGCGCGCGCGTGCGCGTGGTGGCCGGCAAACATGCGCAAATCGACGAGGTTCATACCGGCACCAGCGTGATGTCGCAGAGCGACCTGCGCTTGCATTTCGGCCTGGGAGCATTCCCGCAGGTGGACTTGATCGAAGTAAAGTGGCCCACCACTCAGAAGGTGGAGAAATTCTCCAATATCGCCGCCAACCAGTTCCTCACCATCAAGGAGGGCGCGGGAATCATCAAGCGCGAGAATCCACACTCCGCCGCAAAGCCCTGAGGATTCAGATTGGGGACAGCAGCAGGCGGTCGATGCGTTGGCTGACGTCGCGCAGGTAGGCTTGGTCGCCGGAGGGAAGTTCCACTGTATAAGTTCCCGAATAACCGATATCCACGAATGCCTTCCGGACGGCCGCCCAGTCGACCGCCCCATCGCCGAGATTCACGAATTTTCGGGTTTTGGGGTCGTAGTCCTTGAGGTGAACCTTCGCAATCCTTGGGCCCAAAGTGTGGATCCAATCCTGGGGAAAACCCAGCGGCATGACATTGCCCACATCGAAATAGGCCTTGATCCATCGGCTCTTAAAGTCATCGAGGTAAGCGACAAATTCCAGTGGCGTGAGCAGGAACTTGTTTTGATCGCCCACCTCCTCCAGCGCGATGTATACCCCCAGCTTTTCCGCCAAAGGGAGCAGTTGTTCGATTTGCCCGCGCGATCGCGTCCAGGCTTCCCGGTAAGATACCAACGGGGTCACGATGCCAGGAATCATCAGGATGGCTTCCGCGCCCCACAGGTGGGCATTTTGCAAGGCCGCCGTCTGCGCCTCCAGGCCTTTTTTCGCCACGGCGGGGTCGGAGTCCGTCAAAGGGTATTTCCAGTTCATGCCGTTTGACACTGACCCAATCTCGATGCCCGCGGCAACTGCCGCCTCCTTGATGCGGGCGGCATCCTCCTGATCGAAGGTCGCCGGGGGCTCGATTTGATCAAAACCGCAGTCCCGGGCCAGCTTGAAGCTATCCAGGAGGGACATGCCCGCGGGCAGCATGCCGGTCCGGACACCTTTTTTGTTCCGAGGTTTCTCTACACCGGGGCGGGCTCCTGCGGCAGAGGATGAAGCAAGCGAAAGTGTTGACGTGGCGCCAGCCGCCAAGGTGGCGGCCAGGAAATCTCGTCTATTCATAAAACCGTCAGCGCAAACCTGCCCGCGAGATTTTCTCACGCCCGAAACCGGACGGCAACGGCATGTTGCCGACGCGGCCTGTCGCCAACCGGAATGGGGGTCGAAACCCCGTAAACCTCTACCCCGTCTTGGCATCGCCGCCGGCCATTCGCATCCGGGCGTAATGGCGGCGCATCAAATCCCGGTCGATGGGGTTCATGGAGAGGAACTCCACGGCAAACCCGCCGGGAATGAGGGCGCGCACAATGGCCGCGGCGCGAAAGCAATCGTTACCCGATCGGACACCTACCTTGAAGATCGCTCCGGTCTTGACCTCGCGGCTGCTTTTGACGGAGAGGCCGAAAGGACTGAGATCGATCAGAGGAGCGGTAAATTTATCGTCGGCGCCAAAAAAACCGACGTCGATGGTGGATTGGGCCCGTACCCGTGCTGCACGTCTGGCCTTCATGGTGCCTCCTGTGGGACCGTGAATGGTCGTTCGGGTGAGGGGAACCTGCTGAGGGGAATGGCCGGGTTCGTGCGCCGGTGAGGTTATCCTACCGCTTCCCGATGAGGACGTCAACGCGCCTTGGCCCGCGAGCCGGCGGGAGTGGCACAGGCTGTCAGCCTGTGCCCCCGGGTCGTTCGCCAAAAACCCGCTCATCGTCATGGATGTTCCGGCAGACTCGCGAGGCGATCTCAAAGGCTGAAAAGCAGTTGCGCTAGCTCAGTGCCTCCCGCTACCAATCAGCCGCTTCCCCGGCCATCCTCCCTAACTTTCCACTGTCAACGTCGCTCAAAAGGAGAGGAGAAGGGAGTCAGGTGTCGGGCGCCAGGCGCGGGGGATTCAAGATGCGAGATTCAAGATTCAAGCGGGGGGAGATCGAAGTACGGGACACGGGGCGGGGGATTCAAGATTCCAGATTTAAGACTGGCGAGGTAAACTCGCCGCTACAACGCCAGAAAGGCACCTTTCCCGGCTGCCGCCACAAAAATTAAAAAAAGTGCGAATCGGGCACAATGTCTCTTGACAATTTAGGCTATGAGTATATACTAGGAGTGTAGGTAGCACCAGATTGCGCCATGCCCCTGCTTAAGCGTCGCCCGCCCCGAGCAAAGCCAATAACTTATTGAAAACAATAGATAAGCCGAAATCCTCAATGCCGCAAAGCTGACAACTTATTGAAAATAAATACAGTTAACCAGTTTTCACGTTATATCTATGAAAATAAATGTAGTTACTCGCCAATATGGCCTCATGCTGGTACCGCGGGAACCACATCTACGAAAATGGATGTGCCAAAGTGGGGGCTACCGGGGGATGATGGTCATGGGGGGAGGCTTCAGGCGCGCGGCAATTTCCCTTTGCTCCCGGGCTTTCGTATCCTGGTGATTATGTTGGTAGGCATTGGCCAGCGCCAACCGCGCCGGCTGAAGGTCGGGCTGGGTCAGCACCACCTGCTCAAGCACGGCCTGCGCCTCCAGGTATTCGCCTTTTCCCTCTTCGCAATAGGCAAGGTGGAGGCCCACATAGGCGTCCTGCGGCTTGAGCTCCCAAGCTTTTTTCAAGGCGGCGGTGGCCTCGTCCAGGCGCTCCGGGCCCTCCATGCGCAGCATCTTGCCCAGCGACGCATAGTAGGCGGCCTCGTCAGGCTTCAGCTTAATGGCACGGCGAAAAAGCGTCTCCGCCTGCTGCAAGTCCCCCATCGCCATGTAGCAGTTTCCGGTTAAAAAGGAAATCCGGTTGAATCTTGGATCGTCCTGCGGGATCGTATGGAATTCTTTGATTGCCTTCGAATATTGGTAGCACAAATAATAAGCGAGGCCCAAGGTGTAGCGGAATTCGGCGAGGTTGCTAAACCGGGGATTTACATCTTCGAGAAATCCCACCGCCGTGAACTTGTAATGCGCGGATAGCAAGGCTTGAGCGTATCCCAAGGCATACTGGGAAGATTCGGGGGCAAGCCGGACGGCCTGGCGCAATTCGGAAATGGCTTCTTTGTATTGACCCTGGCGGAGAAATTGGAGGCCTGTCTCGCCCTCCGGCAAAGATGCGGCTTGTCCGGAGTTCGGCGCGCCGATTACACTTTGCCCCCCCGGCCTGCCGAACTCCTGAGCCGGAACATTCCCAGCAATCGCGAGCACCACGGCAAGTACGAATGTCCCTCGCATCACATTCTGGACGTTTGAGCCCTCCAGTGGGAATTGGGTGGAGCGACCGGGTTAATTATACCAGCCCTCGCCTCAGCCTTTCCGTTACGCCGCAGACGAGGATGATACAGAAAACCCGGCCGCTCCTGCGGTCAACTTCAGAAGAACAACTTCAGCGCCAATACGATGGAGCGCGGTACGTAAGCGCCAGCTAAGCCGTTAATGGTCCCAGCCGCGCCCGACTGTATGGTCGTGTTGGGGTTCCCCAACCAGGGGGTGTTGGATGCGTTAAGAAAGTCAGCCCGGAACTGTAGATTCCTATCCTCGCCAAGTTTGGGGAAGTAGAAACGCTTGGAAAGGGAGATGTTGATGTTTCTCATCCCAGGGCCGAGGAAGCTACCATAGTCCTCCGATCCAATGCCATAAAGCGCTTCCGGGCTGAAGTTCGCGACGTCAAACCAGTGCGCAGTGTTCTGGACAAAGCCGGAGGGCACGGCCGGGCCATTTTGGTTCGGCAAGCTGGACCCGCCGCCGCATTGGCAGCCAAAGCTGGTGGTAGCGTACAGCGGAAAACCACTCTGGAGACTCAGGATGCCGCCAAACTGCCAGCCACCCACGATGGGGACCAAGGGCCCATGGGTGACCCACGCACGCCCCGGTCCGAAGGGGAGATAGTAGTCATACGATAAAGTGATGCGCTGGGGCACCGTATTGGGGTCCATCGCCCGGTCGAGCATGCGGTCCACAACCGGCTCGCGGTAACCGTAATAGCCGTCGTCAATGTTCTTGTTCCAGGTGTAAGCCATCAGGAAGCTCAGACCATTGGACATGTGTTTCGTGGCCGTAACCTGCAACGAGTGGTAGATATTCGATGCCAGCCATACGTTCTGACCCAGGGCGCCGACATTGAAAGCCGGGTAGGGCACGCAGCCGGCAATGTGCTGGTTCTGACAGGTGGCCAGCAGGCTGGGGGGAATCACATTGTAGGAAAAGCCGCCGGCGGGCAAGTGGACCGAGTGCGATCCCGCGTAAGCGACATTCAAAACAACCTGGCCGGGAAGCTCGCGTTGGACGCTGGCATTCCACTGTTGGACGGTGGACGACTTGTTGGTGTTGGGAACAATCCCGGGATTGGCGTTCAAGGTGGCGGTGCCCGCCGAGTAGGGAATTGCGGCCAGAGTCGCTTGCGGGTTAAGCGCTGCTACGTTGCCGTCGTTGTACCGGCTCAAGTCGCTGGTTTTCCAGAACGGGCTGAGGGAGAACCCGCCTTGCGCGCCGTTCTCCTGCACCCCCATGGTGAACATGCCGTAACCGGCGCGGAGGACTGTGTTCTTCAGGCGGTGGGGAGACCAGGCAACTCCGAACCGGGGACCAAAATTGTCATAGTTATTGTTCCACAGGGTGTTACGGAAGCCATTTTGGCCGAGGATCTGGAGTGGGGCGGTCGTTCCGTTGAACTGGTAAATTGCCCCAACCGTGCCGTTGGCCCCGTACCAGTTCAGAGGCGCATCCCAGCGCAACCCCACATTCAGGGTCAAGTTCGGCCTCAGGCGGAAGTCGTCCTGCACGAAGGCCGCAAAGACGGAAGCTCGCACGTCAGCGAAAGTTGGGAAAGAGGTGAACTGGTAATTGGCGGGGAGCCCCACCAGGAAGCTGGCATAATCGAACCCGGTGCTGCCTACCCCCGTTCCGGAATATTGATCGGTAAAGTCGTTGTTGAAGGTGAATTTGTCAAGAGGATTCGGTTGCAGGTTGTTGGTCTGCATGCGCTGGAATTCGCCGCCCACCTGAATGCTGTGCCTGCCGCGGACCATGGAAACCAGGTCATCGATGAATATGTCCGCTTGCCCCTGCAATTCCAGGGTGTCCCAATGGCTGCCCAGAAAATTAACCCCGCTCGTTCCCGTGAAGTTGATGGTGGGAACTCCATTCAGTACGGAGCCAAAAGGTAAACCGGTGGTTCCATACGTATCCAGACCTACTTGGCCGTAACCGACGGGAACCCGGTAGCAGTAGACATGGAAGTAGGAGGCGTGGACGTCGTTTATCGTGGACGCCCCAAAAGTGTGAACCCAATCGAGCACGGGACTTTGACCGCTTTCGGTCGAAGGCGCATAACCGCCTCCGCCCAGTCCCGGGAAGGGGCTCGTATTGCTGCCGGTGTCACCGCCGGTAAAGATGGAAGACCATCGGCCCATGAGCTTATCCTGCGGGCGGGCATAGTAATCTACCTTCAGGTCCCACTGATGGGCATAGTAATACGATGGCGCACTGGTGTTGTAGTTGTTGTACACAGAGGTCGTCGTGGCAGCCGGGTAGAGCTTCTGGAGATTCAGCGCCGGCGCGCTCGTACATGTGGGGTTTGGAGCACAAACAGCGGTCGCTCCGAAGGGAATGATGTTTCCGGCAAAAGGCTCGCGCACGGTGCCGGCCGCCGTGGCGGTCAGGCCGGTTAGAGGATCGACCTGCCCGGCGGTCAGCGTTCGTTGAGTGTAGTAGTTGAAAATCTCGTTGGCAAAGATGGAGCGTCCCAGAATATCCTTCCCCACCGCCGTCGTACCCAATATGTTGGCAAAATTCCCCTGCGTCCAAGTCGCGTCGGGAACGGTCAGGCCGTCATAGGGGTAAGTGTTGCCGAAGTCGCGTTTCCATTCGGCGTCAACGAAGAAGAACAGCTTGTCCTTCTTGATCGGACCACCAATGGAAAAGCCCGGCTCGTTGTAAACGATGGGAGTGACGGTGTGCACGAAGGGGTCACCGGCATTGAGCTTGGTGTTCTGCAAATAGTCGTAAGCGTCCCCATGGAAATGGTTGGTTCCGCTCTTGGTGGTCTCGAGCGTGATGGACCCGCCCGTCTGCCCGTACACGGCGGAGAACGAATTGGTCATCACTTTGACCTCTTGAACGGCGTCGGGCACGGGATCAACCGCATTGCCTTCATAGACCGTCTGGGTCACCATGGCGCCGTCGATGTAGTCCTGGTCCCGCCGCGTGACACCGCCTTCGGAAACCGTCCAGGTATTGCTGGAATCCATCGCGACCCCTGGGGAAAGTAGCTTGACCGAATCCAGGATACCGCCGGGATTGCCGGACAGGTTCAATTCGCTGCGGTCAAAAGGCAAGTCCTCTACCTGGTTGTTTTCCAGCGTCGTCGATTGCTCGCCGGTTTGGGTCTGCAGCAGGGGAGGGGCCGCTTTGACTGTCACCGCCTCCGTAACCGCTCCCGGCTGGAGGGATACATTGACGCTCACCTTGGACAACGGCTGGAGAAGAATATTCTCCTGGACAAATTGCTTGAAGCCCTTGGCCTCCGCCGTCAGTGTGTACGTGCCCGTTTCCAAATACTGGAAAACGTAATCGCCGGCTTGGTTGGTTTGGGTGTCTTTCTTCACCCCCGTAGCGACATTCAGAAGGTCGACTTTCACTCCCGGCATCACTGCCCCGGTAGCATCGGTCACCGTTCCGACGATGTTGGAGGTGTAGATTTGCGCATACGCTGTCGACACGAACAGCGTGGGAACTAAAACCACCAGAAGGGTGAGGAGCCGCTGGGAATTGCCCAAATAGGCGCGCTTCCCAGGGATGCACGCACTGATCCTTGGCTTCATAGACACGCTCCTTTGCGATTGTTTTGAAGAACTCCGCATACTAGATATCAGACCCCAGGCCACACGGTGCAACCACTCGCTTATTTCCGCGGAGTCAGCCCGCCACCTCCAGGCTCAATTACGCAGACAGTGAATTAGGTTGCCCGACCGGGTGTTAGTGGACCCACATGCCCTGACGCAATCCGAAAACGTTCAAAAGGGTGATGCCCCCAAGTAGAGATGGACAAATTGTCCAACACGCCATCGCGCATGTCAAGCCATTTTTTGATTCAGATGATGCCCCTCAAAAACTAATATGATGTGCAGCAAGAACATGGCGTTGCCTATTGCCCCGCGCTACTAAGCGTCGCTTGGCCGATTTGCAAGATAGTCGGTTAACGGTGAGAATGATTGTGGCGACCTCATCTCGCCCATGGGAATTTCGCGGAAGGGGGACCGGTCGCATTTGCGATACCATAATGCCGGATTGCGCAGAGCACAGCTCTGCGGACGTGAAGCGCCCCGATGCATCGGGGCGCAATCCGGGAGAATATTGGGGAGCAACGGTGCCTCGAAAGATCGCTTTTCTAACACTCGGCAGCATCCTTCTGTTCGGATTCGTGTCGGCCGCAAACGCCCAATCACCCAGCGAACTCCTTCAAAATGGAATGCAAGCGCTCGAAGCAAAGAATTTCACACGGGCCGTGGAACTGTTTACTGCACTCGTGAAGAAAGACCCATCGTCGACCAATTTTGGATACCTTGCGGTGGCGGAAAGCGGCGCCGGAAATCTCTCCCCCGCCATCGCCGATTTCCAGCGGGCGATTAAGTTGGGGAACGACACGGTGCTCACGCGCTACGGCCTGGGGTCCGCGTATCTGAGAAACCATGAGCCGGAAGCCGCCGCCCGCGAGCTGCGCCTGGCGCTCGCCAAGGATCCGCGCAACCTGCCGGCCCGCTATGCGCTGGGGGTTGCTCTTCTGGACGGGGGGCGCGCCCGCGAGGCGATTCCTTATTTTGAGGAGGCGCGCCAGCACTCACCCACCAACCCGCAAATATGGGTCAGCCTGACGCACGCTCAGTTTGCCGCGGGAAATCCTCAGGCGGCCGTTGAGCTTGCCGATGAGGCCACGGCGACGATTCCGGATCGTCCGCAGTTATCGGTTGAACTCGCCCGCCTATGCCTCCAGTACCAGCAATTTCCCAAAGCGCGCGCGTTGCTTGAAAGCGCCGTGGAGTTGCAGCCCAATGACGCCGAAACCAAGCTGCTCCTGGCCAAGGTGTGCCTGCACTCCGGAAATCCTTCCGAAACCCTGGAGGTTCTGAAGGATCTTCCCCCGGGGACGGGCAAACCGGGCGAGGCCATGATCCTGACGGCCGAGGCGCGCGCTTTAACCGGCAATCTCACTTTGGCCCGAACCGATCTTTCCCTGGCCCTCGAAGCCGACCCCGCCAATCCTGATTACCTTATGGTTTCCGCGTGGCGGGACCAAATGCAGACCCAATTTGCGCCGGCCCTCGCGACCCTGAAAAAAGCCCGCGAGCTTGCGGGAGACAAGCCGGACCTGCTTTATCAAATGGCCGTCAGTTACTACTTCCTCGGAAATTTCGCGGAAGCCGCCGGCGCGTGTCAAACCGTAATCCACCTGGCCCCGCGATATGACCGCGCCTATCTTCTGGAGGGCCTGAGCAAACTCGAGCTGAAAGAAATGGGCGCGGCGCGTGCGGCGATGGAACGTGCGGTGGCTTTGAGCCCGCAGTCGGCCCTGTATCACCGCGAGTTGGGGGTGATCTTGTATCGGATGGGAAACCTCGCGAGCAGCGAAGCGGAGCTGGACCGCGCCCTGACCCTGGACCCACACGCCGTCCAGGCCTACTATGGGCGGGCGCAGGTGCTCGAGCAAAAGGGTGATCCGCAGAGAGCCATCGAGGATTTGGAAACCTCCATCGCGCTCGAGCCCAAATTTGCGGATGCCTACCCGGTGCTTGCGAAGCTTTATTCGGCCCAGGGGCAGGCTCAGAAAGCCGCGGCCATGCTGGAAACAGCGAAGCAGCTCGAACAAACCGAACGGCCGAGCGACCAGCATCGCGACATGTTGCTGAGAGAATTGTCCGCGCCGCTTCCTTAGGCCGGGCTATTCATGAAAAATTAGTGTCAGTGTTTTGTCCGCATAGCAACCCAATCTCTCGCGGTGCGGACTTGCGGCAAATCCTGGTCCGCGCGTTGCCAGGCGGCAAGGAATTCTTCATAAGCGTGCGTCGCTTCTTTTGCCCGCCCCTGCAACTCGTACGAACGCGCGATGCCATAGAGCGCAAAGCCGCTCTTCGGCCGCACCTGGAGTTCCTGGTTAAAGGCTTCCCGGGCCAGTTCCCAGGCATGGGCGCGCAGGTAGGCGTCGCCAAGAGATTCCTCCACCGGACGGGCGTAGTAGGGCGGCTCCGTATAACCCAGGGCGTGCTCCTTCTTGACGGCGTCTTTCAACAACGCGAACCCTTCGGCGTTGTCGCCTTCCGTGCATTTCAAAACTCCTTGCAGCTCGACCGACGAAACTTCCAAAAGGTGCGCCGCCCCTCCCGTCCAGAATGAGATCATTCCTGACATGGGAGAGGCCATTCCGGACATCGCTGCCGGCGATCGGGACGCTTGCCCGCCCAGCGCGTTCACCAAACCCTGGAGCTCTTCCGAATCTTGCTGCGCTTCCTTAATATCCGCCTCCGTTGAACCCTCAGCCAAGCGCGCCATCCCCTGCGCATAAAGGTGCAATCCCTGCTGATAGTCCTTCGCGGAGGCGTCAACTCCGGCAGGACCGTCGCCAAAATTGATGGCGTCATGGGCGGCGGCGCCAAAATCCGCAAAACGCAGGTGAAGCCGCAGCGTGGCGCTGCCCACGGGAATCGCGTAATTCAAGGCGCTGGCTGCATAAGCCAGAGAGGCCGGCAGCCCCTCAAGCTTTTTGGCCCAATTCAGAGCCTCCTGCCGGCGTCCGGTTTCTGCGCAGGCGGCCACCAGGTAACTCAGGTTGTGCGCGTAGTTGTCATCGTACTGCGCGGGGACGTGCTCTCGGGCCAGGTAGGCTTCATCCACGCGGTACGAGTCCAGGAACGATTTCCGTGCCTGCTCATAATCTCCCAGGCGATAGGCGACGTGCCCACCCATGTGAACGATGTGACCGGCGTTCGGCGCGCCCCGCAAAAGCACGGCCACGCTGCGGAGTCCGCTTTGTGGGTCGGGGCCACCTTCGACGGCGTGAATCCAATAATGGTTGGCACCCACGTTTTCAGGATGGGCGGCCAGAATCCGGCGCAGCAGCGTCTGCGCGTAAACTTCACCGGGCGTAGGTTTCCCGTCAGGGTCGAAGCCTGACATCACGAAGAAGGCGAGGAACGCCGGCGCGTTGAGGTCATCAGGATATTCCTTAAGGAGCGCTTGCATCTCCTGAACGTAAGTGTCACGGCCTTGATCGGTGGGATTTTCAAGAAGGGCGGCCGTCGCCCGGATGTAATGCTGCTCCTGGCCGGGAAGGTGGCTCGCCAGCGATTTGGCCTTATCGATGGCGGCCGCTGCCTGCTCCCCCATCTGCGGGAAATTCGAAAGCGCTTGGGCCATTCCCCAATAAGCCATAGCCGCGGAGGGGTCCAACCGCGCCGCCTCACGGAAAGCGCGATAGGCTTCGAAGTACCAGAAATCATGCAGCAGGCGCAAACCCTGATTAAAATAGGCCTGAGCTTGCGGTGACGTGGTGGTGATCTTCAGCGTGGCGTCACCAATGCCGGTCATGAGCGGCGGCGGGGGCAGGTGGCTCCAAATCGTCATGCCGTCAGAATCGGAGTGCACTGTTTGGCCAGCGCATGGTGATCCGCCAGCCGCCAGTGTCCATAAGAGTGCCGCGACCGCCAAAAGGGAAGTTTTCATATTCACAAAATGCCGGATTGCGCCCCGATGCATCGGGGCGCAATCCG
>Ga0326728_10020132_pt1 | contig 12794 bp, 5 predicted proteins | sample MB3enrmetagenome_FD_207602 | JGI IMG/M metagenome (GOLD analysis project Ga0326728, IMG submission 207602) | Lab enriched peat soil microbial communities from McLean, Ithaca, NY, United States - MB31MN | ecosystem: Environmental > Terrestrial > Soil > Wetlands > Peat | place: USA: New York...
CCGGACCTTAAAAGGCGGAATCGCAAATGAATGACCTTGGGATGAAGCCAATCCGACCGGCTGACTGACGACATAACGCAAGGTGATCGGCGATCCATCAAACACTTTCGTGACGGTGAAAGTCAATTTACGGGTTGAGCGGTCGGCAGTGACGGTCCCCCAGAAGCGAGGGAAATAAACAGGCAACTCGACGCGCGTTTCGTCCGGACGCAGCACCGGCGCGAACATAATCGTGTCGGAGGACAGATCGAGACCACTCCCCGACAGCACGTCGGTGATGAACCATGTCACCGGCGCGGTCATGTACGTCAGTTCGCCCGGCCGCCAAAGGTTTTGGGTCCACGTCCAACCGTTGCGCAGATTCACCAATTGAAGGTGCCGCAAAACATTCAAGCCGTCGTCCACATATCCCGCCTGGATAGCCGCCATCGCGGTATAGCTCTCCTCGTAAAAAGGCCAGCAGGTGGAATCCGCATTGGGATCATCCGGCCGACGCGGATCATTCATGGCCTTGTTCTCCTTGACCTGCCAGACCTTCGGAGCGTAAAAATCCGGCGAATGGGCAATGTTGGATTGCAACTGCGCCAGTACAGAGGACTGGACGTCCGACATCGAAAAAACGTCGCCCCAGCCCATATAGCGACCCAAAAACTGGCCGGCGAGCTGGCCGCTGAACATGATGTCGTCGCGCCGATGCGAGCCGTCCAGATCCGCACCGTAGGCGAAGAAGCTTCCGTTCCACAAAGCGCGTTCGGCATCCACGGCGGAAGCCTCGGCCTGTCCCCTGCAAACTGCCGCCTCTTTCGTTTGGCCCAAAGCATCCAGCAGAACCGCGCCCGCCCGCAGAAAGGCCGGATAAGTGCTGGCATTATAAGCGTAAATCTCCGGATGCCAGAAGTCGTCGTAAGTGGTCGGGCCGGTGATGATCTGGAAATTCTTGCTTTGAATGCGGGCACGAAGATATGCCAGGCTGCGGTGGATCTGGGCGTCGAATGGCTTGAGCCATTGGAGGTCGCCGTGCTGTTGCCAGAATTCAGCAAATTGCAATAGCCAGCCGCCGGTATTGTCCACCATGCAATTGTCCGGCACCGGCGTCCGCCCGTCGCGTGTGTCCAACCCGAAAAAGTAATGTCCATCGAAATGAAGGATCTGCCCTTCACCGCCGGGGTTCAGCCCGAACAGTTCAAGATTGGCACGTTCGAGCTCGGGGAAGAACTTGAAGCAAAACGGATGCGCGCTGATCTGCTGATCCATCGTGCCGGCCAGTCCGCCCATGCCGCCCTCCATCATGGTATATTCACCGGCCTTGTTGAGAATTGAATTGGCATAAATTGTGTAGGCGCTGTTGATGATCTTGAACTTGAGCCAATCGGGGTAAGTGCTGTCCAAAATCGGTCTCTGCCATGCCAGTGTTTCCTTATAAATGCGTTCACGCTCACGAGCAGCGTAGCACACCAGATCCGCAACCGTGGCAAAGTAATTCTGATAGTAGCGGCCATAGTCGGAATTGCCAAAATAGGTCGCTGGGTCATCTTTAGCCGGGTCAATCTTCAATTCCGGCTGGAACCACGCCACCGCAAAGCGCACCACCCGTTTTTCCCCCGGCTTGAGCGTCACCCGCACAGAAACCGCGCTGGCCATCTCGTGGGTCCCGGCCAAATCGAACAGCGGAACCGTACCGGCGGACTCACCGAATTTTCCGTCCTTGCGGAAGTTTGCCCAGGCGGCAGTCGCATCGTCCACCCGGTAGGCCGGCAGCGCGGAGATTTCCGCGCCGGCGGATTTCTCGGCAAGCAAGACAAATTCGTTGTTGTAATTCTGATAGGTTTTCAACACCGGCCGCAACGGCTCACTGAACTGCCGGATGCCGGCAAAATGTCCGACGCTTAACGGTTCGGCCCGCGTCGGCACCCGCTCTAGCGGAACCCACCCCGGTTGGCCGTCCTTCCGAGCCTGCTCGAAAGCATTTTCCTTGCCCCATACTGTCGAGCTAGCCCGCAGCAAATCCAGGTTAGTCACATCAACTATGTCCCGCCCGATCACGTCCTGCCAAGAGAAGGCCACGGCAACCCGCTGCGGCGTTGGGCCAGGGTTGTTTAAGTCCACTTCAATCCACGCCAACGGCAGGCTGGAATCCTTCACGTCATGCGGCACGAGTCCCGACCAAACGCAAACCAACGCGTCATCGTCCACCTGGCAGGCAGCCGTAGGAAACAAACCGCGATAAATTGTCTGTTTGGCCACCGTCATGCCGGCAAAATCCGCGCCGCGCTGCAGCAACTTTGCCTGGCCGTCACGCCAGACCGCTAGAAATGTTCCGGGTACCTGCTCAATTACCGGCGACTGGTCGGCGGCGTGCCAGTTGTTGATGCATATACGCGTGAACCGGCCATCCGGCGTGTAATCAAAGCAGCCGACGCCAATGCCGCCCAACGGCACGCCGCTGGGACCTTGGTGATTTTTCAGCGCGAGATAATCGAAGTCGTTCTTTCCCCTGAGTTGGGTATCTGGCGTGGCTGCCATGGAATTGTACTTGGCCGCACCATAATCAACTACATCCTTGGCCATTGCGGGCGCGGCCCTGAACGCCAGCGGCAGCAAGATCACCCCAGCCACAAATGTTTTGAGTCGCATCCAACGGTTGCGCAACCGTTTGTCTTTTAACAGGTTCCCAATTAGACAAGACGGTTGAGGAGGGTTATTCATGACTTTTAAGGGATTCAAGGCTGCAGCGGGCAATCAAGTACATGATGGTGGACTCGCCTCCTTCATTCTGACTTGCTCCAGCTACTGTCAGACCATCGCGGCAGCCTCCGGAAACGGGGTCGTAAATCGCTACCTCTTTGACATTGTTTCCCAGAAACCACTCGAAGGCTTTCCCGCCGCAGACGGCATATTTTTTCTCGCCGGTAATCCGGGCGGCGGCGACACAAGCTTCCACAATTGAAGCGGCATCAATCGGCTGTTGGTCAAATAAGGCGGGATGTCCACGTCGCGGAAACCAGCCCTTATTGCCGATGGGGCGAAGCTGATTGCCATCCGGTGAAAAACAAACTTTTAATAGAAAATCCAAACTTTCCAAGCCCACTTGGCGGCACTCTGCGCTGCCCGTCGTCTCGTATGCCAGCAACAGGGCCAGTGGAAAACGCCCCGTGTCATACGTCATCGGGGTGTCAAACCATTTCCAATCCGCGCTTTGGTGCTGGCGGTAAGCCGCGAGGTTTTGCTCCACCAAGTCTCCCAACGCGGCCTGAGGCGCGCCACCGGGAAATTTGCGAACATAAGCAGCCAGACCTTGAATGGCACAGGCCTTGGCAATGGGATATTCGCCCAGCTTTTTATCGTAGTCAGTCAACATCCGTTCAAAAAGTGCGGCGGCAGGCTCCGCGATGCTTTTATCAGTGTGCATGGCAGCCGCATAGCCCAGTCCCCACAAAACCCGGCCATAGGAGTCTCCACTGGCCAGCATCCGGCCTTGCCGGTTCCACAGCTGTCCGTCCACGCGCAGACTCCTTTGCAGGTAGTGCAAATAGATTTTGGCCAGTGGCCGCGCATCCATTTTGCTCGTCACGCCTTCGTATTGCGTGACTGCGGCCAGTGCTCGGCCAACATCTTCCGCGCAATATCCGTTTTCATGCCAGGGAATCGCTCCATGTGCGAATTCGTGGATGCCATTGGTGTCGGTGAGCGTTTGCAGATGGTGCGGTGAAATGGGCGGCAAAATATCGTGCGCCTCCTGAGCAACCACGAACTGGCCAGGCACCGCCAACACAAGGAGTGTGACAAGCATCCGCAATGAACCCCGGCAAATCCGCGAGAATGCCCGAAACTTTTTGTGGACAGATACCGCCTGGCCGGACCGATTGCGGTTCCAGCACTTCACTCGAATAAGCTTCAACATGTTTAACATTCGGGAGTATTACAATAAGCTACCCGCCGCGTCGTTCGTTTCCTGTCTTTGACTATTGCAAATCCAGCCGCCGAGGATGCAGAACCGGTTTGTGGTCGTGCCTAATGGCCGACACAAGCCCTTGGGCTTTTTCACTGGCCACCAGACCAGAATAGAAAATGTCATTGCCATGTGATTGCTTAATCAAATACAAATTTACGCAAGCCTTTATGCAACGTCGTTCAATTTCCGTCACTGGCATAAATCGAACGATTGTCTGGCGTGCTTCTCCTATTCTGAAGTTTATGATCACGCCCCCCTCCAGCGCCGCGGTATCATTTCCAAAATGAATGAATCGCCCCCATCATCCGGGTCGGCCGCCCAAAGCCATTTTCACGTGCAAGGCCGGCATAAGACGCCGGTCGCCAACCGGGTATCAGCTTGGTGCAAAGCAGCTTACGGCTGCGGCGGGCTGACCGATTTTTTCTTTCTCAACGTCATTCTCGGACTGGCCATCCCGATTTACACGGTTGGCTTGAAAATGGATCCCGCGCTGCTGGGCATCGCGCTGGCGCTTCCGCGCATCATCGGGGCCATTGCCGATACCATTGTGGGCACCCGTTCAGATAATTCGCAGTCGGCATGGGGACGGCGCCGGCCATACATCCTCCTCGGCGGCTTAGTGGGTGGCGCGTTGCTGCCATTGATGTGGTGTCCCCCGCTCCACACGCAATGGGGCATGTTTGCCTGGGTCGTCGTCATGCTGTCCGTGTTCTCCATATTTTATTCGGTGTTCACCATCCCATACAACGCCCTCGGTTACGAATTGTCCACCGATTACGACGAGCGCACGAGCGTTTTTGCCTGGAAAAACTATTTTCAACTCTTCGGCACTTTGAGTGCCGCCTGGTTCTACTGGGTTTGCCTGCGGCCCATGTTTGGCAACGAAGTGGTGGGGGCGCGTTGGCTGAGCCTGCTGGTTGGTCTCATCATGATTGGGGCAACGTTCCTTGCCTTCGGCCTGTGCCGCGAACGGCGCATGGAAAAGCGCCAGCCCTCGATTCCCATCGGGGAAGCCCTCAATCTCACCATCAAAAACCGACCATTTATGCTGCTGCAAGGCGCCCAGCAGATGCTGGCACTCGGAATGGGCATCACCGGCACGTTGGGGGTTTATGTTCACATTTACTATGTCTGTTCGGGCAGCAAGGATACGGCCTCATGGCTCAGCGGTTGGGGCGGTTCGCTCACTATTTTTACGAGCATGGCGGCAATTTTCTTCGGCACCTGGCTCTCCCGCCGGTTGGGCAAACGCGATGCCTGTCTGGCCGCCATCGGCATCGTGCTCACCAGCATTTGCCTTTTGCCTCTGTTGCTCTCGCCTAAACACCCTGCCTTGACCGTGCTGGCCTGGCTCATCACCGCGCTGGGCATGCCCTGCACCTCGCTCATGTTCAGTTCAATGATCGCCGACGTGTGCGATGAGGACGAATTGGCAACCGGGATGCGGCGTGAAGGAGCCTATAGCGCGGTTAATAGCGTTGCCAACCGGGTGATGCAAATCGGACTGGTGCTCGTAGGTGGTTTCCTGCCCCGCGTTGCCGGTTATGCCAACGCCAGCGCTCCGCTGACTCCCGAGTTGCTGGAGCGGATGAAGTGGATGCTCATTGGCGTTCAACTCCTCACGGTCAGTGGTGCGGCAGCCGTCCTCTGGTTCTTCCCCATCACCCGCGCCCGGGCTGAAAAGACTCGTCGAATTCTGGACGGGCGGAAGGAAAATGCTAAGATATTATCGGAATGACCCTTAAGAGAATTGCAAGACTCCAGTGTCAGTACGCCACAGTTTTCAACGATCTTCTATAGACCGATCGGAACCACAACCCAAGCCCCTTCATGAAATGAGGCGTAAAGACTCCTCCCAAAGGGGTTCTGCATTGGCGCTGTCAAGCGCGTAGGGCGCAACGCCGCTCATATCGGCGGTCCAGTGGCGCACTGAGACGACTTGATTGCAATCCACGAAATAGCGTCGGCCAATGCCAGCAAACAGTGGAGACGTGGCCACGAAAACCGACGTGGCGGCTCCTTTTTCGCGTGTCTTCCGGCGCTCCAGCGGGGTCTTCATGCCTCCGACATGGCTTTGAAGATTCGTGGCAATGGCACCGGGCATCGGCGCAATGACCATGATACCGTCCTTCGCCCCGGCATCGGCGTCACGCACGGCGAGGGTGGCTTTGGCCCCGATAACCGGAACAACAAAAGCACTGGATGATGTTTATTCATAGACGCCAGGAAACGGTGATGGGTTTTAAAGCAGATTCGCCAGGCTTATCGGCATCATCCGGTATCCATGCGGCACCAAATAGTCACACGCGACTCGCGCCCAAGCCTGCTCGCATTGCCGCGTCCAGCGCTCGCATTCTGCCAACTCTTTCACCTCAACTGAGGACAGCAATGCATTCCAGCCACGCTCCCATTGGCGCGAGAACTGATCCAAGCGAGTGAGCAGCTCTGGTTCTGGCGGTTGGCCCGATCCAAACAGCGCCCTCGCCACCAAGGCGACCGCCTCCCAAAATCCGGCGCCATTGGTCGCAAAATCAAATAGCGGCATGGTCAGGCGGAGATTCTGGGGCAGCGGCAGGGGCCAGAAAAACAACTCGCCCTCCTCGAAGAATCGTTGAGCCCACAGGCGGCGGATGGCAGCAAAGGTGCCATGCATCCGCCAGCTCAGCGGGCAGCGAAGATCAATGGGCAATACTTCGCAACCGCACGCCTTCAAATAACCATAGACCTCGTGCAACCGACGCGCATCCACATATTTCGGGTGGTAGTCACGAACCACCAAAAAGACCGTATTGCTCAGTCCGACGGCGACGATCCACTGGTGACCGAAGGCCAGCAGTCGTCAGCCATCGAACACCTCCGCAACGCCGGCCGGCCGGCAACAGCATGCCCGGCGCGCCCGCCGGTAGTCCGAAATCAGCTTCACCCATGTTCATGGTGACTGAAGTACCGGACGGATAACGGGAAAGCTTGATGGGCATTCACAGTGAAACAATTGATCGATTTCAGTATCCTGACGAAGCTTCCCACCAGGTCTACTTCCCGAACTGCGCCGATTTCTGCGCGTGCTGGGGCCACACTGGTGGCCGCATTCAGCGCGATTCTCTTGCGACCTCACAGGCCCATTTCTGCTGATGTAATTCGCGGCGCAATTGGATCATCTGTTCGTGGCCGAATACACGGAGGGCGATCAGGTCATCGTCCGGCACCGACCCGACGAACTTGAAACAGCCCCAACCCACTAACAAAAACAGAACGAAAGAAAAGCAACTGAAACCAGACACAAAGATCGGCCGGCTTGACCTCCGACGGCCACGCAATGATACAAATCCCTCTAAACGCCGAACCTCGCTCCAGGACGGCGACGACCGGATGTCCGACAATTCCCGCGAATTAGCCCATCTCAAAATAGGCGTGGCTAATTCAACGTCACGGCCCCGAACTGCCTGGCTTGCGGGCGCGCCGTGAATTCCGCCGGCATCGAAATCAAAAACGTCGGCGCGAGACTATTCCCCTCACGCCGGCGTTTAAGAATCAATATTTCTCAGGCCTGCGGACGGCGAAAGCGGCGAACGGCGACGAGCGTTCCCAAACCCGAGGCCAGCATTAGCCAGGTGCTCGGCTCTGGGACCGAGGTGACGTACTCGGAGGTCAGCAGGGCTTCCTCATTGGCGATTTGGGTGGGGTTCATCACGCCACTAAAAATGTCTATTTCAGAAATCTCGCCAACCAGTCCATCCCCTCCCCCTTCATTGTTGCCAATACGAGTAATGGGTGAAGTAAATGTCGACGCTCCGGTCGCGGTGCCGTCAGGTGATCCATTCAGTCTGAACGAGCCGCCGGCAGAAGAAACGGCCAGATCAACCAAGCTGAAGCTCGTGGTGGGAATAGTGGCCGTTCCGGCGCCTCCACCCCCGACATACTCCTCCAAGTAATTCTGCTGGCCTTGATAAAAATTATACTCCAGCGCTCCCGGACTTGACCCTCCGGTGAGGGCATAGCGCGACCCACCGCTAACGACGGCAGGGGCAACAAAAGCGAATATGGTGTAACCGCTGCTTGCTGCCAGAGACGAAGAAAGGAGAAAGCTGCCATTCCCGGCGGTAATGTCCACCGCGGGAGAACCGTTCGGAGTCGCTCCATTAACCAAGGTCGGGAGTACTTCCGCCCCACCGGTCCCTCCCACCTTTCCATACGTGGCGTTATCGCCGGTACCACTCGTATCCGTCCAGACGCCGGTCGTTGGATTGTAATTGGCAGCGTCAAGTTGCAGCACAAGACTTTGAGCACCGGCGGGCAGACCGCACGCCAGAATCAAGCCTGCGATGGCACCGCCCGGAACAGCGAAGGGAAGTTTCTTCATAGATTTAGAATCTTGGTTGTTGTTTATTACAGCTGATTTACGGCATTCAAGCCGCGATGGGTTTTACAAGCGACATGATTGTGGCGGAGCATTCAAATTGTGTGAATCCCCAAATGCAATCGCGGCCACATCCCCCATATTGAGGATGCTATGACCGGCGCTTAAAAAGCCTCCAGGAGTTGTCGCGACGGATCGTGGTAAATCAAAAAAGCGCTATCTACAAGTCAAAGGAAAAACGGTCTGGCGCCAGGCTGGCGGTAAAACAAATGAAGAGTCATAATCCGTGAGAATTGTGATGGCAAATCACCAAGCATTAAAAGAAGTATCGTCCGGCCTTTGTCTTCCGACGAGAAAGGTCAAAAAGTCACGGATACGACAGTCGGAAGAAAACGTTGCCGCCAGTCGGATAAATTGGAAGACTGATCTGGTTTGTGAGGGCCGAGCCGGTCACGATGCCCCAGTTCGTAGTGAGACCGACAGTGGGTGAGTTGGTCTGCATCTGAAGCGTCCAACCGGTGTGATCTGACGGCCAGGAAAATTGAATCTCTTCGCCGGTGATTTGCCAGGCGAGTAATGGTGAATTGGTTGCGATAACCAGCCCCGCCGCATTCCAACCGTTGAACTGCAATTCCGCCACGTCGCAATATCCATTCGCTGGTCCCAAGTAACGGACATAGCGGAATGCGTTGGTGCTGGTGATGGCTTGGGCCGTCAACACTCCTTGGGGAGGAAGCGCGGTAATCGTAAAGAAGTTCACTGCGCCCGTGAAATCGGCGGTATTGGCAGCCTGGAAAAGACCATTCGTCATGCGGTCGGGATTGCCGGGACGCGGGCAGTAAAACACCTCCGATATGGCATTGCTCACGCCGGCTCCAAAATCCAGGCCCACCCAGTCGCCGGTCGCATCTGCGCCGTCGTAATAAGAGTCCAGATTTCCGTCCAATGCGTTTGCGATGGTGTTGCCTAGATCGTCATACGAGCCAGCCGAACCAATGATGGTGCCGCTCAACTTCTGGCTACCGGGCGTGGCGAAGGCCGGCAGCGAATGGCTGCCCACGCCTGCGCCGTTGATTCCCGAAACGACGTAATAATAAGTCATCCGGTTGACAACGCCTGCATCCGTGTAATTGGTGGCGGCGGTACTGCCGATGAGGGTTGCAAAAACTCCGTTGTTCGTCAGCGAGCGGCTGATATTGTAGCCTAGAGCATTAGTGGCGCCATTCCAGTCCAGAGACACAAAACCATTCCCGGCGGTGGCCACCAGGTCGGCGGGTGCGGTCGGAAGCACTTGGGCAATCTGCACGTTGTCTAGAAACACCGTGTTGTCTCCGCCATGCGTATCCGTGCCGACGAACGCCAGCGTCTGGCTGGGGGCGGTGGCCGTGAAACTCGCGAGGTAGTTTGTATAGCTGGTAGCGGACCGCGGCGGGGCGAAACTGCCGACGACCTTGCCGTTAATGGTGACATTCCACGTCTGCCCGCCGTTTTGCTGGTAGTTCCGTTGAGCGGCCGCAAAGGTCACGGTGTAGTCCATGCCACTGACAAAGCCCTGGATGGCCTGCGCGATGGTGCCGGTGCCTTGCAAAAAGGCCACCTGAACTCCTTGAGGAGCGTTGGGATTGGCGCTGGTGAATGCGCTGCCGTTGGCCGCAATGCCCGAACCGGTCGCGCCCGACAGCGGGGTGAAAGTCCACGCCGCCCCGGCTGGATCGTATTGGTATGCGCCCACACCGGGAGTTTCAAAGCTGTCATTTGCCACCAATGAAGGCACGCTTGGCGCGGCCCTGACTTCGATGGAGTTGAAGCTCTCGCCATTCGTGCGCACCGCCGAGACCACATAGTAATAGGCGCCGCCATTGGTCACCGTGACGTCCGTGAAGTTCGTGCGCATCACGCCGCTCCCAACCACGACATAGGGGCCGCCGGAAATCGAGGCGCGTTTCACGTTGTAGTCGATGACATTTGCCGCCCCATTCCAAGTTAAAAACACCTCCCCGTTGCCAGCGGTGGCGTCCAGTCCGCTCGGGGCGGGATAAACTGCATAACTGAACTCGTAGCTGCCCGAACCGACATCCCACACGGCATAGGTTTGCGTCGCCGAGCCTTCCAAATGATCAAACGTCACCCCGGTGGAACTTTCGGCGACGGCGCCGTTCTGCATGATGGTGACGCCGCTTTCCTGAATCAACAGATTATTGGTCGCGGTGCCCAGGGTAGGCAAATAGACCTTCCCGTTGGCGCCCGGCGGGATCACGGGATTGACCGTGGCGAAGTTGTTAGTCAGCGCCCAGTTGTTCGTGATGGATCCCATCACGGATAAATAGCTGGAGTCAAGCCAGGAAACATTGCCGACAAAAGCCGGTTTGATGATCACATTCCTGAATCCGGGCGCGGACGGATCCGATTGGATTCCAGCCAAATCGTGGTAGAACCATTCGATGATGTTTCCCCACATGAAATGATCCAGGGAATCGCTGGGGTCGGCATTCCAGGCCTCAGTGGCCGAAGTGGCTCCCTGACTCAACATATAGCCGTAGCCGCCTGCGTTTGGCGAAAAGTTCGTGAGATCATTGATATCAAAGACCATGTCCGGACGCCCGGCATCCGTCAGCGCGCGCAACAGGTAGCGGTGGCCGATCTCGCCGGCGGTTGAGCCCTGCGAATTCACGCTGGCGACCAGGGTGTCCAGCACGGAAGCCTGATTGGTTGGATTGACGATACCCAATTCCAGCGGCATGGCCTGGGCAGTCTGCGAGCCCGTGGCGTAATATCCGTTCGTCGCAGAATAGAAGGAGCTGTTAAAGGCCGCCGCAATTTTGGCGGCCAGCAGATTGAACCGGTTCGCATCACTGAGATTTCCAAGTTCGGTGGCGATCCGTGCCAGTGTTTGCGCATCCTGAAAGAAATAGGCGGTGGCAGTGACTCCCATCGGCGTCAATTGCTCGTATCCTTCCGAAGCGGGCCCGATGTCATACCAGTCACCCAGCCCGTAACTCAGCATATAACCGGCAGACTGCCTTTGAAGATAGGCCAGATAATTCGTCATCGCGCCGTAATACTGGCGAAGTAACATGTCGTCACCGGTGAACTGGTATTGCTGCCAAGGGACCAAAATGACCGAACTTCCCCATTCGGGTGAATCGCGAAAGGCCCCGCTGAAAACGGTGAATTCCGGGGCGATGTCCGGTACCAGACCGCTGCTTAATTGCGAGTCCGACATGGCATCCGCGGTGCAGCGTGTAAATTTGTCCAGGTCAAATTCATACCGCAGCGATGGGCCGTTCAAATGCGCCTCCTCCAGCCAGCCGAGCCGCTCGCGGTGAGGACAATCGGTCAGGATGCTAATCAGGTTGTTGCGCTGCGCCCAGCGGATCAGCGTTTCCGTCTCGTTGAACAGGGGAACGGAGCAGGAAAAGCTTCCCACCGGCGGAACGGCGCTCTGAACAACCACACCTTGGAGATTGTCCACCGCCGGCAGTTGCGAAGCACCCGCTGCGGAGATCAATTGCACCTGAAGATAGCGGCAGCCATGATAAAAAAACCGGGGAATCCAGACTTCTCTGCCGGTACCTGCCAGCGTGTATTGCCAATAGGCGGAACCGCCGCCGACGGAATCGCGGTTGACGGTGCCGTCGGAGTTGGTGATTTCCGCCGGGATGATTTGAACGACCGCGCCGGCCTGCCCATGCGTGGTCAGGGTTGGAATAATCGCGGCGTTTTGACCCAGGTCAAAAACAATCATATTGGTGGAAAGGAAATTGGTCAGGACTGGCTGGAGCGTTTGGATGGCTTCAATCGGAGGAGCGGCGTGCGATTGGCCGCGGAGCGCTCCGCCCGGGCCATTCGTCTCCGTGGGCGCCATCCACGTTGAAGCGTTGAATCCCGCCTGATTCCAGCCGGCGGGCAGCAACCGAGCGTCGTGGTCTTCGCCGCCGTAGACGCTGGAGAATGTAATCGGCCCGGAAATGGTGAGCCAGTTCGTATCGCTGACAATCACCTGACTCGCGCCATTGGTATAAAAGCAATGCAATTGCACAATGAGTTCAGGCGGCCCAAATGAGCCGGTAAATTTGGCGTAACGCGAACTAACGGGAACGTTATACATGCCATTGCCAAGCGTCACTCCGAGGGCATTGTCGCCGTTAGTGAGCAATGAAGTAATATCGAGAGTGTCGTAAAGACAGGTCTTGGGGTACATGCTCCACCCGGGCGCCAGCAGCGCATTGCCAACCTTCGTTCCGTTGGCGGACAATTCGTACTGGCCGAGACCGCAGATGTAAATACACGCGCGCTGCAAGCCGGGCTGAACAACAAACTCACGCCGAAAAATCGGCAGGGCGGACTTGGTGAGCGGGTTGCAGATCCAGCGGCCCAGCCAATTGGTTGAGTTGAGCAATCCCATCGTCCAGGTCGCCGGCGGGCTCCAGCCCGACGGCTGATCGTTCTGATCCCACACCTTCACTTTCCAAAACACCTGTTGCT
>Ga0326728_10020133_pt1 | contig 12793 bp, 9 predicted proteins | sample MB3enrmetagenome_FD_207602 | JGI IMG/M metagenome (GOLD analysis project Ga0326728, IMG submission 207602) | Lab enriched peat soil microbial communities from McLean, Ithaca, NY, United States - MB31MN | ecosystem: Environmental > Terrestrial > Soil > Wetlands > Peat | place: USA: New York...
GACGAGATGCGGGGGATCATCAAGAAGATGGGGATCGTTATCGCCGGCGGGCAGGACCACCTGAAGGGGAAGATCTTCCGGATCGGGAGCATGGGCGCGATCGGTGCGCCGGAGATCCTCGCGACGCTTGCGGCGACCCAGCACGCCCTCTACAAACTGGGATACAAGGTGAAGGGCGACGGCGTGGAGGCCGCGGCCGGGGTGCTTGGATGAGGGTGGGAATCGCTGACACCACCTTCGCACGCGTGAACATGGGAGCGATCGCCATTGATGAGCTCAAAAAGCACGCGAGCGTGGCGATCGAGCGGGTGACCGTGCCGGGTATCAAGGACCTGCCGGTTGCCTGCAAGAAGCTGATCGAGGAGCGCCGGTGCGAGATCGTTATGGCGCTCGGGATGCCCGGCAGCCAGGAGAAGGACCGGGTCTGCGCCCACGAGGCCTCGCAGGGCCTCATCATGTGCCAGCTGATGACCAACACGCATATTGTTGAGGTCTTCGTCCACGAGGACGAGGCAAAGGACGACCGGGAACTCGCGTGGCTCGCGGAGCAGCGGACCCGCGAACACGCGGAAAACGCGGTGAAACTTGTCCTCTACCCAAAGGATCTTGAAAAAGAGGCCGGTACCGGGCAGCGGCAGGGCTTTCCCGACGCGGGCCCGGCACGCCGCTAGCAGGAATTTGAGCAGAAACGATTAATCTGGATTGATTCACAAGAGCTGATCATTATGTGCGATAAACCGGTAAAACTTGGGTTCGTGGTCGCGGAGTTCAACCGTGACATCACCTACATGATGGAGATCGAGGGCCGGGAGCACGCCGCGTTCCTCGGTGCCGAAGTGACCGACTGCATCTACGTGCCGGGGGCATACGATATGCCGCTGGCGATAAAAAAGATGCTTGCCGCAGGAAAAGTGGACGCCGTGGTCACGATCGGGTGCGTGATCGAGGGTTCGACCCAGCATGACGAGATCGTCGTCCAGCACGCGGCACGGAAGATCATCGACCTCTCGCTTGAGTTCGGGAAACCCGTGACACTGGGCATATCCGGGCCTGGCATGTCCCGGCTCGAGGCGAACGAGCGGATCGACTACGCGAAGCGGGCAGTTGAGTCTGCCGTGAAACTCGTCAAGCGGTTACAATGAGGCCGCTCTCGGAAAAGGTGGCGGCGATCGCCCCTTCCGCGACGATCGAGATCTCCAATAAAGCGAAAAAGATGGAGCGGGAGGGGATCGATGTGATCAGCCTCTCCATCGGCGAGCCGGATTTCGACACCCCGCAGCATATCAAGGACGCCTGCATCAGCGCACTGGAGCGGGGTGAGACGCACTATGCGCCCAGCAACGGAATCCCCGAGCTCCTCTCGGCGATCAGCGGGAAGATCACCCGGGAGAACGGGTTTTCCTGCCGGCCCGAGCAGGTGATCGTCACCTGCGGGGCAAAGGATGCGATCTACGAGGGAATGGAGGCGGTCGTCAATCCCGGCGACGAAGTGATCCTCCTCACCCCTGCGTGGGTTTCGTACGAGCCCTGCGTCCAGATCGCCGGCGGGAAGGTGGTCAAGCACCCGGTCAACGAAAAGACCTTCCAGCTCGACGACTCCCTCACCGAACGGATAACGGCAAAGACCAAGATGATCGTAGTCAACTCGCCCTCGAACCCGTCAGGGGCGGTCTTCGACCGGGCCTCCTTTCAGCTCGTGGCGGATCTCTGCCAGGACCATGACATCTACGCGATGTCGGACGAGATCTATGAGAAACTGGTGTACGGGAAGGAGCACATCTCGCTCGCCTCGATCGGCACCATGGCGGAACGCACCATCACCATCAACGGCTTCTCGAAGGCCTATGCAATGACCGGCTGGCGGCTCGGGTACGCGGTCGCCCCAGCACCCATCATCCGCGAGATGTCCAAAGTGCAGCAGCACTCGGTCTCGCAGGCCCCAACATTTCCGATGTGGGGGGCGGTTGCCGCGCTCAACGGCGACCAGAGCTGTGTCGAGGAGATGCGGCAGGAGTTCGACCGGAGGCGGAGGTACATCATCGCAGATCTGAACCGGATAGGGTATCCCACGGCCCCGGCTGACGGCGCATTCTACGCGTTCATCAACGTCAAAGGCGACGACATGGCGATCTCAACCCGCTGGCTCGAAGAAGGGCATGTCGCGGTGACCCCGGGAAGTGCCTTTGATGCGCCAGGTTGGATCCGTTTGTCCTATGCTACGTCCATGGAGAAGCTGAAGGACGCAATGGGAAGGATCCGGCAGGTTGGCGGGAAATAAATTTTAATTCTTATTTTCATTCAGCACTTTTTTATCACATTCTTGTAGCCGTTGAAAATAAAACTGTTAATCCATACCACTATATTGCTACTGCAACTCCTCCAACAATGAATGATAGTGCAACCCACAAAATACGCAACCAAGAAGGATTATTTTTAGGAGGGAATAATATTGGATAAAGTGTCAACATTACGATGAGTGTCGTTAAAAAAATTATGATAGCATTGGAATAAACATTCGGATCTGCCATTTTGTACGCCTCAAGTTTTTATTGACAATATTGCTGGTAATATTACGAGAAGAAATACTAACAACATAATGATGATAACAATCGCAGCACCAACCATTTCAATTATATCAAAACCTGAACCACGTGCCATAATTCTCATTCGTGGGGTATTCTTATAATAATTTTATTAATAGGGAATCTTCTACGAAATTTGGATTTTCGCACAGTAAGGTGCTAGAAAATAATCAAATCATTTCCTTCGAGTTCAATTAAAAAAATATCACAATACAACCCCCAAATGGCTTTGAGGGGGTCTCATTTCGACAAAAGACGATGGAGATTTCACGAATCCCCCCCTCCGGCATAAGCCCCAAAACAGCCCTTTCCTTCATTTCATGTGCTAAAATGCATGTACAAAAACAGATGCCCTTAAAACGCTTCTGTATTGCATTTCTGGATCCCGTGAAAATCCAATATTTCTGCAAAAGAGCCGATATCTGAAGACTTTTCCGTGGGCGTGGACATCATTTCCTGTGGAACCCAAAAACGGGATCGTCAAATCGGCAAAAGGAGCCCTATACGGGCCCGGAATAGTACGACTCTTTTACCCCTCAAAATACCCTCAAAATAAGCCCGGAATCGGAGGTTGGGATAACGAGGGGTATATCGCCCCAAGCCTGCCGGAAAAAATCTGGGGCGAGGTGAAAATTTTCATTGGTGTTTTTTGCAAAAAAGAAATAAGACTTTTAAAGCAGTCTTTTCGGCTCTGTAAAAATACTCAATAATAATGGTGATGTAGGGGGCGGTACTTTCCCCCACAGCTTTCCGGAATCTGGCTCAGGGCCGCTCTTTGAACCGGTACGCACCTTTCGGCACCAGCATCTCGAATCTGGCTCCTTTTTCGTATTCACCAGTCTCACGTATCGTGATGCCGGTCAAGGCAAGGATATCCTGGACCAAAAACAGGCCAAGACCGGTATGCTCTCCCACGTTCCGCTCGAAGATACGCGCTTTATCCCCCGCCGGCACGCCGATGCCGTCATCATCCACTGCGATGATGTAGTCACTTCCTGAAAATTTGCCACTGACGCGGATCCCGGTAACATGTTTACCATGCCGGATCGAATTGTCGTACAGGTTGAAGAACACTTTTTCAAATAATGGATCGGCAAATATCTCAAAGGGTATGTCTTCAATGGTAAACCGGATACTGTCAAAACCCCCGGTTCTTGCAGCCGCCAAGGCGATATCCTTCACATGCTGCCATACCGGGGTACGCACCCCAAACTCCTGATAGAACTTGGTAAACGTGATCTGGTCCTCAATAATTTTTGCAATTCCCATTAGCCGGTCGAAATATCCCTTATCCTCCATCATCTCTTTGCATGTCTCGTGATAGAGTTCGAGGAATCCCTCTAACTGGGTGAGCTGGTTGACGATATCATGCCGGGTAATGCTGTTCAGAATGTTCAGTTTTGTATTTGCAATGACGAGCGCATTCTCTGCCTGTTCTCGTTCGGTCAGATTGGTTGCGATGCTCAGGAGTCCTTTTTTGTTCCCCCAGTCAACGATCTTTACATTGAGATGAAGGGAGATTGGAGAACCATCCTTCCGAAGATGCTGCACATCAAAATCTGCCACTCCTCCCTCCAGGATCTCCTTCATCCATTCAGCCCTGTTGAGGTGTCCGCTTTCGGCCACATCGATCTCGTGCATGTTCTTTGCGAGAAACTCCTCGCGGGTAAATCCATGAAGCCGTAATGTCTCCTCGTTTGCGTAGAGGATATTACCATCAGTGTCCTGGATGGTGATGGATGCCGGGGCATCATCGAACATCCGGGCAAGGAGCCGGATATACTCCTCTGCTCTTTTACGTTCGGAGATGTCTCGCAGTATGGAGACGAGAACCTCCTCGTCCTCGATGACTATCGAAGCCGAGCTGGCTTCAACCGGCAGATCGCTGCCATCTTTTCTCCGGTGCAGCGCCTCGAAGACGGTTCTCTCCTTAGCAGCCCTGTCCATCTGATGCATAAAGTTCTGGATCTTATCAGCGGCCCGGAGCTCAAAGATGGTCATGCCGAGGATCTCTCCTCTTGTATATCCATAGGCCACAGCAGCAGCCTTGTTCGCCTCGATGATACGGCCGTCGCGCTTGCGGATAAAAAGGATCATATCATAGGCGTTTTCGGTGAAGATCTTAAACGGTGCCAGGGCATCCCCACCCGTTCTGTGCAGGAGGATATCTTCGAAAATTGCGACGAAGTGCTGCTTTGACGGAGAATAGACCGAAATGTGAAGCCATTTTCCAACCGGTCTGAAATCCAGGTCAAATGTCTCTGGCATGCCACTCATCGCGACCCTGCCATAAATCTCCAATACTTCAGGGAACGCCTCCTTTATTTCGGGGAGCACTTCGGTGACCCGCTTACCCGTGACATTCTTTGCTCCGGCAATTTGTTCGAAGGCACGGTTGACATCGAGATAAACAAAATCTTCCGGGTGCCCCTTACTATCATAGATCATACGGCAAAAGGCATAGCCTGCCAACAGGTTTTCAAAGAGAGGACAGACCTTCTCCCAGCTCTCCCTAAGTACGTCTGCTATACTCGTCTGCGTGGTAAGTTCAAATGTATCAGGAGTCATGCGGGGAGATCTCTTCAAGGGATGGTGAGTACGGAGGTGCTCACGGAATATATTGAAAGGGGCCTAATACCAAAATAAAGTTATTCATTTGTTTTTAATAAATAAACAATATAGAATAACTTCAATGAATTTTTTCCGGACGGGTAGAATCGATCAGATTCTTCCGGGTTATCGGGATTTTTACAAATTAAGAGGCCTGACTGTCATCAGTTCATTTTTTTCGGATCCCACAAACGGAAAAATATCTCCTCGTGAAAAAATTCCCCATCAGCCGCCAGCGTACCGAATTATTTTTCTGAGTACCTATCCCACGAGATTCTTCTCGGGAATCGGCCGGATTGACATCACGATACCATTCACATTCGGAACGTTAAGGAGGTTGATTGATACCGATTCAACCCAGAGGTACTCTCCATTGACTGTTCTCATACGGTACTGGTATACCGAGAGCGTTCCCGGTTTTTTCTTCTCGTATGCCTTATTCATATCGCCCCTGATGCGATCCCGGTCGCCCGGGTGGATATAATCAAACGGGTTCTTGCCGATGAGAGCACCGTCAGGGTACCCCAAGACTCGTTCTGAAGAAGGAGAATCGTAGACGATCCTCCCGGCCTGTTCAAGGATACAGATGATGTCAGAGGCATTCTGGAAAATTGCCCGGTACCGTGCCTCGTTCTCCTTGACGGTCTCTTCAGCTCTGAAACGCCGGACGGTCTGCGTGATCTTGTGCGCAAGGTCAGCAAACTGCGCCTTAGGATTGCCGCCTTTCTGGAGGTACGAGTCCGCTCCGCTGTTGATAGCTTCGATAACAACCTCCTCTCTCCCTTTCCCGGTAAAAACGATGAAGGGGATGGAAATTCCCGATTCTCTGACCCTCTTTAGAAATGCGATCCCGTCCATCTCCGGCATTTGGTAATCAGAAACGATTGCATCGAAGTGCTGGTTCTTGATCATACTCATTCCCAGCTGGGCGGAGGGCGCCGTTTCAACGACAAAATCATTATCCCTCTCTAAAAAGCGCTTGGTCAATTCTAAAAGACCTGATTCATCATCAACGTACAGGACATTTATCAGGATGGATCCCTTCCGACTCATTTACCTCAAATGTTTTCTGTTGCTGTTAACGGCCTTTTCCTCTGGCACATCTTCCGGAAAGTTTTAATCTGAAGCAGCACATCTCAAATTTCGATCGTCTTTTCATTCTCGATCTTGTCGTGGGAAGTCCATATTTTTGTCAGCAGATCCGGCCACACAATAGATACATATCTCCATCCCGGTTATAAAAATACTTCATTTAAAATATCACTTTCTCTTTCATTATATACACCCGCGTTTTAAAACCCGGGGGGTGTTCTTGACCGAAGATCTTCTTTTTCCGGCTATGGACAAAAATGTATCAAAATCAGGTTCTGGTGCATCTTCGAGCTTCGTTAAATACCAGTTCGGTGTCGACAATTTGGACGTTATGTTTTGAGTCTCGTTAACGCACCAGAACCGAAGAATCCGGCTCTCTCTTAACTCCCCCTCACGTTCTTTTCATCAATTTCTTACCGGCGCTCCATGCTGTTCCTGCAATGCTTCCGAGATGGCGATAGGTGTTGTCCGGCATGGTCAGGATTAAGGGGTCGATCGCCTCAAATCCGGGCACCCCCGTCAGGGCGGCTTGCTCGTTCGCATTGGTAATCGCGCCTTGTAGAGAAAACCGGCGTCCACTCTCACGTTTTCTCTTCCAGCACCATCGTGAATGCGGTGCCGGCACGCCGGTCAAGGCCGATCATCCCGTTCATCTGCTTTACCAGCGAGAAGACCATGCGCAGGCCCAGCGACCGGGAATCGCGCCAGTTGAGATCCCGTGGGATCCCGACCCCGTTATCCGAAAAGATCACAGGGATGGTGTGCCCCTCTTTTTTTACCGAGATAAAAATCTCGCCGGTACTCCGGTCCGGAAAGGCGTGCTTGAGAGAATTGGACATCAGTTCGTTGATGATCAGGCCGAGGGGGATAGCCGTATCGATGCCGAGGAAAATGTCATGGATGTCCGTTTTGAGGGAGATCTCCTTTCCTGCGTTCCCGTAGAACTCGAAGAGGTATCCTCCCAGCTTTTTCACGTATTGTTCAAGGTCGATCTTCGAGATCTCCGGCGACTGGTAGAGGATCTCGTGGACGAACGCCATCGCCTTGATTCGGTTCTGGCTCTCGCTGAGCGCCTTGAGGAGTTTCTCGTCCCTGATGTACTGGGACTGGAGATCCAGCAGGCTGTTTACCGTCCGGAGATTACTCTTGACGCGGAACGAGATCTCCCTCACGAGGGCTTCCTTCTGCCGGAGGGATTCATCCAGACGTTTTTCTGCCGCGAGCCGTAAGCTGGTCTCATCGGCCAGTCTCTGGCCGGGATCACGTGTTTCAGTCGTGCCCGTGGCTGTGCCGTATCCCGAATCGGCGACCACCTTCAGCGACGGATATTCTGTGGCTTTCTGTGCAATACTGTTCCCGAGAAGATTGGTCACCCCGGTGAGAAGGGAACTTTCTTCTTCCAGAAAGGGGATGTTGGTGTCATCTGCCCATGCACCGGTATACGAGATCTCGACGGCGCCGGCCCACTCGCCGTTCACGAGGATTGGCGACGTCTGGTTCCAGACCGACTTCTGAAAACCTGCCGTTGTGAACTCCCGTCCACCATACACGATGCGGGCGCAGGTGCACTCCGGGCACTGGTAACCGGAAGGGATGAGATCGGCACAGTGCTGGAGCATCTCTCCAAGGGAGATGCCGGGTTTGTTGACGATTTCGGCGAGGTTGTACAGGCAGTTCAGTTCCTTGACCCTCTCCTTCAGGACAAATGTCTGCTTCCGGAGCGCATCTTCCGCGCGGCGTTTTTCCACGGCGATCCGGATCTTCTGGCCGAGTTCAGCAAACTGCGATGCGGTATCCCTTCCTTTCTGGAGATAAAAATCAGCGCCGTTATTAATTGCCCTGATTACGACCTCCTCACGCCCTTTGCCCGTGAAGAGAATGAACGGGATATCTCCAAAATTTTCTCTCGCGTATTTCAGGAACTCTATCCCATCGATATCCGGCATCTGGTAGTCCGAGATGACAGCATCATACCGGTTTTCCGCGAGTTTGACCTTCGCCTCGGTGGCAGAGATGGCAGTATCAACGTCAAATGCGCCACCCTTTTCAAGGAAGAGCTTGCCGATCTCCAGAAGGGCCGGCTCGTCATCGACATAGAGTACGGAGATCATCGGAATCCCGTGACCGGATTTTATGTTGTGTACTGGTCAATGGTTACTGCCGGAAGGTTATATACCCCGTCATTTGAGATTCTTCAGCCGGAACGACGACAGCGTGGATCAAGTGGGCTCCTCTCCCGTTCCAACAGTATCACCGGTTTACTACCGGTCCAACCCGGATATGCACCGGTGGGGCCGATGTATCTTCCCGCTCACGGCAAGCGATGAAACAATAGAAATTCCATTACGGGTCGTCTTCGTAGCAGAAGGGATCCGGTTTCCCTGCTCCTGTTACGCTGCCTTCTTCCACCACACCTTCGCGAGCGTCGAACTCCCCGAGATCACGGCATCATCACCTTCATACCGGATCAAGGGCGCGAGGTACGTGTCGAGCACCTTCCGCTGTCGTGCGGTCTTCACGCCAAATCTCGCCCGGAAAAATGCGGTCATCTCCGTGCCCGTCGCGAACCGGTACTCTTTGTCCAGCGGGAGCATCTCGACATTCGCGTAGATCCCCGTCTGGTAAAGCACGTTCCAGAGACAATCGGCCTTGGGCCCGGGAAAGTACGGGCTGTTGTGCAGGGGCTCCCAGAGATCCGCGTACATCCGTTCCCAGAAGGGCATGTCCGCGAACCAGTAGAGGTATATGGCATGCCGGGCGACCGCGTCCATCTTTTCAAGCGCCGCCCGGATATCCTCCATCGTGAGGGAGAGCGACGCGATCACGATATCGTACGTCCCCTGCAGATCCCACGAGGGGTCGATGTCCTCCCAGAGTTTCTGCACGCAGGTGATGTTGGGAATCTGATCCCGCCGGACGTGCTCGTTCAGGACCGCAACCATCCCGGCACCCGGTTCGATAGCGGTGACCTCTTTTACGAGCGGGGCGAGGGGGATCGCAAGGGTACCGGGCCCGGCGCCGATGTCCAGCACCCGGAAGTCTCTGGTGAGATCGAGGCCGGCGATAGTCGCTCGTACCCGCTCGTCGTACTCCTGCGTGGCATTCGCGTCATAGCGCGCCGCGTTCTCCCGGCGGTCCCAGTTGTGGGAGGAATCCTCCACGCACCTTGCAGCGTCATGCCGCCGCTGCCGGGCCTTCCAGACCTCGTTCCAGTCAACCGTGTCATGCGTCGCCACGTGCGCAGGGCTCATAGGATCCGGTATTGTTTCCACCGGTTATAGAACGCTCGCTTGAAGCTGCCGGTACCATCGGCAGGCAGCTATCTGCTGAAGGAAAACAATCACCAGCATATGTCTAAAAATGTTCCACAATGTATATATTTATACAATACAAGTACATACTATGAACACGAAGATCCTCCTCGATGAGGAGCAGATGCCCAAGAAGTGGTATAATGTCCAGGCGGACCTGAAGTCCCCGATCGATCCGCCGCTCCACCCGAAGACCCACAAGCCGATCGGGCCGGATGATCTCTCCGCCATCTTCCCGATGGAGTTGATCCGGCAGGAAGTGACACAGGAACGCTATGTCGATATACCGGCAGACGTGCAGGATGTGCTCCGGCTCTGGAGGCCCAGCCCCCTGTACCGAGCCCTCCGGCTGGAGAAATTTCTCAAGACCCCGGCGAAAATTTACTACAAGTGGGAGGGTGTCAGCCCGGCCGGGAGCCACAAACCCAACACCTCGGTACCGCAGGCCTACTATAACATGAAAGCCGGGGTGGAACGGATCGCCACCGAGACTGGTGCCGGACAGTGGGGATCCGCCCTTGCGTTTGCCACGATGCTCTATGGCCTCAAGTGTACCATTTACATGGTCCGCTCGAGCTACACCCAGAAACCCTACCGGAAATCGATGATGCAGGTCTGGGGGGCGGAATGCATTCCCAGCCCCAGCACGAAGACGCAGTCCGGGCGTGCCATGCTCGAAAAGGACCCCGAGACGCCGGGGAGCCTCGGCATCGCCATATCCGAAGCCGTCGAGGATGCAGCAGGCCGCAGCGACACCAACTATGCGCTGGGCTCGGTGCTGAATCACGTCTGTCTCCACCAGACAGTCATCGGGCAGGAGTGCCGCGAGCAGCTGGCGCTTGTCGATGACTACCCGGACGTGGTGATCGGGTGTGTCGGCGGCGGTTCCAACTTCGCCGGTATCTCGTTCCCGTTTGCCGGGGACAAGCTGACCGGGAAACATAAGGACGTGGATATCATCGGGGTCGAACCGGCGTCCTGCCCGTCGCTCACGAAGGGGCTTTATACTTACGACCTCGCGGACGAGGCCGGATACACGCCGCTCCTCAAGATGTTCACGCTCGGCCATGACTTTGTCCCACCGGCCATGCACGCGGGTGGCCTCCGGTACCACGGGGATTCGCCCATCGTATCCCGTCTCGTCCATGACGGCGTGATGCGGGCGGTGTCCTACCACCAGAGCGAGGTCTTCGACGCGGCCCAGACGTTTGCCCGTACGGAAGGGATCATCGTTGCTCCCGAGACGGCCCATGCGGTAAAATCAGCCATCGATGAGGCGCTCGCGTGCAAAAAGACCGGTGAGGCAAAGACCATCCTCTTCAACTGCTCCGGGCACGGCAACTTCGACATGAGCGCTTACGATGCATTCTATGCCGGACAGCTGGTGGACTACGAGTACCCTGATGAGCTGATCCGGCAGGCCCTTGAACGGATCCCGAAGATATCCTGAATATATCTTTTTTATGCGCCGCATCGGTTTCATCGTCAACCCTGTTGCCGGCATGGGGGGATCGGTGGGGCTGAAAGGTACGGACGGCATGGTTGCGGAGGCTGTCCGTCGTGGGGCGGAGCCGCACGCGGCGGTTCGTGCCGCGATCACGCTCGGGAGCCTGAGACAGGTGACGGGGCTGCTCTTTTTCACGTGCTCGGGGGGTATGGGAGAAGATATCCTGAAAAAAACCGGCATGCAGAACTATGTCGTCCGCTATCAGGCGCCGGAGATGAGCACGGCAGATGACACGAAACGTGCGGCAACGGCCTTCCTCCATGAGGGTGTCGACCTGATCCTCTTCTGCGGTGGAGACGGGACGGCACGGGACATCTTCGATGCCGTTGGCCGGGATGTCCCCATCCTCGGTATCCCGGCCGGCGTCAAGATGTACTCCGGGGTATTTGCGGTCGATCCGGCGACTGCTGCCGCGATTGTTGCCGGGGGACCGCCGGGTGTCATTCGGGATGCCGAACTGCTGGACGTTGATGAGGAGGCGTATCGTGCCGGCGAGCTCAGAACACACCTGTACGGCATCGCCCGCGTGCCGGGCATTCCCGGCAATGTGCAGGTCTCCAAGCAGGTTTTTGAGGAAGCGGACGAGGGGCGGGCAAAAGAAGAGATCGCCCGGTTCATCGCCGGGATCATGCAGCAGGGCACACTGTATATCCTCGGTGCGGGCACGACGACCGAAGCCATTGCCGAAAGGATTGGGGTGAAAAAAACCCTGCTTGGGGTGGATGCAGTAAAGAACGGCCAGCTTGTTGCAATTGACGCGGAAGAAAGGACGCTCCTTGGCCTCATCGCGAAGGAGAAAGACGTACGGATCATCATCAGCCCGATAGGTGCACAGGGTTTTGTCTTCGGGCGGGGAAACCAGCAGCTGAGTGCCGGCGTTCTCCGTCGCGTGGGGATCCCGAATGTTATTATCGTCGCCACACCGCACAAATTGCGGGAGACCCCGGTCCTCTATCTCGATACCGGGGACTCCTCCATGGATGCATCGTTTGGCGACAGTGTCCAGGTGGTATCCGGGTTCAGGATAGCCCAGCGGAAGAAGGTCCACCGGTCTTCCTTGGGATAAACGGATCAATTCCCGAAAGAAAAAGGGAGGACCGCAGAGAGATCCTGATGAGTGGCGTTCGGGAGATAGTATGACACCCGTGGATGCCCGGGCGTATGGCGTCCTCAACATTGCGCTCTTTTCTCCATCACGAGGACGGCGCCGGAATCTCTCGCTTTGTATACCGTTCGTTTTATATCAGTGACCTGCTCTAAACATTCTCTGTTGACAGACAGGATTGTCATGAGGAGATGTACCGGCACGATGCAGCTGATCGGATCAGCTGACAGAAGCCGTGAACCACCGTGCCGGGGGAATAGTATACTGGAGGAGATCAGGTAAGGTGGAAAAAATGGCAACAGGACATGCAGGTGGAAAGAGCAAGAGTGGGAAAATGCTGTGGGGAGCAATTGCGATCGTCGCATTTGCTCTTGTATTTGTGGCAATCACTGCCGGCTGTACGCAGTCTGCAGGTACGTCCAATAGTGGCACCAGCGGCACACCCGCTGCGCAGTCAGAGACACCGCAGGCCACCGGTCAGGCAGCACAGAGTCAGCAGGCCGCAGCGACAATTGCATCGGCATCGACGTTTTCTCAACCAACACCAGTACCCGTCCCGGCAACGGGGGTCTATATACGGGTCGGG
>Ga0326728_10020134_pt1 | contig 12793 bp, 3 predicted proteins | sample MB3enrmetagenome_FD_207602 | JGI IMG/M metagenome (GOLD analysis project Ga0326728, IMG submission 207602) | Lab enriched peat soil microbial communities from McLean, Ithaca, NY, United States - MB31MN | ecosystem: Environmental > Terrestrial > Soil > Wetlands > Peat | place: USA: New York...
GATGCCGCCGGACAGTTTGTGGCGCAGTCCCTAGCGTTCGACGCCGGCGCCTCAGCCGGGGCCAGCAGCGACTTCTCCGCGACGGTCCCCGTTCACGGCGCCCACCTCTGGTCGCTCGAAGACCCCTATCTCTACAAGCTGATCACCACCATCAAGAGCGGGGACAAGGTGGTGGACCGCTACGAAACCAGCTTCGGCATCCGCACCATTCGCTGGGATGCGGACCACGGCTTCTTCCTCAACGGCAAGCACGTGGAGATCAAGGGCACGGACGACCATCAGGACCATGCAGGAGTGGGCGTTGCCCTGCCCGACGCGCTCAACGCCTTCCGCGTCGAGCGGCTGAAGGCGATGGGCTCGAATGCCATCCGCACCTCGCACAATCCGCCCACGCCCGAGCTGCTGGATGCCTGCGACCGGCTGGGCATGCTGGTGCTCGATGAGAACCGGGCGATGGGAGTTACGCCCGAAGACTACGGCCAGTTCAGGCGCTTGATCCTCCGCGACCGCAACCACCCGAGCGTCGTTCTCTGGTCCATCGGCAACGAGGAGTGGTCGCTCGAACCGTCGGTGTTCGGCGAGCGCATCACTCGCGACATGCAGGCGTACGGCAGGCGGCTCGACCCCACGCGGCCTTTCACCGTCGCCCTCAGCGGCTCCGGCGCGGGCAACTCGCTCTCGACCGACGTGCTTGGATTCAACTACTACGTGCAGCACCACATCGACGAGATGCACGTCCGCTTTCCTTTGAAGCCCATCGTCGGCACCGAGGAGTCTTCGTCGGAACACACGCGCGGCATCTATGCCGACGACCTCGGGCATCAGCATCTGGTGGCCTACGACTTTGAGGCCGACGGCCATCACGTTTCGGCTGAGGATGCCTGGCGCTACTACCTTGCGCGGCCGTTTGCGGCGGGGCTTTTCTACTGGACGGGCTTCGATTACCGCGGGGAGACCACGCCGTTCGAATGGCCTGCGATCAGCTCGCAGTTCGGCATGCTCGACACTTGCGGCTTCTTCAAGGACAACGCACATCTGCTCCAATCTTGGTGGACTGACAAGCCGATGGTCCACCTGCTGCCCCACTGGAACTGGCCCGGCAAGGACGGCCAGCCCATCGATGTGCGCGTTTACAGCAACGCCGACGCGATCGAGCTCTTTCTCAATGGCAAAAGCCTGGGGCGCAAGGCGATGCCGCGCAACTCGCATCTGGAGTGGAAGGTCGCATACGAGCCGGGCACGCTTGCGGCCCGCGGGTACAATGTCGCGGGAAGCGAAGTGGCGAGCGACACGGTGGAGACCGCGGGCGCGGCGGCTGCCATCCAGCTTATTCCCAATACGGCCAAAGTCGCCGCCGATGGCGAATCGGTCTCGGTGGTCACGGTGCGCATCAACGATGGCGCCGGGCGCATTGTGCCGGAGGCCGGGAATCTCGTCTCTTTCAGCCTGACCGGCCCTGGGAAGATCATCGGCGTCGGCAACGGCGATCCCGCGTCGCACGAACCGGACAAGTATATCGAGACGGTGCGCACGATTCCGGTTGCGGAGTGGCGCACGCGGGCGATCGACGCGCGCGCGGACGGCCCGGAGACGGCTCCCGGCTTCGACGATTCCTCTTGGGATAAGGCGCGCGATCCCCGCTGGGACGAGCGCCGCATCGATCCGCCGGCCAGCGTCTTTCGCGGCGCGTTCACGCTGCCCGAGGATGCGCGGGACGCGGCCATCACACTGGTGCTGCGCAGCGTGGGCGAGACTCAGTCAATCTATGTGAACGGCCACGCGCTGGGGCTGAACCTGCCTCGCGATCCCGTCGGGTACACTTACACGCTCGACCCCGGCCTGCTGCAGCCGGGGCGCAACGTGGTGACGATCTTTGCCACACGCTTCAACGACAAGGGGGCGCGACTATTCTATTGGGACGGCCCAGGGCCCGCGACGGTGCAAGTCATCACACCGGTCCCGCAATGGAAGCGCAGCGCCTTCAACGGGCTGGCGCAAGTTATCGTCCAGTCCACGCCGCAGGCAGGCACAATCAGGCTGACGGCGGCGTCGCCTGGGCTTGCGCCGGCAGAGATCGAGATCGCTTCACAATGATGGCCGCGGATGCGGCTCCCAGGAGTTAGGACCTATTTAAGACCCGCGCGCGGAGCGCGGGAGAAATGAGGATCGAAGATGATGAAAAACTTCATGATTGCGATAACTCTGGCGGCGATGGGCGCAGGATTCGCATTGCAGGCGCAGGTGAAGGAGCGCCCGGTGCCGCGGCTCGTCGAAAGCGATGGCCGTTATGCCCTGCTGGTGGACGGCGCGCCCTTTCTGATGCTGGGCGTGCAGTCGAATAACTCCAGCGATTGGCCGGCATTGCTTCCCAAGGTGTGGTCCGCAGTCGAATACCTTCATGCCAACACGCTCGAAACGCCGATTTACTGGGAGCAGTTCGAGCCGAAGCCGGGGCAGTTCGATTACTCGGAGATAGATACGGTTCTCGCTCAGGCTCGCGAGCATCACATCCACCTGGTACTGCTGTGGTTCGGCACCTGGAAGAACGGCAGCCAGCATTATATGCCCGAATGGATGAAGTTACAGCCGGAGCGATACTTCCATGTGACTAACAAGAACGGCGAGTTTGTCGATTCGCCGTCGCCGTTTGCCACAGCGTCTCTCGATGCCGACACGCGCGCGTTCACTGCGTTCATGCGGCACCTGAAGACTGTGGACCCGGATCGAACAGTAATTATGGTGCAGGTTGAGAACGAAACCGGCACGTGGGGAACGCTGCGCGATTACTCTCCGGTTGCGGAGAAGCTCTTTGAAGCTCCGGTCCCGCCCGAAGTTATGAAGGCGATGAACAAGACGCCATCCACGCCCACTCCGAACTGGCGGGAAGCCTTCGGCGACGAGGCCGACGTGAACTTCCATGCCTGGGCGATCGCCAAATATGTTGGGCAGATTGCCGCCGCTGGCAAGGCCGTTTACCCGTTGCCGCTTTATGTCAACGCCGCATTGCGCGATCCGCTCAAACCCGGAGCGCCGGGCAGTTATGAGAGCGGCGGCCCCACGGACAACGTAATTCCCATCTGGAAGGCGGAGGCGCCCGCGATCGACATCGAGGCGCCGGATATCTATCTTCTGGACAGCGCACCGTATCTGAAGGTGGTGGATCTCTATCACCGGCCGGATAACGCTCTGTTCGTCCCGGAGACCGGCGGTTCCGGCAATGCCGCGCGCTATCTTTTCACGGTCCTCGGCCATCAGGGCATAGGTTACTCGCCCTTCGGCCTGGACTACACGCGAGCTCATGCGCCGCAGAAGGGCGAACCCGACACGCCGCAGGGCTTTTTGGAATCGACGGCCCGTAACTACGGGCTGATCGCTCCCATGATGCGCGAGATTGCCCGCCTTAACTTCGAGGGAAAGCTCCAGGCGGTAGCGGAAGAAGAAGGCAAGCCCACGCAGGCGCTTCATTTTGGCGATTGGGACGCGGTGATTTCTTATGGAGTTGGCCGCGGCGGTTCAGCGAAGGGAAATGCAGAGCCGGTGGGGCGCGCATTGGTCGCTCAACTCAAGGACAACGAGTTTTTGGTAACTGGAATGATGGCCCGCGTAGACTTCAGGCCGGCGGGCACGGAGCAGCAGCGGAATTCCCAGCAGATCGTGAACGGGACCGGGCAGACGCCTTCGGCCCTGATCGATGGCAAATGGCAGCACCGGCAGTTTCTGCGCGTGGAGGAAGGAGCCTATGAAAACGGCGCATTCAAGCCCATTCGCATCCTGAATGGCGATCAGACGGACTGGGGACTCGACTTTTCGTTGGAACCAGAGGTGCTTCGAGTTACGCTGGCGACTTACTGACGCCGCAGGTTGGAATGAAGACTTCGTTATCCCATTCTTGAAGGAGAGGTACGCTTATGGGCCGCGAACTGACACGAAGAGCTTTCCTGGGAGATGCCGCCCTGGTGGGAGCGGCATCGTTGATGGGACTTGAGAGAGCGCTAGCCGGCGACGCGGCTGCGCCGGTTGCGCCGTTATCCGCGCGCAAAGTCAGCTTCGACGACGGCTGGAGCTTCGCAAAGGGCGATGTCCCCAATGCGCAATCGCTGCGATACACTGGCGGGAGCTTGACTCCGGTGGATTTGCCGCACGACTGGAGCATTGCCGGACCCTTCAACGAAAGCGAACCATCCGGCAGCGAGGGCGCCTACCTGCCAACCGGCTTTGGCTGGTACCGCAAGAGCTTCCGGCTCCCCGCGAGCTATGCGGGGCGGCGCATCCTGCTGCAATTCGACGGCGTGTACCAATGCAGCGATGTGTGGATCAACGGCCAGCATCTGGGCTCGCGCCCTTATGGGTTTATAACTTTCTACTACGATCTTAGTCCGCATCTTCATTTTGGCGGCGAGCCAAACGTTGTGGCTGTGCGCGTGGATAACTCGCATCAGCCTAACCTGCGCTGGTACTCGGGCTCCGGCATCTACCGCCATACCTGGCTGATCAACACCGGGCCGGTTTACATCGAGCAGTGGGGCACGGGCATCACTACTCCGCAGATAACTCAGGAGAATGCTGTTGTCGAGGTTTCAACGCGGGTGCAAAACGATATGGCGCGGCCCGCGCCCTGCAAGCTGGCGACTATGATTCTCGACAAGGAAGGCGCGACTGTGCTGTCGGCGGAAACGGAGACGGAGATCGCCGCCGGCGGGGAGCAACTCTTTGTGCAGCGTATAACTGTGCCCCAGCCCGCGCTATGGTCCACGACTACGCCGTACTTGTATTCCGCGCACCAGACGCTGCATCACGAGGACCGGGAAGCCGATTCCACAAATACACCTTTCGGCATTCGCACTATTCAGTTCGATGCGGACAAGGGATTTCTGCTGAATGGCGAACGAGTCAAGCTGAACGGAGTGTGCCTGCACGACGATGGAGGCGCGGTGGGGGCTGCGGTTCCCAAGCGCATCTGGGAGCGGCGCTTCGCGCTGCTGAAAGAGATGGGCTGCAACGCCATTCGCACCAGCCACAATCCGCACACCGAGGAGTTTCTCGATCTTTGCGACACGATGGGCTTTCTGGTGATGGCCGAGGCCTTCGACGAATGGCGGGAGCGGAAACAGCCGGAGTATGGCTACCACCGTTACTTCGACGAATGGGGAGCGCGCGACCTCAAGGACATGATCGCCCGCGACCGCAATCATCCGTCCATTGTCATCTGGAGCGCGGGCAACGAGGTTCAGGATCAGGATGTGCCCAGAGGCGCGGAGACACTGCGCGAGCTGATGAAGATATTGCACAGCGAAGATCCCACGCGGCTGGTAACAGTGGCCTGCGACCAGATTGTTGCGGAGCCCCGCGGCGCGCTGCCGGAGTTTCTGGCCGAACTCGACGTGGTGGGCTATAACTACGTCGGCCGCTGGCGCGACCGGCGCGAGAAGCTCTACAGCATCGATCGCCACGACTTTCCGCGGCGGCGTTTCATCGGAACGGAGAACGGGGCAATGCCCAGCTTCTATCCCGGCGCCGGCAATTCTTTCTTCGCCGCCAGGCCCGTCTCCAACGAGCGCATCGAGATTGAGCAGTTGCAGCGATTCACCCAGGTCTACGACTATGTGAGCGGCGACTTCATGTGGACTGGCGTGGACTACCTGGGCGAAGCGCGATGGCCATTCAAGGCGTCGCGCTCCGGGGTCATCGATACCTGCGGCTTTGCGAAAGACGGCTATTACTTTTACAAGAGCATCTGGACGACGGCCCCCGTGCTGCACATTTCGCCGCACTGGAACTGGGCCGGAAAGGAAGGCGAGATCGTTCCCGTGGTCTGCTTCACGAACTGCGACACGGTGGAACTGTTCCTGAACGGCAAGAGCCTCGGAGTGCAGGGGTTCATGTTCCCGGAGACGGGCATGGAGAATGAGTGGGCGCACTTTCCGGCGAGGGACAACGTGCTGCAAACCACGGGCGACCTTCATCTGGCATGGTACGTGCCCTATCAACCTGGCACGCTCAAAGCCGTGGGCACAAAGGACGGTCAGGTTGTGCTGACCGTGGAGCGAAGCACGACCGGCAGTCCGGCGGCTATCCGGCTTGCAGCGGATCGAGCGCGCATCGGCACGGGATGGGACGACCTTGCGCATGTCGCCGTCGAGATCGTCGATCAGGACGGGCGCATCGTCCCGACCGCGGACAACGAAGTGGTCTTCGAACTGAGCGGGCCGGGACGAATCCTGGGGCTGGACAACGGCCAGTCGGAGAGCCACGAAAGCTACCAGGGAAACCGGCGCAAGGCCTTCGCCGGAAGGGCGCTGGCGCTGGTGCAATCCACCGGGCGGCCGGGCGAGATGCGGCTCAGCGCCTCGGCGCAGTCATTGACCGGCGCATCGGTTGCCATAACGGCGGATCGTGCCTGATCGCCGCTTGGGCAGTCCTGAACGGGTCTCTGAGTCGATGGAGCGGCGGGGGCGCGGGGATAACCCGGCAAGGATCGAGGTGTTCCACCTTCCAACGGTTTTGGTAGGATGGTTCTCCTATGAAGAACCGGTTGCTGTTCGTCGGCCTTTGGACCGGATTGGCTCTTTTGGGCGGCCAGTTCGTTGCCGCGCAGACCGCTTTCAAAGCTGAACCAATTGCCGTCAACGAAGCGAAGGCCCGGGCCGTTCTGGCCGAGGATTCGATTCGCTTCAACTTGCCGCTGAATGCCCCGGCCGGCGCGGGTGAGCGGGCGGTAGCCTGGCTGCTCTCGCCCGAGGGCGCCGCTGGGGGCGAAACCGCCATCGCTCTCGGCGAAGGCAGCCGCTCGGCTGCGCTCACGCTGCCCTGGCCGAAGGATAAGCTCGGCCATCCAGCCACAGAGATCGGCTGGTATCGCATCGCGTACCAGCTGGAGGCGGACGGCGCGCCGGTTGCGCATGGCGTTCTGGCGGTGGGCGCAATTGCGTCGAACCTGCTGGCTCTGCGGCTGGCCCGGCCGGAGCAACTCGTCTCCGGGAAGCCGCTGAGCGTGCGGGTTTACGCCGGCAATCCCATCACGCGCGAGCCCTATCGCGGGGTGCGGCTGCAGGCCACGCTGGTCCTGGACGCCGTGGACTCGGATGCGGACACTGATTCGGACGCGGACTCGGAGGCGGAGGCGGCGAAGGGCAAGGCCGCGGAGCGGACGCTGGTTCGTGCGGCCACAACCGGGGCCACGGGCGAGGCCTTCATCGACTTTCCCGTCAAGGCCGAGCCGGGGCAGGGCGCCACCCTCACGGTGGTTGGAACGCTGACCGGAGCGCGCGGGATCGAGTCGGGAGTACCGGGCGTGGCCAGCGCGCAGGCCCAGGCGACCATTGAAGTCGATCTTGAGACTGGCAACCGCACCGTGGTCCAGGTTGAGACCGACAAGCCGCTGCACAAGCCGGGCGAAACCGTGCATCTGCGCGCGTTGGTCTTTGAGGACACCGGCCACGCCGCGGCCAGCAAAGCGCTGACGCTGACCATCAAGGACCCGGAGAACAAAACGCTGCTGGAAGCGCCGCTGACCACGAATCGCTTCGGCATTGCCGCCTACGACTGGAAGACCGCGCCGCAACTGGCCACCGGATACTATCAAGCGGAGTTCGAGCTGAACAACTCCGGGCGAGGCGGTGAGACTGGTGGAGGCGGCGAGATCATCAGCATTCAGCGTTATGAGCTGCCCGAGTTCGCCGTCTCCGCGGCCATGGATCGAGGCTTTTATCTCGACGGGCAGACGCCGGTGGCGCATCTTCACGCGGGCTATCTCTTCGGCAAGCCGGTGGCGGGTGGCTTGGTGCGCGTGGTGCGCGCCAGCGAGCAGGAGTGGAATCCGAAGACGGGCAAATACGAAGAGCCAAAGGCGGTGGAACAGAGCGCGACGCTCGACGCCAACGGAGATGCCGATCTTCGCCTGGACGTGAAGGAGGACTTCGGCGATTTCAAGGATCGCGATTACGAACGCTACCAGGACGTTCGCTATCGCGCCATAGTGACCGACGCGACGACGGGGCGCAGCGAGCCGCGCAACTTTACGGTCCGGCTCACGCACGACCCGGTGCACATCTATCTGCGCGCGCTGGGCGGCAACGATCGCGAGGACGACTACCTGGTCTTGACCAGCTATGCCGACGGCGCGCCGGCCGCCTGCAAGGTCACGCTTGATTGGATGGACGAGAACTCGCATCCCACGCGCGCCGCCACGGCGGCCACCGATCGGTATGGGCTGGCCAGGGTGCATCTGCGCTTTCCATCTCTGGCGGGGAAGACAGATAACTCGGAGTACGACGTTCGCCTGACGGCGCGCGACCGGGAGGGGCGCGCTTCAGTCTTCGACGACTCGGTGACGGCGGAGGATGCGGACAGCATCTGGATCGACGTTGCGCACACGCTGCTGAAGCCCGGCCAGCCGATCGAGGCCACCCTGCATGGGCCAGTGGGCAGCGCGATCGACGTGGAGGCGCTGTCGGAGGATGGAGTTCTTGCTCACCGGCAGGTGCGCATGCACGCCGCCGAGGAGCCATTCACCGTTGCAGCCAACGACGCGTTCCATGGGCTGATTGTCCTGCAGGCCTACTCGATGAACGGCGAGAGAGGGGGTTGCGGCTGGTATCGCGCTACCGGCTGCAAGGCGGTTCTCTATCCGCAGGACCGGGAGCTGAAGGTGAGGCTGACCGGCCTGCAGCCCTCCTACCTGCCAGGCGCTGAGGTCGATGCCGGGCTTGCCGTCCGCGAAGATGCGACCGGCTCGCCCGCGGCCGGCGCGCTGGGGGTTGCGGTCATCGATGCCGCCGTGGAGCAGCGCGCGCAGACGGAGGAAGAGGCGAACGAACGCTGGTTTGGCTGGTCGTGGTGGAACAGCGGCTCGAATGTGGCCGGGGTGACGCGAACCAGCCTGGATAAGACGGATATGTCGAAGCCCGTGCCCGACGATCTCGATCTGGCCGCGGAAGCCGTGCTTCTGGACAGCTACCACGCGGGGATCGAAGTGGAAAGCAGCGAGAACGACACTGCGCGCAGTACTTACGAAGCCGGCATGGAGCGGAGCGTGAAGCCGCTGGGCGCGGCGGTGCTGGCGGCTCGGCCGGAGCGGCTGCCGGCGACATTTGAGGCCGTGCAGAGCGTTGCTCGCGCTGCCAAGCTGGACGATGCGCTGCTGCTCGATCCGTGGAATACGCCATACAGAGTCGCGACCGCGGTGGAGAGGAACGACGAGGTGGTCCGACTGCAGAGCGCCGGGCCCGACAAGCGCTTCGGCACGGATGACGACTTCTCCATTGAGCTGGCGCGGAGGAACTACTTTACGCTGCCCGGCGAGCGGCTGACGAAGCTGCTTGAGGATGCGGTGGCCTCGGGCCGTACGCTGCCGGGAAGCCCCGACGGGTTGAAGACGCTGGCCCGCGCCGGCGGATTGGACCTGGACGCTGTGCTCGATCCGCAAGGGAGGCCCTATCGCTATATCGTCGAGGTAAGCCGGCGTTCCCTTTCCGTACACGTATTCCCGCAGGATGCGGCAATGCAGCAGGACAGATCCTACTACGGTGAGGCTTGGACCAGCCCTGCTATCGATTACTTCTCGCACACCGAGGCTCGCATGGAGGCGGCGATTCGCGACTGGACCGCTGCGGGCAAGCCGTTTCCCGATACCGAAGCCGAGGCGCGGCAGGCGTTCACCGCGGCCGGAATCGACTTCGACGCGCTACGCGACCCGCTCGGCCAGCCCTTTCAACTGCGGATGGCGCAGTTGATGAGCTATACGCGCGTCGAGGCGGTGAAGGCAGGCGGCGGAGAGGTCAAGGAGAATAGCAAGCCGGTGACGCACCTGATGCGCGGCCTCCAGATTCTGCGCCCCAACGGCGCGACTGGCGAAAATGCGGCGCTGGAAGTGGTGGCCCAGTTCCTGCATCCCATCACCGAGCAGAGCGGCGGCGATCTGAAGCCGCAGGCCGTCGATCAGGGAACCTTCAAAGCCAATACCGGCGCGATTGGCGGCACGGTCAGCGACCAGACCGGAGCGGTGATTGCCGGCGCCACGGTCACCGTGAAGACCAGCGACGGTATCCTCGTGGCCAGCGGAAGGACGCTCGAGAACGGAAGCTATCTCATAGCCGGTCTCTCCCCCGGCTTCTATTCTGTTTCGGTTTCAGCCGCAGACTTCGTGAGCTATCAGGTGCGAGAGGTTAACGTCTCTTCGGCTACGTTGACAACCGTGGACGTGACGCTGACCGTTGGCGCCGCAACGGCGACGGTGACGGTGACAGCAGGGGGTCATGCTGAAGTTCAGACGGAAGCTGCCGAGGTTTCCGCAGTGAGCGTCGGGAGCACGGGCACGAAGGCGAGAGTCTCGATGCCCACCTTCACGCCGCGCTTGCGCCACGTCTTCGAGGAGACGGCTTACTGGGCGCCGTCGCTGGAGACCGACGCGACCGGCCGGGCCAGCATTCACTTCCGCCTGCCGGACAGCCTGACCACTTGGAAGCTGCACGCGCTGGCTTCCACCGTGGATGGCCGCATCGCATCGCTGGACCGGACCTTCAAGAGCTTCCAGCCGTTCTTTGTCGATCTGGATGCGCCGCAGGTGCTGACCGCGGGCGACGAGATCACTCTGCCCGTGAATCTGCGCAATTACACGGCTCACGCTATCGCGCTGCCGGTGACGGTGAAGCCGGCCGACTGGCTGGCGCTGCTGACCGCGCCCACGGTGCAGGCCAGCGTGGCCCCGAACGCAACCGCAGCGGTGCGCTTCGGCCTGCGCGCTACAAAGGCCGTCGAGGCAGGGCCGCTGAATATCACCGCGGCCAACGCTCATGAGGGCGACGCGGTGGAGAAGACGGTGCGCGTTCATCCCGACGGCGAGCCGCGCTCCGTCACCGCATCCGGGCTGCTGCGCACGGGAGCGACGACGCTCGCGCTCGATCTGCCCGCCGATGCGATTCCCGGATCGATGCACGCGGAACTGCTGCTCTATCCCAACCTGGGCGCGCACATTCTGCACTCGATGAAGGCGGTGCTGGAGCGGCCTTACGGCTGCGGCGAGCAGACTATTTCTTCCACTTATCCGAGCCTGCTCTTCCTGGAGCTGCTCAAGGCCGCGAAAACCACCTCGCCGATGGAGGACAAGGCGCAGAGTTATCTGCAGCAGGGCTACGACCGGCTGCTGGGCTACTTTGGCGCCGGCGGGGGAGTTACTTACTGGGGCAGGAGCGACGAGACTCCCGACCCGGCGCTTACGGCCTACGGCATCGAGTTCCTTACCGAGGCCCAGCCTTACGTCGAGGTGGACCGGAGCCGCATTGTGGGCGCCGTTGACTGGCTGGTCGCCAACCAGCAGGCGGACGGCAGTTGGAAGCCGCACTACGGCGAAACCAGCGCGGACCTCAACCTCTATGTGGCGGAAGCGCTGAATCGGACACTGGCGAGCGACGAATTTGCCAAAAATGCGCCAAAGGACCTTCGCGAGCGGGTGAACAAGGCAACAGCGCGGGCAGTGGGCTGGGCTGCAACCTCGGCGGCTGCGGTACACGATCCCTACGCCAACGCCTTAAGGCTGCGGCTGGCCGGCGACGCAACAATAGCTACCCGGCTGAGGGCCGAGCTGAGCCAAACCGCAGTACACGACCGCGAGGGCGCGCACTGGACAAGAGGCGGCTACTCGCCCTTCTACGGCTGGGGCCACGCGGGCGATTTGGAGACCACGGCGCTGGTGCTGGGCGCGTTGGGACAGAGCGGCGGAACGGCCGGCGAGCAAGCCCTGGCAGACGATGCGCTCTACTACCTGCTGCGCAGCCAGGACCGCTACGGCATCTGGTACAGCGGACAGGCCACCGTGCGCGTGCTGCAGGCACTGCTGCCGATGGCGATCGAAGAATACAGCAGGCCGACTAACGTAAACCTCGGATACACGCTCGCAATCAACGGTGCCCCATATCCGTTTCCAAGCTGGCTTCCTGAGGACGGGATCACCCCGCAGAGAGCGCTTTATTCGCCTCGCTTGGGGGACCTGACGGCCTGGCTCAAGCCGGGCCATAATGAGCTGGTCTTCAACAGTACTGAATATACCCACGTAGCTCTGGCCAGCGCCGAGGTTTCGGCGAGCTACTATGTTCCCTGGGCGGAGACGGCCACGCCTGCCCAGGCAAAGACGCAAACCGGCATCGACTACGGCCTCGACTTTGGCTACAGTTGCGCCGCGGCCAACGCAAAGGTGGGCCAGCCCATCGACTGCACAGTCGATGCGCGCCGCTTTGGATCGAACAGCTACGGGATGCTGCTGGCCGAGGTGGGCCTGCCGCCCGGAGCGGACGTGGACCGCGCCTCGCTGGCCAAGCTGCTGGACGACTGGACCATCTCGCGCTACGAGCTGCAACCCGACCGCATTGTCTTCTATCTCTGGTCGTGGAGGGCCAAAGGCTCGCACTTCAGCTTCCGCTTCACGCCGCGCTATGCGATCCGCGCCAAGACCGCGCCGGCCACGCTCTTCGACTACTACAACCCCGACCTGAAAGCGGTTCTCGCACCGCAGACATTTCAGGTGACGGATTCGCCGCGAAGATAGCGCCCCAAGAACGTTGCAGCCGCTCCAGTGTGGCGTCCCAGAAGTTTGTCGCAGTCTTGTTTGCGTCCGAGGGCGATCATCTTGAGGAAACCGCAGGTCCTTCGACTCCCTTCCCCTTCGCTCCGCTCAGGGTCCGGTCGCTCAGCGACTGTCTGTTTTGTCAAGTAATTTTGCGTGAGTTTTTTCAGGCATAGGCGATCTTTCCTCCCGATGGAGGGGGTACAGAGGAGCAAACCAAGAGTTCTGTCTGCCCCT
>Ga0326728_10020135_pt1 | contig 12792 bp, 10 predicted proteins | sample MB3enrmetagenome_FD_207602 | JGI IMG/M metagenome (GOLD analysis project Ga0326728, IMG submission 207602) | Lab enriched peat soil microbial communities from McLean, Ithaca, NY, United States - MB31MN | ecosystem: Environmental > Terrestrial > Soil > Wetlands > Peat | place: USA: New York...
AGAGTGATATGACGTATCCTGAGGTTAGGAGGTTTTTTGCGAAAGGTGAGACTTGGTTGCTGATTTTTGTTTTGGTTTCGGCTTTGTAGAAAACGAGTCCTGTAAGTATGACTGCTGAGAGTTTTACGGCGCTGAAGATAAGCATTTTTTAATACGGCATAACAGCGCCCTACCAGCAAAGGCGCCTGCACCAGCCACCATAGAGAAACACACAGTAAGGTTTGGGTACAGCTACCTCTCTGTTGCGCAAACAGACATTTCTAAAGTCATGATTGAAAAAAAATGATTGAGCAAATGTTCTCTTAGCAATTCTGTTCAGGTTGTATACTCTGTTTTGGTGTCGGTACAAAAATAATTAGTTCTTTCTTAACTGGCAATTTTGGTTTTGGTGTTGTTGTTTCTCTTTTGGATCCTATCCAGAAGAGGCTCCAGCCAATGCACCACAGAACGACGGCCAGTGGCATTAGCAGGAAAACCACTGCTCTATTTCGCCTTCGCATGAGCCTTTATTGGCACAGTAAACTTATAAAATCTCATAACACGCACGTGTATATATCAAACATAAATTCTGTCCGATTCATTCCGATCAATTTAAAAAATTATTTTTTATTGGTTTTTGTTATGTTTTTCACTTTTAGGTTGACTGTTGCAGTCCTAATTTCAAAATGAAATCGGAAACAAAACTGGATATTAAAATGGGCATAAATCCATTTTTACCATTTTCGGAACAACACGTGCAGTCAACAAGAGTGGCAAATCATGTTTAAGTAGAGAAAGCGTCATTCCTCACCGCACCCATTTTTTCCCAAAACCTGATCATCCTGCCGTGTTGTAAGAATTACGCTGGCATATACCGTTGCTGATTGATTTTTCAGTTAGGTTTTCATGCAATTTTAGCGATTGCAGTTACATTGTTTGCGACCAATGCTGTAAGTGTGAAGAGTGATATGACGTATCCTGAGGTTAGGAGGTTTTTTGCGAAAGGTGAGACTTGGTTGCTGATTTTTGTTTTGGTTTCGGCTTTGTAGAAAACGAGTCCTGTAAGTATGACTGCTGAGAGTTTTACAGCGCTGAAGATAAGCATGTTTGATTGTGTTAATCCGGCGAGTAGAGGATTGGTTTCTGTTGCTCCGAAGAAGACTACGCCTATGATAGTTGTTAGCCAATCTACAGTGCCTATAAGAATGAGTGTTGTACAAAACAAGACTTCTTTCTTAACCATGCTGCTTCTACTGCCTTTTCAAATTCCCTTAAAATAAAATAGTAAAAGGCTCAGTTATGCATTCTGAATGGTGACTTGTAATAGCTGATATGCAGCTGTACGTGAGTTTTTACATAATCGAATAAAAAAATTGTTTTCAGCTCACTAAATTTTGAGTCCTTAATGGCAAAACTTGCAGTATTTGCGTTGTACATAAAGAACATCAGCAACAACTAGTTCGCGATTTTTGGTTCCATACTTCTACTTCATAAGAGCTGTTATCGCAGTTGACAGATGCATGAAATGTGACTGATCATGCCGGGGGCTAAACTTGAACTTTACATTGCCGTTAGCAAGACTGAACTATATGCAACTAAAACCCATCTTAAATAATTTAATAAATAAAAGGGGCCGTTCAAGAACAACACCTGAGAAATGTCTCTATCGTTTATGCAGTCACACCATTGAGCCAGCGACTGTCAAATCAGTTTAAAAAAACAGACGAATCCAAAACGGCTCTCACTAGCCAGGAAAAACAAAACATAGTCGCAATACTAATTTGACCGCCAAAAAATAACAGCAATGGAAGAGTAACGAGTAAGCAATGGAGCTGTTAAAAATCGGTCTAAAACTATCTGTTATGCTGTCACAAAACATTCGCTTTTCAGGAAGTGCATCTTAGAAATGCAAATAAAGTTCGTTTGGCTTCCTATAACTTCGGACGATGAGGAAATCGAGGTACGAAGACGCCTTAAGGGCGGATGACATCTTTTTCCGCTACCGAGTCCTCGAATAAAATTTTTCCTGAATTTTAAGGATTTAATTAAAAAAGGGTTTAATAAAGAAAAGGAGGCTGGAGAGTAGGCTCTTATTTAGTAGGGTTCTTTTTTGCCGGTCATATACGCCCATGCGCCGACTATCGCTACTGTTAAGCACGCACCTGCAAATCCTGAAATTAGGAAGCTTGACACACCGCCGAGCAACGGCAAAACTGCAATCATCCATGGGATAACAAAGACCGCTGTGACTTGTGCTATAATGCCTGCTACGAAACCTAAAATAGCTATTATACCAAATATTTTCAATCTACTATTCATTCAATTCACCTTTTTGTTTTTAGCATTACTTGGCGCTTCTTTTTAGGCTAACTTACATGTTTCTGTCTAAACGGTTTAGCGCTTACATCATCTTTAACTCTTCCATTTAAAGCCTAAAGCAACTTTTTACGTGACATATAGCTGTACAGCTATACGTGCATATCTTCATCATATTAACAATGCATAAGATTGTACTCTGCAGTTCTGTCTTCAGAGGTAATCAAATTGTCAGAAAGATTTGCAAAAAAGTGGGAAAGTAAACGGGAAGATGAGCCATTCTCAAACCGCATTAAAGACGCTGTAAAACCGCCGGGTCCATTGAAGCCACGACTAGACTTCGCCGTCAGGCGCATTGATCTCCAGGTGCAGAAGCTTGATCAAGCAACGGACAGATTCAGCCAAAGAGACAAAGCAATCTTCGCCAGAATAGTTGACGCTTATGCAAAGCATGACAGCGCACGCGCAAACGTATTCGCCAACGAGTTAGCTGAAGTTCGAAAAATGTCAAAGTTAATAATGAATGCTAAACTTGCACTTGAACAAATCACATTAAGGTTACGAACAGTATCAGAACTAGGCGACGTAGTATCAACCTTAGGCCCAGCCGTAGGAGTTCTACGTTCAGTCAAAGCAGGCTTAGTAAGCGTGTTTCCAGAAGCAGAAAGCGAACTGGGCGAAATTGGTAACATGTTAAGCGGAATCATGATCGAAGCAGGCCAAGGTTCAGGAATGACATTAAACTTTGACACAGTAAACGAGGACGCATCAAAGATTCTTACAGAAGCAGCAACAGTTGCAGAGCAGAAGATAAAGGATAAGTTCCCTGATCTGCCCCCAGGAATGCCATCAACCCCAGAATCACAAACAGAAAAAACACAGAGTTTCTAAAATAGGAGGAAAACAACAAACATGTCTAACTCCAATCTTTTTCTTTATATTGGTAAACCTATTAAAAACGAGTATGGTCGTATAATTGGTAAAGTTGCATCTTTCGCATTAACACCGAGCGGAAAATTTGACGCTGTATTCGTCGAATTTGGCGACGGTCAATTCACAAAACAGCCCATGGAAACCTTGAAATTTAATGGTGCTGAAGTCACATTCATATCAAAAATTAAAAACCAAGCAATTATCCTTTGTGACCAGATTCCTCTCATATGGCGTAAAGACCAGGCTCTTAAAGATCTAAATGATAAAAGAAAAATCGCACCAGACCTCTATCAGGAACTTCACAATAGTTTCACCAACGTTTTAACTCAACTAAAAAAGGACGCCCAAATCATTGTCGATGAAGCTGCGGTAGAAATTGAACGATGCAAGGAAGAAATAACATCGCTCAGCTACGCCATTGCTAACCTTGAAATTGAACATGAAATAGGCAAAGTGGACGAAGAAAACTACAAGAACGCTTTCGCACTTCTGCAAGAAACACTGAAACGTGCTACTTTAGAAAAAACTGATTTCGAGCTAACAAAAAGCAAAGTCTCAAGCGTACTGCTAGGCGACACACAAGACACCACACAGAGAACAAAAACTTACGCTGAACAGGTAAGCGCTGCCCAGAAACTGCCCGAACCTCCAGTGGTTGTCTACGTTAAAGAGATCGGTAAAGCTGGCATATAATAATAGCCAAACAAAGTGAAAATATCGTCCAGTGGAGGGATAAGACATCAAAAGTCTAATTAATCAAACCCCTCCACCTATACGTGAAGTCGCAAACAAATCTATTACTATCCTTAGGGTTCAGCAAAATAAGCTCGAGCAGGCAAGTTTTCGATTAAAAGAAAGAGACCGTATACTTTTTGAAACTTGCATGGGTGCGCTGAAAAAGAATAATCGCGAAAAGGCTGCGATTTGCGCTACTGAGCTTGCAGAGGTCCGAAAGCTTATAAAGTTTCTATATAATGTTCAGTTAGCTATTGAACGTGTGACTCTTCGGCTTGAAACGATAAAAGAGCTAGGCGATATTGTTTCTGATTTGAAGCCTGCATTGCGGTTGCTTCAAAATGTTTCTCAAGAGCTATTCCAGCTCTTACCTGATGTTAGCTTAGAACTCGATAACGTTAATTCCACCATCCAAGAGACGCTTCACGCAACAAAGCTCTCCAATAACGAAGATTTGATTCCGGTTGGCAAGAAGACCGAGGGTGGAGAAGAAATATTGAAAGAAGTTACAAGCTTCATGCAGCAAAAAATAGCTGAAACTCTTCCAGTGCCGCCTGTAAGTTCACCGGTGAAGGAGAAGACGCCGATTAAGGAGCTTGTTGCTCTCACCGCTAGCTCTTCACAGATGTTTGGGCATAAAGCTTCTGAAGAAACTGGAATGGACTCATCAAAGACTGTATTCTCCTACAAGAAGTCTGAAATTAAAGAGTTCTCGTTGAAGGTTGAGAAACCTTGCTTGGAAGATGTGCTTCTCGAATACGTCCGCAAGACTAATGGCGAGGTAGATTTAAGCCGCTGTTCAAGTGAACTGCAAACTTCCAATGAAGAAATTGAGCGTGCCCTTGAAAGTTTGGGAACAAAGGGCAAGATTAAAATTGAGTTAAAATCGCCTGAATAGGAGAAAATAAGAAATGAGCGCCTCAAATGAACTAGAGAAAGCAGCGACAGCGTACGCTTTAGATGCTGTACGATTAGATAAGCAAGGACAAAAAGGCAGAGCCATAACCCTCTATCAAAAAGCTATCGAGAGTCTCTTGCAACTTGTGCAGCTTTACCCTGAATACGGTTTGAATAAAGTTTACGTTCAAAGAGCAATTGCTTACCAAGAAAGAATCAAAGCTTTGCAAGGAGCCGTTTCATCAGCTGAAATGAATGAAGCAAGCAACAATGATGGCCAAGGTGGAGGAGCAACAATGGAAGGAAACAGTAACGGAAACTTGAAACCAAATGAAGAACTCATAATTACCGAGAAACCCAAAGTAAACTGGGATGAAGTTATAGGCTTAGAAACTGCCAAAAAAGCAGTGAAAGAAGCCATTGTTTATCCAGTTCAAAGACCTGACCTGTTCCCGTTAGGATGGCCACGCGGCATACTGCTTTTCGGTCCACCAGGTTGTGGCAAAACACTGTTGGCGGCGGCCGTCGCAACGGAGATTGACGCTAACTTCTACTCGATCGATGCCGCATCCATTATGTCAAAGTGGCTTGGGGAAGCTGAACAGAATGTGGCTAAATTGTTTGGTTCAGCTCGCAAATCCTCAAGCGATGGAAAACCCGCCATCGTGTTCATTGACGAATTAGACTCGCTAATGGGAGCGCATGCCAACGAGGTCGGCGGAGAAATTCGCGTCCGCAACCAATTCCTAAAGGAAATGGACGGCATTGTTGACAAGGGCAAGGCTCTTCACGTTTACGTTATTGGCGCTACGAATAAGCCTTGGGATTTGGATTGGGCGTTTATTAGGCGCTTCCAGAAAAGAATTCTTGTTCCATTAGCGGATCATTCCACCAGATTAAGCATGCTAAAACTTTACTCGAGCAATCTGCAGATAGCCCCAGATGTGGACTTGCAAGAGTTAGCTCGGCTTTCTGAGGGCTTCTCAGGAAGCGATATACGCGATGTTTGCCAAGCAGCCCAGCTAAGCCTTATCGGAGAATTCTTCGAGTCAGGCAAAGCAATGGATAGAGAGGCTAAGCCGAGATCTTTAACGATGGCTGATTTCCGCCAAATCTTAGAAGAGCGAAAACCAAGCGTTTCACTGGACATGTTATCGATGTATAACAGGTGGTTCGAGGCTTTCAAAGCCTTGTAACACGGAGGGCAAAAAAATAAAAACCAAAACAATGGGTTGAGTGGAAAGGTTTGGAGAAATCATATTTTTGTATGCTCTCTCTTCTCCCCCCCAACTATCTCCAAACCCCACAATCCAATAAAATCTTGTTTTGGATAAAAAAATAAGGTTGTTTCATTTCTTCTCTGGATGTCTCTTTGAGCATCTTCTTGTTTATGCCTATTTCTTCTGTTTTTGATAAATGTTTTTTGTTATGCCCTGTTTAAGAGAGAATCTTAAAAGATCAATTGCCTTCTTTAGAACCAAATATGTCACTCAGTATCTTATCTTTTTTCTCAGGTGGCAGAAATACTACATAGGAATGAAACTTTTCAGTCATAAGATTTCCTTTCTAAACAGCATATCACGTTTTTGCATCTATGAATTGTGCTTTTGGTTTTCTTGTGGAAGCTCTCAGAAATGTTGCATCAGGGCTCTTGTCTTAATTTTTGCAACTTTTGTCTTGAGTAGAACAATATACTGAAATTTTGCTAAAAAGCGGCTACTTTCATTGAGGTATGATTTTGAAAAAACATTTTATACTTCGAAGTGTTTTGTTGTGGTCTATACGGGTGAGAGGATACTTTCGTGAAAAAAAGCATAATTTACCTCGTTGTTGCGTTAACTTTGATGTCTTTATCGTTAAATTTAGTTCCGAACGTCTCAGCTCAACAAGAAAACATTAAGGTTTTGAATTATAGCTATTACATTGATTATCCCGACAATTTACTCATTGTATATGGCGAAGTCCAAAACATTGGTTCTAGTACCTTGATGTCTGTTTCGATAGGTGGTTCCGTGTACTCTGCAGACGGGACTGATCAGGCAGAAGCCGCTGGTCCAGCTTATACGGTATATATAGTTCCACAGCAGAAAGTGCCCTTTGAAATAGACTTCAATGCTCCAAGCAACTCTCCTGATGGAACATGGGGATCAGTAAGTATCTCCAAGATTGAATTTACAGTTATTCAGGCAAATGCGACAAGCAGTTACCCATATCAAGATGTAAAAATCACAAGTTACTCATCATCAATTGACACTACCGCAGCTGCCAAGGGCACCTATTGGGTTAGCGGCAACATTCAAAATACCGGTAGCCAAACCGCTCAAAACATCTACATAGTTGCAACATTTTACAACTCTTCAGGCGTCACAGTTTCAGCTGGCTGGTCAACGGAGATAGATACTCTCGCCCCTTCAGCAACTTCATCTTTTAAAGTAGGCGCATTTGACTTAAACATGTCAGAAGCAACTTCTGCTCAACAAATCTCAAGCTATGCCCTTACAGTCGTCACTGGCGACCCGATCCTTCAGGGGACTCCACCTGCCGCTTCCGAATATTCAACTGGAGGAAGCCCATCAAGTTCTGGAAACTCCCAAACAGGACAATCAGGTTCAAGCCCAACACCAACGGGGCAATCCGCAGGTTCAAGCCCAACACCAACCGGGCAATCCGCAGGTTCAAGCCCAACACCAACCGGGCAATCCACAGGCAGCAATACAACAAATTCTTCTAACCGATGGCTAATCTATGCAGCAATCATAATAATAGTAGTAGTTGCAGTCGTCATAACGATAAAGACACTTCCAAAGCGTAAGCTTCAGGAGACAAAAAAAGCAGTAGTCAAATCAGGAAAAAACAAAAAAAGCAGTAATCAAATCAGGAAAAAAGCGAATGGCTGAAATTTTGCCGCTGGCATTTTTAGTAGACCAAAAAGCAAAATCAGCTAGTGACTTGCGTCATTGTTTAAATATGTCTTGCGTGCCTTGATTTGTTTATGAGCTTTAGATCTCAAACTGGTTATTCACGCCGAAATGCTGCTCGGCAATACTCAAAGTCTGCACATGAAAAGAAAGCAAAGGAGAAAAAGCAGCGGTTAGGCGGCAACTATCTTCAAGAAGAGACTGAAATTTCTGCAAAGGAGGTTGTTGAAAAAAATCTTGGCTTCTTAAGCAAGTTTGGCAATCAAGTTTTTGCTCTTTCACCTTTCAGCCAATATTTCGATGATTGGCTCATGAATCTGCGCCAAATGATTTCGGAATTCGAGTCAAATCCCGCCATAAAAGTGGACGAGCAATTTGTTAAGGAGCGTTCCCAGATTTTTCTTGACGTTGAAGGGGCACTTGCCGAAAAAAGGTTTCAAGAAACAAACCTCACGGGTGAAGCAAAGGAACTAGCTGACAACAACCATCTTTTGGTGGAAACCGACAAAGAATATGCTGAAAAAACAAGAGAACTAAGCTTCAAAAGAAACGCAGACGTTCAACGCTTATCCCATGAAATCCTTGAATTAGAAGACGATGTAGCAAGCCAGGAAGAAATTAACATCAGGTTTTTCCATGTAATGGCTCGGAAAAGAGCGGCAGAAAAGCTTGCTCAAACAAAACAGAACCTGAAGTCTACAAAGAACGGGTTAGAAGTGGCATTGCAGAGCTTCACTGCTGAACAAGAGAAGCTACATGACATTTATGAGAAGAAGAAACAAGAGATTACAGAGAGAGTGGAGAGTTTGCATAAAGAGCTTGAAAAACTCGAAATCGACACATCCATAGATGCAAGGCGCGCAGCATGCAACGCGTTGGCTAATGCTATAAACGCTCTTATACAAAGAACTCCTCTATCGCCTGAACATCAATAGCCAGAATTGACAAGTTAAAAGCTAACCGAGCGCTTAGCCCACTTTAAGCTGGTTTTTCGCTTGGTTGTTCTTGACCCATCAAGATTTTCAGCGACTTAACTTCTTCTCGCAATGCAGCAATTTCACTCTCTAAAGCAGTAGCTCTCGCGTCAGCTGTTTTTTTGAGTTCTTCAATTTCAAGTAAAAGTTTTTTCTCTTCAGCTTTTAAATTTTTTAGTCTTTCAATTGTGTTTTTGAGGTTGCTCATTTCCTGTTGCCCCTTGGCGGCTAAATTAAACTTTAATGCCGGATTATCTTTTTCTAAACTTGATAGCGAAATAGACCTATAATATCTTTCTTCTTCCAGTCGCTGTTGCAGGTAAGCTCTAGCACTTTCTAAGAATTTGGTTTTTTGAGGATCAGAAAGTTCAAGCAAATTGACTGGCTTTTCATCCATTCTATTTTACCTTGTTTAGGGAATATTATTTCTTAATAAATTGCTTATTTCAACAGTAAACATATATCCAAATTTGAAATATCTTAAATTACATAATAACTAATTATACATACACAATTGAAGGATTAATCAGCGTTAGTATTCATTCGAAGAGTAAAAGTGGGAGAAGGCTGAACACGTCGCTTATACCAAGATACTTGACTCTCCGAATACAACCAGACAAATGAGCCCCACCTATAGGCCAGGAGTCCAAGTCTAAGTAACAAGAAAAATGAAGGATGAAAAAGCTGAAGAAACTGCAAGTCATAATAATCGTGCTTGTGCTTTTCATTTCGCTAACAATTTGCACGTTAGCTAATTTCCAAGTTAAGGCTCAAAGCGCTACCATCTGGACTGATAAAGCCGACTATCACCCTGGAGAAACCGTAGCAATATACGGTACAGGCTTCCTGCCCAGCGCTAACGTAGCCATAAACGTTACTAAGCAGTCAGACGGAACCGTTAGCAACTTCAACGTAATCTCAGACTCAAACGGGAACTTTAGGGCTTCTTACCAAATAGCTAACGTGGGTGCAACCCTCTATACCGTAACAGCCACAGATGGAACAAACACAGCAACAACAACGTTTACCGATAGCACCTTCGGAATTGACACCAACTGCGAAGGGTTTGGCTCAATTTCCAGTTGCCAGTCGGGCCCAATTACTACAACATCTATGACGGCGCAAGCCAACGAGCTGATAATAATCGTGATCACACAAGACAGTTTATGCCCTCGGGCATTCGAACATTTTACAATCACCGACAGTTTCAGTAGCCATCTACCGTATACGCAAAGAGGAACCACCCTAAAGAGGGGCAGAAATGCAGAAGCGATCTCTGAATATTACGCGGTCACTAGCTCATCACAAACAGGGTCCTTCAGAATTACCGTAATACCACATTGTTATAACCGCGAAAATATCGACGTGCAAGTTTTCGGAATCTTAGGAGCAAATACAGCGAGCCCATTTGACCCTCACTCTGGTTTGCCTTACACAGGCTATTCCAAGTGTTCGAGCATCCCGACCGTGACGGGAGTATCTACATACAACGCTAACGACATTATTTTAGGGTTGGAAGGAAACTCAGGTAATACCGCGGAAACAGCCGGGTCGTATTTCACTGGGACTATACTGCATAACGTTAACAGTGAGGGCGATAATGTAGGGTATAAAACTGTAACTTCTACTCTTTCGAACAGCATTATCGCATTCGGTACACGCGTGACCAACTGGGTTATGTACGTGGACGCGGTGAGACAAGCGCTTTCTGTTAGTGTGTTGCCTACTTCTTGGACTATGGATATGGGTCAATCTAAGACGTTTACTGCTTCTGCTAGCGGCGGTTCAGGATCTTACTCGTCTTATCAGTGGTATGTAGATGGGGCGGCTCAATCCAGTGCGACTGCGGCAACATTCAGTTATTCTCCTGCTTCCGCGTTTTCCCATTCGATTACTGTGACAGTTACTGACAGTCTCGGCGTGACTTCTCCTCAATCTACTGGGGTCTCTGTTACGGTGAATTCTGCGTTGGTCGCTCCGTCTGTTTCTGCTTCCAACAGTACGGTTGATCAGGGTCAAACTGCAGCTTTGAGTTCCACTGCTGTTTCGACTGGTACTAGTCCATATACGTATCAGTGGCTTGAGAAAGCTCCTGATGCTGGTACTTATTCGTCGATTAATGGTGCGACTTCGTCTAGCTATTCTTTCGTCACTTCCGATTCTACGACCATTGGATCTTGGAGTTTTGAGCTTCAAGTGACCGACAGTGCAAGTACGCCAGTTGTGGTTACTTCTGCAGCGGCTTCTGTTACGGTGAATGCTGCTCCGACCGTGAGTGTGTCGCCTGCTTCTTGGATTATGGATGTTGGTCAATCTACTACGTTTACTGCCACTGCTTCTGGCGGTTCAGGTACCTACATGAGTTACCAGTGGTATGTGAATGGGCTATTGGCCCAGTCTGGAACTGCGTCAGTGATGTCTTTTACTCCTGAGTCATCGGGTACTTACTCGATTACTGTAACGGTTACTGACAGCTTAAGTGTAACTTCAGCTCTGTCTTCCGCCGCGACGGTCACTGTGAGTGCTTCGCCGACTGTGAGTATAGCTCCTGTTGGTCCGCTTATGATGGATGCTGGCCAGGTTCAAACGTTTACTGCTACGGCCAGCGGCGGTTCAGGCACGATTAATTATCAGTGGTACTTAGACGGCTCTGCTATTTCAGGCGCGACTAGTTCGACTTACTCTTTCAGCGGGTCAGTTGGTTCGTACTCGGTTACTTGTACGGTGACTGACAGCGCTTCTACTCCGGTTACGTCTCCCGCTTCTAACGCTGTCTCTGTTACAGTGAATTCTGCTTTGGTTGCGCCGACTGTATCGCCTACTCCAGACACAGTTGATCAGGGTCAGACTAGCATTTTGACTTCTACTGCTGTGTCAACGGGAACTTCCCCTTACACGTACCAATGGTTTGAGAAGGCTTCTGGCGGAAGTTTCTCACCTATTTCAGGCGAAATTTCTACTAGTTACAATTTTGTTACTTCTGGTTCTACGGCTACGGGATCTTGGAGTTTTGAGCTTCAAGTGACAGATGCTACAGGAGCGCAGGTGACTTCGACTGCTGCAACGGTTGTGGTGAATGCGGCTCCGACTGTTACTGTTTCGCCTTCTTCTTGGACTTTAGATGTTGGGCAGTCTAAGACGTTCTCGGCCGCTCCTAATGGCGGTTCAGGGTCTTACACGAGTTACCAGTGGTACGTAAATGGGTCTGCTCAGTCTGGTCAGACTGCGTCAACGTTTAGTTTTGCGCCTGCTTCTGCGGGTTCTTACTCGATTACCGTGACGGTTACTGACAGTTCAGGTGCAACTTCGGCTCAGTCTACTGCTGCGACGGTTACGGTGAATTCTGCTTTAGTTGCTCCTACCGTGACGCCTACTCCAGACACAGTTGATCAGGGTCAGACTAGCATTTTGGCTTCTACTGCTGTGTCAACGGGAACTTCTCCGTATACCTATCAGTGGCTTGAGAAGGCTCCTGGCGGAAGTTACCTTACAGTGGGTTCAAACTCCACAAGTTTCAGTTTTGCTACCTCAAGTTCCACGGCTACTGGCAGTTGGAGTTTCATCCTTCAAGTGACTGATAATACGGGTGCAGCGGTGAACTCTACGGCTATCTCGGTTACGGTGAACTCTGCTCCGACTGTGAGTATTGCGCCGGTTGGTCCGCTTACTTTGGATGTGAGTCAGTCTCAGACTTTTACGGCCAGTGCTTCTGGCGGTACGGGAACACTGACTTATCAGTGGTACCTGAACGGTTCACCTGTCGGAGTTGACTCTAACACTTACATTTTCAGCGAGGCGGCTGGTTCATACTCGGTTAATTGTACGGTGACGGATAGTGCTTCTGTGCCGGTTTCCGCTGTTTCTAACGCGGTTTCGGTTACGGTGAACCAACTCACGATTACGGTTACTCAGAGTCCTCACGGTGTCATTGCTCCCGGTACTTCTAATGTTAATTATGGTGCTACTCCGAGCTTCAGCATTACGCCAAACACTGGTTACCACATTGCAAGTATAACTGCTAACGGCGCGTCGGTGATTGT
>Ga0326728_10020138_pt1 | contig 12791 bp, 8 predicted proteins | sample MB3enrmetagenome_FD_207602 | JGI IMG/M metagenome (GOLD analysis project Ga0326728, IMG submission 207602) | Lab enriched peat soil microbial communities from McLean, Ithaca, NY, United States - MB31MN | ecosystem: Environmental > Terrestrial > Soil > Wetlands > Peat | place: USA: New York...
GGGGCGTTTTTTTCGACCGGCCCTTCGACAATCTCTGGCTTTCCATGGAAGCGAACAGCTTCGTGCTGGGAGCGTACAACGCGTTCGGGGTGAACTATCTGGCGCCGCTCAACACCATCCTTCCGGAGCTGCTGGCCAGCCCCAGCGCGCAACTGAACGTACCGAACCTGGTCCTTTACCAGCCCGGCCTGCGGAACGGGTACGTGCAGCATTTCTTCCTGGGCGTTCAGCACGAGCTGAGTAACTCGGTCACCCTCGAACTCAACGGAATCGGCGCGCTCGGCCGCGATCTGATCACCACCGATGTGCTGAATCGGGCAAGTACGCCAGGCGCGTTCGGAACCCCGACCGAAAACCCCAACCTGCCTCCCATCGAATACCGCTCCAATCAGGGGACCTCGCAATACACGGCCTTCACGGCAACCGCGCGCTACCATTCCTCCCGGCTGGCGTTCCAGGCGGCCTACACGTGGAGCCACTCCATCGACAATCAGAGCGATCCTCTCTCCGGCGATTTTTTCGATTTTGCATTTACCGGCGGGAAGAACGACCTGGGCCAGCCGCTGGCCGGCTCGCTGATTGAGCAATTGCTCGAGGGCAACATCCCCAGTCCCGTGGCGGCGTTCACGCAGGAGGGCAACAGCCACGCCGACCGCGCGAACTCCGATTTCGATCAGCGGCAGAATCTGGTCGGCTACGCGACGTACGCGGTCCCCGCTTTATCGCGAACATCCCGCGTTGCGCCGGCGCTGCGCGGATGGGAGGTGGCTGCCATGGGTGCGATTCGTTCCGGCTTCCCATACAGCGTCTTTGTTCCGGAACAATCGGGCGGCCTTTTCTACAACAACCGCGCCAATCTGGTGGGCAACCCCTACGTAACAACCAACGTTCCCGGCGGTGTGCAGCTTCTCAATCCGGCGGCCTTTCAGATTCCGGCCGACGGCACCGTGGGCAATACGGGGCGCAACGAATTCCGCGGCCCCGGTCTGGCCAGCGCCGATCTGTCGCTAAGCCGATCGTTCGCGTTGCCCTGGCTCGGTGAGGCTGGCCGCCTCGCGCTTCGCGCCGACTTCTTCAACGTCTTCAACCACGCCAATCTGAACAATCCGAGCAACCTCCTGACATCGGAGACACTCGCGCAGAGCACGTTCGGCATCGCTACTTACGGGCGCCAGGATTCGGTGACAGGGTTCCCGTCCACCACACCCCTCGACGAAACACCGCGGCAGATCCAGCTCATGCTGAGGGTGACGTTCTAAGCGATGACGAAACACTGGAAACGCTCGATCTGGTGCGTGGCCATCGCCGTTGGAGGAGTCATCGCCTCCGAGCTGTTGTCGGCCACGCACTTCATCCAGCTTCTAAGTCTTAAGGCATACGATTCCCAGTTTCTGCTTCGCGGCGCCCGGCCCACGTCGGACATCGTGCTGGTGGGAATCGATGCGAAGAGCAAGAACCGGTACCCCGAGCTGCTGGCGCTGTGGCATCCCTACTATGCCGACGCCGTTCGCGCGGCCGCGGCGGGCCAGGCGAAGGTGGTTGGGCTCGATGTGGCCTTTGGCGTTCCCGTGGAAAAATGGGCGCCGGGCGCGGACCAGGCGATGGCCGAGGCCGTCAGCGCGTCCCCCACTCCGGCGGTTATCGGTTACGTTCCCGATCTTCTGGCGAAACAAAAGGACTGGCCCATTCCGGTTAACATGATTGCCGCCGCCCTGGGCCTGGCCGCCTTTTCCAACCTCACCGCCGACAGCGACGACTTCATCCGCCGTCAGGAACTGATTGAAGCGCCGTCGGGAACCGACGCCCCGCTGGCGCGCTCCTTCGCTCTGCGAATTGCCGAGAAGTACCTCGGCGGCGACGCCACGTTCGCGGGCGCCAGCATGACTCTGGCTGGCCGCGAGGTGCCGCTGGATGCGGACCGATCAATTGCCATCGATTACGCGGGCCCGGCCGGCACGTTTCCGCGCCTGTCCCTTTGCGATGTCGTCGATGCCTACCGGGCTGGCGACACGGCCCGGTTGAAGCACTGGATGCAGGGCAGGATCGTACTGATCGGCCCGGACGACGTGGAGGACCGCTACTCGACTCCCTTCTTCGCCGCACTGGGCAGCGCGAAGTGGACCACGCCGGGAGTGGAGATTCACGCGAACACCGTAGAGACGTTGCTGCGGCGCGACTACCTGCTGCCCGCGCCCCGGTGGGCGAGATTCGTGGCGCTCCTGTTGGTCGCGCTCGCCACGGTGACGGTGGCGGTGGCTCTGAACGCCGCACGCGCCGCGGGCCTGGCGATGGTGCTGTTGCTGGCGGCATGGTATGGAGCACAACTGCTGTTCCGCGCGGGCTGGATCGTGTCGGGGGCCGAGATCGCGCTCTGCTGGCTGATCTGCCTGATGGCCACCGTCGCGTATCGGTTCGTTGTCGCCGAGAAGCGCCGCGACCTGTTCCGCCAGGCGGTATCGCTTTTCGTCGGCAGGAAGGTGGCAACCACGCTCGACGACGCCCAGCAAATCACCCTCACCGGTTCGCGCCAGAACGTCACCATTCTTTTCACCGATATTCGCGGATTCACGGCGTTCTGCGAAGAAAAGGACCCCGCGGTGGTGGTCGATCTCCTGAATGAGTACATGCGCACCATGGTGGCCATCGTAGTCCGGCACCACGGCAGCGTCAACAAGTTCATCGGCGATGGCATTCTCGCCGTGTTCTCCGACGAGGATGGATGCACAGCGGGCGATCACGCTGTGCGCGCGGTGCGCTGCGCCACGGAAATGGTCACTGCGCCGGGCCGCTTCCAGACGGGAGCGGGGCTCCACACCGGCCCGGTGATTGTGGGCAACGTGGGCTCCGAGGACAAAATGGAGTACACCGTGCTGGGCGACACCGTGAACCTCGCGTCGCGCCTCGAGAGCCTCAACAAGGAAAACAAGACAAAACTGCTGATGAGCGGAACGACGCACGATCAGTTGGGAGAGCAGGTGGAGACCCGGCACCTGGGAGCGGCGCCCGTGCGGGGCAAGTCGGTCCCCATCGATCTTTACACCGTTGCCGCGCTGGTGGCGGTAGAGCAGGTTGCGCAATGAGGAAGGCGCTTTTTCTTCTCTTCGTCGCCGCTCGGCTCGCGCTGGCGGCCGACGCACGGGAAGAACCACTCGGGCTTATCATGACGCCCGGCGGTGCGAAACTGCTCCGCGCCAATACCGAAACGCCGCTCGATGCACGCGCCGGCGACCTTCTGTTTGCGGGCGACGGTGTGCGGACCGCAAGCGCTCCGGCCACCTTCCTCTATTGCCCGGCGAAATCCATCCAGACTCTGGGGCCGTCGGGTGAAGTCCGCATCGAGGCGAAGCAGCCACACGTGAAAGCCGGCAGGATCACCCTGCAGAAGCCGGTGCAGGCGTGCTTTCTGCCGCAGGTGGTTCGCCTCGCTGTCGCCAGCCAGCAGCACTACGGCGTGAGCATGACGCGCGGACTCGAGAAACCAGAGACTCCTCCGGTCGCTCACGACAAGCTGCCTCCCGAAGTCAGACAGGAACTGGCGCCCTTCGATGCGGCGCTCGCCGCCGACGCAGGCGATGCGTCCGCCCTGGTGGGGATGGCCGCGGTGTTCGAGAAGCACAACCTGCCGGTCAACGCGCTCGATACCTACGAAAAGGTCCGCGCACTCGCGCCCGACGCGATCTGGGTCCAGGCGAAGATCTTCGAGCTGCAGCAATCGATCGCCGCAACGGAACAGGCCACCGCGGCCGCCGCTCCTTCCACCGGAAACACGTACGCGCTTTTGATGGGCATCTCGAAATACAAGGACAAGGAGCTGTCGCTCCAGTTCGCGGATCGCGATGCGTCCGACTTCGACAACGTGCTGCTCAGTCCTCGCGGCGGCGGCGTTCCGCCCGGCAACATCCTCCTGCTGACCGATGAGAAGGCGACCACCGCGGCCGTTCGCAACGGCTTCGAGGACTTTCTCAAACGCCGCGCGACCAAGGGCGACACGGTGATCATCGCCATTGCCGGGCATGGAACCGTGGAGGTGCCGGGGAGCAGGAAAGGGTTCATCCTGACTTACGACTCCGATCCGCAGGACCTCAACACCACCGCGCTTCCCATGGACGAACTTCAGTCGCTCTTCGAGGAGCAGTTGACCCGAGTGGGCCGGGTGATCCTGTTCGTGGATGTCTGCAAGTCCGGAACCATCGGCACCATCAAAAACACCGCCATTAACTCGGATGTGCAACGTCTCGGCGAAGCGGAGGGCGATCTGTTCGGCCTGATGGCCAGCCGTCCTCGCGAGCTGTCGCTCGAAGGACCGCAATTCGGCGGCGGACATGGTCTCTTCAGCTATTTCGTGCTGAAAGGGTTGATGGGAGCGGCCGACGCAAATCACGACGGTAAGGTGGATGCGTCGGAGTTAATCAAGTACGTCGGCGACCAGGTTGCCGCGGCCAGCGGCGACAAACAGCATCCGCGCGAATTCGGAACTTACGATAACTCGATGAAGTTATCCGATACGACGAAACCCGGGGTGGATATCGCGCACTGGAGGATCCTCTACGACTCGCGTTCGGGCGAGCCTCTGTATCTGGCCTCGGCGGCCCCGGAGATCGTCACCACGCCGCAGGCTTCCCAGGCGCTCGCCGACTACCACGAAGCGCTCGCCGGGAACCGCGTTCTGCCGGACCAACCGGGCAGCGCGTTCGAGAAACTCGGCAGTCTGAAGCCTCTGCTGTCTTCCGAACGCTATGTCGAGGAAGAGAACCAGTTGCGGATACTGCTGGAAGATCGCGCCCAGACGGAGTTGCTGCGATACCTGGAAGGCGACGAGATTCCGCAGACCCGCGACGACTTTGAAACTGCGGCGCGCTACATGGAGGCGGCGCTGCGGCTCACGCCGGAGTCGCTTTTCCTCGAGGGACGCGAGGACTTCTTTCGAGGCAGAGCGCTCCTGTTCGACCGGCGCTTTCCCGAAGCGGCGAGGCTGCTGGAAAGCGCCATACGGATCGATCCGCAGGCCGGCTACGCTTACAACGCGCTGGGCATCGCTTACCTCGAGCAGGCAAGGTTCAGCGAAGCCATCCCCGCATTCCGCGACGCCGCCCATCGCGCGCGGCACTGGTCTTACCCGCTTCATAACCTCGGTCTTGCTTACATGGAATCCGGTAATTACTCGGACGCCATCCGAGCTTACCAGGATGCCATGCGGCTCTCTCCGGACCTGAGCTATCTTCCTTACAACCTCGGTTTCGTTTATCAGAGGATCGGGAAGCGGAGGGATGCCGAGGCGGCTTACCTGAAGGCGCGGGCCCTCGCACCGGATGAGCCGCAACCGCCAAACGCGCTGGGAGCGCTGAAGGCGTCCGAGGGAAAGTTCGCGGACGCCGAGCGGTATTACCGCGAATCCCTGAAGAAGGACAGCAGCTACGTCGCCGCGCGGCAGAATCTGGCGGTGCTCCTGGCTTCCCGATCCAGTCGTTTCGATGAAGCCGTGCAGTTATGGCAACAGAACATCGCGCAGGCGCCGGATTACATCGCGTCGAGACTAAGCCTCGCGCAGGCGCTCGCCGCACATGGCCGGAATCAACCCGCGATAGAGCAGTATCGGCGCGTTGTGGAGGCGGAGCCGGACTACGCCGCGGCCCGTGTCGCGATGGCCGACTTGCTGGCGAAAGCCGGCCAGGCCGACGAGGCTGCCAGCCAACTGCGCGAAGCGCTCAAGCGCGGGCCCGAGAACGTGGAGATCCAGGAGCGCCTCGGCGATATCGAAACTCAGGCCGGCCATCGAAACGAGGCGAGCGCGGCGTACGAGTCCGCCTTGAAACACGCGACCGATGGCGCTATCCGCAAGCGACTTCAGAAGAAGCTCGAGGCGGAGCGTGATTCTCGATAAAGTTCGATTCCTTCCGCGCTCACCGATAAAATCACTAACGCACTAACAGGCGCACATCGCCCTTGAAGCCGAATTTGCCGGCGGTGAAATCGGCGCTGGTGTCGGTGTACTCGTCCAGGGTGTTGCCGCTGCCGTCGCGAACGACGACGCTGGTGGGTTCGATTTCGATGCGCAATTCGTAGGCCTCGCCCTTCATGGCGTGGTTCGCGGAGCGCTGCGTGTTACTGCCGTTCGCGTAGGCGCGGCGCACGAGCTTGTGCTCATCAAGCTGATAGGCCACCCGATTGCGCTCATCCTTGTAGCCGATCTGAAATTCGACCTTGCCGCCGGTTCCGAACAGGCCGCCCGCCTTGCGCGCGATGGCGATGTTGAACGAGCCGCGGGTCGATTTCATCCACGCCCACGTTGGCCCTTTGTGGAACCACCAGCCGTTCTGTTCCTGCCATTCGTCGGGATCGTGGAACGCTGCCGAGCCGGTAGCGGCTGGGGCGAGCTGCGGCGCGGCTGCCGACTTCTGTGCATTCAGCGACCAGGACAACAGCACGGCTTTGCCCGAATCCACCTGCACCGTCTCCTCGCGATTGTCGTACCTGGGAGCGCTGGCGGCGATCACATACTGACCTGGAGCGAGCGGCAGCGCCGTATTGTTGCGCGCCTGATGCGTTTGCGTGTCGCCCGCACGGCGATACGAAATCTGCGCGCCCGGTGGTTTGACCTGCAGATTCACCACTCCGTCGGCCCGCATGTGCAGATCGGCGCCCGAGAAATGGACCGTCTGGCCGTCGGCGTAGCTTCGTTTCGGCAGGCTCAGGTTTTCGAATCCGTCCTTGCGCACTTCGACGTCATGCGTCCCCGGGCCGACATCCTGACTGAACGACCCCGACGCGCCCACCGTCCCGGCGCGAAGTCCGTCGATCCAGACCTCGGTGTTGGGAATCGCTCCGTCAATCGCCAGTTTTGCCGTCGTCGTCAACGGTTTCAGGTCGAAGTTCATCGCCCTGGTGTCGCCGCGCGCCAGATTCACGGTCTGTTCGCTGGGCTGATACCCGTCCTTCGAAAGCCGAACCACGATGGCGCCCGGCGGCAGCTTCCGCGACCATTTGCCGTCCTTCAGGCCGGTCTTCGCAGCCTGCCCGTTCAAGGTGACCAGGGCGTCGGGCACGTTAGACGTGATGCGCAGCGTTCCGACGTTGTCGTTGGAGGACAGATAGACTACCAGTACGGGCGCGGAAGCCGATTCCACGCTCAGGTTGCGCGTGTTTTTTCCGTCGGAGACCACCAGCTCGCTGTTGGCCGCCACATTGTTCAGCTCCAGCCCATTGGCCGGCACGGGCTGAAGCGGCTGATCCTTGAGCCCGGCCTGGCAACCGGGGATCCCGCAATAGACCATGGCATGGCCGCCCAGCGTGCTGACCACCACTTCATTGGGATTTTTCACGGGTTCGTCGAGAACTGCCGGTTTGGCGGCCGACGCCGAGAAGGCCACCGACAGCGCCGTGCCAGACCGTCCGGTCACCTGCAGTTTGTGCGAGGCGAGGCTGACGTTGTCGTTCCAGAAGCTGCCGTCCTGAAGATCGCCTGGGGGGGCGTCATCGAGAGCCACCTTTCCGGCGTCCAGACCGGTCACGATGCGCACCCGTTGCAGGGCGGGCTGAAGATCCAGGCTCAGCGGCGGCGCGTTCGGACCGGCGACAAGCTGCTGGCTCACCGGCTGATAGCCCTCCAGCTCGGCGGTGACGGTGTGAGTGCCGGCATTCAGGCGAACGACACCCGGCTGCACCGTCTGTCCGTCGACGCGAATGATCGCTCCAGGCACGCTGGCGGCAACCTGAATCGAGTACTGCCGGGCCTGTTGCGGCTTCGGCTGAGGCGGGGACGGCCGGCGCCACATCAGCAGCAAGCCCGCGCCGACTGCCAGAAGCGGTATCAGCACCACCAGCGCCCAAACGAAGGCGGGCACACCGGTCCGGGCCGGCGGCGGAACTGGCGTTGAGACCGGTGGCGGCTCGGCAATGTTCTCGGCGGCGGGGGGCGTCTGATCCGGCGCCTGGGCGGGAGGTTGCGGCGTGAACGCACTCGTCTCGAGCAGCGCGGTTTCGGAGTCCTCCGAATTGAGCGGGCCTGGCGTATAGAGGGCGGACGCATTCAGAGCGCTGGTTTCAGCCGCTTCCGCCGGGGGAACGGGGCCGGGCGCAACGGTGGCGGCGGCTTCCGCCATCACCGCAGGCGCGGCCGGAGGAGCGGCGGGTGCGGCCCTTCCGCTGGCCCGAATGACCGCCTGCTGAGTCGCCTGCTGCTCCACCTGCGCCGCCAGTTCGCGGATTTCGGAATCCTCCGGGAAACGCGCGGCGATGGCGCGAGCCTGGTCCACGGAGCTGCGAAGAATCTGCGCGTCAAGCGTGCCGCTTACCTGCGCCAGCAACTCCCGCAACTGCTTCAGGTGAAGATGGCGGGTTTGCACGCGGCTGCTGGAAGCGAGCGTGTTCCGCAGCGTGGCCTGCAGTTGCATCAGCCGTTGCTCGCCAGGGCACTCGGCCAGCGCGCCATCCACTACCGCGAGGGCTTCTTCTTCTTTGCCTTCCAGTTGCAACTGGCGCGCACGAGCCACCACTTCCGCCACGAACTCGCGCCGCCTCTTGTCCTGAATCAGCGCGCGGAGGCTGCGCGCGCCGGCGTTGTTCGCGTCGTGAAGCAGCGCCTGTTCCACCAGACTCTCCGCGGGCCGCCAGTCGGCCTCCATCAGCTCCCGCGCTTCCTCCACCAGAGCGTTGGCCAGAGCCTGGGCGATGGCCGGGTTCCGTTCGTCCAGCTCAGCCGCCCGGCGCAGGCGCTCGGTTCCATCCTGGTAGCGCCCTTCCGCGCAGAGCTTCTGGCCCTCCTCCAGCAACTGCCTGGCTTCCGCGCTGCGCTCCACTCCCTTGCGCGCGAGCGCCGTCAGATTGGTCAGCTCGGCGTCACCGGGGAACTCTTCGAGGGCCTTGCCCGCCAGGTCGAGGGCGCGCTCGTATTTGCCGCTTTCCACGGCCCGGTCGATCTGCTCGGTCCAGCGGCCGCGGGCTTCCTCGTGGCTTTGCTGCTCGCGGCGCTTTTCGAGCTGATCGATCTCGAGATCGATTCCGGGGTAGGGGCTGTAGATGCTGCGCAGGATCTCCCACTGGCCGATGGCCTCGGCGTATTGCGCACGCTCCTCGTACTGCCGCCCGCGGGCCACAATGGAGTTCACCAGATCGCGGCGCTCGCGAGTGAGCCTGAGCACGTCCTGAAAGTGGCGCTCGTTAGGATACAGCTCGATCGCTTCTCTGAGAATGGCGATCTTGCGGTCCAGATCCGGCTCCGCGTCCACGCGTCTTCCGGTCTCCGCCAGATACGAGGAAAGCTGTTGCCGCTGCTGTTCGCTCGCCTCCAGCTTCAGCGCCTGGAAGAGCGGATGGCTGGGATACTTGCCGAGGTATTCGTCGCAGATCTCCAGCGAACGGGTGAAGTTCTGCTCGGTAAGGGCGCGGCGGCCTTCCTCGTAGGCCATGCGAATGGAATCGTATTCCGAGCGCACCTGATTGTACAGGCTTTGATACAGCGCGTCTCGCTCGGCCACGCCGGAATCGGGCACTTCCTTCTGCAGCTTCAACACGCGTTCCAGACGGCTCATGGCCGTGCTGATTTCGCCGCTTTGGAAAGCGGCGCGCGCGGCGTTGTAGAGCTGCTCCTTCTCATTGCGCACGCGCAGCGCGTCCTGTTCCTTCTGCTCCACCTCGGAGCGAAGCTGCAGCGCCCGCGCATCCCGGGGGTTGATCTTCAGAATCTCGTCGAGACCCTGGCGGGCTTCCGTGAAGGCATTGCGCGCAACGTGCTCCTTCACCAGCCGGAACCAGTTCTCCACCTGGCGTTCGCTGCGGCGGCTTTCAATGTCCCGCTTCAGGCCCAGCGCGTCGCCGTTGTCCGGCTCGATGCGCAGAACCTCCTGAATCTTCTGCAGCGCCAGCGGGAATTCTTCCTGCTCGAAACGGGTGCGCGCGCTCTCCAGCAACTGCCGGATGGCCTTTTTGCGCGCGGCCTGATCGATCTGCATGCGCAGCAGGGACATGTCGGGATCGATATGGCCCTCCGCCTCCAGCTCGCCCAGAATCTCCCCGGCGAACTGCAGATCGCCTTCGGTGAAAGCCTTGCGCGCGCGTTCGATGCGCGGCTGAATTTTCGCCGGATCGAAGCTCTCGATAATCTGGTTGTGCAGCGCCTTCTGCAGCGTGTCGGCGAATTCGCGCGCGCTGGCGAAGCGGTGCCAGGGCTGCTTGGCCATGGCTTTGTGCATCACCCGGCTGAGGAGCTGGCTCACACTGGGGTTGATTTCGGAAGCCGGCGGGGGGATGAACCTGCGTACCGCCTCGGCGGTGTCGCCTTCCGATTGCCTGGAGAACGGCTTGCGGCCGGTGAGCGCTTCGTATCCGACAACCCCCAGCGAGAACAGGTCGGAGAGCGCGGTGGCGGGCTGCAGCTCGAGTTGTTCCGGAGCCATGTACTGCAGCGTGCCCTTTATGCCGGTGACCGATTGAGTTCCGGTGAGGTGCACTACGCCGAAATCGATGATCTTCGCGCTGTCGTCCTCCAGAACGAAGATGTTGGAAGGCTTCAGATCGCGATGCACCAGCCCGCGTTCGTGAGCGGCCTGCAGTCCGCGGCAGGTCTGCACCAAAATCTCGACGACGCGGTTGACGGTGAGCCTCTGGCTGGCGTTCTTGATGAGCTGGTCGAGGGTGGCGCCGGGCAGCAGGGGCATTACGAAGTATGGCTTGCGCCGGCCATTCTCCTCGAATTCGCCGGTATCCAGAATATCGACGATGTTGGGATGGCTGAGCCCGGCGAGAACCGTCCACTCCTTGGCAAACAACTCCAGCGCGACGGCGTCGGCGGTGTCGCGCATGGTCTTCAGAGCGACGTCGCGCCGGGTGACGAAGTCGTACGCGCGGTACACAACGCCCATTCCGCCCTGCCCCAGAGTGGAGCGGATTTCGTAGCGGTTGTTGATGCGATTGCTCGTCGCCATGGCCCGGTAAGGCTGTCCCTATCAGGTGTAATTTAGCACACAGGGAGCGAAACATAGCGAGCTTCCTTCAAGTTTCACCTGAACCACTGGCGGCAAACCGCTGAGGGCGCGAAGGTGCGGTAGAATGACGCTGGGATGAACGATGCCGCTCCACAAATCCCCGTGGAGGATATTCCGGACAAGCTGTACTTCCGCATTGGCGAGGTCGCCCGCCTGGCCGGAATCAAGCCCTACGTTTTGCGCTTCTGGGAGACCGAGTTCCCGGGGCTGATGCCGAAAAAGTCGGGCACCGGTCACCGCCTCTATCGGCGGAAGGACGTTGAGGCCGTGCTGGAGATCAAGCGGCTGCTATACGAGAAGCGATTCACGATCGAGGGCGCGCGGAAATTTCTGCAGACACGAGCGAAGCCCGTCCCTGCGCCGGAGGCGGCGCGCACGGCAAAACGCAGCCAGCCCGCGCTCTTCTCCGACGACGCACCTGCCGGCCGGCTGGACGACATACGGCGCGAACTACAGGCGATTCTCGAACTGCTGAAATAACACGCGCGTGGTGCGCAGTCTGGCAGCCCACCGCCGATTCTCAATCCGCTCTGGCGGCTCGAGAACCCGCCTCCGGCGACAAACCGGCCACGCAGCCGGGCAACGACTCATGCGCTGGCGAAAGAGAAGCCAGATGAGCACGGCGGTGGCCAGCAGGAGCACGACAATTGCCTCCATCCACGCCGCGCGGGCCGGTGTCATTCCGCCGGCTCCCCCTTCCATATCCCGAACAACGCAAGTATCAGCGGGCCGTTAAGCGGATTACAATAATCAATTCCGCCGGCGTTTCGCGCTCCGCCAGCCGATAATTGCCGACGCCCTTTCGCGGGGGCTGCGGCCAACGGCCGCAGCTGCGCAGCCCGCCGGCGCGGGCGCCGACCATGGTAGTCTTGTAGTGTACAGAGGGACCCGATACGTGATGTATCATACGTCCTGTATCATGCCCCTGTCAAACGCGGCCATGTTGCAGGAGCGCCAGTTGCGCGCCATTCTCCGCCAGCTCCGTTCGCGGCTGGGACTCACCCAGACGCAAATGGCCGAACAGACCGGCCGCACCCTGGGCACCATTCAGCGCTACGAAACGCAGATTCCCCCGTCCGGCGCCGCGCTCGCGGCGTTCGTCAACCTGGCTTCCGACGCCGGATTTCACGACATCGCCGGCCCGCTTCGCGCCGCCATCGTCGAGGATCTGGGGCCCGAGCTGGTGCGCGCCATCGCCGGTATCCCGCGCTCCCAGCGCCATGTGCCGCGCGATCTCCAGCATTTGGTGGATCAATTCGTCGAATTCATGTCCAGCGCCGAAGGTCTTCCTCAGGAAAAACTCATCCGCGAGATGCTGCCGGAGATTCTTATGTCCTTTCGAAAAGGGAAAAGCGTCCGTTATTCGCGCAGAATTAATCGTTGACAGCGGCGGCAAGCCGCTATATTCTTGCATTGATCATGCGCGGGGGCGGCTTTTGGAACGGCGGCGTCGAAGCGGACGCGGAAAAACTCGCCCCTTACACCGAACTTGAAGAAAATCTCGGCGCCTTGCGCCGCCAGCCTGTACGCAAGCTGGAAATTGTGCCGAAGGCAACGGTCGCCGAAATCGACCTCGCACGCGATTACACCAAGCAATATGGCGAGAAGGAACTGGAACATGCGTTCAAAGGCGAACGCATACCGCAACAGGGGCTTCGGTAAGGTCTGCAAGTTGAGCAGCAGCGCGTCAACAAATCCGGAAATCAGCGCCACTAGTATGGGATACCTGGAGAGCGCGCACGAGCACTTTGCGTCCGTAGCCGCCCAACCGGGTGCCGTAGTGCTCGGGCAACCGGCGAATTAGTTTTGCGG
>Ga0326728_10020139_pt1 | contig 12790 bp, 11 predicted proteins | sample MB3enrmetagenome_FD_207602 | JGI IMG/M metagenome (GOLD analysis project Ga0326728, IMG submission 207602) | Lab enriched peat soil microbial communities from McLean, Ithaca, NY, United States - MB31MN | ecosystem: Environmental > Terrestrial > Soil > Wetlands > Peat | place: USA: New York...
TTTGTAGCCGCGAATATACACGAGCCCGAAGTGCGCGCCAAAATGACCGAGGCCAAGGCCATCGAGGGCGACCTCTTCGCGAGCTATGTGGCTTACTTGCGGCAGACTGCGACTTATGTCGAGAAGGTATACCAATTGGATAAGGCCGGAGGCTTTACGGGCGCGGGAACGGCCGAGTCGCGGGAGTTCACAGCGGAGCGGCTGGCCGCCGGTGCCTCCATGCTGCGGGACATGATCTATACGGCATGGCTGGAGAGCGCGAATCCGGTCCCCGATCCCTTCGCGGGCAAGTAGAAGGGGCCTGATCTCTGACCGTGTAATTTCGTCGGTGGCGATTGAGTCCTGAGGTTTCCCACCCTAGGCGCAAAGACAAAGGCGCGCCGAGGGTGGGGCACCCAATTTTGGTAAAACAACAAGCGGTCAGAGAACTAGTCGCCAGCCTCGGCGGCTGCCAGAGCCGGAACGCGGCGCAGCAGCACGGTAAGGGTTGCGGTGAGCAGCGCGACCGCGGGGACGGCGATCAGCAGCCAGGCCAGCATGGCGTGGCCGGCCAAGCCGCCCATCTGCGCGAGAAAGTTGAGGGGCGAGGCGTGGAGAAGAGCGCTTGCCCGGACGGTCTGGTTGTGGCCGGAGGCAAAGAGCCGGCCGCCCAGCCGCACAAAGGGCACAATGAGCACCAGCTGCAAGGGCATGGCGGCGTAGTTTGCCGCCTGAATGGCAGGCAGATTGAGCCGCAGCGCCAGCGCCAGCACGGCGCACAGGGCGGTGGGAATGCCCACCACCGGAATGCAGCCGATGGCGAGTCCAAGCGCAAGAGTGAGGGCCAGGCGGCGGGGCGAGATGCCCTGGCTCAGCCAGACAGCGGCATTGCGCTTTACCGCTTCCAGGAATCTGTGAATCATTGCCATTTCCCTCACGCTACCTATTTAGACACGGAAACACGAAAAAATACGCAATTAAATTCCAATGAATGAACCAAGAGGCGCAGCAGGAGGTCAGGGGGCTTCAATCCGGGAATGGAAGCCTGGGGCCTGGGGCGGTGGAGCCGCCCGCGTCTGCCTGACTCACGGCTCAGAGTCCAGAAGGGCGGCGATGCGGGGAATGAGCCGTTCGAAGAGGTTTGTGAGCCGGCGCTCGGCCAGGCGGCCGGTCTCGAGAACTTCCCGGTGGCTGAGGGAGTTCAAGCCCAGGCCGGCGGCGAGGTTGGTGACGCAGGAGAGGCCGAGAACCTCGATGCCCATGTGACGGGCGACGATGGTCTCAGGGACGGTGGACATGCCCACCAGCGTGGCTCCCAGAGAGCGAAAGGCGCGGATTTCGGCGGGGGTCTCAAAACTGGGGCCGCTGACGGCGACGTAAATGCCCTCGTCGAGCGCGAATCCTTCCGCCGATGCGGCCTCCTTCGCCAGAGCGCGAAGGCGTTTCGAGTAGGCCTCGGTCATGTCTACGAAGCGGAGACCGGCATCGGGGCGGACGGCGAAGCGCGGCTCGTTGGGACCGGCGAGCGGGTTGAAGCCCATGAGATTGATGTGATCGGCGAGGGCGACGAGCTGGCCCACGCGGCAGTTTTCCCCGATGCCTCCGGCGGCGTTGGTGAGGACGACGGCGCGAAGGCCGAGCAAGCCGAGAACGCGCACGGGGAAAGTAACCTGAGGCGGCGCGCAGCCCTCGTAGAAGTGAACGCGGCCTTGCAGAATGAGGACCGGCGCACCGCCAAGCAGGCCCGCGACAATCCGCCCCGAGTGCCCCTCGACGGTGGACTGCGGAAAGTGGGGAATCTCGCCGTAAGAAATGATCGCCGGCCCGGCGAGGGCATCCGCCACCGCGCCCAGGCCGGAGCCGAGAACGATGCCGATGCGAGCGGTGAGCGAGCCGAGCCTTTCCCGCACAAAGGCGGCGGCTTCCGAGACCTGGTCGAAGTAGGTCATGGTTTGAGCCCGACGATACCCTTTGCACATTCTACAGGCGCGGACATTCTCACTGCCCGACCCTCTCCCACGCCGACACGCGGCGAGGGTGGGGTGCCCAGCCGACCGCTCGCCCAATGCCCGGCAGCGGCTTCCCAATACCGTCCTTGGCCGCAACCTGTGGCATGGATTGGGATCGTCTCCCATGCCAGTGACCAATATCACGAAGGAAGAGCGCCCCCTGCAAGTACAACTATAGGCAGGCAAGGAACAAGGCGCGGCAGGGCGATCGCCGTGCGTTTTGATCCGCCAAGGGAGGAATTGTGCCAGCATTCACACCCCCGCCGCTGCCCAGCGACGACAAGCGATGGAAGATCGTGAACGGCACTATGCGCAAGAATGGCTTTGCCCGCCACGCGCTGATTGAGACGCTTCACACCGTGCAGTCCGCGTTCGGCTACCTGGACGACGATGCGATCCGCTTTGTGGCCCGCAGCTTGCGTGTGCCGCTGAGCCAGGCCTACGGGGTGGTGACCTTCTATCACTACTTCTGCCTGAAGCCGCCAGGGAGGCACACCATGACCATCTGCGCCGGGACGGCCTGCTATATCAAGGGAGCCGACAAGCTGGCGGCGGCGGCCGAAAAGCGTCTGGGCATTGCGCAGGGGCAAACCACCAAGGACGGCGGGATCAGCCTGATGAAGGCCCGCTGCGTGGGCGCGTGCAGCCGCGCCCCCGTGGTGCTGTGCGACGGCGAAGTGGCCGGCGAGGTGACTGCGGAGCAGATGCTCGAGCAACTGGAAAGGTGGGCGGTGGAATGACAATCGAAGAGCTCGAACAGATAGCGAAGACCGTCAGCCAGGAGAACGAAAAGTACGATTTTGAAGTGAACGTCTGCATGGACCTGGCCTGCGTGAGCCAGGGCGCGGACCGTTTGCGGGAGGCGCTGACGAAGGCCGCCGAGGCCTCGGGCAAGAATGTGCTGGTTCGGCGCACCGGGTGCATGGGACCCTGCTCCTCGGGGCCGCTGGTGCGGGTGGACCCGGAAGAGACCCTCTACAGCAAGGTGAATGCCGGCCACGCGGAGGCGATCGTCTCCAGCCTGGGCGGCCAGCCGGTCCCCGAGCTGCAGTGCGATCTGAACGAGCACTTCGACAAGCAGGTGCGCGTGGTGCTGGAGAATGCCGGCTACATCGATCCAGAGAAGATCGACGATTACATTGTCCGCGACGGTTACAAGGCGCTGCTGACGGTGCTGACCGAGATGACGCCCAACGGGGTGCTCCACCGCATCTCCGAAAGCGGCCTGAGGGGACGCGGCGGCGGCGGCTATCCCACCGGGTTGAAGTGGGGAACGGTGGCCAAGGCCGCGGGCGACCTGAAGTACGTGGTCTGCAACGGCGACGAGGGCGACCCCGGCGCGTTCATGGATCGCAGCGTGATGGAGGGCGACCCGCATCGCGTTATCGAGGGCATGGCCATTGCCGCTTATGCCGTGGGCGCGAGCAAGGGCTTTATCTATGTGCGGGCGGAGTATCCGGTGGCTGTCGCGCGGCTGACGACGGCGCTGCGCGAGGCGCGGCGGCGCGGCTTGCTGGGCAACGGCATCTGCAACACGCCCTTCAACTTCGACGTGGAGATTCGCCTGGGCGCGGGAGCCTTTGTCTGCGGCGAGGAGACGGCGCTGATCGCCTCCATTGAGGGCCGGCGCGGCACGCCCAGGCCGCGGCCGCCATACCCGGCGGTGAGCGGCTTATTTGGCAAGCCCACGCTCATCAACAACGTGGAGACCTTTGCCAACGTGGCGCCCATCATCCGCAACGGCGGCAAGTGGTTTGCCAACATGGGCTCGGAGAGAAGCAAAGGGACCAAGGTCTTCGCGCTGACCGGCAAGATCGCCAACACCGGCCTGGTGGAAGTGCCCATGGGCATCAAGCTGCGCGAGATCATCGAGGAGATCGGGGGCGGCGTGCCGGCCGGCCACACCTTTAAGGCGGTGCAGACGGGCGGTCCCTCGGGCGGCTGCATTCCGGCGGAGATGCTGGACGTGGGTGTCAGCTACGATGCCCTCGTCAGGCTGGGCTCCATCATGGGCTCCGGGGGCATGATCGTCATGGACGACACCTCCTGCATGGTGAACGTGGCGCGCTTCTTTGTGGAGTTCTGCATGACCGAGTCGTGCGGAAAGTGCATTCCCTGCCGGGCGGGCACGGCGCAGATGTACACGCTGCTGACGCGCATCTGCACCGGGGTGGGAACCATGGACGATCTGGAGCTGCTGGTGGGATTGTGCGAGACAATCAAGGAAGCCAGCCTGTGCGGACTGGGCATGACCGCGCCCAATCCCGTGCTCAGCACGCTCAAGTACTTCCGGGACGAATACATCGAGCACATCGAGCACAAACGCTGTCCGGCTGGGGTCTGCAACATGGAAGCTCCCGTGGAGGTGGTGGCATGAACGAGAGCATGGGCGTAAAAACGCTGCAGATCGACGGCCAGGAGATCAGCGCGCGCTCCGGGCAGACCATCCTGGAAGTGGCGCTGGAGAACGAGATTTACATCCCTACCCTCTGCCACATGGAGGGCCTGAGCGACGTGGGCGCCTGCCGCCTGTGCCTGGTGGAGATCAAGGGCAGCAACAAGCTGGTGGCGGCCTGCGTGACCACCGTCTTTGAAGGCATGGAGGTGAGCACCGGCAGCGAGCGGCTGCAGAGGCACCGGCGGACGATTCTCGAGCTGCTCTTTGCCGAACGCAACCACGTCTGCTCGGTGTGCGTGGCCAACGGCCACTGCGAGCTGCAAGCGCTTGGTCAGGCGCAGGGCCTGACCCATGTGCGCCTGCCCTATCGCAATCCCGAGCTGGGCGTGGATGCCTCGCTCGACCGCTTCACCGTCGATCACAACCGCTGCATTCTGTGCACGCGCTGCGTCCGGGTTTGCGCGGAGATTGAAGGCGCGCACGTGTGGGATGTGGCCAACCGCGGCATCAACTCCATCGTGATTACCGATCTGCACGACAACTGGGGAAGCTCCAGTTGCACGCGCTGCGGCAAGTGCGTGCAGGTATGCCCCACCGGAGCGCTGTTCGACAAGAGCAAGGTCGGCTCCGATCACCCCAAGTATCCCGATTTCCTTCCTTACCTGAACCTGATGAGGGGAGCGCAATGAGCAAACTGAAACTGGCGACAGTCTGGCTGGACGGTTGTTCCGGCTGCCACATGTCGTTTTTGGACATGGATGAACGGCTCCTCGAGCTGGCGCAGCTCGCCGATGTGGTCTACAGCCCCATTGTGGACGCCAAGGAGTTCCCCGACGAGGTAGATATCGCGCTGGTCGAGGGCGCGGTGGCCTCGGTGGACGACGAGAAGAAGATCAAGAAGATTCGCGCCCACTCGAAACTCCTGATCGCCATGGGGGACTGCGCCATCACGGGCAATGTTCCCGCGATGCGCAATCCCATCGGCCCGGAGGCCATCCTGGAGCGGGCATACATCGAGAACGCCAGCGCGCAGCAGCAGATTCCGTGCGTGGTGGTGCCCCAACTGCTGCGGGTGGTGCGTCCCATCCACGAGTTCGTCAAGGTGGACGTCTATCTGCCCGGCTGCCCGCCCTCGGCCGACACCTTCCACACGGCGCTGACCGCGCTGGTAACCGGTGAGCCGGTGGATATTTCAGCCCTCACCCGCTTTGGAGCCTGAGCTTCATGGAGCCCAAGTCATGACCCAGACCATCACCATCGATCCCGTTACGCGGCTTGAAGGCCACGGCAAGATCACCATCCAACTGAACGGCCAGGGCGAAGTGGAGGACGCGCACTTTCACGTCACGCAGGTGCGCGGCTTTGAGCGCTTCAGCCAGGGGCGGCCGTTCTATGAGATGCCCAGCCTGATGGCGCGCATCTGCGGCATCTGCCCGGTCTCGCACCTGCTGGCCTCGGCCAAGGCCTGCGAGGCCATCATGTCGGTGCGCATTCCGCATCCCGCGGCGCAACTGCGGCGCTTGTTGAACATGGCCCAGCTGGTGCAGTCCCATGCGCTGAGCTTTTTCTATCTCGCCTCTCCCGACCTGCTGCTGGGCATGGAGTCCGATCCCAAGGCCCGCCACGTCTTCGGGGTGCTGGCCGCCAAGCCTGAACTGGGCCGCGCCGGCGTGGCGCTGCGCCGCTTCGGGCAGCACACAATCGAACTGCTCTCCGGCAAGCGCATCCATACCGGCTGGGTAGTTCCCGGCGGCGTCACCGAGCCGCTGACGCTGGCCAAGCGCGATGAGATTCTGTCCATGCTGCCCGCGGCCTACGCCAACCTGGGCATGGCGATCGCCGCCTACAAGCAGATTGCCGGCAGCTTCAAGCAGGAGATCGAGGTCTTCGCCAACTTCCCGTCGAATTACATGGGCCTGATCAACGAGGACGAGTCGATCGAGTTCACCGACGGCGCGCTGCGGGTGATCGACCCCGCGGGCAAGATTCTGGCCGACGGCATCACGGCCAGCGGATTCAGCGAGCTGATCGGCGAGGCGGTCGAGCCGTACAGCTATACGAAGTTCACCTACTTGAAGCAGTTTGGCTATCCCCAGGGCAGCTATCGCGTGGGCCCGCTGGCCCGGCTGAACATCGTCAAGTCCATGGGCACTCCGAAAGCGGACAAGGAACTGGCGGAGTTCAAGCAACTGGCCGAGGGCTTGGTGGAGAGCTCCTTCCACTATCATCACGCGCGGCTGGTCGAGGCTCTTTACGGCATCGAGAATATCGAGAAGATTCTCGCCGACCCGCGCATCCTGGACAAGCAGGTGCGCGCAACGGCGGGAGTGAACCGGCTGGAAGGCGCGGGCCAGATCGAGGCTCCGCGCGGCACGCTGATGCACAACTACAAGGTGGACGAGAACGGCCTTATCACCTGGGCCAACCTGGTCGTCGCCACCGGCCATAACAACAACGCCATGAACAGGGGCGTGGCGCAGGCGGCCAAGGCCTACGTCAAGGACGGCAAGTTCACCGAGGGCGCGCTCAACCGCGTCGAAGCCGTGATTCGCACCTTCGACCCATGCTTGAGTTGCTCCACGCACGCCTTCGGCCAGATGCCGCTGGTGCTCACGCTGCTCTCCGCCGATGGCGAGGTCGTGGACCGCGTGGCGCGCTAGGGACGCGGCGCATCCATGAAGCTGACCACAGCCCGCTGCCTGATCCTCGCCTGCGGCAACCCTTTGCGTGCGGACGATGGCGCCGGGCCGTGGCTGGCTCAGTGGGCCGAAGAGCGATTCCGTGCGGAAGAGCAAGTGCGCGTGGTCGCCCGCCAGCAATGGACTCCCGAACTGGCCGAAGAGATCTCCCGCGCCCAATCCGTCATGTTCATCGATTGTTCCCTCGATTCCGCTCCCGGATCGGTCGCGCTTTTGCCGGTCGAGCCGGGCGCCGGTATGGAAGGGCTCGCCACCCATCATCTGGGCGCGGCCGAGCTATTGTCGCTGGCCCGCGACATCTACAATTTCCAGCCTTCGAGTGCATTGCTCGTGACCATAGGCGCGGGATCGACGGAGTTGGGCGAGGTCTTCAGCGAAGCCGTGGCCGCCGCTCTTCCCGCGGCCTGCCGCCTGATCGAAGAGACTGTGCTGCGGCTGCTGGCCGATTAGGCGCTGGGAGCGCGAGGTCGCAGCATCTGACCGGCGAGCCTGCGGAAGAGCCAATCCGCATAAATTGTTAGACTTGACCAATAGATATTCATCTTTATCTTGAATGATCCGGCACAATGGGCCGGCAGGCAGCGCCCGACCTCTTCGAAGGCGCGGCCCCCGATCTTCGCGGCCTGCTTGCCATTTTGCCCGACCTGAGCGATTCTTTTTGAAGAGACCGCAACTTAAGCGCGGAAATGCTGTCTGAATGATTGAAAGCCGGTTGGGAGCGCAACTCCAGGGACCGGCGGGTGCTGAGAACGTTGAATCCCGGGTCCGGATCGAAAAGGACGGGGCAGCACAAGGAGGATGTCATGAAAAGGTCTAGCCTGGTTCTGTTCGCATTGCTTCTGGCTCTGCCGATCGCGGCCGCGGCAAATGCCCAAGTGGCGGTGGGTGTCGGAGTCGGCCCCGCTGTCGTTGCCGCACCCGATGTTTACGGTCCGCCGGTCTGCGACTGGGGCTATTACCCCTATTACCCCTATGCTTGCGCACCTTACGGCTACTACGGGCCGAGCTGGTTCTACGGCGGCTACTTCATCGGCGCCGGACCCTGGTACGGCTGGGGCTGGCGGCATGGCTGGTACGGTGGGTATGGCTATCGCGGCGGCTATGGCTATCGCGGCGGATACGTGGGTCGCGGATATGCCGGCGGAGCGCGCGGTTATGCCGGCGGAGCGCGCGGTTATGTGGGCGGGGCACGCGGATATGCAGGTGGCGCCCGCGGTTATGCGGCTCCGAGAGGCGGCGGTGCGGCTCGCGGATACAGTGGCGGCGCCCGCGGTGGGTTTAGCGGCGGCGGCCATGCCGGTGGTGGCTTCAGCGGCGGCCACGGCGGTGGCGGCGGCCACGGTGGCGGACACAGGTAATTGACAGATTCCTCCGCAGCCTTCCCCAGATCCTGCGGACTTCCCCGGATAGGCCCGCTTGCTACGGCGAGCGGGCCTTGTGTCTTTATGGAGCTTGTTCAGCGGCTCGGTTCCGGATTGACGCGGCTTCCTATACATTGCAGCGGGTTTGGGCCGGTTGAGAATTCAGGCCGGCGGGTCAGCTTGCTATCCGCCGGGCGCCTTGCAGCCGGATCGACACGTGGACCAGGCTCAGCGCGGCCGGCGTGACGCTGGGAAGACGGCTGGCCTGGCCGATGGTGACCGGGCGGACCCGCTCCAGAACTTCGCGCATCTCGCGCGAGAGGCCGCTGATGGCGCGGTAATCGAGCCACTCCGGAATGGCGACGGCCTCGGCGGCCTTCAACTTTTCAATCGACTTCCTTTGCTGCTCCAGGTAGCCGGCGAACTTGATCTCGGTTTCGACGGCGCGGGCCTCGTTGCGAAGAACGGCCCTTCGTGCTCTTGCGTCCTGGTTCAGATTGTCGGCTGTAAGCGTGACGGCGAGTTCGCTGAGCAGGGGATCGCTGACAAGAGCGTCGCGCAGGGCGCCCAGTACTGCCTCGATGGTGACTTCAGGCCGCTTGAGCAGTTGCGCCCAGGTCAGCCCGGTCGTGGCCGTCAGTTCGCCAAAGCCCGCGGCTGCCAGCCGATCTCCATCCACCTTGTTCACGGTCAGCAACCGCTCCAGCGCAGCCATGCGCGCCTGCTTCCGCTCGTACTCCGCCCAGGCCTCATCGCCGATCAGGCCCAGCCGGCGTCCATGCGGGGTCAGCCGGCGGTCGGCGTTGTCGATGCGCAGGTGGAGGCGGAACTCGGCCCGCGAGGTGAACATGCGGTAAGGCTCGTTGATGCCCTTGGAGATCAGGTCGTCGATCAGGATGCCGGTGTAGCCTTCGCTCCGGTCGAGGGTGAACGGCGGCTCGCCCTTGAGCCGGAGCGCGGCATTGATTCCGGCCATGATCCCCTGGCAGGCGGCTTCCTCGTAGCCGCTGGTTCCGTTGATCTGGCCGGCCAGGTACAGGCCCTCCATGCTCTTGACGCGCAGGGTGCGGTCGAGCTCGGTAGCGTCCACGCTGTCGTATTCGATGGCGTAGCCGGGGCGCAGCATCTCCGCGTTTTCGAGGCCGGGGATGGAGCGCACGATCCGCCACTGCACCTCCATGGGCAGCGAGGTGGACATGCCGTTGACGTAGACCTCGTGCGTCTTCAGCCCTTCGGGTTCCAGAAAGAATTGGTGCTGCGTTTTGTCCGGGAACTTGACGATCTTGTCTTCGATGGAGGGGCAGTAGCGCGGGCCGATGCCCTGGATCTGCCCGGAGTACATCGCCGAGCGATGCACATTCTCGCGGATGATGCGCAAGGTTTCCGGGGTGGTGAAGGCGATGTGGCAACTCACCTGCGGCTGCACGATCTTCTTGGTCCGGAAGCTGAAGGGGGTGGGATCGGCGTCGCCCGGCTGCTCCTGGAAGGCCTCCCAGCGGATGGTGCGGCCGTCGAGGCGCGGCGGTGTTCCCGTCTTGAGGCGGCAAGTCCGAAGCCCTAAAGCGCGGAGGGCCTCACCCAGCAGGACAGAGGCCGGCTCGCCGCTGCGCCCGGCCGGATAGCGTTCCTCGCCGCAGTGGATCAGGCCGTTCAGAAACGTGCCGGTGGTGATGATGGTGGCCCCGGCCAGCAGTTGGCGGCCATCGCGGAGCTTGAGGCCCAAGACGCGGCGGTTTCGCCGCGGCCCTACGGGACGCGGCACCTCCTGCCGCGCGTCAATCCCAGGGTTCCACCCTGGGCTATTTTCGTTGTCTCCCTCCGGGAGACTGGCGCCTGCACTTGCGATCCCACTCGCTTCTATTCCCTGTTCCCTGCTCCCTGTTCCCTGCTCTTCCATCACCAGGTTCACCACCTCGGCCTGGCGGATGTGCAGTCCCGGCTGCGACTCCAGCACCTCGCGCATCTTCACGCGGTAGAGCTGCTTGTCGCACTGGGCGCGCGGACTCCATACCGCCGGGCCGCGCGACGAGTTGAGCAGGCGGAACTGAATGCCCACGGCGTCGGCGACCTCGCCCATGATGCCGCCCAGGGCATCGACCTCGCGTACCAGGTGGCCCTTGGCCACGCCGCCCACGGCCGGATTGCAGCTCATCTGCGCAATCAGGTCCAGGTTCATGGTGATGAGGGCGGTTTTAAGGCCCATGCGCGCCGCCGCCATCGCCGCCTCGCATCCGGCGTGACCGGCGCCCACCACAGCCACATCGTATTGTTCGGTAAATGCCATCGAACTCCACAAAGACAACCGCGAGCTCCGCAAAACCAACGACAAGACTATTTTACGGATTTCACTCCTCGCGCGCAGAATCGCGCCACTTCACCGGGCGGAGAAGCTCCTATATAATCGTGCCGTCTCCAAGACTGTGAAGGGCGAGGGCTAGAGAGCGAAATGAATACCTGTTCGTGCGGTCAACTGGTGGATGAAAAGAGCACGCAGTGTCCCCGCTGCCAGGGTCTTCAGGTTCTTGGGCTGGAGGCGGAGGCGACGGAGAGTGAAATCAGAAGGGCCTACCGCCTGCTGGCCAAGACCTGGCAGCCGGAGCGCTTCCAAGGCGACGAGAAGTTGAAGGAGGCGGCGGCGGAGAAGCTGAAAGAGATCACCACCGCGTTCGAGTATCTGACTTCGACTTCGATAGAGCGAGGCATGGGGCAACGGCCAGTGAATGCCTCGCCCTTCAAGTCGCTCGAGGAGACGCCGCCGGAAGCGGAAGCTGCCCCAGCGGAGGCCGCAGCCGCCAGTGCGGCGCCTGCCGCGGCGGAGCCTGCCGCAATTCCGGATGCGATCCCCTCCGAGCAGCCTGGGGAGAAGATCAAGCGGTTCTCCGCAAGGGCCGGATGGTTGCTGGGGATAGCGGCGCTTGCATGCGTGCTTCTGATGGGCAAATTGATCTGGACGTTTCTCGAAGCTCACAACGCCGACAGCGGGCAAGTGACGACAGCCGGCGATTCCGGCAAGGAGAGCGCGCCCGCCGCCGCTCCGCAGGCCGCCCCACAAACCGCCCCGCAAGCCGCGCAGCCCGCGCCCCGGAGCGCAAATGGCCGCCAGCCGGCAAGGAGCCAAGCCGCAACCCGGCAGAGCGCGCCCGCCCCCCCCGTGGTCCAGTCTTTTATCACCGCCGGTTCCACCAGAGCGGAGGTGCTGGCCCAGCAAGGACCGCCGACAGCGTCCTCTGAAGACAAGCTGGTCTACGGCAAGTCGGAGCTGTATCTCAAGGACGGCGTTGTGATCGGCTGGCGGATCGATCCTGTTTCCTCCCCGATTCGCGTAAAGCTATGGCCGCAGACTCCCGTCGATCCGATGCTGGATTTCTTTTACTATGGCTCATCGAAAGACTCTGTGCTGGCGCTTCAAGGAACTCCGACGGGGTTCAGCGAGAACAAGTTTGAATATGGCGGCTCGGTGGTGTACTTCCAGAACAACCGGGTCGTCAGTTGGAGGATCGACCCTGCGTCGGTTCCGCTGCGGATAAGGCCTTACTGAGAGCTGGCTCGCGGTCACAGCGCGGCCATTCCGCGGATTCTGCGAGCGCTGCGCCGAAAGGGAGCCGCTTGCTCAGAGGTCCATTTCCTCTACGACAGCGAACCCGCGGTCCGGTCCGCGCGTCTAATGCTTTAGGCAAGAGGCGGGAGACGGGAACCATGCTCAATCGCTTGGGTTTGGCGATGCTGGCGGGCGCGGCGCTGGCGCTGGCGGCGGCCGCGCAGAGCAAGGATAGCTTTACGCCCATGGCGCTGGATGCCGGCTTTGGGCGAATGGACATCTCCGAGCCGGCGATCAAGCCGGAGGAGATCATCCGCCAGTTTGCCGCCAAGGAGAGCGAGTTCCAGCAGGCGCTGAACCATTACACCTATCGCCGCGTGGCTCGCGTGCAGACGCTGGACGACGACAACAAGGTGGACGGGGAGTACTACCAGGTGGACGACGTGATCTTCGACCCCTCGGGCAACCGGACGGAGAAGGTGGTCTACGCGCCGGAGAACTCGCTGCAACGAATCATGATGACACCGTCGGATCTTCAGGACATCCAGCGCGGGTATCCGTTCGTGCTGACTACCGAGGAGATCGGCCAGTACGACGTGAAGTACGTGGGCCGGCAAAAGGTGGACGAGGTGGACTGCTACGTCTTCGACGTGAGCCCCAAGGTCATCGAGAAGAAACATCGCTACCTGCTGGGCCGCATCTGGGTGGACGCGACCGACCTGCAAATCGTGGTGACCAACGGCAGAATGGTTCCCGACGACACGCGCAAGGGGCAGGAAGACCTTCATCCGCCCTTCATGACCTGG
>Ga0326728_10020140_pt1 | contig 12790 bp, 9 predicted proteins | sample MB3enrmetagenome_FD_207602 | JGI IMG/M metagenome (GOLD analysis project Ga0326728, IMG submission 207602) | Lab enriched peat soil microbial communities from McLean, Ithaca, NY, United States - MB31MN | ecosystem: Environmental > Terrestrial > Soil > Wetlands > Peat | place: USA: New York...
CGAGGTCGCGCGGCGAGAGGTGGCAATGATAGTCCAGGATCGGCTCGGCCTCGGCGAACTGGTGATAGAGCCGCCGGGCGGCGGGGGACGCGAGCAGGAAGTCTTCGTGGATGAAGCTCATGGGATGGGGTCAGATTTCGGCCTCGTCGTCGTGAAGGTAAAGGGAGACGTTCTCGAAGCCTTCGGTGCCGACGAGTTCGGTTTGGAGTTCGCTGGAGCGGGCGGGGTTGCGCAGGAGCAAGCGGTAGCTCAGATCGGTGCCCTCCTTGATGGTGCGGCGGTCGCTGGCCAGGTCCAGGCGGCGGGCGTGGCGCTTGAGGATGGCGGCCAGGGTCTGGAGGCGGGCGGAGACGTCGCCCTGGAGGCGCAAGGTGAGGACGGCGTCGTAGCGGCGGCGCAGGCCAAAAGCCATGAAGCGCAGGCAGAGGTAAGCGGCGCTGACGCCCAGCAAGGCCATGAGGGCGGTGGAAAAGCGCATGGTGCCCAAGGCCATGCCCTCCATGACCGCCCAGAGGATGAAACTGGTGTCGCGCGTGTCCTTGAGGACGTTGCGGAAGCGGATGATGCCGAAGACGCCCAACATGCCGAAGGCCACGGCGATGCTGTTGGCCATGGCGACCATCGTCAAGGCGACCAGGATCGGCAAGATGGCCAGCGAGGCCACGAAATTCCGGGAATAGGAAAGGGCCTCATGGGTCCACATATAGACGAAGCCGATGGCCATGCCGGCGAGGAAGGCCAGGACGATGATGAATACGACGGTCGAGGGGGCTGCCGTGCCCGGCAGATCGGAACCGGTTAGGGCGTTGAGGAGGTCATTCATAAGACAAGGTCTTCTTCCCGTTCGGGTAGGGGGGCCTGGCCGCAGTGCAGGCGCTGGGCATAGATGCAGGCGGTGTACTTGCACACCGGGGTCTGGTGGAGATTGAAAGTCCGGACCAGTTCCACCATCCAGCGGGGCGGGCGTTCGTCGAACTTGAGCTCGAGGATGACCCCGTCCTTGGGCAGCGGCGCCAGGTAAGGCGGCAAGTAAGGCCGCCAGCCGCGCTGGGGCAGTCCCAGGCGGCCGCTGTGATCATAGCGGCTGCCGTAAATGCGCCGGTCCAGGGTTACGCGCAACTCCTCGTCGGTGGCCGACTCGAAGATCTCGCGATAGTAGGACACGTAAATGAGGCCCTGGGCCTGGAGGGCATTGGCGAAGCCCCAGAAGTCATCGGCCACGTCCTGCCGGCGCCGGCCATGTTTGAGGTAGGCGCAGTCCGAGACGTAGGGACCCAGGGGCCAGCCCTGGGAGAGGATCTGCCGCACTCCCTCGCGCGTGATCATGGCGCGGTCTTTGCAAATGACCTCGCCCACGCGCCGTTTGACTTCCAGAAACGCCAGGTGGTCCCAGTCGCCGTCGTAGAAGCGGATGCGCAGCTTCATGCGGTTCTTGTGGCCGGTGAAGGCCTGGCGGAAAAAGAAAAAACCGGGCGAGTCCAAATAGAGGCTGATCACCGGGTGACCGGGGATAGGGCCGGAGCCATTGTGGATGGAGGGACGGAGGTAGCTGCTGAGGAAATCCGCCACCGCCACGGCCCGGGGCTCCCGGATGACATACTTCAATTCATACCGCGCGCTGTGGGCCATAGGCTCATGGACAAAGGCTAGGGCCCCAGCGAGGCGCGCCGGGCGCCGCCGCGGCGGAGGCGCAGCGACTCCGCCTCGAACCGCCTGGTTTCATGGGTCAACACCTCGACGGCCAGGCGAATGCACTCGATCGGCCGCGGGCTGTAAACGGTCTCCTTGCCCAGCATCACGGCGCCGGCCTGCTGGCGCGCGATGAGCGAGAGGTCGGAGAGCTCGGCGCGGTGGGGCGAGCCGGTTTCGGCGAAGGACTCCAGGACTTGAGTGGCCACGACCGAGACTTTGCCGGCTTTCCGGGCGGCGGCGACCAGGCGCTCCTGGACCTCGGGCACACGGACATAGCCCACGGCCAGCGCCAAATCACCGCGCGCCACCATGAGGCCGTCGGACTCGCGAAGGATCGCCTCCGCGCACTCCACCGCGGCCATCGTCTCGAACTTGGCCATCACGCGGAAATCCCGGCCCAGGAGCTTGCGCGCCTGCTGGCGCGCCAGGCGCACGTCTTCCGGCGAGGCGATGAGCGACAAGGCCACCCATTCCGGGAACAGCTCCGCGGCCGCAAAGGCCTCGAGCAAAGCGCAATCCGGGGGGGTAATGGGGGCAAAGGGGCTGGGGCAGTCCGGCAAAAACAGCGAGTTGGAAGATTTGAGCGGGGCCGTCCCCTCGACCATCCGCGCGACGACACACGGCCCGTGGACCTCCTCCACGACGAACCTGAGCCGTCCATCGCAGAACCACATGCCGTGGTTGGGCGCCAGCTTGGCCTGCAACTCGTCCAGCCCCGGCAGCGGAACCGCCGCAAGCCCGTCCCGCGAGGCAGGCGGCTGGCTGATGACCTCGGAGTCCCAGATGAGGATGCGATCCCCGACTGCCAGGCGCAATTCCTCCATGGGCCCGGTGCGCGGCCTCGAGGAAGGCAAATCCAGGAGCAGTTGCACCGGCACCCCCGCCTGGGTCGCCGCCGCGCGCACGGCCCGCGCGTTCTCCACGTGTGGCCGTTGCCGGTAGCCGCAGGGGAGGCGGAACCAGCGGGCGCCCTCTTCTATCGCCCGGCGCAGGTCCTCGGGCCGCTCGAGCGTCGGCCCTACCGTCGCCATGATCGCCGGCACTTCCCAGGATATTAGTTCCGGCGTTTCTGACTCAGACTGGCAATTCACTGGCTAATTCAAAACGACCGCCACCCACACTTTTCGGCCAACTGCGCGACTACCGTAACGATTCCGCAAAACGCCGTCAAGCTTTGAAAAACGCCCGCAGTATTATGTTTTCATCCGCGCCAAAACCGGCTATGAGACTCAAGGCGGTACGTCAGAAGTCAGCCTGGGAACGGCGCGAAATGACCGAATGAAGAAGTCTGATCGTTTGTTGTTGAGCGGCAACCAAGCCATCGCGCTGGCGGCGCGGCACCTGGGCGTGGCGCTGGGCGCGGGCTACCCCGGCACGCCTTCGACGGAGATTCTCGAGTCCTTCTCCGAACTGGGCGGGCGGGCGCAGTGGTCGCCCAACGAGAAAGTGGCGCTCGAGGTGACGCTGGGGGCGGCCTTCGGGGGGGCGCGGGCGCTGGCGGCGATGAAACACGTTGGGGTTAACGTGGCCTCGGACCCGCTGTTCGCCGCCGCTTACACCGGGGTCAGCGGCGGGCTGGTGGTCGTCTCGGCTGACGACCCGGGGATGGCCTCGAGCCAGAACGAGCAGGACAATCGCCGCTACGCCCAGGCGGCCGGCCTCCCGATGCTCGAGCCGGCGGACTCGCAGGAAGCCTACGATTTCACCTGCGCCGCCTTCGAGATCTCCGAGCGGTGGAAGACGCCGGTGCTGTTGCGCCTGACCACGCGCGTTTGCCATAGTTACACCGTGGTGCGTCCGCGGCCGGCCAGCGGGCCGCCCCGCGCCCCGGGCTTCGAGCGCGACATCCAGGGCCGCGTCCTGATCCCGGCCCATGCGCGGCTGGCCCACCGCCGATTGCGGCGGAAGCTGGCCGAGATGCAGGAGTGGAACGAGACCTGCCCCTTGAACTCCGTAGTGGGGGGCGGCGGCGCGCTGGGCATCGTCACCTCCGGCATCTCCTTCATGCACGCGCGCGAAGCCGCCCCCGAGGCCAGCATCCTCAAACTGGGCTTCACCTACCCGCTGCCGATGGGCAGGATTTCCCAGTTCGCGCGGAGCGTCCGCCGTTGCGTGGTGCTCGAGGAAGGCGACCCCTGCCTGCTCGAGGCGCTGCGCGCCGCCGGGCTCGAGGTGGAAGGCAAGGCCGACCTCTACCGGTTTGGGGAACTGGACGTGCCGCGGACGCGGCGCATCCTCAACCAGGACCTGAGCCCCGAGCCGCCGCTGCCGCCCGGCAAACCGCCCCAGCTCTGCGAGGCCTGCCAGTATCGCCTCGTCTTCGCCGCCTTGCGCAAACACGACTGCATCGTCGCCGGGGACATCGGCTGCTACACGCTGGGGGTGCTCGCGCCCTTCGAGGCGATGGATTCCTGTGTGTGCATGGGGGCCAGCCTGGGCGTGGGCTTGGGGCTGCGCCACGTGCTGCCTGAGGCCCAGGCGCGCCGGGTCGTCAGCATCATCGGCGACAGCACTTTCGTCCACAGCGGCATCAGCGGCCTGGTCGAGATGGTCTATAATCCCCCGCCCCAGGGGCACGTGCTCGTCATCCTGGACAATTCGACGACGGCGATGACGGGCCACCAGGAGCATCCGGCCACCGGGCGCAGGCTCGATCACCAGCCCACGCGCAAGCTCATCCTCGAAGACCTGGTGCGCGTCCTGGGCGTGCCCCGCGTGTACGTGGTCGAACCCCGGGCCGGCTCCGATGAATTCGACCGTGTGCTTTCCGAGTGCCTGGCGAGCGAGCAACTGGCGGTGATCATCGCCCGCCGCCCCTGCATTCTCATCGCCAAACAACTCAAGCGATACGAGGAACAGTCCTGCGATTGCACCTCCGCGCCAGGCGTGGGCCCAGAAACGCATGAGCAAAGTCACTAATATCGTCGTCGCCGGTTTGGGCGGCCAGGGGGTCCTCAAAGGCACGGACATTCTGGCCGAGGTCGCCTTGCGCGCCGGTTTTGATGTCAAGAAGAGCGAAGTCAAGGGGATGAGTCAGCGCGGCGGCTCGGTCACGGGCGACGTCCGCTTCGGCGATTGCGTATTCAGCCCGATGGTGCCGGCCGGCGAGGCGGATTTCCTTTTGGTCCTCGAGCCGACCCAGGCCGCCCTGAACCAGCGCCTGCTCCGGCCGGGCGGGGTGTTGCTCGGCCCGGAGGCGGTCCGCCCCGAGGCCCTCCCCCACAAGCGGACCCTGAACGTCGCCCTCCTGGGCGCCTTGAGCGCCCACCTCCCGTTCCCCGAGGAACTGTGGCTGGCCGCGTTGCGCGCCGCCTTCGACGACGCCTTCTTTGAAACCAACCAGCAGGCATTCCTCATTGGCCGCCGAAACCATGGAACACGTCAAAAAGACCCTGGCGAATGACCGTTTCGCCGCGCACGCCGGCCTCGAGCTGCTGGCCATCTCCCCCGGCCAGGCACGCGCCAAGCTGACCTTGCGCCCCGAGCATCTCAACGGTTTGGGCAGCGTCCAGGGCGGCGCCATCTTCACCCTGGCTGATTTCGCCTTTGCCGCCGCCTCGAATTCCCACGGGCCGATCGCCGTGGCCATCAACGCGAGCATCACCTTTATGAAGGCCGCCCAGACCGGCACGCTGTGGGCCGAAGCCAGGGAGGTCTCCAAGAATTTCAGGCTGGGTTCCTACACCGTGGAGATTAAGGACGACGCCGGCGACGTGGTCGCCCTCTTCCAGGGTTTGGCTTACCGGAAAAGCCAGACCCACGGGTCCAGCTAATTCCATTTGCATTTCCCCCAAAATGATGGAGTAGTAATGAGATGGTTCGCCAGCATGTTAGTTAACAAGCGTGTTCTCTTTAGAGGGGGGATGGTTTGTGCGGTGTTTGCCGTTGTGGTCTGCCTCATCCCGCGCGCGACCGTGGCCGCGGAAACAAGGGTGGTCCGGGGGCATGTCCCCCCGGTGGTGGGTCGCCTGCGGCCCATTGGGGACTTGGACGGCGCGGTCCAGTTGCGCCTGGCGCTGGGCTTGCCCTTGCACAATCGAACCGCCCTGAGCGGTTTGCTGGGGCGGATTTACGACCCGGCCGGCCCCAATTTCCGCCATTACCTGACGCCGGAGCAGTTTCGGGAGCGATTTGGGCCGACGGAGCGGGAGTATCAGGCGGTGGCCGATTTTGTGCGGTCGCGCGGCTTGCGGGTGAGCGGCCTTCATTCGGGCCGGATGGTGCTCGAGGTCAGCGGCCCGGCGGCGGCCGTCGAGCGGGCCTTCGGGGTCAAGCTCCGGGTCTATCGGCACCCGAGCGAGGACCGCACATTTTACGCGCCCGACTCGGAGCCGCGGGTCGAGAGTGACATTCCACTGGCGCACATCAGCGGGCTGGACAACTTCGCGCCGCCGCGGCCGGCGGGCCTCCGCCTGATGCCCGCTCCGCGGGGCCGCGGCGCCAGGCCGGCCTCCGGTTCGGCTACGGGCGGCTATTATGCGGGCAATGATTTTCGGGCCGCTTACGCGCCCGGCGTGGCGCTCACGGGGGCCGGCCAGTCGGTGGCCCTGGTGGAATTCAGCGGGTATTACCCCAGTGATATCCGGCTGTACGAGAACCAATTCCACGTGCCCGATGTGACCTTGACCAACATCCTGCTCCTGGGCGTGAGCAGTGTGACCAATGGGGCCAGCAGCACGGAGGCCGCCGAGCCGCCGCTGGATATCGAGATGGTCATTTCCATGGCTCCGGGGCTGTCCTCGGTCCGGGTTTATTATGGTCCAAACGAATCGGCCTCGGTGGACCCGTTGTTGAGCCAGATTGCGGACGACAATGCGGCCAGGCAGGTCGGCGCCTCGTGGTCGTGGGCCGACTATGGCGACGCGACGACCTCGCAGCTCTTTCAGCAGATGGCCGCCCAGGGCCAGTCCTACTTCACCGCGTCCGGCGACTCGGATGCATACACGGGCTCGATTCCCCCGCCGTTTGACAACCCGTATATCACCGTGGTTGGCGGCACCTTCCTGGGTACCAGGGGCCCGGGCGCCGGCTGGTCCTCCGAGACCGCCTGGAACCGGGGAGACGGCACCGGGACCGGCGGCGGCATCAGCCCCACTTATCCCATTCCGCCCTGGCAGCAAGGCATCGACATGACTGCTTGTCTGGGTTCGACTTACATGCGCAACATCCCGGACGTGGCGCTGGTGGCGGACAACGTCTGGATCATCGCCCAAGGCGGCCAGGGCCAGCCGGTGGGCGGCACGAGCGTCTCGACGCCGCTGTGGGCGGGCTTCACGGCGTTGGTCAATCAGCAGGCCGCCGCCAACGGCAAGCCCCCGGTCGGCTTTCTCAACCCGGCGCTTTACCTGGTGGGCAAAGGGGCGGGCTACGCCGCCGCTTTTCACGACATCACCGTGGGCAACAACGTGGGCACCAATACCGCTCCCAGATTCCCGGCGGTGGCCGGTTACGACCTGTGCACCGGCTGGGGCACGCCGGCAGGCAGCAACCTGATTAACGCCCTGGCCGCCCCGATTGACTTTCTCGAGGTCTCGCCCGCCGCCGGCTTCAGCGCGGCCACTCCCTACGGCACGCCTTTCAGCCCCACGAACACCACCTTTACCCTGACCAACACGTCGGCCAGCGCGCTCCATTGGCGGCTGGGCAACACTTCGGTCTGGCTCCATGCCTCAGCGAGCGCGGGCGTCCTGACGGCGGATGCCCCCGCCACCAATGTCACCATCGCCCTGGACACCGCCTCGACCAGCAATCTGGCGGCCGGCGCTTATTATGCAAACGTCTGGTTCACCAACGAGCAGACCACGCTCATCCAGGGCCGCCTCTTCGCCCTCACTGTATCGGGGGCAAACTGGCCGATCGCGCTCACGAATTTCAATGCGGGGGTTATCGTCCCTGCGAGCGCCACGATTGCCGCTCCCCAGGCCACCGCATTTGACCTGGTGAATGACTATTCCCTTTACCAGGCCGGGCTGGACGGCGGCTCCGAAGGTCTGCCTCAAAGCGGCGCCTTCGTTAGCCAGGCCGATAATGCCACCGTGTTCCAGTTCGGACCTTACGGCGGGGCCAATGTGCTGCTGACCGGTTCGGCCTATCCAGCGTCGGGGACGCTGACGCTGGTCGATCCACGGTCGTACAATTCCCTGGCGATCCTGGCCGCCTCGGCCAACGGCGGCACCACGAGCAGCCTGGTGCTCCAGTTCACCGACGGCACCAGTTCGGGGCCGTTGAGCCTGGACGTCCAGGACTGGTTGAACGCCACCACCAACTCGGCCATCCAGGGCTTTGGCCGTCTGAGGCTGAGCGACTTCGTATTCGAGGATGACGGCCCCGACAGTCCGCGGCTGTGCCAAAGCGCGGTCGATTTGGCCAGCTTGGGCTTGAACCAGCCCTTGGCCTCGATCACATTCAGCAACCTGAACCCGAACTCGACCCAGGATTGCGGCATCTTCGCGGTGAGCGGCGCCATCATGCCGCCCCAGCCGGTCCTCGTCCGGCAGCCGTTCTCGCTGACCAACACCGTTCCTTCGCAGGCCGCGATTCTCAGCGTGGTCGCCATGGGGGCGCCGCCGCTGGCCTACCAGTGGTTTTTCAGCCCGAGCGGGGCGGCCGGCTCTTTCGCCCCTCTGGGCGGGCAAACCAGCCCGGAACTGGCGCTGGAATTTCCGGACTCGACCAATGCCGGCAGCTATTACGTGGTGGTCACCAACTCCTACAACGCCGTTACCAGCCAGGTGGCCATGCTGAGCGTGTTCCGCGCGCCGGTCGTGGTCCAGCAGCCGGGGCCACCCAGCGCCACGCTCTTTGCGGCCCAGAGTTTCAGTCTCTCGGCCACGGCCATCGCCGCCCTGCCGCTGTACTACTCGTGGACCCAGAATGGCGTGCCGGTCCCCGACGGGACCAATTCCGTGCTCGCCTTTGACCGCCTGGATGTTTCCGACACGGGCGATTACAGCCTGGTCGTGAGCAACGCCTTCGGGGAGGCTACCAGCAGCGTGGTTTCTTTGACGGTCATTGCCACTCCCGATTACCCCTATGCCCAGCAGGTGCTGGTGGACCAACCGCTGGGCTACTGGCGTTTGGACGAACTCAGCGGCGCCGTGGTCCACGATTACATCGCCGCCCACAACGGCGTTTACCTCCATACCACGCTGGGCCAGCCGGGCTATGACCTGATCGATAGCCACACGGCCGCGCGGTTCGGCATCCCCTCCAGCGCCAACAGTTACGCGGGCGGGGTCGCGGCCGATTTCGCCTCTTCGAGCAACGCCGCCTTTTCCGTCGAGGCCTGGGTCAAGGGCAATGCCCAGTCCAGCGACTGCGGGCTGGTCTCCAAAGGCGCCGGCGGCAGCGAGCAATTCTCCCTGGATTGCGGCGGCAGCGGCCATACGTTTCGCTTTCTGGTCCGCGACGCCTCCGGCGGGGCCCATCCTGCCGGCGGGACGCTTGCGCCCGATGGCAAATGGCACCACCTGGTGGGCGTTTGCGACGAGGCCAATGGCGCGGTTTCACTCTATGTGGATGGAGTCCAGGCCGCCCAGGCCGCCATCGCCGTGGGCAGCGGCGTCCTGGGCTCGGCCAATCCGATGGCGCTCGGTTCGCGGCAGTCCGGCACCACCATCTATGACCTCCAGTTTGTCGGCTCCATGGAAGAAGTGGCCCTCTATGGCTACCCGCTTAGTTCCAATCAAATCCAAACCCACTTCAGCGTGGTCACCAATCGCTCGCCGGTGTTCCTGGCCAATCCCTTTACCGTCGCCAGCGCCACTGCCGGCCAGGCTTACGAGGGGACCATGGCCACCAACGCAGTGGACCCCAACGGCGGCATCCTTGCCTTTGCCAAGGTCAGCGGTCCGGCCTGGTTAAGCGTGGCCGCCGATGGCGAGCTTTCGGGCACCCCGGCCAACACCGACGCCGGCACCAATACTTTTGTGGTCAGCGCCATCGACGCCGCCAACCTGAGCGCGACCGCGACGATGAACCTGCTGGTCCTGGTCCCCCAGGTGATCACCGCCGCCCTAACGTGGCAGGGGACCAATCTCCTGCTGAGCTGGGGCGGGAGCGGCGGCGCCTCGACTTACCAGGTGCAGATGACGACCAATCTGGCCGCCGGCAACTGGCAGAACCTCGCCGGGCCCCTGGGCGCGACCAACCTGCTGTTTGCGCCCAGCAACTCCGCCGCCTTCTTCCAGGTTGTCCCGCTTCACTGAAGTGGGAGCCGGTCTTATTCACGATTCATTCGGAGGAGTAGCGGAAACTTCCGTGCCGTGGCTCCTATGCGAGCGGAGCGAGCCAAAGCCGAGTCCCGTAGGGACGGCATGATAATAGGGCAAGCGGAGCGCCGCCCTCCTATGGGTAAAGAGCCCAAAACGAATGCCTCCCTTTTCCCGAGTTTGGTTTTTTCCAGGTTAGAGCCTGGAAAAAACCAAACTCGGGAAAAGGGAGGCCAGCGGGCGCGTGGCCTTCACCCTCAGCCTCAGTAGCTCATCCGGTCCAACCTGACTTTGCCGCGGAAAATCCAATAGATGCTGATCGTGTAGGCCATGACGACCGGCAGGCCGAACAGCGCCATGGTGAGCATGACGGCCAGGGTCTTTGGCGAAGAGGCCGCGTTATGGATGGTGAGGCTGTTGGCCAGGGCCGGGTTGCTGAGCACCAGGTTGGGATACATCTCCAGGCCGAACAGCCCCATCAAGGCGAGCATCGCCAGGCAGGAAGACAGAAAGGCCTGCCAGTCGCGCCCGCGGTGGATTTGGCGGGGGATGTTGGCGATGGCCAGCATGTTGAGCACCGCGATGCTGAAGAGCCAGGGATGGGCGCGCACGCGCGCCGCCATGTGCGGCACGTAGAGCAGGGTCGCCATGGTGGTGATGGCATAAGTGATGATGAAGAGGATGATGCAGTTGTTGACCCAGCCCCGGAGCTTGTCGTGCAGCGGGCCTTCGGTCTTGAGCAGCGCGTAAATGGCGCCGTGCATCATGAAGAGGGCGACCGTCGTGACGCCCAGCAGCAGGGGATAAGGACCCAGCAGGCCCAGGAAGGTGCCCTGGAACTCGCCGCGGGCGTCCAGCGGGATGCCCCAGGCGATGTTGCCCATGGCTACGCCGATGAGCAGGCTCGAGAGCACGCTGCCCGCGCTGAAGCCGACATCCCAGGTCCGCCGCCACCACCGCATCGGTTGTTTGCCGCGGAACTCGATGGCTACCGCGCGGAAGATCAGCGCGACCAGCAGCAGGACGAAGGCGAGATAAAACCCGGAAAAGACGGTGGCGTACACGTTGGGAAACGCGGCAAAGAGCGCCCCGCCGCCGGTGACCAGCCAGACTTCGTTGCCGTCCCACACCGGGCCGATGGCGTTGAGCATGGTGCGCCGCTCCGCATCCGTGGTGGTGAACAGGTGCAGCGCGCCGACGCCGAGGTCGAAGCCGTCCAGCATGGCGTAGCCGGTGAACAGCACGCCGACCAGGATGAACCACGTCGTTTGCAGGTCCAGGGCGCCAAAGTTCATGCGTTGGCCTTCGGGGTCGGCGGCGGGCCCCCGGGGACGACGGCATCGGCCTCGTCGGGCCCGTGCTGGATTTTATCGTTGAGCAAGTAAATGAAGGCCGCGAAGAGCAGCAGGTAAACCACGCTGAACAGCACGATGGCCGCCAGCACCGCGTCGGCTTTGACCACCGCGGACAGGCCCTCGGGCGTGCGCAACAGCCCATAGACAATCCACGGCTGGCGGCCCACCTCGGCGGCGAACCAGCCCGCCTCGTTGGCCACCTGCGGCCCCAGCACCGAGAGCACCAGCAGCCGCAGCAGCCACCGCCTCTCGAACAGCGAGCCCCGCCAGCAATAGAGAAAGCCCAGCGCGGCCACCAGGATCATGGCCACGCCCACCGCCACCATGAGGTGGAAAAGCTGGAAGCAAAAATTCACCGGCGGGCGGTCCTGGAGGTTGGGCGCCAGTTGGCGCAGGCCGCGGACGGGGTGGTGGGCGTCGTTGTAGGCCAGGTAGCTCAGCAGACCGGGGATGTCCACCCCACCCTTGACGGTTTCGTCTTTTTCGTCCACCCAGCCGAAGAGGGTCAAGGGCGCGTTCCGGGTGGTATGGTAAAGCCCTTCGAAGGCCGCCAGCTTGACCGGCTGGTTCCTGGCCACGCCCACCGCGCTGCTGTGGCCGCTGACCAACTGCAACAGCGACGCCACCAAGCCGAGGCCCAAACCCGCGCGCAAGGAGGCGCGGGCGAAGTCCTGGTGCCGGGCCTTGAGCAGATACCACGCGCTCACGCTCACCATGAGGAACGCCCCCGCCTGCCAGGCCCCGCAAAGCGTGTGGAACAACCGGTCCATGGAGGAAGGGTTGAACACCATCTGCCAGAAATCGGTGATCTCGGCGCGGGCGCCCAGTCCCCGGTCCACCAAGTGGAAGCCGGCCGGCGTCTGCATCCAGGAGTTGGCCACGACGATCCACACCGCGCTGAAATGCGCGCCCAGGCAGACCATGCAGGTGGCCAGGAAATGCACCCGGCGGCTGACCTTCTCCCAGCCAAAGAGCAGGACCGCCAGAAAACCCGATTCGAGGAAAAAGGCGAAGATGCCCTCGGCCGCCAGCGCGCTCCCAAACACGTCCCCCACGTAGCGCGAGTAGCTCGCCCAGTTGGTGCCGAACTCGAATTCCATCACGATGCCGGTCGCCACGCCGATGGCGAAGGTGAGCGCGAAGACCTTGGTCCAGAACCGCGCCGCCTGGTGATAGACGCCCTTGCCGGTCTTCAACCACGTGCCTTCGAGGATGACCAACAGCACGCCCAGCCCGATGCTCAGCGGCGGATACAAATAATGTATCGCCGAGGTCAGCGCGAACTGGAACCGCGAGAGCGTCAGGACATCCATAAGCAGATGCGGTGAGCCATGGCCCACAACATAACGCAGGCCGCTTCCGCGTCAAGCCAGCAAGCGCCGGCTGGCGGGATTAAGCAGGGCCAATGACAAAGTCGGTGCAACTCGTTGTGAATCAGCGGAGCGTAGCGCAGGCTTCCAAGCCTGCTGTATCGCCGATTTCCAAATCGGCGGGCGGCCGGAAGTTGCTGGCGCCCCGCAGGTTAGAAACCTG
>Ga0326728_10020141_pt1 | contig 12790 bp, 11 predicted proteins | sample MB3enrmetagenome_FD_207602 | JGI IMG/M metagenome (GOLD analysis project Ga0326728, IMG submission 207602) | Lab enriched peat soil microbial communities from McLean, Ithaca, NY, United States - MB31MN | ecosystem: Environmental > Terrestrial > Soil > Wetlands > Peat | place: USA: New York...
TCCAGGGTCGTTGTGCCATGGGCTGCAAACTGCTCCAGGAAGCCTTGCGCCTGCCGGACCAGCGAATCTATGGAAGCCTGACGGACTCTCCGTGCCGAGAGCTTGATCCCACCGCCCTCGCGAGCGATTTCTTCGTAGGTTTTGCCCCGCAACCGCGCTTCGTAGTCGCTCACGCGGCTTCCGGCAAATACCAGGTGCGTGTGCGAATCGACGAAGCCCGGCATCACCACCGAACCTCGGCAATCGATGGCCTCGGCCTTCAGCCGCCGTGCCTTTGCTTCGAGCGCACGCGTTCCACCGGCGGCAAGGATACGAAGCCCTTGGGTCAGTATCGCGCCTTGGGGGACAATGCCGAGTTGCGAAAGGAGCTTTCCGCGCCTCGGGCCGGGAGGGCCCGCCAGGGTGAGGAGTTGACTTGCGTTGCGAAAGAAGAGAGAGCCTGGATCTGTGTGTCGCATTGAGTTACACGGTGTCTAGCTCAGCGGTTCCGGCGCTCTGCCTTGCGGAAAGCTTTCCAGGTTGTGAGCTGACCCAAGAACTGCAAAACCGGATTTCACGCAAAGCCGCAAAGTACGCAAAGGACGCAAAGAAAAGCAAAGGGCGCAATTGAGCGTCTCTTTGCGCCTTAGCGCCTTGGCGTGAGCTGTTTGGGTTTTCCAAGACCGTTGTAACGTTCTCGAAAGAAATGTGTGCAGAGCTGCGACGTGAGTCATCACTGTCTTTGTTACAGCTCGCATTCTCTGCTAAAATCACGGTGAACAACCTTGGAGGACAGCGGCGATGCCCCAATACGAATATCTCTGCAAGAAATGCAATAAGACGTTCAGCTTGATCATGACACTGGCAGAATACGACAAAGGGAAAGTGGCTTGCCCGAAATGCAAGAGCAAGAAGGTTGAGCAACAAGTTGCATCGTTTTTCACAGTCACGTCCAAGAAAAGCTGAGAAGAGCAGGAGTCAGAAGTCAGGAGTGAGGATGCGCGTGCCACGCGATTTGGTTTCAGTGGGGTGCCTTGCTGCGACGCCCGCTCCTGAGTACTCACTAACTACTACCCACTGTATTCTGACTCCTGACTTCTGACTCCTGACTCCTGCCCGTGTTTATTCCTGCCTTCCTTGCGAATGCTGCCGCCTCTTCATAGCCTGCATCTACGTGCCGGGCAACGCCGATGCCGGGGTCGTTGGTCAGCACGCGGTTCAGGCGTTTAGCCATTTCCGGAGTGCCGTCCGCCACGGTGACTTGGCCCGCGTGGAGTGAGTAACCGATGCCCACTCCCCCGCCGTGATGGAACGACACCCAGCTTGCCCCCGAGGCGGTGTTCAGCAGCGCGTTCAACACCGGCCAGTCCGCGACGGCGTCGCTGCCGTCTTTCATGCTTTCGGTCTCGCGAAATGGCGACGCCACCGACCCGCAATCAAGGTGATCGCGGCCGATAACTATGGGCGCCTTCAACTCACCCTTGGCCACCAGATCATTCATGCGCTCCCCGAACAGAGCCCTTTCGCCATAGCCCAGCCAGCAGATGCGCGCCGGCAGTCCCTGAAACTTGACCTGCTTGTGCGCCAGCCGGATCCAGCGGTCAAGAATGGGGTTGTCGGGGAAGAGCTCGAGGACCAGATCGTCGGTCCTATAGATATCCGCAGCCTCGCCGGAAAGCGCGGCCCAACGGAACGGCCCACGTCCCTCGCAGAATAGCGGCCGGATGTAAGCGGGAACAAATCCGGGGAAATTGTATGCGTCCTTTACGCCTCCGTGCTCGAAGGCCATGGTGCGAATGTTGTTGCCGTAGTCGAAGGTTGCCGCGCCCAGTTTCTGGAGCTCCAGCATGCCCGAGACGTGGCGCGCGATCGAGTCATAAGAGCGCTTCAGGTAATCGTCGGGTTTCTCCCGCCGGAGTTCGGCAGCCTCTTCCAGCGTCAGGCCGGAGGGGATGTAGCCGTTCAACGGGTCGTGCGCGCTGGTCTGGTCCGTGAGCAGGTCGGGCACCACGCCGCGCCGCGCGAGTTCGGGGATCACGTCCGCACAGTTCCCAACCAGGCCCACTGACACAGCGTTCTTCTGGCGGACGGCGTTCTTCAGGATGCGCAGCGCTTCCCCCAGGTCGTTCACGCAGATGTCGCAATAGCCGCCCCGGATGCGGCGCTTGATTTTCTCGGCGTCCACTTCCACGCCCAGGAAAGCCGCGCCGTTCATGGTGGCCGCTAACGGCTGGGCTCCTCCCATGCCGCCCATTCCTCCCGTGACGACCAGCTTTCCTGCGAGGTCGCCGCCGAAGTGCTTGCGGGCGGCGGCGGCAAAAGTCTCGAAAGTGCCCTGGAGAATTCCCTGCGTGCCGATGTAGATCCAGCTTCCGGCGGTCATCTGGCCGTACATCATCAGGCCCAAGCGTTCGAGTTCGCGGAACTTTTCCCACGTCGCCCAGTGCCCCACCAGGTTCGCATTGGCGATCAACACGCGCGGCGCCCACTCATGAGTGCGGAAAACGCCCACCGGCTTCCCGGACTGCACCAGGAGGGTCTCGTCGTTTTCGAGCTTCTTCAGAGCCTCGACGATAGCGTAATAACACGCCCAGTTTCGCGCCGCCTTACCCGTGCCTCCGTAAATAATGAGGTCCTGCGGCCGCTCGGCCACTTCCTCGTCGAGATTGTTCATCAACATCCGCATGGCGGCTTCTTGCTGCCAGCTCTTGCACGAAATCCGGCTGCCGCGTGGCGCGCGAACGGGTTGATAGGCGATGGCTGTTGACTGGGCTTTATCCAAAATGGCACGCTCCGTCATGGGTCACCTCCAGCGTTCAATCTTAGCCCAAGGCGCGGCGAAGCGACACCGGTTATGCAGATGGGTCGCAGGTCAATTTCGGGCTGCCGATCGCTGCTGAGCTTTCAGTCGCCTGTACTGCAAATAGAATCCGAGGCCGAAAATTGTAACTGCAATAATCCAGACGGATGGAGAAGACCGCACCATGGATATGGGGTCGAAGCCTATGACCGCCTCGTTTCTACCTGGGTGTACCGTCCAGGTAAGATAAACGCAGACGCTCATCGGGAGGACAATTGCAGCTATGAGCAGCGCAAGCAAGCCCGCGAAAATGCACTTCCCCAAGACCATGGAATTAACCCCTTAGTGCGGGGGCGCACCGAAGTCTCAATTCTTTGGAACCGTTTCGCCGGGCTCGACCGGCTTGATGGTGCTCGCAACCCGGAACAGCCTGTAGTTGGTGTAGCGATGCTCGTTGCGCAGGGTTTCGGCGGTCAAGCTGGTCGTTACCGCAACCGTTTGAGGCAGCCAAAGCGGAGTGGCCACCCCGGGGAGGTGAACTTCGCTGAATTCGACTTCGGTAGTCTGCCGCCTCAGACCGACGTCCCAACGCGGAGCCAGCAGGTCTGTGCGCATGCGGATGATTTGATAAGTCGGCACGTCAATCCATGCGATCCCTTGATAGAGGATCAGGACTGATCTCCCATTTGCCACGACTCGACCGACTACCGTAGCCCACCCAGGCCGCTGGGCGAACGCCACCAGATCGGTCTTGTGCCCGTCGAGTTCTTCCTGCCCCAGCAATCTAAAATTCGCAGCCGACCTGTTGCCCGGATGGAACAGGGTCCACATGGTGGCAAAGCCCCTGGTCAGGCAGAAGTCACGCTCTAACTGTTGCGGCTTGGTGCGCTTTCCCTGGGAATCAGTTCGGTACTCCTCGAGATCGACGTTCTTACTGCTCTCGTGTGCAAGGATCATATAGCTGAAAGGTTCAAGTCGCCGAGTTTGGACAGATCCTGCGCGCTCAACCCTGGTTGTTTGCTGAGTTACATCCTCCTGGGAAATCAGGTCCGGTAGACCGTCAACAAGCGCCTCGACGTTCGCGCCGACCTTACCCAGGATTGCGGGAAGCTCTTTCTGGCTCTCGGCAGTCTGGAGCCGTCGAAGTTCCGGGAAGGCGCTCAGCAGTTCAGCATGTGAATACTCAATGATGGTCTTGGCCCCGTCATACACATGCTGCTCCGTGGTGTCCTGGTCCAGGATCTGCGCTAGAAGAGGTACAGGATCACCGCCTTCTGCCCAGAACACGGCTCGACCCACTACCAGGAGGACCAGGCCGGCCAAAACGGCGAGGCTATGCCCCCTGAGCCCTTCGGCGCCGATCTCTTTATCGGGCGAGTGAGAAATCTCGGTAGACTGCGGACGTTCAGACCTCGTGGGCGGGTTCATGCGTCACACCCTTGCCTCGGGCGATACCATGCGTGTCGGCCCCACTGCCGGAACGAAGCGTAGCACACCAACTGATGAAAGGGAAGATGGCGCTGTCTCGCGCTCTCGCGTTCGCGGAGGGCAAGTTTTGCGGGAGGGGCTTCAATTATCGTTCACTATTTCGAAAATCGAACACCACTTTGACCGCGCGATGGCGGTGCTTTTGCCGGCCAACCACCAAGGCGTCTTTGTACTGGTCGAGGCGGAAGCAATGGGTTATCAAGCGCACCGTGTCGAGTCTTTTTTGCGCCAGCAGGCGAAGGCAAATCTCCATGGCATGCAGAGACTCGCCTTCGAAGCTCTCAATTCCAAACGCATTCGAGCCGACCAAAGCAATCTCTTTGAAGTAGAGGGGGGTCCACTCGAAGCGCGCCGGCTGGTCCACGCCGGTCACCACAATCGTCGCCCGAGGTTGCGCCACTCGCACCCCGACCTCGAACGACTCCGCAGAACCAATCGTGTCATAGATCACGTCGACTCCACGCAAGAGCCACGGCTCGCCTTTGTGTGGCCGAAGCACCGCGGCGCCGACCGTCTGAGCGATAACCTCGACAATCTCGGCTCGATCGCGGGTTCGTATTACACGTTCAGCGCCGAACTCACGGGCCAACTGTTCTTGGTGTGGGTAGCGCGCAATGGCGATCACGCGAGCGGTGGGATAGAGCGCCCGCAGAATGGCAATCGACAACAGTCCCAGCGTCCCACAGCCGTAGACCAAGGCCAGCCCGCCTTCAGGCGGCGGTGATTTGAAGATAGCGTGCAGGCTGACCGAGAACGGGTCCGCCAGCACCGCCTGGTCGAAGCTTACGCCGTCGGGAATCGGGAACAGTTGCGACTGGTGAGCGGCCAGAAGTGGAGCGAAGCCGCCGGAAGCGGCGCGGCAGTTGCCGATGTGAATGCCCGCCGGCAAGTGGCCATCGGCAAAGTGCCGGCAGGAAGAATACTGCCCGCGCCGGCAGGCATCGCAGGGCGGCGTGATGCCCCGCGGCCCGCAGGAGAGCCAGGGATTCAGCACCACGCGCTCTCCGACGCGCCGGCTGGTCACGCCCGGGCCGACGCGTTCAATCGTGCCCGCCACTTCATGCCCAAGTACGGCGGGAAATGAGATGAGCGACGTAAGGGGATTGTCGAAGCTGCCCTCGAGGAAGATTTCCTTTAGATCGCTGCCGCAAATGCCGCACAACTGCGTGCGCACTATGGCCCAATCGTCGGCCGGGAGTTCCGGTTCAGGAATCTCTTGGAAGGCGAGGGGGCCCGGCGCCGCCAGATAGGCGCGCGGCGTGACGACACCTCCGAGATAGGCGAACGCGAAGCGGGGCAGACTATATCGGAATAGTATTGCTTTCATATTATCAACCTGAGCATTTTTACCGCGCGGGCAAGAGTAATGCAAGATTGAATTAAACAAGGTATGCTAAGATGGCGGGGCCAGTAAAGGGCATTACGCGTAACGGGACAACGCTTACGGGATATGACTGCCAGCGATTTCAGCACTCTCAACGAGTTATTCATCAAAGCAATTGAAGAGAAAGACAGGCCTGACTGTTTCCTATACAAGTCGGAGGGCCGGTATCAGAGCATGTCTTCCCGCGAGGCGCTGCGCAAGTCTGCGGCACTGGCTTCGGCCTTGGAGCGCCTCGGGGCCAGGCCGGGCGAGCGCATCGCGTTGCTTTCGGAAAACCGGCCCGAGTGGGTGCTGACGGACTACGCCATCCTCGGCATGCGCGCTATCACCGTGCCGCTCTACCCCACGCTTCTTGAGCCGGACCTCGAGTTTATCCTGCGCGACTCGGAATCCAAAGGCATTGTTGTGGCCACGGACCTGCAACTCCGCAAGGTCCTCAACATCTGGGGCAGGCTGCCGGCTTTGAAGTTTGTGCTGGCCATGGGCTGCTCGACGGTGGCAGGGACAAAAGCCGATTGCTGGGAAGGAAGCGTCGAGAGCGAAATGGGCTGGGCCGGTCCCACGCTCATCGACGCTTTCAAAGCCAAGGCGTTGGATGCGAAACCTGATGACACCGCCACCATCATTTACACCTCCGGCACCATGGGCCAGCCGCAAGGCGTCGCGCTGACTCATGCCAACATCGTTTCGAATGTCCAATCCACCGCTGAGGTCTTCCCCCTTGGCTCCACCGATGTCCTGATCTCATTCCTGCCGCTGTCGCACGTGTTTGAGCGTATGGTGGAGTTCTTCTGCTTCTGGAAGGGAGTGCGCATCGGCTATGCGGAGGGTCTGGACACCCTGCCGCAAAACCTGCGCGAGATTCGGCCGACGGCCATGGCTGTGGTGCCACGCGTACTGGAGAAAATCCAAGGCCGGGTGATGGATGGGGTCCGGCAATTGCCGGCGATGAAACAAAAGCTCTTCGTCTGGGCGCTCGCTGTGGGCAGGCAGCGTGTGCCATTTCTGCTCGAGCGGCGGACAGTGCCTTGGGGCTTAAGATTGAAGCATGCTCTCGCTGACCGGCTGGTTTTTGCCAAGGTTCGCGAACAGCTCGGCGGCAGGGCGCACATGCTCATTTCGGGAGCAGCGCCCCTCTCCAAAGATATCGCGGAGTTTTTCTACGCATTAGGGCTCCCGGTCTACGAGGGGTACGGATTGACGGAGACATCACCGGTCGTCGCAGTCAATTGCCCGGGTCGGACCAAGCTGGGGACTGTCGGGAAAGTCATACCGCGGGTGGAGGTGAAACTGAGCGACGAAGAGGTTGACTCCGAAGGCCGGGTGGGAAGAGAAATCCTGGTGCGGGGGCCAAGCGTCACACGCGGCTACTACAACCTCGAGGAAGTCAATCGATCCTCTTTCGTCGACGGCTGGCTGCGGACCGGCGACTTGGGAAGCTTCGACTCCGATGGCTATTTGAAGATTACAGGGCGCAAGAAGAACCTGTTCAAAACTTCAGGGGGCAAGTACGTTTCGCCGGAAAAGCTCGAGAACCTTTTCCAGGGCGATCCGTACATTTATCAGATCGCGGTGCTGGGGGACGGGCGGAAATTTGTCGGGGCGCTGATCGTGCCTGAATTTACGCGCTTGCAGGCCTACGCCCGCAGCCAGGGCATCCCCTTCCAGAATCGCCAGGAATTAATTGCCCATCCCGATATTCAGGCTCTCATACGGCGCCAGATTGACGAAGCTACGCGCTGGCTGCCGCGCCACGAGAAGATTCGCCGCTTCGTTCTGCTTCCCCAGGAATTCTCGATCGCCTCCGGAGAGCTTTCAGCTACCCTCAAAGTCAAGCGTCCGGTAGTGAAAGAAAGATACAGGGCGCAAATCGAAGAAATGTTCAGTTACCACGCCCCGCAACAATCAGGGCCAGTCGGCAAGTGAGAACCAGCAGGAGTCTGGCGCCGGGGCACAGATGCCAGTGCCAGGGTTTCAATTTGCCTCGTTCAAGGCTGTAAATCTGAGATGCCGCCACCTATGCAATTGTCTATGAGATCTGCCTTCGCAATCGACCATCGTTGATCGTCGATCCGTTTTACTTCCGGTACACCACGCCGCCCTTCATCACAAAGCTCACCCGCTCGAGCGCGCTGATGTCGTCCAGGGGATTGCCTGGAACCGCGATGACATCGGCCCAATAGCCGGGCTTAAGGGCGCCAATTCGATCTTGCCAGCCGAGCAGCTTTGCGCCGTTGAGCAGGCCGGCTTGAAGCGCCGCCAGCGGCGTCATGCCGTTCTTCACCATCAGCACGTACTCGCGCGCCTGGGCGCCGTGGGGGAAGGGGCCCACGTCCGAACCGACCGCCATGGGCACACCGGCCGCAAGCTGCTTGTGGAACTCTTCGACGTGCAAGGCGACCAGCTTGTGTTCGTGCGCGGCCTGCGTGGGCGTGGCAGCGTGTTGCGCGAAGTACTCCATGATGGTGAACGTGGGCACGGCGAAGATTTGTTTCTCGCGCATGATCCGCATGGTCTCGTCGCTCAACTGATCGGCGTGATCGACGGAGGCCACGCCGGCCCGCGCGGCGTACAGCGTGCCTGGCTCGCCCGTGGCATGCACGGCGACGTGCTTGCCGACGCGGGCGGCTTCCTCGACGGCCGCGCGCAGTTCGGCTTCGGTGTACTGATACGGCGTGGAAAGCCTGCCGTCGCGAATCGAGTCCGGGCCGGTTTCGTAAATCTTGATGAAGTCGGCTCCCTCCTTGAATTGCTGGCGTGTCACCGTGACCAGTTCGGCCGCATTGTTGGCGTAGGTGGCGTTGGAGAAGATGCGCTGCGCGGGGTTGTAGCGGATGGCATCTTCGTGGCCGCCCAAGATGTCCACCGCGTTACCGCTGACACGCAAGCGCGGGCCGGGAATCAAGCCCTGGTCGATGGCGTTGCGGAGCGCCGAGTCAGCCGACCCTGCGCCTTCGGTCCCCATGTCGCGCTCCGCCGTGAATCCAGCCATCAGATCGTCCCGCGCCGCGAGGACAGCATAGATGGTGCGCTGCGGCACCGACTCCTCGATGGTCTGCAAATCTTCGGCGCCGGGATGTAGAAACAGGTGCACGTGAGCGTCAATGAGGCCGGGCATCAGCGTGCTGTCGCCCAGGTCGATGACCTCCGCCCCTTCCGGACGTTTGACTGCCGAGCCTGCTTCGGCGATTCGATCACCCTGCACCAACACTTCGCCGGGCGTGACGATCTTCCCGCTCTCGATATCCAGCAGACGCGCGGCGTGCAACACCACTGGCTGCTTCGACTCAGGGCGAGGCGGGACCTGGGCGAAGGCAGCGCAGAAAGGGAGGCAGAAGACAAAAAACGCCGACAGCGTTCCGAAGGTGTTCGCATGGATGTTCATAATGTTCGCCATCATACCATTTTCTGCAACCCGCAGCGCTGCCTGAGAGCAGCCGGTGGCGGCGAAGCTTTTGAATTAATCAGCCGACGGACAAGCCGGTTTCACGCCAAGGCGCAAAGCACGCAAAGTCCGCAAAGCAAGGCAAGGACTTCTGCTCTGCGTGTCTTTGCGCCTTGGCGTGAGCTATTTTGGTTTTTCACGCTTGGGACCTGGACTGCCAGGTCGACAGGCCGTCCGCCGCGCCCGGTTCGTGGTACCATATCCACCACAGCGGTGCAGATCCGGTTTTGCACACAGTCACGAATGCGTTCCACGGGGGGCGGCGGGCGTGGCGGGTATGATTTCTAATCTCGCGGGAGGGAATCCATGGACGGAACTCGAGTTCGGGATGCCGCAAAGCTCAAGGCCTGTTTTTGGATCTTCATCGCCGGCGTCGTGGCGCTGGCCTCCCCGCGCAGGCGGGAATCCACCTGAGATGGGTCCCCGCTTTCGCGGGGACGACGACGTTGGTTGGTTCAATCCCTGTGTCTCCATGGCTGGGCTGAAGACTCACGCGCGCTCAGAATGACATAGTACTTGGTGGGGAATTTCAAGCAACAAGGAGGCAATAATGGCAAGTGAGAAAGCAGGCGGCAAGGTATGGATCGTTCCTGATTGTTTCCTGCCGGCACAAAGCACCGGCAATCTTAAAAGTCATGAGTCGGCCTGTGTCTTGAACGTTGGTAAAAAGCCGGCTACGTTGAAACTCACGGCCTATTTTGAGAATCGTGAGCCGATTGAGGGGCTCCAGGCGAAGTGCCCGCCCCGCCGCACCAATCACATCCGGATCGGTTCGCTCAAGAATCATCGCGGGCAGTCGATTCCGGTTGGAACACCCTTTGCTCTCAAGATCGAAAGCAACGTCAAAGTGGTCGTGCAACACACTCGGCTTGATACGACTCAACCCGCTCTTGCGCTCATGACCACGATGGCGTATCTGGCCGATTGACCTTGGGAGGCGGCGGCCCCTCAAGCTGCGCTGCCGCGCCCGAAGTCTTTCGTGATAGACTGCGGCTGATGATTTGGACCTCGGGCAGTCCTATCTCGCCCCGAGAATTCTCTGAGGAGGAAAAAACCATGAAGAGATTCATCGGACTGGTTAGCGTCGCCTTGGTCATACTCATTGGCGCGCCTCGCAGCGCCTGTGCCCAAGGCGCCTTCACGCAGCTCACCGGCAAGGCCTTTGAATCCGCCATACCCAATGATTTCTACCTCGAGGGGAACAGGATCCCTGTTGAGCACCGCAATGCCGCGCTGCTGAAAACTCCAAGAGGCGCCCGACTGGTATTGGCCTTGATCGACACTACAGGATACAGCTCCCAGATTAAGCAAAAGTACATCGGGATGCTCATTACGGAAGGGGCCGTGTCTGTGTGCAGTGTTCCGCTGAATGTGGGGAGCTACGGATTCGGCCTCGAGAAACCCGCCCCGACCAGCAGCGAGGACGCCAAGTTTCACCTTTACAACCAGGCCGGGGAGACGGTGGGCGAATGTGCAGCCAAGAAAGACAGCGCCGTCAAACAGCCCAAACCGCTCAACGTCGTCCTGAGTAAAGAAGCCGGCGCAAGCCTCTATTTGGGCCGATACTTTCTCGAGTTGAAGTAGGTGTCGGGTGTCAGTTGTGAAGACTGCCCTCTCCCCCGGGGAGAGGGTGGCCTGCGACGGCGCTTTCATCAGCCGCCGCAGGCCGGGTGAGGGGTCACTGCGTTCCGGCGCGTGCCCCTGTCCACTACCTGAGCCTCCATCAGCACGAACAAACTGCCGGCGGCCAAGCCTGGGATCAAACTCCGACGCTTGCCAATCGCTAGAGGTCTTTTCTCTCAAACCCGAATTGCGCCACAAAAGGCAGGGCAGCCGTGGCGGCAGCGATTAGTACAAGAAGGAAAGAGTTGACGTGCTGGTGGGTCAGGAGCCAATCGTAAGCTCCGTGCGCGTAGACCTGACCTGCTTCATCCCATGCGCCAAGAAAACCCCAAAGCGCAACACGCCACGTAACCTCCCGCGCCGTGTAATAGACGATGAGCAGGCAAAAAGCCAGTTCGAAGCCGGTGCGGCTACTTCCGGTCGCAATCGACAAAGCAAAAGCGCCACTGAACACCAGGACGCTCAGCTCGAATGCCCCCAGACCCAACGCCCAGAGCCGCTGTGCGAAGAGCTGCGAAGTCAGGCAATAGAGAGTGACCGTGGCAACACTCAACGGAATCAGCGCCAGGAGGCACAGTTGCGTGAATCCCGCCAGCCACGCGCTCCACACAAAGTGCCGGCGCGCGCGCGGCCGCGTCAGCAGGAAATCGTATTCCTTGCGGGCAGCGGACTCTCCCACGCCCAGGGAACCAAGGTCGGCGGCACAAAAGAGCAGCAGAAGAATTAAGGCGAGCGCGACGTGCTGGACGCCGTAACGCCATGCGTCCATCGCATCCGCGACGGTGCTCGGGTGCACCCACACCCAGTGGCCGTGTACGAACTTCATCGTCACCGGCAATGTCGCCAGCAGCATCAGGGCGCAACCCAGCACCAGATAAGCCACCAGCCGGAACCGGTTCCTCAACCAGCAGTTCCAAAAGAACACGGCATTCTCCTTTCGATCGGGCCCTCGTTACCGCTTGTCATTCTGAGCAAAGCGAAGAATCGCCGCAGTTTATTCTCGGCCAAGACAGACTGCGGAGATTCTTCGCTTCGCTCAGAATGACATCAAAGGTCGGTTCGTAGCGGCGGACCTTGTGGCCGCTCTCGCGGAACCATCCCGCATTGGGGTCAGTACGCGCCCTTCGGGCAACCACAAGGGTTGCCCCTACGGGGAATTACACTTCGCGATACCTTATCCACGCCAGCGACGCTCCCAGAAAGCCCGCTGTGACGACAAGCCAGAATGCGGTCGCACCCCATTCAAAGGGGTCCAACGGCCATGCATTGTTGTTGAATGCCCGTAGCGTCCACTCCGTAGCCCTCAGCAGAGTATCGTAGTGCCACCACTCATTCAGAGCCGTAGGAAGAAAGGAATAGGTCAGCAGCACAGCTACGCTGAGCGTGAGACCCTTAGCGGCGCTGCCCGCCGTCAGGGTCGTGAAATACGACAGGCCATAGACCGCCGCTCCCAGCACCCATAATGCGGGCAAGCCGGCCAGAACGTTCCCGGGACCTTTAGCGTGAACCAGGGAGAGGAAAAGAACCAACGGGAAGGCCAGCCCACCGACGATAATAACCATGGCCGGCAGACCGACTTTCCAGTCCGCGAAGAGCAAGTTCCTTCTCGAGTCAGGCCGCGTCAGCACGAAGTGCATTGTCCCCGCTCCATATTCCCCGCCTACGCTGCAGGCCCCGAGGCTCAAACCGGCCAGGAGCGCAGCGACTTGGCCGTATTGGCGGACTACCCAATCAAGCATCCAGAAGGGCACATCCATGTAGAAATCGTAGTTGAAGAAGGGGCGGTGGACGGCAGAATAGATTTCCCGCCAGTACCTGTGGAAATTCGTGTCGGAAATTACGTTCAGGCCCATGAGAACGCCGCTGCCAAGAGATGCCAGGATGTAAAGCACTACGCGTGCGCGGGAATCATGCCAGGCTTTCCACTGATACATGGCACCTCCTTTCGCGTGAGCCCCAGGAAAACTTCTTCCAGGCTGACGGGCAGAATTTCGAGAATGGTCAGGCCTTTGGCGCGCAGCATCGCCGCGAAGTCCTCTGCTTCGCGCGACACTAAGTAACTCCGGAAATT
>Ga0326728_10020143_pt1 | contig 12789 bp, 7 predicted proteins | sample MB3enrmetagenome_FD_207602 | JGI IMG/M metagenome (GOLD analysis project Ga0326728, IMG submission 207602) | Lab enriched peat soil microbial communities from McLean, Ithaca, NY, United States - MB31MN | ecosystem: Environmental > Terrestrial > Soil > Wetlands > Peat | place: USA: New York...
CGTCAGCGCCGCAATCTGGCCCGTCGTCAGGCCGGCGATCTGCGCCGTGCCCAGCGCCGCGACCTGACTCGTCGTCAGAACCGCCACGTCCTTGGTGCTCAGCGCCGCAACCTGAGCCGTCGACCAAGTCGAAAGGTCGGCGGTCGTCAGAACCGCCGCCTGCGCCGTCGACAGCGCCGCAATCTGCGTCGTCGACAACGCCCCCGGCTGCGCCGAGCTCAGCGCCGTGACGTCCGCGGCCGTCAGCGCCGCAATCTGACCCGTCGTCAGGCCGGCGATCTGAGCCGACCCCAGCGCCGCGACCTGACTCGTCGTCAGAACCGCCACGTCCTTGGTGCTCAGCGCCGCAACCTGAGCCGTCGACCAGGTCGAAAGGTCGCCCGTCGTCAGAGCCACCGCCTGCGCCGTCGTCAGCGCCGCGATCTGCGTCGTCGACAACGCCCCCGGCTGCGCCGAGCTCAGCGCCGTGATGTCAGCCGCCGTCAGCGCCGCCACGTCCTTGGTGCTCAGCGCCGTAAGCTGAGCCGAGCTCCAGCTCGACACGTCGCCCGCCGCCAGAACCGCCGCCTGCGCCGTCGTCAGCGCCGCAATCTGACCCGTCGTCCACGCCGCCGGTTCCGTCGCGCTCAGCAACCCAATGTCGGTCGTCGACAAACCCGCAACCTGGCTGGTCGTCAGGGCCTGGACTTCGCTGCTCGTCAGGGCCTGAACCTGGCTGCCGGTCAGCGCCAGCAGATCCTTCAGGCTGAACGCCTGAATGTCGCTGCTCGAAAACGCCGCGACGTCGTCGGTCGTCAGCGCCGCCGCCTGCGCCGTCGTCAGCGCCGCAATCTGACCCGTCGTCAGACCCGCGGTCTGCGCCGTGCCCAGCGCCGCAACCTGCCCCGTCGACAGCGCCGCAACGTCCTTGGTGCTCAGCGCCGCAACTTGGCCCGACGTCCAGCTCGAAAGATCGCCCGTCGTCAGAACCGCCGCCTGCCCCGTCGTCAGCGCCGCAATCTGCGTCGTCGACAACGCCCCAGGCTGAGCCGAGCTCAGCGCCGCAGTGTCGGCCGTCGTCAGCGCCGCAATCTGACCGGTCGTCAGACCCGCGATCTGCGCCGTCCCCAGCGCCGCAACCTGATCCGTCGTCAGCGCCGCAACGTCCTTGGTGCTCAACGCCGCAACCTGAGCCGTCGACCAGCTCGAAAGGTCGCCCGTCGTCAGAGCCGCCGCCTGCGCCGTCGTCAGCGCCGCAATCTGCGTCGTCGACAACGCCCCCGGCTGAGCCGAGCTCAGCGCCGTGATGTCGGCCGCCGTTAGCGCCGCAACGTCCTTGGTGCTCAGCGCCGCAAGCTGAACCGAGCTCCAGCTCGAGACGTCGCCTGCCGTCAGAACCGCCGCCTGCGCCGTCGACAGCGCCGCAATCTGACCCGTCGTCCACCCCGGATCCGTCGCGCTCAGCGCCGCAATGTCACTCGTCGACAGCGCCGCCACGTCCGCGGTCGTCAGCGCCGCAACCTGCTCCGAACTCAGGGCCGCAATGTCGGCCGTCGTCAGCGTCGCGACCTGCGAGGTGAGCAATCCGGCGATTTCCGCCGTCGTCAACGCCTCGATTTGCGCCGTCGAAATGCCGATCAGCGCGTTGAGGGTCACGGCGCTGATCTGCGAGCCGGTGAACGCCGCTATGTCCGTCGTCGTGAACGCCGCGACCTGGGCGGATGACAATGCCGCGATTTGCTTGGTGTTGAACGCCGCGATGTCGGTCGTCGTCAGCGACGCGAAGAAGGAAGTGGATTGGGCGCTGATCTGCGAGGCGGAGAAAGACGAGATGATCGACATTGGCGCTGGAGCCCTTTCGTTTGCGTCCGGCGCGTCGGAAGACAATTGCGGCGGCGCTTAGGCGGCGGCGCAGTCTCCCGGAGGCGGGTCTGCGCGCCAGGAAACGCGCCGCGCTCCCTTCACTCAGGACGACAATTGCGTGCGACATGGCTCGAGCGGGCCATCGCGCCAGAGAAGCTTCATGCTATCGGGTGCGGATCGACCGAACGCACCCGATTCTGGCGCCTATAGCGGGAGTTTGGGGCCGACCTTTCGATCCGGCGCAGCCGGACCTCGGTTCGGCCGGAACATATCCCCTGCCGTGGCCTGTCTAACAACCGCGGGTTAAGTTTGGATTAATTTTCGGCGGCGCGAACGCTCGTTCTGCCGCCGTCGGGCGGCCACGGACGGCGGTGACGCCAATCGGCGAGCCGAAGGCCGGTCTTTTTCTCGCCGAGCGAATCCGCGGAAGCGGATCGAGCCCTGTCCCGTCCGATCAGGGCGTTACAAAAAATGCGGGTATTTTGGCGCCCTCGCGGATTTGCGCGAGCATGACGTCGGCTGCGGCCAACCCCTCGCCGATTGTCACGTCCATATCGAGATAACGATAGGAGCCGAGGCGGCCGACGAAGCTGACGCCGCAAGTCGTCTGCGCCCGTTCGACGTATTTGCGCAGCATCGCATTTTCGTCGGTCTGACGAATTGGATAGTAAGGAATGTCCTTCGGCTCGCACGGGCGGCTGAATTCCCGATAGCAGATCGTCTCCTCGAACCCGTCCTTTTCCCAAGGCGCGAAATATTTGTGCTCGGTAATGCGAGTAAACGGCGTCGATTCGTCACAATAGTTCAGCACCGCAGTGCCTTGGAAGTCGCCCTTGGCGCGGAATGCTTCGAAATCGAGGGTGCGATAGCCGAGGCGGCCGAACTCGTAAGAGAAGAAACGGTCGATCGGTCCGCTGTAGACCACGTGCGTGAATTTCTCGTCGAGATCCTCGAAGCGAGTCGAAAGGCGCAATTCGAGATTCGGCGCCGCGAGAATGGCCGCGACCAACTCCGTATACCCCTTCCGCGGCATGGCTTGATAGCGGTGGGCGAAATAGCTGTCGTCGTAATTGAAGCGCAGCGGCAGCCGCTTGAGGACCGAAGCCGGCAATTGCTTCGGATCCAACCCCCACTGCTTGCGTGTGTAGCCGCGAAAGAACGCATGGTACAATTGCGGGCCGATCATGCTGAGGGCCTGCTCCTCGAAATTGGCGGGGTTCCCGATCGGCGAGGACTTGCTTGCGATGAAGTCGCGAGCCTCTCCGGGGCTCATCACCCTGCCGAAGAATTGGTTGATGGTCAGCAGATTGATGGGCAACGAATAGACCGCGCCGCCGGCGACGGCCTGAACCCGATGCTGATAGGGAACCATTTCGCCGAATTTCTGCACATAGGCCCACACCCGCTCGTCGCTGGTGTGGAAAATGTGCGGCCCAAAGACATGGACCATGATCCCGGTTTCCGGGTCGCGCTGCGAGAAACAATTGCCGGCCACATGAGGGCGTTCGTCGACGACGAGAACTCTGTGGCCCGCTTCCGCGAGCGCCCGCCCGATCACCGCGCCGCTGAAACCTGCGCCGACAATGCAATACCTCACCGGAGGCCGCCCATCTTCAAATTGCACGGGCCCATTGGGTAGCCGACCGGTCGCGCCGTTGCAATTCGTTGGAGCCCGTTTGAGAACGCGTTGAAAGCGATCGCTGGCCGGTGGGGGGGGGCGTCCGCCGACCTGCGCCGAATTGGCGCGCGGAGCGGCGCCGACAACCCTAAATCCTCGAATATCATCGCACTGCCGCCGATTAGACAGACTGACCAACGAACCTTCCGCGCCCAGGGGACGCCGGCTGAGGCGGGGGAGTCAGGCGCAGGCCGCCACCGGCTTCCGACTCCACACGCCACGTGCGAAGGTTCTCTCCTTCGTGCCCGAAGGCGGCGGGGCGCCAATCCCAAATCCCAGCCGCCGGGAAAGCGGCCCAACCCAGGGGAGAGCTGACCATGCGTCTACCGGTTTTGTTCGCCGCCGCCGTTCTCGCCGGCGCGGTCGCGACCGCGGCCTCGGCCAAGGTCGTAGTCTCATCCAAGATCGACACGGAAGGAGGCGTCCTCGGCAACGTCATCGCCCTTGCGCTCGAGGCCAACGGCGTCGATGTCGAGGACCGCATCCAGCTCGGCGGCACGCCGATTGTCCGCAAGGCGATCCTGGCGGGCGAGATCGACATCTATCCCGAGTACACCGGCAACGCCGCCTTCTTCTTCAACAAGGCCGACGATCCCGTCTGGAAGGACGCCGCCAAGGGCTACGAGGAGGCCAAGAAGCTCGACTTCGACGCCAACAAGATCGTCTGGCTGACGCCCTCGCCGGCCAACAACACTTGGGGAATCGCAGTTCGCAAGGAAGTCGCGGCCTCGGCGAAGCTCAAGACGCTCTCCGACTTCGGCAGGTGGGTCTCCGGCGGCGGCAAGATCAAGCTCGCCGGCTCGGCGGAGTTCGTCAATTCCGCCGCCGCCCTGCCCTCCTTCCAGGTGGCCTATGGCTTCAAGCTCTCGCCCGACCAGCTGATCATCCTCTCCGGCGGCGACACCGCCGCGACGATCAAGGCCGCGGCCGACCAGACCAACGGCGTCAACGCCGCCATGGTCTATGGCACCGACGGAGCGATCCAGCCCTCCGGCCTCGTCGTGCTCGACGACAACAAGGGCGTGCAGCCGGTCTATCGCCCGACCCCGATCATTCGCGAAGCGGCGCTGAACGCCAATCCCAAGATCGCCGACATCCTCAAACCGATCTTCGAGGCGCTCGACCTCAATACGCTGCAGGCGCTCAACGCCCGCATCCAGGTCGATGGCGAGCCCGCCAAGGCGGTCGCCGCGGACTTCCTCAAGTCGAAGGGCTTCTTGAAGTGAGCGATGGCCGGCGCGAGGCTGCTCTCGCGCCGGCTGCGCGCCATGGGCGCTCTGGCGTCCCGGGCTTCTCGTCCTCTCCCCGCGGCCGCGCTACATACGCGGCCGGCGCGGAGACCTCTCCCGTCCACCCCGGCGTGTCGGGTCGCTCGCCCGCTTAGAGGGTCCCATGGCCGCATCTGTCGCCCGGGCCGTGCGCATTGCGAGCTTCGGCCTCGACAAGCTCGGCGTCGTCGTCGCCGCGCTGCTCGGCGTCGGCGCGGCCTTGCCCTTTGCGGTGTTCCGGGCGAACCGGATCGTCGCCGGCGAGGCCAAGCCCTTCTTCGAGGCGCTGCCGCCGTTCTCGGTCGCGCTTTTCGCGCTGGCGGTGCTCGCCGCCGCGGGCGTTTCGCTGCTGAGGACCTCGGCGCGCTTGCGGCTGGCGACGGCGGTCGCGTTCGCCATCGCCGCCGCGGCGCTGATCGGAATCGCGGCCGATCACTTGACGCCTCCCGGCGAGCGCTACACTCGAGTCGCTCCGGGGGCAGGCTTCTGGGTGCTCGCTTTCGCGGGCTCGATTCTCTTCGCCGATTCCGTCGTGCGTCTGAAACTCGGCCCCCTGGCGCGCGTCCTGGCGCTCGCGCTCGGCGCGGCGGCTTTCGCGCTGGCGCTGTGGTCGGGCGTTTGGAGCGGATTGTCGATCCTCAAGGAATATGCGACCCGCGCCGACGTGTTCTGGCGCGAGGCCGGCGCGCATCTCATTCTCGCGGTCGGCTCGCTCGCCGCAGCGATGGCGGTCGGTCTGCCGCTCGGCGTCCTGATCGCGCGCAGAAAAGGACTGCGTGCGCCGGCGCTCAACACGCTCAACGCGATCCAGACGATACCGTCGATCGCGCTCTTCGGCATCCTGATCGGGCCGCTCGGCTGGATCTCCGTCCGCGTTCCCGGCGCCGCGGTTCTCGGCGTCCACGGCATCGGCGCCGCGCCGGCGTTCCTGGCGCTCTTTCTCTATTCGCTGCTGCCGATGGCGGCGAACACCGTCATCGGCCTTGACCACGTGCCGCGCGATGTCGTCGACGCCGCCCGCGGCATGGGCATGACCGGCCGCCAGAGGCTGTTTTCGGTCGAACTGCCGCTCGCGCTGCCGGTCATCCTGACCGGCGTTCGCATCGTGCTCGTTCAGAACATCGGATTGGCGACCATCGCAGCCCTCATCGGCGGCGGCGGTTTCGGCGTCTTCGTCTTCGCCGGCCTCGGTCAGACTGCGCCGGACCTGATCCTGCTCGGCGCGGTGCCGACCGTCCTTCTCGCCTTCGCCGCCGCCATCGTTCTCGACGCGGCGGTCGAACTCGTCACCGGAGCGCGACCATGATCGCCATCGAAGGGCTCACCAAGGTTTACGGCTCGTTCGCCGCCGTCGACGACGTCAGCATGACCATCGAGGCGGGCGCCCTCACCGTCATCGTCGGCGCCTCCGGCGCCGGCAAGTCGACGCTGATGCGCATGGTCAACCGCCTCGTCGAACCGACCTCCGGCCGCGTGCTGATCGACGGCGAGGACGCCGCCAGACTCCCCGTCCATGAATTGCGCCGGCGCATCGGCTACGCGATCCAGAACCACGGTCTTTTCCCGCATCGCACCGTCGCGCAGAACATCGCGACCGTGCCGACGCTGCTCGGCTGGGACCGCAGCCGCATCGCCGCGCGGGTCGACGAATTGCTTCACCTCTTCCAACTCGATCCGGCGAAATTCGCGCGGCGCCATCCCCATGAGCTCTCCGGCGGGGAACAGCAGCGCGTCGGCGTCGCGCGCGCGCTCGCCGCCGAGCCGAAGCTGCTCTTGATGGACGAGCCCTTCGGCGCCCTCGACCCGCTGGTCCGGGCCAAGGCCCAGGACGACCTCAAGGCGATCCAGCGCCAGCTTTCGACCACCATCCTTCTCGTCACCCACGATATGGAGGAGGCGATCCGCCTCGGCGACCGCATCGCCGTCATGGACGGCGGCAAGCTGCTGCAATACGCGCCGCCGGCCGAGATCCTCGTTCATCCGGCGACCCCGTTCATCGGCGCGCTGATCGGCGCCGGCGACCGGCCCTTTCGCCTGCTGTCGCTCGAGACCGCGGCCCAGGAGGCCGAGCCCGGCGAGGCCCAGGGCTCGGTCATCGCAGCTGACGCCGATCTGCGCAACGTCTTGGCGGAGCTCCTATGGTCACGTCGCGTCGCGGCGCCGGTCGCCGAACGCGACGGCCGCGTCATCGGCCGCGTCACGCTCGCCCGGCTGATCGAGCGCGCAGGGACGCCGACGTGAGACGCCATTTGGCCCGATTGGCGCCGATCTTCCTGCGTGCTCTCGCACTCGCCGCGCTCGCCGCCTTCCTCATCCGGCCTGAGCTGTTCAGTCCGCTGCTCGCGCCCCTGTGTGACGCCGGTCAGCCGGTCATTTACGACCGCGCCGACCTCATGGCGCTGACGCTGTCGCACCTCTCCACCGTGGCGATCTCGATCGGCGGCGCGACCATCGTCGCCGTCGGCCTGGCCATCCTCGTGACGCGGCCGATCGGCGCCGAGTTCCTGCCGCTGTCGCGCTCGATCGTGAACATCGGCCAGACCTTCCCGCCAGTCGCGGTGCTGGCGCTCGTCGTGCCGATCGTCGGCTTCGGCGAGCAGCCGACGCTGATCGCGCTGTTTCTCTACGGCCTCCTGCCGATCTTCGAGAACGCGCTGACCGGCCTGACGCGTCTGCCGCCGGAGGTCGTCGAAGCGGCCAACGGCATGGGCATGACCGAGACGCAGCGGCTGTGGACGGTCGAAGCGCCGCTTGCGCTTCCCGTGATCCTCGAAGGCGTCCGGCTTTCGGCAGTCATCGCGCTCGGCACCGCCACGATCGGTTCGACCGTCGCCGCCAAGGGCCTCGGCGAAGTCATCATCGCGGGGCTCCTGTCGAACAATCTCGCCTTCATCGTCCAAGGCGGGGTCGTCGTCGCCATGCTCGCCGTCATCCTTTACGACGCGCTATCAGGCCTGGAGCGCATTTTCGCCCGCCGCGCCGGCCGCGTCGCCGACGAGGAGGCGGCGGAAGCGTGACGCGTCCCGGTCTCCGCGCCCGGACGCAGCCGCCGGCGGGTCGCGGCGTCGCTCGAACGAACGGGATCGCCTTGCTGGACATGGGTGTCCGACCAGACCATTATCGCCGCCGGCCCCTGTCGGGGACCGACGCGGGCGTTCAGCCCCCCGGGAGCGCGGCCAGAGGCTCGCGTCGCGGCGGGGGAGCATTCCGGAAAGCGCGAGGTCGAAGTCGTCGTTCCGCACCGGCGCGGGGCGCCGTAAAGGTGCGCCTGCCTCGCGACTCGGTCTTGGGGCGGCTGGAATCGAGAACGGAAAGGAATTGAGGAATGGCGCGGCTCGGGCTGGAAACGAATCTGGTCGACGGCGACGTCTATAAGCGGACGCTGGCCCGCTTCCGCGAGGCCGGGGTCGTCCTGCCGACCTTCGGCGAGTTGAAGGATCCCTCGACGATCCCGCCGGCGATCGCCGAGCGCCTCAGCGCTGTCGATCCGGATTCGCCCCATCCGCTCAATCTCTTTCGCGTCCACTGGTTCAACGACGCTTCGCGGCGCGGCCGCGCGGCGACGCCTGCCGCGATCGAATTGCCGCCGGAGCTGACGGGCTCGCCGGCGCGCATCGTGCTCGCGCTCGGCGACCGTTTCCCGATGATTCGCGCTCACAAGGTTCTCGCCGCCTACGGCTGCCTTGCGCCGCGCGTCGTCACCGGCCAGTTCGATCCGACGCGCCACCGCGCGATCTGGCCCTCGACCGGCAATTATTGTCGCGGCGGCGTCGCCATCTCGCGGATCCTCGACTGCCGCGGCGTCGCCGTGCTGCCCGAGAACATGAGCCAGGAGCGCTTCGACTGGCTCGACCGCTGGGTCGCCGACCCGTCCGACGTCGTCCGCACGCCCGGCTCGGAAAGCAACGTCAAGGAGATCTACGACGCCTGCGCCGCGCTCGAGCGCGATCCGGCCAACGTCGTCTTCAATCAGTTCTGCGAGTACGGCAACTACCTCGTCCACCGCCTGTGCACCGGCGCCGCGCTGGAGCGCGTCTATCACGCGCTTGCCGAGGGCAGACCCCGCGCGAGACTCGCCGCCTTCGTGTCGGCCACCGGCTCGGCGGGCACGATTGCGGCAGGCGACCACCTCAAAGCGGCGCTCGGCGCGAAGATCGCGGCGGTCGAGGCGGTCGAATGCCCGACGCTGCTCATGAACGGCTACGGCGAGCACAACATCCAGGGCATCGGCGACAAGCACGTGCCGCTGATCCACAACGTCATGAACACCGACGTCGTGGTCGGGGTCAGCGATCACGCGACCGACACGCTGCTCACGCTGTTCAACACCGACGAGGGCCGCCGCTACCTGGTCGAGCGGCGCGGCGTCGATCTCGCCTTGGTCGCGGCGCTCGACAACTTCGGCCTCTCCAGCATCTGCAACATCGTCGCCGCGGTCAAACTCGCCAAGTATTTCGACCTCGGGCCCGACGACGTCGTGCTCACCGTCGCCACCGACGGCGCGGAGATGTACGGCAGCGAGGTTCGCAAGGCGATCGTGCGCTATTTCGGCAATCGCTTCGACGCGGTCAGCGCCGGCGAGACCTGGGGCCGATCGCTCGCCGCGGTAGGCGTCGACCATCTCCTGGAGCTCAGCCACGTCGACCGCAAGCGCGTCTTCAACCTCGGCTATTTCACCTGGGTCGAGCAGCAGGGCGTGTCGCTCGAGGATTTCCAGGCGCGTTCGCGCCAGGCGTTCTGGGACGGCCTCGTCGACCTGGCGCCCGCCTGGGACGCTTTGATCGCCAAGTTCAACGCGGAGAGCGGCGTCGCCGCCAAGCTGTCGTGACTGATGAAACCGAGAGGCCGCTGTTCGTCTGCCACGGTTGCGGCGCGACGGTCGATCCGGCGCGCGCGTTTCCCTTCGCTTGCCCCAACGCGGCGCCGGGCGACGACGTCGACCATGTGCTGGTCGCCCCGGCGGACGCGCTGGTCCTCGCCGTGGGCGACGAAGACAACCCGTTCCTGCGCTACCGGCGGCAGCTGACGCCCTACCGGCTCGCGCGCTCCGTTGGCCTCTCGGACGCCGCCTGGGCCGAGTTGGTCGGCGAACTCGACTTGCGCCTTCAGGCGGTCGACGGGCGCGGATTCCGCGTCACGCCGATGGCGCGCCAGCCGACGCTCGCCGCGGCGCTCGGTCTTTCCGGCGACCTGTGGATCAAGGACGAGACGCGCAACGTCTCGGGCTCGCACAAGGGCCGCCACCTGATGGGGGTCATGCTCTATCTCAGCGTTCTGCGAACGTCAGGCCTCCCGCTCGGCGAGGACTTGCGCGCGCGGCGGCTGGCGATCGCATCCTGCGGCAACGCCGCGCTCGCCGCAGCGGTGATCGCGCGCGCCGCCGATTGGCCGCTCGACGTTTTCATCCCTTCGGACGCCGAGCCGAGCGTTGTGCGGCGGCTCGAGGACCTCGACGCCGCCGTCGTGGTCTGCGAGCGGCGAGCGAGCGAGGCCGGCGACCCTTGCGTGCGCGCCGCGCGCGCCGCCGTCGCCGCCGGCGCGATCCCATTCAGCGTGCAGGGGCCCGACAACGGCCTTGCGGTGGAAGGCGCGCGCACGCTCGCTTTCGAGATGGCCGAGACGCTCGCCGCCGAAGGCGCCGCGATCGACGCGTTGTTCGTCCAGGTCGGCGGCGGCGCGTTCTTGAGCGCGCTCGCTCAAGGGTTCGCCATCGCCGCCGCCGCCGGGATCGTGGCGCGCGCCCCGCGCCTGATCGCCGTGCAGACGGCCGGTTGCTCCCCGCTCGCGCGCGCCTGGCGGCGCCTCGGCGGCGTCGATCTCGGCGAAGCGGCCCGCCATCGGTCGCGGTTCATGTGGCCGTGGGAAAGCGCGCCGGCGAGCCTCGCTCACGGCATCCTCGACGACGAGACCTACGATTGGTGGGAGGTCGTCAAAGCGATGCGCGAGACGGCCGGCGACGCGATCGTGGCCGACGAGGACGCGGTCGCCCGGGCGCTGAGCTTGGCGCGCGCCCATACCGCCATTCCCGTCTCGGCGACCGGCGCGGCCGGGCTCTCCGGGGCGCTGATATCGCCCGGCGCCGTCCGATCGGCGGCGGCGGTGTTTTCCGGGGTCGATCGGGGCGAGCGCAAGCCTGCTTAGCTGGCGAGGCGCAACCCCTCTTGAGGCGAAGCGCGGACCGAGCCGACCGTCTCGGCGCGCTCGGCGCCGTCAGCGAGCCGGAAATGGCTGATCGAGTTCGAAAGGTTCTCGGCTTCATCGAATAGTGACGCGCCCGCCGCGTTCGTGTGTTGCGCCATGGAGGCGTTCTCCTGAACGGCCCGACCTATCTGGGCGACCGCGGCGTTGACTTCTCTGAGCCCGCTTGACTGCTCGGCGGCGCCAGCGGCGATTTCGGCGATCATCGAATTGATCTTGGCGACTTCGACGGTGATCCGGCTCAGCGCCTCGCCGGTCTCGTCGACCTTGGCGACGCCGTCGGCGACTTCGCCGACCGACGACGAAACCAGCGCAGCGATCTGCTTGGCCGCCTCCCCCGAACGTTGCGCGAGCGCGCGCACTTCGGAAGCGACGACGGCGAAACCGCGCCCGGCGTCGCCGGCGCGCGCGGCCTCGACGCCCGCATTGAGCGCCAGCAGATTGGTCTGAAACGCGATTTCGTGGATCACGCCGAGAATGTCGTTGATCTGCTGCGACGAGTTCTCGATGCGCCGCATCGCCTCGATCGCAACGTGAACGATCGTGCCGCCCTTATCCGCCTCCTGCCCCGCTGCAGACACGGCTTCACGCGCTCGCGAGGCGAGTTCGGCGGTTTTGCCGACCGTCTCAGTCACCCGATCGAGCGAAGCAGCCGTTTCCTCGAGATTCGCCGCTTGGCCCTCGGTGCGTTGGGAGAGCGCGTCGGACGCCGAGGCGATCTCTTTGGCGGCGTGGGAAACGGCGTCGGCGCCGCGAGCGACGACGCTCAGCGCCTCGCGCAAGGACGTGACCGTCGAATTGAAATCGTCGCAGATTTGCTGGTACGCCTTGGGGAACCCCTCGCGAATGCGCATGGCGAGATCGCCATCGGCCACTTTCTTGAGCGCGTTGGCGAGTTGAGCCAGCGTACGGCTTTGCTCCTCGCTTGCCGCTGCGCGCGCCACTTCGTTGCGGCGCCGTTCGGTTTCCGCTTCGGCGCGCTGTTTCCCGCTCTGAGCGTCGAGAGACAGCTTGTCGAGCGCGGTGCGACGGAACACTTCGACCGCGCGCGCCATTTCGCCGATGTCGTCGCCGCGATCCGCGCAGGGCGTCGGTTCGTCGAGATGTCCCCCAGAAATCTTCGCCATGGCGGCGCGCAGCCTGACGAGCGGCGAAAACATCCGGCTCGAAAGCAACAGCATCGCCACGCCGATCGCCAGCGCGATGACGACTGCGAGCGCCATCGCCCAGCGATGCGTCTCTGCGATCGCGGCGTGAGTCTCGGCCTCGAGAAGGCCGACGAAGAGGACGCCAACGGTTGCGCCGCTCGCGTCCTTGATGGGATCGTAAGCCGTGAAATAGCCTTGGCCCAGAATGTCGGCCGTGCCGCGATACGATTCGCCGCGTTTGAACACCGCGTCGTAGACAGGACCGGCGGCGAGTTTCGTGCCGACGGCGCGCGATCCATCCGCCTTCTTCACGTTTGTCGCGACGCGCATGTCGCCCATGAAGACGGTCGCCACGCCGCCGACCAGATCCTCGACGCGGTCGACGATCTCGTTGCGATCGTTGAGCACAGTCTGCCCGACAAGAAGCTTTCCGTCGGCGACGCGAAACTGGTCGCCGTCACGTTTCAAGACGTCCCAGGCGACCCTTTCGGCCGAATCCAACCGCCGCTGCGCTTGGCCGTCGGCGTAGTCGGACATTGCCGTTCGATAGAGAAACAAGAGCGCGGCGGCGAGCAAGGCGAGGCCGATGAGATTGGCTGCGGAGATCTTCTGAGCGAGGGAAGCGCGGCGAAGAAGCGGCATCAGGCGGCCTTTG
>Ga0326728_10020144_pt1 | contig 12789 bp, 5 predicted proteins | sample MB3enrmetagenome_FD_207602 | JGI IMG/M metagenome (GOLD analysis project Ga0326728, IMG submission 207602) | Lab enriched peat soil microbial communities from McLean, Ithaca, NY, United States - MB31MN | ecosystem: Environmental > Terrestrial > Soil > Wetlands > Peat | place: USA: New York...
GAGAGCGTCTGTGTCCCTGCGCCCGGCACCGTACCTGCAGGCGGGGTGTAAACGAAGGTTCCGTTCACGCTGGCGCTGGCGTTCAACTGCGTGTTGGAAAGCGCCGTCCCGTACGTGATGGCCGCCGGTGTGGCCCAGGTTACGGCCGGCGTGGCTTGGTTGACGGTCAATTGGACGGTTTGGGTTGCCGTCGTGTAATCCGTGGTATCGCCCGGCGTAAAGGTGACGGAAAGCGTCTGCGTCCCGGCGCCCAGGACCGTGCCCGCCGCCGGCGTGTAAACAAAGGTTCCGCCCGTGCTGGCAGTAGCATCCAACTGGGTGCTGGAAAGCGCCGTGCCGTAAGTTATGGCCGCAGGCGTGGCCCAGGTTACGGCCGGCGTGGCTTGGTTGACGGTCAACTGGACCGTCTGAGTTGCCGTCGTGTAATCCGTGGTATCGCCCGGCGTAAAGGCGACGGAAAGCGTCTGCGTCCCGGCGCCCAGGACCGTGCCCGCCGCCGGCGTGTAAACAAAGGTTCCGCCCGTGCTGGCAGTAGCATCCAACTGGGTGCTGGAAAGCGCCGTGCCGTAAGTTATGGCCGCAGGCGTGGCCCACGTCACGGCAGGCGTGGCCTGAGCGACGGTAATGGAGTCGGTTCCCGTTGCCGTTGCGAAGTTGCTGTCGCCGCTGTAAGCGGCGCTGATGGAATGTGTTCCTGCCGTCAAATTCGTGAGCGACTGGGTGGCGACGCCTCCGCTCAAACTTAGCGCGGAACCCACCTGCACGCCATCTACGGTGAGCGTCACCGTTCCGGCCGGCGTGGTGGAACCGCTGGTGGGAGATACGGTTATCGTTTCGGTAACCGTTTGCCCATAGACCGGGCTGGACGGCGCATGCGCCGGGGAAACCGTAACCGTCGCGGTTCCGCTGGTGGCAACGATTATGGAACCGAAACTTATCTGCGGGTAGTTGCTGTCGCCCGAATAAGTGGCGCTGTACGAATGTTGGCCGGCGGTGATGCTGGGGATCGTAATCGTGGTGAGCGACCGCTGGTTGGAGTTCGTGTAGGCCGTGGCGGCTGCTGCCGCCGCCGCGCTCGCTACTGCTACCGGAGACCCGCTGGAGTTGTCGTAAATCGTAATCGTGCCCGTAGGCGCGGCCCACGGTTTGCACGACGAGCCGCACGCCGGGGTGTAGGCGGCGCTCGCGGCTCCACCGCTTTCGTTTTCACTGGCTACGATGGGCTGCAAAATTACGGTTACCGGCAGCGACCCGCCGGATGCCACCAAGTTCGTATTGGCGAACAATTCCGGCGCCAGATAATTGAACATCGAGCTGCTGCAGGCATAGGCCGCCCGGCTGCTCGGGTAACCGGAGGCATCGGTGTAGGTGGAAGAACTACAATTCGACGACAGGTAAGTGGCGAAATCAACGGGCCCCGGCCCTAAAGTGAAATTGACGTATTCACACTGCGATATCTCTGCCGCCGATTTCCCCGAGCTGTTGGTCATATTGAGCTTCACATTGTCCAGCGCCAACGTCATCGGGTTATCTATTCCACTCAAATTGAAGCCATCCAAAGTCACTTTCTTGCCGGAATCCCACTGCAACTGCGTTATATCCCGTATGACGATGTCTTGCCATTTTGGATACAGCGTTCCCGACGTAGTGTCATAGTAGGGATCGAGGTACACCGTGTCGCCGCCATTGTAAATGCACATGTTCTGATAGGTCACGTCCTGTATAAGCGCGCCACGGTCTTCGGCCGCTTTGATGCGCACGATATAGAAGGATGAGCCGCCCAGGTCGTCCACCAAGGCGTTGGTGACCAGAATATTGCTCATGCCGGCGCTGGTCTCGCTGCCGAGCGAGAAGCCGTGGCCGGTGTAAGTCTGCATGTTCGAAATCGTGACGTTGTCGATCGGGTTCGATCCCAGCAACAAATCGGCGTCGTTGGTTCCGTCCTTCATCGATATGAAGTCGTCGCCCTCGGAAATATAAGAGTTGGCGATGGTAATATTGCTGCTGCCCAGAGGATCCATACCATCGGTGTTGGGTGAATCCGACGGAGCCGTCACCTTCGCGTCCCAAACCACCAGGTTGTTGCCGAAGCCGGTGAGGTGATACATCGGCGAATTCTGCAGCGTGATCTTATACAAAGTGAAGTTATCAGCCGAGGCGGCATTAGCAGGATTGCCCAAAAAGACCAGCCGCGGACGCTGATTGCCGCCGCCGGACCACCACTCGGAACCACGTCCGTCAATGATTCCATAACCCATAATGGCCGAGCCGGGGTTGGGAGCGGTGTTGGCCGCCACCGTAATCAACGGATTGCACCATTCGTAAGTGTTCAACGTGGTGCAGTCATAATCCGATTCGGTGGCGGAGCCCATAATGATGACCGCCGGATCCACCAGCATTGTTACCCCGGCCGGTAGCGTGATCGGCGAGATGACAAACACATTGTCGGCGCCGCTGGCTGAGAACTCGACCACCGGGTTATTGGGACAGGCCGTCAGGGCGTCGTTGAGGGCTGTCTGTACGCGTGTTGTATCGGCATTCGCGCCGCTTGCCGGCGCCGCCGCTACCGTATATTGCGCCGTCAAAGTCAGCGCTGTGCAGGGAAGCGGGAACGCGGGCTCCGTTATGGTGCGCGCGTCTCCCGTCGTAATCGGCGCCGTATCGGCAAAATTCGCCGTCACGCTCACGTTGGCATTCGGGGTAATGGTGGCGGGGTTGCTCGAGCTGATGAGACTGCCGCTCCAGTTCGTGAAGTAGGAGCCGGATGCAGCGGTAGCCGTGAGGGTTATCGGAGCGCCGCAAGCATAGCTGCCCGAAGCCGGACTCACCGTGCCGCTGCCGCTGGGACTCACCGTGATGGTTACTTGGCACGTCGTGGAATATGCCATGACTGGAAGGGCAAATGCCGCCACCAGCATCACGGCTGTAAAGATAAGAGCCCAAATCGAAAAGTGCGGAAGACAGAAGGATAACAAGCGGCACGTACGAGACATAATTGCCTCCCCGGCGAAACGCGGAATCGATTGTTGTGGGAAACAAAACCCACATTCATTGTATGTCCATCCAATTTGCGTGTCAAAACAAATATCAGGCGAGGAGAAATGAAGTTTCTTCGGGGGCAAGGAGGCAGGAGGCAGCCGGGAGCCGTCAGCGATCAGCCGTCAGCCGGAAGAACGCTTCGCGTTTTTCGTTTCGCGTTTCACGTCGAAAAGCAGCACCGAGCAGCAAGCACCGAGGAACGTCTCCCGTCTCCCGTGAGCGAACCGTTTCACGTTTCGCGTTTTTCGCCCACGGCGCCCCGGGGCGGGCGTGGCGCTACCCGAGGCCGAAGAAGACGTCCGCCGTCAGCGACCGGCCCCTAGCTTCTCACTGCTAGCCCTAGCTACTGCCATCAGCCCCTAGCTACCAGCTACTAGCCCCTAGCTACTGCTCTTGTCGGGCACATGGATTTGCTGTTCAGCGCACGAGCAGCTCTTCGAGGGTCCTCCAGGCAAGAGCGAAGTCCAGCGGGTTGAGGCGGTTGCGCAGCTCCGGGTTGCGCAGATCGCCTTCTGTCTTGAGGTGCGGCAGGGCGCGGAGCACCCGGCCCAGGTTCTCGGCCGCAGCACCGTCGGTGCTGCCGTCGCGGGCCAAACCTTCCAGGGTTTCAATTCCGGCAAGATTTTCACCCGATTCAAGATTGTCAAGATTATCAATTTTTGCCTTTTGCGCGAGGGCGGAGATTCTCCGCAGGCAGGCGCGGATCTTCCTCAGGCAGACGGATTCATCCTCTTCCGCCGTGTGAACGCGAAAGTCCGGGGGAAGCTCATGGGCGCGCGGGAGCGCCCAGTACCATCTGTAGCTTTGCTTGTGGGAGATGATGCCCAGGCGTTCCTTGGCGCGCTGCAGGGTGGTTTGAGAAATACCGCAATGTTTGGCGTACGCAAGGATGTTGCAGACCTCTTCGGCGCCGCCGGTGAGCTCGCGTTGCAGGAACTCGAGGGCGAAGTTGAGAGCGCTGCGGTGAGCGGGAGCGGGAACGGGGGCGAGCAGGCCAGCGGCGTCGATACCGGTTTCGCCGGTCCAGTCGAAGGCGCCGCTTTCGTCGATGGCGTAGCCGAGAGCGGGGCCGATGCGGCCGACGGAGGAGCGGGCATGCACCAGGGCGCGTTCTCCGGGCTCGCCGGGAACGATGCCGGCAAGGATTTCGGAACTGAGGAGGCCGGCGAGGCCGGGGGCGTCGAGGGGGGTGGAGCGGACGCGTCCGGTGCGGGAGCGGGCGAGATGGCGGATGAGCAGGATGCAGCAGTTGTGTTCTTCGGCGAGGCGTTGCAGGCCCTGGAGGAGGGCTTCGGCTTCCTGGGTCTTTTTGGGGAGGTAGGAGTGCACGGGATCGATGATGAGCAGGCCGGCCTGAGTCTGGCGCAGGGCTTCGTCGAGGAGCGGCAGAGGAAGGGCGCCGGAGGGAATTTGCAGAAAAAGATGGAAGTGCTCGGGATTGCCGCCGAGGGCGTCGAGGCGGGGGCGGAGGACGTGGGCGGGACTATCACCGCGGCCCAGATAGATCACAGCGGTCGTCGGCCTTCGGTCGTCGGTCTTCGGCCAGACGGCTTTCTCGGGTTCGGAAGGCTCCGGGACGTCCGAGACGGTGGGGCCAACGCTTGGCTCTTCGTCCGGGTCTATAGGGCGGCCGGTGGTGACGGCGGCGGTCGTCGGCCTTCGGTCGCCGGTCTTCCACGGCGCGCCGGGACAGGTCGGCCGGACGGCTTTCTCGGGTTCGGAAGGTTCCGGGACGCCTGAGACATCGGAGGCGCCAGAAGATAAGACTTCTGTCCCCTGGGTGACGGCGGCGGCGACGGCGAGAGCGAGGTAGGTAGTGCCGGCGCCGGGTTCGCCGCTGAGGAGAACGAGATTGCCTTTGGGCAGATAGGGATCCCAGAGCCAATCGACGGGCTTGGGAGCAACGTCGGAGAGGCGGAGAAGCTGGAGCCGGGGCTGCTCCACGTCCCGCAGGGCGGGACGGGACGGGTCGGCCGCCGGGGCCGGGACCGGCGCGGGTTGAACGGCATCAGTTTGGGGCAAAGGGGATTGCGGGAGCGGGGCGGAATCGAAAGCGGCAAGGGAAATCGTGGCCATGGTAACACCTCCTAGGTAACGTTATATCACGATATATGTAACGAGTACAAGGAAATTTTCCAAGGAATTTTGTCCAGGCGGCGGACGGCAAAAGGGTTGCGCACGCAGGGCCCGCCGGCGGGGCCGCCGGCGCCAGTGCGCCTGCTTTGGACTGCCGTATGCCGGCCGCGACGCGGGCTCGAGAGCAGCGATCAGCGATTAGCTGTCAGCGGGCAGCCAGAAAACAATTCAGGAGTTAGGAGTTAGGGGATAGTAGCTAATAGCTAGGGGGCCGGGGCGGGCGGAAAGAAGAGGAGGCAGGAGTGAGGAGTTAGGAGTTAGGAGGCGGACGGAAGAGGATTTCGACGCGGGGCGGGCAGCGTTACGGTTGCGCACAAAGGGCCCGCCGGCGGGGCCGCCGGCGGCCACCTGCTTCGGACTGCGGTATGTCGCCCGCGACGCGGGCTCGAGGGCAGCCTTCAGCGATTAGCTATCAGCCGTCAGCCAGAATGCAATTCCTTAGCTGCGCGGCCGGGGGTATTTGGCAGACCGAATAAAACGGGCTTCACTGCGCAGGTTGGACGGGAGCCGAGGCCGCTTTATTGATCGTTGCAGAAGTAATGTCCTCTCCACCGTGGCTAAAGCCACTGCAGGCGGGCGCGGGTTTTCACCGGGCTAAAGCCCGGTGCTTCCACCTCGATGCGGTGCACCGTGATGCGGACCGGCTCTTCCACCCTCAAATCGGACATTATTTGTGCAGCAACGAATAGCGGCGTCTCGCGCCGTTCCCTCTGCGTCCTCTGCGTCCGTTGCGCTCTCGGCGTTAAGGATCCCGGGTGCGCCGGTTCAACCGGTCCAGCTCGGCACGCGCCTCGGAATCGGGAGCGATTGCCAGTTCCGCCTTAAGCTGCGCGCGGGCTTCGGCTATGCGGCCCTCGCGCTCGAGGAGCAATGCGAACTCATAATGGGCGCCCTCGGCGACCGGCGGCGCGGCGCAGGCGCGGCGAAAGGAAGCTTCGGCTGGGGACAAGTCGCCGGCTTCCTCCTGTATTAGCGCCAGTCCGAAAAACAGGCACGGCTCATCGGGCTTCAGTTGAGTTACCTTAACCAGGCTGCGTTCGGCCTCATGCCACTGTTTCAAGCGGGCCTGGAAGAAGCCCAGGGAGTAGTAAGTGCGGGAATCATCGGGGTCCAAGGCTACAGCTTGGCGATAGAACGCCAAGGCCGCTTCCGGCTGCTCCTCAGCGGCGAGTTCCTGGGCCCAGGAAACATTGGCCGCAGCATTGCCCGGCGCCACGGCAACCGCGTGGCGATATAAAGTCTGATTGTCCGACCAGGTGTCCGTGTTCACCACGGCCGCAACGGCGAGAATACCAACGACTGCGGACACGGCAGCGAATTGAATCCACGGCCAGTGCATCTCCGGGGCGGCTGCTTCTGACGCGCTTACCGGGGACCGGAACCGCGCAATGCCGAACGGCAGCTGGCGCAGCGCCAGCGCGCACAGAATGGAAAATCCGGCCAGCGGCAAATAGAGATAACGGTTGTGCACCAGTTGTCCGCGTTCGAACGAAGACAGTCCCACCAGGACAGGCAACAACGGAAGAACCACCCAGGCGCACAGGCGGGCTACCGAGGGCATGCGTCTGGAGCACGCCGCCAGAGCGGCGCTGCCGGCCAGAAGCCCGCATATCGGCAGGTAGAAGTTCTGCCATCGGTGCCGAGTGACCAATGGCAGCGTGTGATAAAGGCCCAGCGGCCAGGGGACAACCAGTTCCTTGAGGTAGAACCACAGGGCCGCCGGCCAAGTGGAAAGAACCACCGGCAAAGCGAAATGACTGCCATGTGCCGGCACCAGCCCATGGAGGGCGGCGGCGCGTCCTGCCAGGTAAACCAGCACGGCCGCCGCGTATGACGCCAGAACCGGCTTGCTGCTGGAGATTTCCCGTTTGAGGCCGGGTCCCGGCCGCCATTCATAGAGCAGAACGAGCAATGGCAGAATGATGGCGGTTTCCTTCACCAGAATGGCGGCGAGAAAAAACAGGGCCGAAGCCCACTGCCAACCCGCCTTTTGCCGCTCCCGGCCCTGAAAGTAACAGAGCATGGAAGCTATGAATAGCACCGTCATCAAAGGTTCATTGACGCCCGAAACCCACGCCACGGCTTCCACCGAAACCGGGTGGACGGCGAAGATCAGCGCGGCAAAGCCCGCGGCGATCTGGTGGCGGCATAGCTTGGCGGCCAGCGCATAGACCATCCCCGTAGCCAACAAATGCACGAGTATTGCCGTGGCATGCCATCCCATAGGTTCCAGGCCGAAGAGGGTGTAGTTCACCAGCAGCCAAGTGAGAAAGGCGGGGCGGTAGTAATTGCTGCCGCAGCGGTGAATCCAAATATCCTGCGTGAAGTACTGGGGAAGGAAATGCCACGACCGGATGTGCGGCTCGCCCACAATCTGGGTGGTGTCGTCATCTGCGAAAGGAAACCCCAGGGCGGCGGCGTGGGTCAGAAACGCCAGCGCCAGCGCCAAGCCCAGCAAAATCCAGGGCAGCGACCGCGGAGAAAGCATCCGCCGGCTCGCGCCCGGAACCCGCCTCGGTCTTCCTTTAGCGGTGCGGCAGGGGCGCGTTTTCCCGGCCCTCATAAGAATGAACCCGCCTCCGTCCCATGATCGTGATTGCGGAAAGAGCACATCCAGAGTAGCACCGATCGGCTCCCCCGCCTTTGCGAAAATCACTCTTCTGCCGTCCTGGGTTGTGCTACGCTGAGGCAAACGACCGCCAGTAGGAGAGAGTTGCGCCGCGGAGTGCGCATCAGGAAGCGCAAAGCCGGTCCGGATTTCTGTGGCCGGGAGCGGGAACGCGGTGAATTCGCATCAGGACCTTTGGGGGCGGGGGAGGAACGCCCAGGATGGAAAGCGCCGGAACGCTCCTATTCGTCTTGATCGTCATGGCCGATGGCGCCCTACTGACGTACGCGTACAGCCGGAACCTGCCGCTGGTGATTCGCCTCTGCGTGGGGGCCTGCACGGGATTTGCGCTGGTGGCGACTATTGGATTTGTAGCCGCTTCCTGTACAGGAGTGCTGAATGCGGCAGTGGTGTGGGGGTCGCTTGCCCTGCTCACGGTCGCGCCATGGGCGCTGCTGCGGGCCTGCCATCGGCAAATCCGCCGGGAGTTCGACGAAGCTCTTCGTTTTCTGCAACCGGCCATTCTGCGCCCGAGCCGGATTGGGGCTGGAAGCGTGATGTTTTACCTGGCGATGGCGGTGGGGCTGGGCTGGGTATTTCACCAGGCGGTCTTTCTGAACCCGGACGGAATGTACACCGGCGTGCTGAACAATTTGGGAGACCTGCCGTTCCATCTGCAGATCATCTCCAGCTTCGCGCAGGGCCACAACTTTCCGCCGCAGGATCCCAGCTATGCCGGGGTTCGTTTCGCGTATCCGTTTCTGGTGGATTTTCTGGCGGCGATGATGACTCGGGCCGGCGCGCCGTTGCTGGCCGCGATGTGGATACAGAACATGGTGCTGGCGCTGGCCTTGGTGGGGCTGCTGCATTATTGGACGCTGGAGCTGACCCGCGAGCGGCTGGCCGGATTTCTGGCGCCCGTGCTGGTTCTGTTCAGCGGCGGCCTGGGCTGGTGGCTGTTGCTGCAAGACGTGCGCAACAGCGATTCCGGGTTGCTGGCGCTGCTCCAGCATTTGCCCGACCGTTACACGATCGGCCGGGATGCTCTCTGGCGCTGGGGGAACTCTCTTACCACCCTCTTTATTCCCCAGCGCAGCATTCTGTTGGGCGTGCCGCTGGCCATTATCATTTTCACGCTATGGTGGCAGACATTGGCCCGGGACGAAGCTGAAGCCGAACCCTCGGCGGCGCCGGCCGCGCCCGGCGATGACTTCCGGCGCATGCTGGCCGCCGGCGGCGTAGCCGGGTTATTGCCGCTGATCCATGCGCATACCTACATCGTGGTGATGATGACGGCGGGATGCCTGCTATTTTTGTTTCCCAAATGGCGGGCATGGGCGCTGTTTCTTTTGCCCGCGGTGCTGCTTGCCGTCCCCGAAATGCTTTGGGTGACACATGGCAGCGGGGTTCGCGCCCACATGTTTTGGGGCTGGTATCCGGGGTGGGACAGAGCCAACGTCAACGTGTTTTGGTTCTGGTTTGTCAACACCGGCGCGTTCATTCCTTTGCTGTTGACGGCCATCTTCTGGCGGCGGCAGGAGCGGAACCTGGTTCCCCCGGCATTGCTGCGTTTCTACCTGCCATTTCTGCTGTGCTTCCTTGTCCCCAACCTGATAAAGTTGGCTCCCTGGGGATGGGACAATATCAAGGTACTGTTCTATTGGTATGTGGCTTCGGTCCCCTTGGTGGCGCTGTTGTTGGCTTCCTGGTGGAGGGGTCCGGGAAAATTGCGCTGGGCGTCGGCGGCTTTGCTGCTCGCGCTCACCCTCGCAGGAGCCTTGGACCTGGTGCGGGTGGTGGCGGGGAGCGAAGACAATCGCGAATTCGATCTTGACGCCCTGGCCATGGCCCGGCAACTCGAGCAGCACAGTGAACCACGCGCCTTGGTGCTGCATGCGCCTACTTACAACCCGCCCAGCTTCCTGACGGGGAGGCTCTCTATCCTTGGCTATCCCGGGCAAACCTGGTCCCGCGGCCTGGACTACGGCCAGCGTCAAGACGACATTCGGCAAATGTATGCCGGCTCGCCGCAAGCGGCGGCGCTTCTCCAGCACTATCGGATTGGCTATGTCGTGGTGGGCCCCCAGGAGCGTACCGACCTTTCCGTGAACGATGCCTTCTGGAACCAGTTTCCGGTGGTGGCGCAGGCAGGGAACTACCGCGTGTTCAAGGTCGAGCGCACCCCATGAGCGGGGCTAAACAGCGCAGGCCGCGGCCTGCCACGGCCGCGCGGCGACAAGCCGCTGCCGAGACGCAACGCGCCGCCGCGCGCTTGCCCGCCGAGACGAGCTGGCTTCTGCAGGGGAAAAAGTGGCAATGGGCGGCGCTCATAATTCTCGTGGTTGCCGCCGCGTTGCGCTTCTACGATCTGGATTTGGTCCCGCTGCATCACGATGAAGGCGTCAACGGCCAGTTCTTGACGGCGCTCTTTCGCGGGGGAACTTACCGCTATGATCCCGCCAATTATCATGGCCCAAGTTTGTACTATCTGGGCTTGGTGGTCACCACGCTGAATGCTTTCCTTTTCGGGAAAGCCGGACTGAGCACGGCGGCGATTCGTTGCGTTACGGCGATTTTCGGGACAGCCACGGTGTGGCTGGCGCTGAAGCTGCGGCGCTATTTGGGCGCATATGGCGCGCCGGCGGCCGCGCTTCTGTTGGCCCTCTCACCCGGCATGATTTATTTTTCCCGTTACTTCATCCACGAGATGCTCTTTGTCTTTTTCACCCTGGCGCTGGTGGCGGCGCTGCTGTTCTTTTACGAAACCGCGCGCCCGGCGCACCTTATGCTTGCCGCGGCTTCCGCCGCTATGTTGTTTGCCACCAAGGAAACGGCGGTCATCTCGGCCGCGGTGCTGCTGCTGGCATGGGTCTTGATGCTGGGCTACTTTGGCGCGACGGCAAAATGGAGAAAGCAGCACGCCGATTCCCGGTCCCGCGTGCCGGAAACCGGTCCCCCTTCTCCGGCCGGCCCCTGGCTGGCGCGCGTGGGCGGATTGGATCGATTCATGTATCTGTTGCTGGCCGCCGTTGCGCTGTTTGCGGCTATTTACGTGGCCCTCTATTCGTCATTTGGGGACAACTTTCCGAAGGGGGTTTACGACTCGCTGGCTACCTTCCAGTACTGGACTAAGACCAGTGGCACGGCGCATACCCACGATGCTCTGACCTGTTTGAAATGGTTACACCGGGAAGAATGGCCGGCGTTGTGGTTGGGGGTGACGGGGTGCCTGTTTGCCGTCTGCCGCGGCCGCAACCGTTTCGCGGTTTTTTGCGCTTTGTGGGCGGCGGGCATCACGGTGGCGTATTCCATTATTCCTTACAAGACGCCGTGGCTTGTCCTTAATATTGTCTTGCCCTTGGCGTTGTGCGGCGGCTACGCGGTGGAGGAAATCTGCGCTATCGCGCAACGCAGCCGGCAAGCGCGTACCCGGGTCCTGTGGGGGCTGCCCGTGGCCGTGCTGCTGGTTATTCCCGTGTTCCATGCCGTTGATCTCAATTTCTTTCGTTATGATGATGATTCGATTCCTTATGTCTACGCCCACACGCGCCGCGGGTTCCTGGATTTAATCAAGGAAGTGGAAACCATCGCGGAGCGCAATGGCACGGGAACCCACACCGGCATCGTGGTCGCTTCGCCCAATCATTGGCCCATGCCCTGGTATCTGCGTAATTATTCCAGTGTGGGCTATTGGGGCCATGCAGTCGCCACCCAAGAGCCGATCGTTATTGGGCAGGATGATCAAGAAGCCCAGTTGCGGGCAACCTTAGGTGCGGCCTATGTGCGGGTAGGTTACTACGATCTGCGCCCGGGCGTGGTGTTGGTCTTGTATGCCAAGCGTGACTTGGCGCGTTTCTGATTTACTCCGCCGGCGCGCCGGTGGATGCCCCCGCTATGGAATCCAGCGTGTGGTATAGTTCGGCGAAGTTGATGGGCTTGGCCAAGTAGCCGTCCATGCCGGCGGCGAGGCACAGTTCCGCGTCTCCTTTCATGGCGTGGGCGGTCATGGCAATGATCGGAACATGCGTGCCGCCGCCGGATTCCTTCTCGCGAATCACCGCGGTGGCTTCCATGCCGTCCATTTCCGGCATTTGCACATCCATCAGCAGCAAGTCGAAGGAATGCGCGCCGAACAACTCCACGGCCTTCTTGCCATTCTCCGCCAGCATCACGGTGTGTCCCTGACGTTCCAATAGTTTTACCGCCAACTTCTGGTTGACGGGGTTGTCTTCCACCAGCAGGATGTGCATGGCGCGGGGACAGGCCGGCTCCGAGTGCCCGGCAAGATCAGCGAGTTGGCCGCTATATTCCGGCTTGGTTCCGGCGCGGGTTCGTTCGCCATTGCCCGGGGCTGACGGGCTTGAGCCGGTGCTTAACGCAGGTTCGGTGGCCGCGGAGGCGGTTATCGCCGTGGCGGTGGGCGCCACCAGCGGCACCAGGAAGGAGACCATAGTCCCCCGGCCGGGATCGCTCTCCAGCCAGATTTGGCCGTGCATTAATTCCACCAGGCGGCGCGAAATCGCCAAGCCGAGGCCGGTGCCGCCGAACTTGCGGGTAGTCGAAGGGTCGGCCTGCGAAAATGGCTCAAAAAGCCGAATCTGCTGATCGACGGAAATCCCCATCCCGGTATCGGAAACCGAGAACTGGAGAAACTTGCCGCTGTCCTGCTGCACCGGCGCGACCCGCAAGACCACTTCTCCCTGCTCCGTGAACTTGATGGCATTGCCCAGGAGATTGAAAAGAACCTGCCGCAGGCGCGCGGGATCGCCGAGGAAGGTGCGCGGGCAATCCGGGGTAGCGGCGGCGGTTATCTTCAGGTTCTTCTGCTGCGCGCTCAAGGCAAACGCGGTCAAAGAGGCGTCAATGAGCTCGGCCAGATCCACCTGAATCTCTTCCAACTCCATTTTCCCGGCCTCGATTTTGGAGATATCCAGAATGTCGTTGATCACGTCCAGCAGCGTCTGGGCCGATCCGAGAGCGGTGACCAGCAGGTCCCTCTGTTCCAG
>Ga0326728_10020145_pt1 | contig 12789 bp, 14 predicted proteins | sample MB3enrmetagenome_FD_207602 | JGI IMG/M metagenome (GOLD analysis project Ga0326728, IMG submission 207602) | Lab enriched peat soil microbial communities from McLean, Ithaca, NY, United States - MB31MN | ecosystem: Environmental > Terrestrial > Soil > Wetlands > Peat | place: USA: New York...
ACGTGAAAAGCTGTCTCGAAAAGACAGTCTTTCACGCGGAGACGCGGAGAAGTCCCAATGAGACATGAATTACTGTTCCGAAAAGACTTGATGGGTTGCGCTTCGCTCCACCCATCCTACGGGTCTTTTCATGGTTTCAGGGTGTCCCGAAGGGACGTGAAGAGCTGCTGCTAAAAGGCGGCCCACAAGGGGCTAGACTACGGGAAAGATCTACTGGAGCCCCCACGCCACTGCTTGCTCTCGTTTCCAACTTGGATATCCATTGTCCTATTTTGACGTTTCAATGGGTGTGTTCTTTACTTTTCAGCATCCGGCATTAGATGAGAAAAAGGTTCTCTGACTGTGGCAGCCTTGACGCCACCGAGGGGTGCATCCTCGAAATGGGACGGCACGAACAACGCCTACCAGGGATGCGAACGGATAGAACAACGCCGCCATGGAAGGCGGCGCTACCTTCGTGATACGAAATGACGCCGCCGTGGAAGCCGGCGCTACCTTCGTGATATGAAATGACGCCGCCATGGAAGGCGGCGCTACCGGTTGTTTTAGCAAAGAAAAAATCATGAGCATCGATGTATTCTCTATTCTAATCTTCGTTGGATCATTGACCGCCGGCTTCCTGGGGGCGCTCACAGGACTTGGCGGCGGAGTTGTGATTGTCCCGCTGCTCACCGTGGTTTTCGGCGTGGATATCCGCTATGCAATCGGAGCTTCGCTTGTTTCGGTCATAGCGACATCATCCGCCGCAGCCGCCGCCTATGTCAAAGAGGGTTTCTCCAATATTCGGCTCGGAATGTTTCTGGAGATGGCTACCACTTTCGGAGCACTCATCGGCGCAACGCTCGCCGGCATGATATCCACCCAAATAATAGCCGTGATATTCGGAATCGTTCTTTTATATTCCGCCTATCTTTCCACTCGCGGGCACTCCCCCACTACTACTGCAGATACCCCCAACTTTCTTGCAAATTCTCTGCATCTTGACAGCTCCTATCCCAGTTCGAACGGACTCGTTTCGTATCATGTGCGTGCCATACCGACCGGGTTCAGCCTGATGTTTTTGGCCGGCGCTTTATCCGGATTGCTCGGAATCGGCTCGGGCTCCGTGAAGGTGCTGGCGATGGATCAGGCCATGCACGTTCCCTTCAAGGTTTCCACTACCACCAGCAACTTTATGATCGGCGTGACAGCCGCTGCAAGCGCCGGGATTTATCTCACTCGTGGCTACATCGATCCGGGACTGGCGATGCCGGTCATGCTTGGAGTCGTATTGGGATCACTTTTCGGCTCGCGGGTCCTCGTCTCTTCCAAGACACGAGTGCTGCGAATCATTTTTGCAGGGGTCATTTTGGTCCTTGGTCTGGAAATGATCTATAACGGTTTAATGGGATGGCTTTAGCGATGAATCATAAAAAAACTGCAATTTCGGATGCAAGGATAGATGAAATCATCGGAAACCTGCTCCGGGCTGGAGTGATTATTTCCTCTTTGATTGTCCTGATCGGCGGCGGCCTTTATCTTACCAGGCATGGAACAGAAGCGCCTGATTACCATATTTTCCATGGCGAACCTTCGGATTTGCGCAGCGTCCTGGGAATCATGAAGGATTTATCCACGTTTTCAAGCCGGGGAATGATTCAATTCGGCCTTCTTGTGTTGATTGCAACCCCGGTCATGAGGGTTTTCTTTACCGTGGTTTCCTTCACGATTCAGAGAGACCGGGTTTATGTAGGGGTGACGCTTATCGTCCTTGCAGTGCTCCTCTTCAGCCTGTCCGGCGGTGGCCGATGATGCTCCATGGAGCATTATGATTATCTTCCGCGAGCCGATCCCCCGAGATGGTCCGAAACGAAGAAAATTACCTCCAACCTCTCGAATATATGCCTTTGAACCCGTACGGTAGCGACGCCTTCCACGGCGGCGCATCAATTGGGAAATGATGAAAAGGAACCATGGCAATGGTGGTTCGTACGTAAAGATCCTTTCGCGTGATATGAAGAACGCCGCCATTCTTTGAGGTACCCCTTTGAACCCGTACGGTAGCGACACCTTCCACGGCGGCGCATCAATTGGGAAATGATGAAAAGGTGCCATGGCAATGGTGGTTCGTGCATAAAAGACCCTTTTGCGTTATACGAACAACGCCGCCGTGGAAGGCGGCGCTACCGTGGGAGATGATTTATCTTGGGAGTTCGCCAGGACAGATTCAGCGCTATTCTTGAGGCACGGTAATTTTCTTCTCCTTCAAGGGATAGGCAGAGACATATGAATTTTTCATCATTTTTGGGGAAATGAGAGAATAATGCATATAATTTGGTAGCGACGCCTTCCATGGCGGTGCTTGGAGGTTTTTCATGCACAAACATCTGCCTCCCCGTTGGGACTCGACAGACGCGTGGTATTTCGTCACGGTCGTCACGCATGAACGGTATCCCTATTTCGAATCGCAAGAAGCATGTAGGATCCTGATGGATGCATGTCATTCCGTTTGGGAAAGACACCGCTATCGTCTTGGTGCTCTGGTGATCATGCCCGATCATTGGCATGCATTGATCAAGCCGCAAGGCAAAGAGGTGATCGAATCCATCGTAGGCAGCGTAAAACAACGGATATTCCATGCTTCAAGACAAGACAGCGCCGCCTCCCACGGTGGCGCAAAAAAGGTCATTCGTTGGCAAAAACGGTTTATGGACCATCGGGTCCGCAACGAAGAAGATTACCTCCAACATCTCGAATATATGCGTTTGAATCCGTACAAGCATCAATTGGTAAAGGATGAAAAGGAACCATGGCAATGGTGGTTCGTGCATAAAGATCCTTTTGCGTGATACGAACAACGCCGCCGTGGAAGGCGGCGCTACCATTGAGATCAAGAACGCCGCCATTCTTGAGGTATCCCTTTGAACCCGTACGGTAGAGACGCCTTCCACGGCGGCGCATCAATTGGGAAATGATGAAAAGGTGCCATGGCAATGGTGGTTCGTACGTAAAGATCCTTTTGCGTGATACGATAAACGCCGCCGTGGAAGGCGGCGCCACCATTGAGATCAAGAACGCCGCCATTCTTGAGGTATCCCTTTGAACCCGTACGGTAGCGACGCCTTCCACGGCGGCGCATCAATTGGGAGATGATTTAATTTTGGGGAGTTCTCCAGGACAGATTCAGCGCTATTCTTGAGGTATCCCGATAGAAATCCGGTTTTATTTAGTGTATGTTCAGCGGCGACGGGCTGTTCCAGTCCGCTTTAGACCAGTCGCTCGCGGGGGCTGCCTGAGCATGTATGCCGCACAGGGTCCAAAACCGGTAATCATGAAACTCAACCCGGCTAAAATCATGCCGGAGGCGCTTTGGGATGCTGCGTCCATTTTAAGGTCGGGGGGCCTGGTTATTTATCCAACCGAGACATTCTACGCATTTGGGGCCATACCGGTGATTGCCGAAGCAGTGGAAAGAGTTTTTGAAAAAAAAGGCAGGGATTTCAGAAAACCACTTCCGCTTATCGCATCGGACCGGGAGACCGTTTTGAGCGCCGCATCCGAGTGGCCCGAATCGGCAGAGACATTGGCGCGCAAATTCTGGCCCGGTCCGCTGAGCATCGTAATCCAGGCATCTCCGTCTCTTCCCCCTGTTTTGCATGCGGGAACAGGCAAAATCGCCATCCGCGTTTCTTCTCATCCCGTTGCATCACTCCTTGCCCGGGCCACGGGAGGTCTCATCATTTCAACCAGCGCAAACAGGGCGGGAGAATTTCCCCCGAGCGGTCCCGGCGCTGTAGCTCAGGAATTGCTCCAGTCAGTTGACGCTTTCATCGATGCAGGAGATTTGCCGGGCGGTTTGCCTTCAACTATAGTAGATGTTACTGTCCGCCCGGCGGCGCTGATAAGGACAGGCAAGATTGCATGGGAGGAGATTCGGCGTGCGCTTGAGGATGGGTGAGTGGGTGAATAGGTGAATAGGTGAATAGGTGAGTGGGTGAGTGGGGTTGCGTTCAAACCGGGTGCTAACGATCGACTTGGCCCCCCAAAACCCATTACAGGATTTTGCGATTTGTCGATCAAAAGGGCTAAAGCCCTCCCCGAAATCTATTTGAATTTATCCAGCAAAAGGCCGAAGACGAGCGGGAGGGTATAAAGCTCTCCCCTGCGAGCCGCGCGGCAATGCTGTAGGGGCGGAGTTTATCTCCGCCCGGTCTTGAACGCAGTTTTTCATGATGCGAGAAACGCCGCCGTGGAAGGCGGCGCTACCGTCGTGATGGGAACAACGCCGCCGTGGAAGGCGGCGCTACCGCCGTGATGCATGAAAGCGGCATTTTTTAGGTAACTTGGTATTACTCAGAGTCCGAGAAGAATCGAGAAGTGCACATTCTAATTCCAGTTTCTGTATTATTTCTGATTCTGATATGCGCTTTTGCAGCCTCCCGCCGATGGCAAAGGCTGGAGGAGGGAAACACGCGCGTCGTGCTCTCAGGCGGCGGAACGGGCGGCCACGTCAACCCGGCGCTGGCTATCGCCGAAGGCTTAAAGTCACGTGAGCCCGAGACCCGTTTTCTTTACATCGGCGTCAAGAATAGAGCTGAGAGCATTATTGTGAACAAAGCGGGATATGAGCTTCGTTTTGTCCGTTCCGAGGGATATCCCGGCATTAGTCTGTCTTTTCGAACTTTCCGGTTTCTTTTCAATCTCAGCCTGGGAGTCGTTCAATCCATCATTATTCTGACCTCGTTTGCCCCAAAGTGGATAATTGCGACGGGCGGATATGTCAGCGCGCCCGTAATCATCGCTGCTGTTTTATTGAAAAAGCTGAGAATTGCGCGGATGCAGATTTTTCTGCACGAGCAGAACAGCATTCCAGGCCAATTGAACGGGCTCATGGGAAGGTGGGTTGACAGGGTCCTGCTCACGTTCCCGCAAACCCTCTCTTTTTTCCCGAACGCAACGGTCGTGGGCTATCCAATACGCCACTCGATAGTCCCGATCCCTCCGGAACAGGCAAGGGAAAGGCTTTCCTTCAAAATCCCTCAGGGCCGGCAGGTCATATTCGCCTTTGGAGGCTCACAGGGAGCGCGCACGATAAACCGCGCGATTATCGATGCGCTTCCTTTCCTTTTTCCGCACAAGCACAAGCTGTTCATAATACACGGCAGCGGCCTTGCCAGCTCTTCGGATTACGATGCGGTCGCCGATACCGAAAAGCGGGTCGAAAAAGCTCTATCTCCCGAACAACGGGCTTTGCTCGACGAGTTCTATTACCGGCAGGACTACTTTCACAATATCGCCGAGATTTACTCGGTGAGTTCGTTGATAGTTTGCAGAAGCGGGGCGGGAAGCCTAAACGAGATTTCCCGCATCGGCAAACCCGTTCTGTTGATCCCGAAGGCCAATCTGCCAGGCGACCACCAGGTTATGAACGCCAGGGCCATGAAGAGCGCCGGGGCCGCCGAGGTACTTTTTGAAGATACGGTTATGGAAGACTCAAGGCTGCTGGAGAAGCTGGATGGACAGGTCCTGGCAGAAAAAATACTAGCCCTGATCGAAAACCCGGACCGGCTGCAGAAGATGGCTGAGAAGAGCAGGGATTTTCTCAGGCGCAAATCGATCGAGCGGATAATCAGCGAAATCTATGGCGATAAGCGCTTCTCGGACGGCAACGGCCACCAGGACACCCCCTTCAGAGACCTGGTCGGAAACGCCGGGCTCCTGCGGATGCTTTCCAAAGCCTACAGCCACTCCGGGCATAACTTCGACCCCGCTGCCGAGGTGGGCGACCAGGACGATTTGACATACTATCGTCACAGGGCGGCGGGCCTGCTCAGCCATAGGCCCTGGCAGGACCGCAATCTGGGTGTTAAACTGATCGGCCTTACCAGGTACAGGGAAAAAATTCCGACTTTGCTTAAAATGCTCTCCGACAGGACCCCGGCCAGCCTTGTGAGAAGATTTTTCGGAGGCGATTTCGAGCAAGTCGGCTTCATACGCAGAAACATCATCCAAGCCATCGAGATTATGGACTATTTCGACCATGATGTGGAGCAGCATCTGCTTGCGGCCATGGATGACCCTTATTTTGAAGTGCGCGCTCAGGCCTGCCGCACCGCCGCTCATTTTGGCCCATTTCTCGCCGGAAAGCAGGAATGTGTAAACCGGATTCTCCGTCGCCTTGAAGATGATTGCTTCGAGGTATTGATCGAGGCTGCGAAGGCCCTGGGCGAGACGGGAACAGACTGGAAAGCCGCCGAAACGCTGCTTTCCATGAATGAATCGCATTACTGGCAGGTGCGTAACGCGGCCCTGCACGGATTGAAGCGAATGATCGAACGGGAGGTGCTCGAACCCAGCGCAGAGCTGCTCGCAATGACTTCTTCGTTCATTCTGACATCAACTGACTTCAGGCCCCATTTCCAGATAAAGGAAACATACGCGGCGCTCCGGAAGCGATCGAAAGACAACGACAAATCCGCGGCCTATCCACCGGGCGCACCCGCTTCTTCATACAAGGCCGCCAGGAAAATCCAATGATTTACGAAATCTGCAACTTTCTCCTTTCACTCTCCGACGCTCTTCCATTCCTCCGGCTGGTGAACTACATCAGCTTCAGGGCCATAATGTCGGCTCTTACCGCCGTCATCCTGGTCTTTCTTTTCAGCAGGCATTTTATTCTGTTCGTCCATAGACACTGCTTTCTGGACCAAGTCCGCGCAACCGGGGTTCATTCGGCATTCGACAAGAGCGGTACCCCGACGATGGGCGGAGTTCTCATAATCGGCGCCGTATTGGTTTCGATGGCTCTCTGGGGAAACTGGCGCAGCCCGTTTATGCTCTGCTCGGTTACCGGTATGGTCTGGTTCGGACTGCTCGGACTGTGGGACGACGTTACCAAGGTGCGGTTAAAAAGCGGAGACAGGGGTCTTTCAGAACGCACCAAGCTATTTCTGCAGGGTCTTTTCAGCCTCGTTTTCGCCTGGATTTGCGTTGGGCCTTATGCACCCCTCGGAAGCGCGCTTGCCACCAAAGTCTTTATTCCATTTTACAAATACCCGCTCATCGACATTGGACCGTGGCTCTACGGCCTGTTTATATTCCTGTTCGTGATCTTTGTTTCGAACGCCGTGAACATAACCGACGGGCTCGACGGACTCGCCATCACGCCCTCTATTTTTGTAGTGGTAGTCCTTGGCATTTTTGCCTATGTGGAGAGCAACCGGATTTACTCAAGCTATCTCTATTATCCATTTTTGCGCGGGGCCGGCGAACTGACGATCTTCGGCGCCGCATTCATCGGGGCAGGCCTCGGCTTTTTGTGGTATAATGCCTACCCTGCCCAGATTTTTATGGGAGATACCGGATCGCTTGCCATCGGCGGAACGATGGCTGTGTTTTCGGTCCTGTTGAAGCAGGAAATGCTCTTTCCCCTGCTGGGCGCTTTGTTCATCACCGAAGCCATCAGCAGTCAGATCCAAGATAAAATAGGCGTAAAGTGGCTCGGGCGGCGGATTTTTTTCCGCGCTCCTCTGCACCATAACCTACAACACAAGGGCATTGCCGAAACCAAGGTCGTCATCCGCCTGTGGATCGTTGCGGGTATTCTTGCTCTCCTTTCTCTTGCCACCCTCAAGCTGCGATAATTTCTGTTGAATTGTTTCACTGTGCGGCCTTTTGCCCGGAGAATCATTAAAATAAACCATATCCGGTTCGATCAAATTACCACTGTCTGGAGAAGACTGGAAAATGAGTACCACTGGTTTTCGCGTCGTAAGTGACGCTCTCAGGAACTGCTGTTCGGGTCTCAAGTCATACGTCTTTACCCGTTTGCGCTTGGATGCATCGGGCACTATTAGTCACGACCTCTCGGACAAGAAAACGTTTTTCGCCTGGCAGCGAAATCATATGGCAAACGAGCGGACATTTCTCTCATGGTGCCGAACCGGGATTTCACTGATCGGATTCGGTTTTATTATCGAGCGTTTCGATATTCTGATCCGGGAAATGAGATTTCTTGCTATCCCCGCCCTGCAAGATCATCTGAAGCTTGTGCCCAGCACCCGCTATATGGGAATGCTCGCCCTGGGGCTGGGGGTGGTGATAATAGTCCTTGCAGGCTGGCGCTTCTACTACATCCGGAAGCATATAAACAGTGGAGACACTGAATTTTCAGTGGTGCCGGACGCCTTCCTGTTGAGCTCGGTTCTGCTCATGGTGGCGTCGGCGTTTATCTTTTTTGCTTTTTATTTCTAGTGGCTCGAAGAGAGGGTTTTTCACGCGAAGACGCGTTTTTTGTCGTCGAAGAACGCGAAGGGTTGCAAGAGGGACGTGAAAAGGTGTTCCGAAAAGACAGTCTTTCACGCGGAGACGCGTTTTTTGACATCGAAGAACGCGGAGAAGTCCCAATGGGACATAAGCTACCGCTTCGAAAAGACTTGATGGGTTGCGATACGCTCCACCCATCCTACGGGTCTTTTCATGGTTTCAGGGTGTCCCAGAGGGACGTGAAAAGGTGTTCCGAAAAGACTTGATGGGTTGCGATACGCTCCACCCATCCTACGGGTTCACGGGTCTTTTCATGGTTTCCGGGTGTCCCGCGGGGACGTGAGGTGCTGTCGGATCAAGAGGATAAGGGGTGGGCCATGAACATTCTTATCGTTGGAGCGGGGGCGATGGGCAGCCTGCTGGGAGCGCGGCTTTCGAAGTCGAGCGCATCCGTTACGCTTTTCAGCACCGATCGAGAACACATGGAAGCCATCCGGCGGGACGGGCTTGTTATCGAGGAACTTGACGGGACAGCTCGGAATTATCCGCTTTCGGCTTATTACGACCCCGATGGACTACCCCGGGACCCCGACCTGGCGCTTGTCATGGTAAAAACATATGCGACGCAGATCGCCGTGTCGAACGTGCACGGCCTCTGTTCGCCCTCAACGGTTTTTCTCACCCTCCAGAACGGAATAGGAAACTGGGAACGGATAGCTGAAATTTCAGGCCGGGAGGCCGTACTCGCAGGCAGCACCGCCCAAGGTGCAACCCTTCTCGGGCCCGGCATGATACGCCACGGCGGCAACGGCCCCACCTATATCGGGGAGCCTGACGGCCCCGTATCCGAAAGGGTCAGGAGCATAGTTGAACTATTCCGGGAATCCGGACTGAAAACCGAGCCGAGCGACAATGTGGCGCGGCTCATCTGGGAAAAACTCATCGTAAACGTCGGAATAAACGCAATCACCGGGCTGACCGGCATCCGCAACGGCTTCATTGCGGAGATGCAGGAGGCAACCGAGCTGTGCAGCGCCGCCGTCGAGGAAGCCATAGCCGTCGCCGGGGCGAAAGGTTTTCCGATCGGTTCCGAAATGGTCCAGCGCGTAATCGAAGTCGCAAAGGCTACGGCCCGAAACCGCTCATCGATGGGGCAGGACGTCGATAAGAAAAAGCGGACTGAAATCGATGCCATAAACGGCGCAGTGGTACGCTTCGGGAAGGAAGCCGGGATTGCGACACCGGTCAACCAGACGCTCACATCACTGATCAAGGTGCTCGAAGCGCAAAATACCGGCCAAAAGGCGCTGTAGTCCGCCGAGTAGCTCCAATGGGGGAAGGGGTGAATGGGTGAGTGGGTGAGTGGGTGAATGGGTGAGTGGGTGAGTGGGTGAGTGGGTGAATCGTGAGGGTTGAAGTTTTCACCCTTCTAACTTCACCCTTCGCATTTGGAGCGAGGAGACCTCCGACTACTGCCTGCGCAACTTCCCGGTAACGCAATTAACCTGATTTATCTTCTTCGCTTCTTCGACGTCAAAAAACGCGGCTTCGCGTGCAAACTGTCCGGGTACGCGCTAGCCGGAAGACCCGTTTTTTACCTCGAAAGGCGCTACACCCCACGACCGTTATCACTTGCGCTCAACTCCCGATAATATATAATCGGTTAACCTTTCGTATGAATTCGGCTTTTTGGCCGGACTTTCCCGGCATCAACCTACCGGGCAGGCGCTATGCCGCCCGAGTCAAAAGGAGAGAGCCAAAATGAGCAAGAAAGTAACCGTTCCCGAGATCATGGCCTCGAAGGGCCAGCGCAGAGTGAGTGAAATTACCGCATACGACTACCCTACCGCTCTGTGGGCGGACAAGAGTGGAGTCGATATGCTGCTCGTCGGCGATTCTCTTGCAATGGTCGTATTGGGCCAGGAGGACACTCTTTCAGTAGGAATGACGGAGATGCTCCACCACACCCTGGCGGTCAGCAGGGGTGCAAAACGGGCCCTGGTAATCGGCGATATGCCCTTCATGTCCTATCAGGCAAGTGTGGAACAGGCGCTCATCAATGCGGCCCGCTTTATGAAGGAAGCCAGGGCGAGCGCGGTAAAACTGGAGGGGGGAGCAAGGGTCGTCCCGCAGGTAAAGGCAATGGTGGATGCCGGGATTCCGGTCCAGGGGCATCTTGGTCTTACTCCTCAGAGCGCTGCGCAATTTGGAGGTTTCAAGGTGCAGGGGAAAACCGCCGACGCGGCCAAGGTCCTGATCGAAGATGCTCAGGCGCTGGCTGAGGCCGGATGCTTCAGCATAGTCCTCGAAGCCATTCCTTCCTCAATCGCAGAGATGATTACCGAAGCCGTACCGGTACCCACCATCGGCATTGGGGCGGGACCGTCCTGCGATGGACAGGTGCTTGTCATCCATGACGTGCTAGGCCTTTTCGACAGGTTTGTGCCCCGCTTCGTAAAGCGGTACGCCAAGCTTGACGAGACCATTATAGAAGCCCTGGTCAAATACAGGGAAGAGGTGGAACAGGGAATTTTCCCCGGACCCGAGCATGGGTTCACGATTGACGAAAAAGAAGTAGAGAAGCTGGGAAAAAACTAGAGATATACCAGGAGCGGGAGTTTTCCGGCTTCGATACCATGGAACCGGAAGGCTTCCGCTCTATTTCGTAAAATCGCTGTCCCCAAATACAGTCTTTCCTCCCGGGAATTACAGTTCATACCTGATTTAAAAAATCGGTTCCGCCACTTAAATTAGAATTGATTGTCACGCCTTAAAGCCCCCATAGTCTCCTCTTTTTTTACCTGAAAGCCGGGCCCCCCACCTGGCTTTCTTTTTTTATGGCATCCGGCTGCACCAGTGATTAAGAACCGGATTTAAATCATCTGATACCAAGTTGCCGTTCAAGAACGTGCGAGAAGCGAGCATACGAAAGTAGCATAGCCCCTTGTGGGCGCTTGGAAGTGCGGACGGGCACAAGGCCCTATGCTACATCAACTTGAACACAACTTGGTATGAAAGCACCGGAAGAGACCGCAAGCGCGGTGGGAGCCGCCTCGCGGGCGGGCTAACGAGATCGAAAAGGGGACATCATGAAGGCTTTTATTACAATTATTGTCTTCCTGGCTGTGGTTGCGGCTGCAGGCGCCGTCTTTGTCTGGTTCGGGTTCTTTAACGTGTCGGCCCGTGTCCCGCACTGGGACATCACGGTTGAAGCAATTGAAGTTCTGCGGGACCGGTCGATTATCGTCAACAGCCGGGATGTCAAAACACCTCCCATGGCGGACCCTGCGCTGGTGCCGAAAGGGACCGCCTTATACCGGGAAGCATGCCTACATTGCCACGGGGCCCCGGCGACTCCGGCCGACCCTTTTGCCCAGGGCCTTTACCCAGCCCCGGCGGACCTTCTTTCAGGGTCTATACAGAACGAATGGAAAGACGCTCAACTGTACTGGATTGTGGAAAACGGCCTCAAACTGACCGGAATGCCCGCTTTCGGCTCAAATTACGAGAAAGAGGAAATAGCAGCCGTAATAGCTTTTGTACGGCTGCTCCCAAAAATTTCTCCCGGTGAATACGAACGGATGGCAGGGGAAGGGGGAAGAGTGAAGGGGGAAGGGTGGAGAGTTCACCTTTCTATCTTCACCCTTCACTCTTCAGACTGAGGCTACTTTTCCCGTTTGACGCTCTCAATAATCACCTGTTGTACAGGCACATCCTGAGACGCGGTCTTAACGCCCTTTATTTTATCCACGACGTCCATTCCGTCTATGACCTTGCCGAACACCGCGTACCCGAAACCGTTGGGTGAACTGTCCTTGTGGTTAAGAAACGCGTTGTCCACGACATTTATGAAAAACTGCGCGGTCGCGCTGTCAACGACGTTCGTTCTGGCCATTGCAATAGTCCCACGATCGTTTTTAACATCTGCGGCCGCTTCATTTTTGACCGGGGCATGGGTTGGCTTCTGTTTCATATCGGGCGTAAACCCGCCTCCCTGGATCATGAAATTGCCAATGACCCGATGGAAGATCGTACCGTCATAGAATCCCTCATCCACGTACGTCAGGAAGTTTTTGACCGTTTCAGGGGCCTTGCCGGGCCAGAGTTCGATCTTAATCAGACCCTCGGAAGTCTTCATCAAAACTACCGGATTTGCGGACTGCGGCTTTTCTCCAGCGTCTGCCGCCAGGGAAAGGCCATACAGCATGAGCACACTGCACGAGATCAGGACAATCAACAAAGCGTTATGAAAGTGAACCATTTTTTACTCCTTCAGATAAATGTTAATCATCGGCCGGCGTCAGGTCCGAGGCCCCCGACCACCGTCCACCCCTTGAACGGCCACCCGCCACAGTCCAATTCATGCCAGCGGCGGAAATTGACATTAAAGCCGCACTCCTGCATATTCAAATTATGACAGGGAAAGAAATTGCGACGCTTGAGGCTGGAAGAATTTAATGACAAAAGACCGGAGCACAAGAGGCAACGATGCCGATTATCTCAGCGCCGCCGCGCAGCGCTTCAACCCCGCCGGCAGGATCGCCG
>Ga0326728_10020146_pt1 | contig 12787 bp, 12 predicted proteins | sample MB3enrmetagenome_FD_207602 | JGI IMG/M metagenome (GOLD analysis project Ga0326728, IMG submission 207602) | Lab enriched peat soil microbial communities from McLean, Ithaca, NY, United States - MB31MN | ecosystem: Environmental > Terrestrial > Soil > Wetlands > Peat | place: USA: New York...
CAGATAGGTGATGGCGAGCTTCGAGTTGGTGCCAAAGTTCCCCGCAAAACCCGTTACGCTCATCACCGCACCGATCTTGATGGGCTCTGCCGCACCTGCATGCTGCCTCACTCCTGTTATCAGGACAAGTGATAAGGATAGACCAACAACGCTTGCGATCTTCATCAAACGGTTTTCTTTCATAGACATCCCCCTTTTCTTGCTTTTGCTTCCATTCCTTCGATCCCCGAAGTCAACACCTCATTTTCGTCAAATAATCTCCTCTTCGTGCAGCAGTGGCTCGCCATGCCGCGTTCCGACAATGAAGACTCCCTTCCCCCTCTTTTACGAACCTTCCATGTTTCTTCCCTTGTGGTCGAATGTATCAAAGACTGGTCTGAATTGCAACCAATTCAGGCAGGGTCATTGTAGCAAATCAAGTACTGTCCTCCCTTTGTGTCCACATAAGATTGGAGCTTGAGCTATTTGTATTGACACGCTTGTTGCGCCCTTCCTATACTTAATCTCCGGCTCAGAGCCGGCCTACATTACGCAAATAGGTGGAGACAATGCTGAAGATAGGAAGATTTGTGGTAGATACGCACGTCCATGCCCAACGTCACGCCGCGGGGAAGGCCCTTAAGGGCTCTAAGGAGTACAGCGACCTGGGCCACGCCATGTTCAACATTCAGGCCTACGACAATACGCCCCGCCTCCTCTACGATATGCAATGTTACGGCGTCGATATGTGCGTCCTCGAGCCGGCCTTCGGCATGACGAACGAAATAAGCGTCCAGCAGGCAGAGAAGTACCCGGACAAGTTCGTCTGCAACTGTCAAGCGAAAACAACGAGAGACAAGGCGCTTGCGGGAGAGATAAAGTGGACCATGGATGCTGCGTGCGAAGAGCTCGACGCGCTGCTTGCCACGGGCAAATTCGTGGGCATAGGAGAATGTATGCCAATGCCCCCTGATAACCCGAAAGATCCAAGCTACGAGGACCGGGACGAACGGACTATAATCAAGGATATGATGAAGGTGATGGACCTGGCCAGAAAGTACAAGGTCCCGGTGCGCTATCACTCCGGTGTTCCCGGGGGTTATGCCATCGCGTACCACGGGTTTCCGGCCACGTACAACCCTCTCTGGGCCCACACGCTCGCGGTTGCCTACCCTGATGTTCCGATCATAATGGAACACGCCGGCATAGAAGGGGGATGGTGGGAGCATTTCTACGACGCTTGTCTTCACGTAGCGGCCGGTCACAAAAATATCTATCTGGAGACGGGGCGATTCTGGACCGAGCTCTACTACAAGGCACTGAATGACCCCAGCATCGGGGCAGAAAAGCTGCTCTGGGGCACCGACTGGGGTGCGAGCCTGCCCGTTTACGCTCAGCCTGGAAGGCATCCCGGGAGCTATACGAGGCAAAACGTCAAGGAAGGCATCATACGTCATCAGGTGGATATCTGGGGTTGGAGCATGAGACAGCTCCTGCCTTTGGAGATATCGCAGGATGACCTTAACCTTATTCTGGGCGGAAATGCAGTCCGTCTTTACAACCTCAAGCTTCCCGGTGACTTGACCCGTATGTTCAAGTTTGTGGACTAGACCCCGTCCTTTGGTGTCTTGGCACGTCCATTTCTTGAACCATCTCGCTGCGGGCGGTTTATGGCACACAGGAAAGCCCCATCCAGGAAGTCGACTTACTTAGAAGGAGCCACCCCTTACCCCCCTGAGATAATAGAGGAATACACATCCAAAGGGTGGTGGCAGAACCTCACGTACGGTGATCTCCTCGATCGCGCTGCCGCAGCTTATCCGGACAAGAGAGCGATAATAGACGCGAGAGTTGAGTTGACCTACTCTGCGCTCAAAGATAAGGTCGACCGGCTCGCCATCGCGCTAGTCGATCTCGGTCTCAAGAAATACGACAGGGTGCTGATACAACTGCCGAACAGGCACGAATTCTTCATTATCTTTTATGCCTTGCAACGAATAGGTGTGGTGCCGGTGTTGGCAACACCTCGTCACGAGTATCGCGAGGTCTCTCATTTCTTCAGACTCACGGAGCCCGTCGCATGGATCATTCCCTTGAGGGACAATACCCGCCAGTTCCTGCCCCTTGTGGAGCAGATACGGGCTGAGGCAACCTGCCTGAGACATGTCATCATGCCGGATGACGGAGAGGCACTGCCTCCCTATGCGCTGTCGATGAACCGACTCATCGACGAGGCGAGAGCGAAAGGCGATCCCGACCAGCACCTGAAGCGGTTCAGGCCGGATCCCAACGATGTGGCCCTCATTCTCCCGACCAGCGGCACAACGGGACTGCCCAAAGGCGTGCCCCGGACGCACAACAGCTACCTGGCCGGTGTTGCGTGTGCTAGTCTTGAGACGGAACCGGACGCCGTAGTGGGACTGCCGACACCGATCGGACACGGCCTTGCCCAGCAGGGGATGGCGGGCAGCTTCATGATGAAAGGAGCTACCCTGGTGCTGATCGAGATTATCAGGGCAAAAGAGATCATGGAGGCCATCGAGAAATACAGGATAAACCGTATCATCCTCGTGCCTGCCCTGCTTGAGGATATTCTCAAGCACCCCGACATCGATAAGTATCACCTCACCTCCCTTAAGCAAGTCGGATCCTCGAGCAGTGCTCTTCGGCCTGAGACACTCGACAAAGCTAAAGAGCTTTTTGACAGACTCGGAACGGCTCTGGAGGGCAGCGCCTACGGTTCCACCGAAGGACCATGCGCGCGCCACAAGTTCGGCGTACCCGTGGCTCCCGAGGTCTTCCGGTCATCCATTGGGACACCCATGGCCGAAGGGGACCATTGGAAGGTGATAGACGAGCGGGAAGAGGAGCTGCCGGCGAATACCGAAGGAGAGCTTGTTGCGAAGGGGCCCCTTGTCTTTACGGGATACTACCGCTCCGAAGCCGATAATAGGGAGATATTCACTCATGACGGCTACTACAAGATGGGTGACCTGGGGAAGATCGACGAATTCGGTAACATTTACATAACCGGGCGCAAGAAGGATGTTATCAAGCGCGGCGGTGAGGGAATCACAGCTAGCGAGGTGGAAAACCTCCTTTACATGCATCCTGATATCGAGGCGGCGGCGGTGATAGGCGTTCCCGATGACCGGCTTGGCGAAATAGTGTGCGCCGTTGTTCAGCTCAAAGAAGGAAAGGACTTGACCCTTCCCGACCTGGTCGGTTTTCTCAAGAGTGTCGGGGCTGGAAAGTTACTATTACCTGAGAAGCTGGAAATCGTAAAAGAGCTCCCAAGAACACACGTGGGCAAAATCGACAAAACAACTTTGCGTCAAAGCATTCGATAGGATGTAAGCCGCCGAGATGTGTTTCCTCTTCCTTCTCTCCCTTGGCCAGAATCTGTTCTTCAGTAGGATTTGAAGGGGGACGGTGACCCCACCCATGCTTCCAAGATTACTAAAGGTAATCGGATGGTAGTCTTGCGACGGACGTCCTACTTCCCGTGGAGGACGAGATTGTCCTTTATGTCGATGCAGCCGATGACGCTTTGAGCCGCAGGACAGGAAAGAAGATACGAGGCGAAGGCTTCCCTCGCATCCCCGGCCTTTTCGTCTCCTGCGGTCAAATGATAGTCGACGCGGATTTGAGTGATCCTGAGCACGCCTTTCACGTTCTCGATGTCCCCCTCGACTTCAGCCCTATAGAGGTCCTCAGGTGTCTCGATCCCTTTTCTGGCCAGCGCCGCGGCCAGTGTGCCCATCATTCAGCCGGCCGTCGCTGCGATCATGTGGTCGAGGGTGGCAGGATACTCCTTTTCCGGGTGGACGCCGTAGAACCTTTTGATGCCGCTGTGGACGCCATAGTAGACGGGCTCGCTAAACCCCTCGATCATGGCCTTTCTCGTTGGGCCCTTCTCCCTCACGATCCTGATGCGCGATGTGTGGACCACCTCTCCCATCGAATCCTCCTTCTTTAGTCACTTCTCACGACGAGGTGCCTCTTCTGCTGAACCACACTGCCTGTCTTCTTCAACTCCTTGAGCGCCCTCGTGACGCTCACCCGATGGGCACCCACGAGAAATGCAAGGTCCTCATGGGTAAGGGGGAACTGTATGACGAGGCCATCCTTACTCTTCACACCGTGCTCAAGGGCCATGTTGCGAAGCACCTGGTAGAGGCGCTCGCCGAGGTGGGTGAGGGACATGCTCTCTATCCTGTTCGACAAAGAGGAAATGCGCCTGCTCAGGTTTCTCATTACCTGTAGCCCGATGCGAGGATGGTCAAGGACCAGTCTCTCGAACCTCTCTTTCGTGAATCCGCAGGTAAGGGTCTCCTCCATACACCACGCCGTCACTGGATAAACCGCCTCTTCGCCGAGCATGTTTTCGCCGAGGAAATCACCGGCTTTCCTGATGTCGAGGGTGAACTCGGTGCCGTCCTCGAGGAGCTTGCTCAGCCTCACCCTGCCCGCCTTGATGAGGAACATTCGGTCGGTCGGATCGGCCTGGACGAAGACTGCCTGGCCGGGTTCATAGACTTTCCTCACCGCCGCCCCTATCAGGGCTTGCAGTTCAGGAGGTTCGAGACTGTCGAAAAGCCAGACGCGGCCGAGGCACATCTCGGTCGCGGCCCCCGGGACACCCACTTCGGTGCACGAGCATAAAGACTTTTTCTCTTTCACGGGTCCTCTCGTACCATTATAACACAGGGCCGAACCCTCTTTCCCTTCGATTGCCGCTCCGGAAGCCCCCGTCTTAAGCTTCCCGTAGCTCATCGAGATGCTCTGAACGAAAGATCGCAGGAACCGATCTTATCTCCGGATGGCAACCCTGCCCGCAGAGGAAACAGGCTTTTCGCTCCAAAGGCTTCGAGCTGATCATGAGCCACGAGGGCCCCTTCGAGAAGAGAGGGGGTGACGTGGAGGCCGGCCGTCTCCGGGCCGGATGACCCCCACGTCGGCATCAGGTGGGCGAGAATGGAGTATTTCCCTCTCCAGGACCTTACGGGCCATCAAAACAGCCGGTATGGTTTCTCCCCCCGGCAGTCGGCTCTATATGGATTTCTCCCAGCCCTGTCCGAAATCCGCGAAAGGCCTGACCTCCTGGACCTCGAAGGTGATTGCCGCATGCATCATGTTCGCGGCTGCCTCCCCCGCCTTTGCCCTGAGCTGGGCCTTGAGGGAGTCGAGCTTCTCGCCGGAGGTCTGACACTCCGCCATCTTGAGATAGACCCTCACTCCCTTCCATTCCGCAGGGGTCTGACCCGGCTCCATGATCGCGAATACCGCGTAAGGGTTCTCCTGGAGATACGCAAAGGTCCGGTTCTTGCCGCAACCCATGAAGATCGTCTTTTCGTCGATCATCTGGGCCGACCCAAAGTAGGCGACGTCCACTTTTCCGTCCCTGCCCGCTGTGGCAAGGGCCCCTAGACGCGGCATCTTGTTGAAGTACTCTTTCAGGTCCTTTGACATGGCTTCCTCCTTGAAGGTGATAGTTTTTTGGTAACCCGAACCAGATATCTATACTCTAAGCCCGGGAGGCAAGCATTGTCTGTAGCCGTCGCTACAATAAGGGATTGTTCCGGAGATTTCTCCGCATGGTGGGGACCTTTGTTGTGGGTCTCCTTCATTCCGTAATCCTGACTCGTCCCTTGCCCGCCCTGCGCTCGCGTTTTTAGGGGTATAAAAGTACGGACGTCTTCCTGCACTCCATAGATTTGTTTTTAGATTTGTTTTTCTTCTTGAACAACTTCCTTCCCCGTGGTAATGGTTCATAAGGGTCCAGAGGGCGGGGCAGGGGCCTTATGTCAAGAATAAAGATCTGAGCCCATGTACTCCCCCTCGATAGTAGGACGAGAATGGTGGTGCAATTCAACAGACGTAGAGTGAATACGGAGGTCCCATGAGCAAGGCCACTGATTTGACCGATGGTGAATTCACCAGGGAAGTCGTAGAATCGACCGTCCCCGTTCTGGTCTATTTCTGGGCTGCCTGGTGCGGTCCCTGCAAGATGATGGGCCCGGTTGTCGACGGTGTTGCGGACGAGTATGCGGGCAAGGTGAAGGTGATGAAGTGCGATGCTGGCTCGAATCCGATCACGCCGTCCAAGTTCGGCATAATGAGCAACCCTACTCTCATACTCTTCAAGGGTGGAGGGGTCGTGGACCGGATTGTCGGCGCCGTACCTAAGAAGGCTGTGGATAGCCTCCTTGCGAAGGCATTGGGCCGATGATGAAAGACGAGGAATAAGAGGGTGCCGCGGCCTATCTGATCGTCGGTCCCAATGGACCCTGTGACCGCAGGCAGCAAGATATTTGCTTGCAAAACGCAGATAAGCCCCGAGGCAGGGTACCGGCCGTTGTTCCTCGATACCAAAGGGAACAGAGTGCGACTCCAATGAAGTCGTGATAACGAAAACGCAGTATCCCGGCTCATCGTTCTCTCGCCCTCAAAATGCTATGATAGAAAGCGTGAAATACTATCGGCGATCCTATGGCCAGAATCGGCATTCTTACGTGTTCAAACGCTACCCAGGATCTCGGTTGTTCATCCGTGGTCTGCATCTCCCCTCACTGGCCGGCACTTGCCCTAGAGCCCGTGGATGGGGAAAACATTCTTTTTGATGTACTCCACGACGCGGTTCGCCTGCTCGACGCACAGCTCCTTCTCCCGGCCCTCCAGCACGAAAGGCAGGTCTTCCAGGCTGCCCGCGTCGGCCTCGGGGCCGTACATCATGCCGCCCACGAGACCGGTGAACTTGTCCTCCGGGTCCTTGCCCACCAGGGCAGACCAGGCCAGGGTCCAGAGGGCCGCCGTCTTGTAGACGTTGTAGCCGCCTCCACCCATGGCCATGATTCTGGGGGAAAGCTCGTTGATCCTCGACACCACCTGTTTGTACCCATTGCTCGTGAGATTGAGATGGGCGAGCTTGTCGTCTTTGTGGGTATCTGCGCCTATCTGAGCGAACACCACGTCCGCCCCAAAATGGTCGACCAGGGGAGGCACTATGGCTTCGAAGGCCGAAAGGTAGACCTCGTCGTCCGTGCCCGCCCGCAAAGGGATATTCACGTTGTACCCCCTACCCTCGCCTGCGCCGATCTCGGTCTCGAAACCGGTGCCGGGGAATAGGGTCTCTCCCGATTCGTGGAGCGATATTGCAAGCACCTTGTCCGTGGCGTAGAACGCCTCCTGTACGCCGTCTCCATGGTGAACGTCTATGTCGATATAGGCAATCCTCCGTCCCTTTCTCACGAGGTCGGCTATGGCAATGTCGATGTCGTTGATGTAGCAGAAGCCTGAGGCGCGCATCCGGCCGGCGTGATGGAGGCCGCTTAGGGGATCGAATACGGCCCTGGCCGCGCCTTCCGCCAGGAGCAAGGCACCCTGGTGCGTGCCCCCCGCTATGGTGAGGGCAAGCTGAAACATACCCCTGAAGATGGGGTTCTCGTCGGTCCCCAGTCCCGCCTGTAACATCTCCGGGGCAAATTCGCCCCGCTCCGCCTTTTTCAGCAGTTCTATGTACTCCCGGTCGTGGAAAAGGTAGAGGAGCTCTTCGTCGAGAGGCTCCGGGGTCTTCATGACGAATCGATCATCGTAGATGTTGAAGTACCGGTGCAGCAGCTCGATGAAGAGCTTCGCCCTTACCGGCTTGAACGGATGAGTCGGGGTATACTCGGCAGAAGCGAGTCGATCATCGTAGATAAGGACATTCTGCACGGCTATCCACCCCCTTGATTGCCTCGTCCGGCTTTTAGCCCCGACACCTGCGCGCTTCTAAGTCGCCTTTCGCGAAGGGGGCCTCATGCCTAAAGCCGCGCAACGCCTTAAGGCCGACCCTTGGGCTGGGCACAACTTTACTACTATTTTGAAAGGGATTCCAGCCCTTATGCGAACGGGCGCACGTGCCTTGGGCGCGTGGCGGCCCCTTCCCCACCTATGTTACAATGACGCCAATCTTCCCGCGGGAGGTCTGAATGCGCAACAAAACATGGCTAAACAAAGGCTGGACTCGTCCGCCAGGGTGGGCGGCGGCAGGTCCTCCGGTTTCCGGGGATCGAGAACCTATAGCGCCCCTTCGAGCCCTTCCAGCCCTTCCCGCCCCTATCAGCCCCCCTCTCAGGCGCCCGGGGGCGGGTCATTCGGCGGAGGAGGCTTTCTCCGGAGCATGGCCGGCGATGTATGAGGCCGCGGGATGACAGGAGAATGCAGGTGTCACCCCCGGGGCATAGTGTACTAAGAATGGGGTTCCGGACCCGGTCCGGGACGCATCCCATGCTCGCCGTCAGCCACCCGTTGCCCATGCCTGACGTTCTTCCTTATTCTCGTGGCCTGTTTTCTTGATCAATGTTACAATTGGCAATCGCCGGAGACTCGCCCGGACACGAGAAGCGGGACCGTACGGATAAGACGAGTTATAGGAAAAGGGGGGTATCAAAATGGGAAGATTACAAAACAGAATAGCAATTGTGACAGGTGGCAATTCCGGTATAGGAAGGGCAACGGCAATGCTTTTCTGCATGGAAGGCGCCAAGGTCGTTATTGCCGGCAGGCGTGAGGCTGAAAATCGTAAGGTCGTGGATGAGATCACCGCAAAAGGCGGAGAGATCATGGCAATCCAGGCTGACGTGTCAAAGAAGGAAGACTGTAAAAAGGTGGTGGAAGAAACTATCAAGAAGTACGGCGGGATCGACGTATTGGTCAACAATGCGGGCATAGGAGACAGACATATGCCTATCAATCTTTGCACCGAGGACTGGTACGACGAGGTAGTCAAGATCGACCAATATTCTGTTTACTATATGAGCAAGTATGCGTTGGAGCACATGGAGAAGGTGGGACAAGGATCGATCGTCAACGTTTCATCCATCGGCAGCCAGGGCATCGCAGGTATCTCATACAGTGCAGCCAAGGCTGCTGTCAACGGCATGACCAAGAACATTGCTCTTCAGTATTCACCGACAGGGATCCGCTGCAACGCAGTCGCGCCGGGTCCGACTCCGACACCGTTGAACGCTCCGGAAGCATTCCAGTTCTTCAATAAGGAATTCGCAGAGGCGTGCGCCAAGCATATCGACTTGACCGTACCGGAATCACAGGTGGAGGATCAGGCGGAAGCAATCCTTTACTTCGCGAGTGACGCATCAAAAGCCGTAACAGGCCAGATCCTTTACGTGGATCACGGGACGACCTTGTACTAGGGTCTCGTTTCACGAATGGGAGCCCGAGGGACGCTCGCGCCCCTGATCGGGGGCATTCTCATAGGACTCAACTGGTCCGTCTTCGATATATGCGGCAGCAGCGCAGTGGATGCGCTGATCATCGTGGCGATAGTCGCGATCCTCACCGCCCACTCCGCCAGAGTCCTAAAAGGGGGTAAGCAGCGCTCCCTAAAGGAGGGCCAGATCCGCGCTCATAGGACAGGAGTTATTGGCCCTCTCCTTTGTCCGGTTTCAGCTCCGCGAGAAATACCCGTCCACTTTCTTTTACGATGGATGAAAATAGTGATATACAATGGTGTCTGAGCCGGCATATGCCTCCCGGCTCCGATTGGGAAGGCTAAAAGATGGATCGCTACGATATCGTGTTTGTCGGTGACTTCGGCACCGGTGCAATTGTTCCTTTCGAAGGCCCTCCTTTCGTCGAACCGGGGTGCCCGGTGCTCTTTGCGCCGATTGCAGCCTCCTTTCTCGGAAGAAGGATTGCCGCCGTGACGAGGATACCGGAGGGCGAAGAATACGTCCTGGAGCCGCTGAAAACGGCGGGGGTTGATCTGTTCGTGCAGCCCGGGGAGATTGCTCGGTACCGCGTCGTTTTCCCTTCCGCAAACGTCGATGAAAGGCAGTTTTTCCTCGTGAGAGGCGCGGGACCCTTCGCTTTCAGCGACCTGCCTTCGATCGAGCCGTGCCTCATCCACCTCTGCATCATGGGCTTCCCGGAGTCTCAGCTGGACTTGATGCGGGCACTGAAGGCGCGTGGATTTCGTCTGTCAGTGGACATGCAGGGCTTCGTGCTCCGGGCGGACGATGAGACAGGGGCCGTCTTCCATAGAGACGTCCCGGAGAAGAAAGAAATCCTCGCCATGGCACATTTCGTAAAGCTCGACGCCAAGGAGGCGCAGACCCTGACGGGCGCGGAAGGCTTGCAGGACCAGGCGGACATTTTAGAAAGCTGGGGAAGCTCGGAGACAATAATAACTTCTTCAGAAGGGGTGCTGGCCCGGAGCGAAGGAAAAACCACATTCGCGAAGTTTACGAGCAGGCGAATCCTGGGCAGGATGGGCCGCGGCGACACGGTCATGGGATCGTACCTGGCGCGCAGGCTGGATCATTCTGTTGAAGAGGCGCTCCGGTTCGCCGTAGCGCTCACATCGATCAAGATGGAGTCAGCCGGTCCATTCGCCGGCTCTCTGGACGATGTTATCGAAAGAATGGAGAGACCCTCTTCCCGTCCGGGTGAATAGCGGCTCATACCCCAACCCAAGGTCCCTTTGGCGGGGCTTAAGCCTCCCCCTTGTCTATTCTCGAAATCAGCCGATAATATTTGGTGGTACCGGAAGGTATACGAGGGAGATTGCATCGGGGAACGATGAAGAGGGAGCAAGAGGAGGCGTGACACGGCAGACAAGGGCATCCTGATAGACATTGACGAAGGGCAGGCAAAGGCGTATGCGACCATAGCACCGGACACGCCGGACGCGGAAAGACCGTCCCTGCAGGATGTGATTGACGCGCTGCAAGCCCACGGGACGCCTTATTGGATCGACAAGGCTGCCATCGACGCGATGATCAAGAAAGCGGCCGCCGGTCAGCGGACGCTTGTGGCCGCTGCCAAAGACGGAACGGTCGTCGTCACCGTAGAAAAGGGTGAGAGAGAAGCATACATGGTCCTGGAGCCTGCGTACGGAGGCCGGGACATAGAGCGAAAAGACGTTGAAAAAGTCCTCACGGCCCAATTTGTCCGGGCAGGAGTCGACTGGGAGGTCGTCGAGCAGGCCATCTCCCTCAGGAAGTATGGCAGCAGGATATTGATAGCCAAGGCCCAGGAGCCGGTTCACGGCGAGGACAGCAAGATAGAGTACCTCTTCAGGACCCAGTCCACCATCCACCCGAAGGAGGTCGAGGGACTCAAGGTCGACTACAAAGAGCTCGAAACCGTGGTATCCGTGAGGAAGGGCGAGGTCCTGGCGAAAAAGACACCGGCCACGAAGGGCCAGGACGGCTTCACTGTGACCGGGAAGACCCTGCCCGCACGGCCCGGCAAAGACGAAAGGCTCGCCGCGGGCAAAAGCACGAAACTCTCGGATGATCGCCTCCAGCTAATAGCGGACGTCGACGGACAGCCCATCCTGCGGGACAAGAGCGTCACCGTAGAGCCCGTCCTCACCGTAGACGGCGACATCGATTACACCACGGGCAACATAAACTTCGCAGGAAGCGTGAGGGTCTTGGGCAACGTGGTCGAGGGGTTCACCCTCAAGGCTACTGAGAACATAAACATCGAGGGCCTCGCCGAGGACTGCTCTATAGAGGCGGGAGGCGACGTTCTCATAAAGGGCGGCATCCAGGGCGGAAAAAATGGGATGGTCAAGGCAGGGGGGAACGTGAGCGCCCTTTTCATCGAAAGGGCCTCAATCGAAGCGGGAGGAAGCATTTCCGCAGGGCAGACCCTCCACTGCACACTCTTTGCCGGAGACCAGGTAGTCGTCACCGTAGAGAAGGGCCATATCTGCGGAGGCACAGTCAGCGCGCGCAACCTGATTCAGGCACGCATCATAGGGTCTGAGTACGGGACGTGGACGGAGCTCGCCGTGGGCTTCCAGCCGAAGGACAAGGCCAGGCTCGAGGAGCTGAAACAGGAGAGGATCGAACGAAAGGCCGCACTCGTTGAGGCGGAAAAAGGCATCGCCACCCTCGACGAGTTCCGCGCCGAGGGCATGCGCTGGTGGCCCCGCCATGAGCAGGCGTACGAGCGTCTCCAGACGGGTCGAACGGCCTTGATGCAAAGGCTGGATGATCTGAATCGTGAGATAGCCGCCCTGGAGGAGGCCTTAGGCAGCTCCGAGGCTCCTCAGATAAAGGTCGTCAAGGTCATCTATCCGAACGTGAAGATCCACATACATGAGACGGTCTACCTTAATCAGGCCGAGGTGCAGAACACGCTCTTTTGCGAGAAAGACAATCAGATCGAAGCCATGCCCTACGTCGCGTAGACTGTCGTCAAGTCAAGCCTGCAATGTAGTACAGGTTTCTTTGCGGCAAACAGGAGCTTGAACTGTTCACAAACCCAAGGAACATACGAAAGTCCCTTTTCCCTACCGGCAGGCGGTCCCGTTCTTACCTCCTCGTGCTCGCCGCAGTTATTGGGGCTCAGCGCCCCCTCCGGCAGCATAAGCCGCCGGAGCCTCCCCCCTCACCCTCGCTTCGCTCGTTGCATCGCTCCTCATTTAAGTCCCTCACTCCCCCCTTCCCCCACGCAAAGCTTGCGGGGGCATTCGTTATTCGTGCCGGATTCGTCGCGAGCAATTCTTAAGTCGTCCTCGGACTATGCACGATGAGGTAAGGATGGGACAGCCTTGTGGAGATGCCCTTCGATGCCACACTAGCGCGCAGCCCCAAGGAAGTCACCGAGCCCTTGTTCATGAGAGGGTGGAGCACTGCGGCCGATTGCTTTGTCGGCTGGAGAGGTCTCTGGTACGGTTTGCTGTGCCTGCTTGGGCCGTTGCTTTTTCATCGCCGGGTCAGTCGACCGATAGACCCGGCGGCGAATGGACGGTGCGTAGGGAGGACCCGAGCGAAGCGAGATTGAGGGG
>Ga0326728_10020147_pt1 | contig 12786 bp, 14 predicted proteins | sample MB3enrmetagenome_FD_207602 | JGI IMG/M metagenome (GOLD analysis project Ga0326728, IMG submission 207602) | Lab enriched peat soil microbial communities from McLean, Ithaca, NY, United States - MB31MN | ecosystem: Environmental > Terrestrial > Soil > Wetlands > Peat | place: USA: New York...
ACTGAGATATGGACCGAACTCAGAAAATTGATTGTGGGACAAATGGTGAGGTCATTTTTACAGGAGCCACTATAAAATTTCAACTGAAAGAGGGATTGACTCCTGATGGAGTGATATCTATAGGAGGTCGAAATGCCGAGAAGAGGATCGAAGCAGCCATATAAACCAAAGGTAGAATATAGATACACCATAAAGGACATTGCAGAACTTGCTGGGATGACCCGGAACGCTTTAGGTGTAGCAAAAGTTCATGGAAAGATCGATCCTGGAGATTTCAAGAGTGTCGTAAGCTTCCTGACCAGGAGAATTATAGACAATCGTCTTATGGGGGACCTCTTTACCCCCGGAGCACGGACAGCAAAGAGAATGAAGGGAAGTAAGAGCAGAGCCCATGTCTCGAGGAGGAAGCCGAAAAGGTAGATCGCTGCAAATAGAGAATCCTTCCGAAACTGTCGAAAAAGCCCGAATGTTGCGATTTTAGAAAATTCACATATAATAGAATCTACTACTTACGTGTCCGAAAAAACCCGATTTAAGGTTTTTCGACAGTCTCTCCTGAAATGTTTGTTCACTAATTTTTAGCAATGGTGTATATTACATTCATAAGTCGTTAATAGAGCTATTCACTTAAATCTAAACCCAGAACCTGATTATATTCTGAGTGTGCCGCCAGGGTATCATTCGGATACGCTACGGTGAATTCCATAACCATTGGAGGGATTGGGGTCGTAATCACTACTGGAGCAGACAGCCTTGGTATAGAGAACATGCTGAGCATCATTGGGCCGGGAGAGATTTTCATAGACCACCGGCAAGTGCAGGGAGGGAAGTAGAAGCAGAGAAAGGACCAAGAGGCGGAGGCCCTGGCGCTGGCAAACCAGCTGGCCAACACCCGAAAACTGGCCACCCAGCAAAGCCTCAGTAACTTTTCTCAACCTAAACAACAGCCGCGAGATTATATTCAGTCCTTGCCCCTGATTGGGGCAAGGATTTTTTTATTGCCAACAAACCTCGGCGCAAGCTTGCGAGTCTCAAAACAAACAACCCCATGGCCTGAAGACTCAGCCAATGTCTTTGACTCCATCCTAAAATGAGGTATAATGGATTTCAAAAAGAAAGGAGGAGAAGACATGAAAAGAATATGTTTTGTCGTCGTGTTGGTCTTAATATCTACTTCTGTTCTTGCAGCCGAACCAGCATCGCCAAGAGCCATGGCGGAGAATTTTCTCGCCTTGTTGCAGCAGGGCAGCATAGGCACAGCCTACGATCAACTCTTCAAGGGGTCGAGCATCGCGGCGGACAGACCCCAAGTTGTGACACTGCTTATGCAGCAGACACAGTCGGGTTTGGCGTCGTACGGAAAGGTGCTCGGCTATGAAATAGTGCATGAGGAACAATTGGGCAGTTCGGTAGTACGATTGGTTTATTTCTTGAAATCCGAAAAGGCTCCGACGACCTGGGAGTTCTATTTTTATAAACCAAAATCCACCTGGTTTCTTGTGAATGTAACGTTTAATGATCAGTTTCAGTTTTTGGACAAAAAAAGTAGATAGTGGCGATTTTAAGTCTTAGCAAGATAGGGGACATGAAGGCTGTCCCAAATTATTTTCGAACCAAATGCATTTCTGGGGTGACCGGATGAATTCGCTTTAATGGTCGCCTCCCCAGTCTCTGAGCGGACATGCCAAATCTCTGAAAAAGGAGGATCGCGCCATGAAGAAAGGAGCAACGGGTACGATAAAAAGAGGTTTCGGGACGTTGGTTTTCGCCACATGTCTCGCACTTGTCACCGGAATTTTCTCCGTCACGATTTCCTCTGCCAAAACGGCCAAGGAGATCAACTCAGAGGTCGATGCGGCTCTGGAACTTTTCCTGCAGCACGTAAAAGGCGGAAAGGAGTTCCTCAACGCAGCCAAAGGCGTGCTTGTTATACCGAACATTGTAAAGGCAGGGGTGGGAGTAGGAGGCGAGTATGGCGAGGGTGCCATGAGGATTGGAGGAAAGACGGTTGAATATTATAGCATCGCAGCCGGCTCTGTCGGCTTTCAAATCGGAGCCCAGAAGGCAAACTTGATCCTTGTATTTAAGCAGGACGGGGCCCTGAATAATTTTCGGAAGAGTTCCGGCTGGAAGGCGGGTGTGGACGGGTCAGTAACCTTTATCGATGTCGGGGCAGGGAAATCCCTCGACACGATCAACATCAAGGATCCCATTGTCGCCTTCATGTACGGCCAGAGAGGTTTGATGGCAAGCGCAACCGTTGAAGGTGCGAAGTTTACCAAATTGGTGAGATAGAATCCTAAAAATAAAAAGCACATGCTTTAATCGACCCATACCGCTGCCGGCTTCCTCGGCCTTTTGGATCCCTCTTCAAGAACGAGGAAACCAAAGAGAGTGATCCTGACACTGGCAAGACCGAGAGGCGCGCGCCGCGTTGGGAAATGGAGAGATTCTACCCGCCCACTCAAACCGGGGGCGGGAAAATGTACAATCGGTTCGTGTGGAATCAAGAGAGTTGCCATTCTTATAGAGGCATAGATCATCCAGACCGCGGCAAATCCCACCAATCCCAAAAGACCCGTTTCCAACCACCCGACATCGTAACGAAACCCAAAACTGTACTGAACCCCATCCTTTAATACGTCGTCTTTTTTGGCAACAATCACTTTTCTCAACTGGCTTCTGATCCTTAGTTGTTTGATCCGAGATAGCAGAAAGAGGGCTTCGTTCTTTGACAAAAGCCCGTCAAGACTGTCTAACTTTTCCTGGGTGGACATTCGTTTCCAGTTATCGGGAAGGGTGACATTGACTTCACTCCTGTTGAAAAACCGCTCGTGACAAAGGATGGGAATCGCTCCGGCAAGAATAGATAATACGAATGCGAATCTAAAAAAAATCTTTCGCATATTCATTCTTCAAAACTCCCACCACTGCCCCGGTCACCTTCAAAATGCCTTTCGCCGGTCACTTCAACCTACGGATTCTTCTTTCTACCTTTCAAACCTTCATCCCAGGCAGGTTCAGGGAGGCTGTGTTGCCGCCGTCAACTGGAAGAGCCTGGCCCGTAATATAACTGGCTTCATCGCTGGCCAGGAAGAGAATTGCATAAGCCACCTCCTCGGGCAAACCATAGCGCCGCAGCTCGCAACGGCTGCCCAATTTTTCCTCCTTTCCCGCCTTACGGGCATAGTCAAAGACGGGTTTGGTCATGCCGGTCTCGATCAGACCGGGGCAGACCGCGTTCACCCGGACATTGTACCCTCCAAGGTCGCAAGCGGAGGTCTGGGTGAAGTTGATAATGGCTGCCTTACTGGCGCTGTAGGAATTGGCCCCGGCCCCTGACCGGATTCCAGCCACCGAAGCCATATTCACAATCGCCCCCGACTTGCGTTCCTGCATATGTTTGGCCACATGTTTCGTCCCGTAGACGGCACCCAAAACGTTGATATCATAAACTCTCTTCCACTCCTCTGCAGATTGCTCTTCCAACGTAGAGACCTGCGCCGTTACGCCTGCGATGTTGCAAAGAATATCAATCTTGGAATAGGTCTTGAGAGCTAAGTCAATCAGTTCCTTGACTTCTTCTTCAACAGCCACACTCGTCTTTTTTATGAACGCCTCTCCCCCCTCCTGCTCGACCAGCTTCAGCGTTTCCTTGAGCCCATCTATATTCTTATCTGTCGCCAGAGCGAGTTTGGCTCCTTCTCTTGCAAAAAGGATTGCCGTAGCCCGGCCAATCCCGCTGGCAGCCCCTGTGATCACAGCAACCTTCCCTTCCAAGCGACCCTTTCTATCGACCTTCATGATTTCACCTCCAGAATGGTTTTGTTTTTGTTCGTCTGCTCGTTTCAGAGATCATGCGTAACATTTTTTCTAAAATATTTAAGAAAAGTTTTCAATCTGGTATTGCAGGGGAACGGCGAATGGACTGACTGAAGAAGCTGTCCAAGGTAACAAGTTACCGCAATCGCCTACTCGTAGATCTCTTGAAGAAGCTCCAGGATCTTCTGCTGGCTCGGAGTGGTGGGATCCGTGGCCATATTCACGGCATCCCTTGAGGTGTAGAAGGCAATTTTCTTCAAGTCTTCTTTCGGAACACCCAGGGCCTTTAGACTGACACGAATATCAAGCTTTCGATAGAACTCCAGCACGCTTGCCTCCAGATCATTGGAGCGGTTCAGGAGTTGCGCCATGTCGATAAACTCCTCTTTGCAAGTCTCTTTATTGGCCCTCACAAAGCAGAGAAGCCCATGGGTGGCTGCCCGCCCGTGAGGCATGTGGTAATGGGCGCCGAGAACGTGGGTAATCGCATGCCCAATTCCTAACCCCTTTAGGAAGGCCAAACCGCCGCAGATTGCCGACATGCACATATCGGTCCGTGCGGCGATATCACTCCCGTCCCGATATGCCCGAGGGAGACTTCGTCCAATCAATTTTATCCCGTAAACGGCGTAGGACTCAAAATAAGGGTGATAGGGGGTTGCCAATGAGACGTACCCTTCAATGCAATGAGCCAGTGCGTCGATTCCCGACTCCACGGTCAGGCCCGCTGGCATCGTCTTACAATAGACGGGATCAATGACCGCCAGTTTGGGAATCAAGTAATTATTCATTAACACAATTTTTAGGTCTCTCTCCTTATCCGTTACCACGGCGCAAGGATTCACCTCGCTTCCTGTCCCTGAAGTGGTTGGGATGCAGATGATCGGCGGGAGAACAGGTTTAATCTTGCCCCCTCCGCCCACAATCCCTTCAAACTCTCTCATCTCACCGGGGTGGGATACCCTAAGCCCAACTGTTTTTGCGGTATCCATCGAGCTCCCGCCCCCGAGGCCCACGATCCCATCACACCCATTATCTGAGTATATCTTCCCGGCCCGCTCGATGAGCTCGATGGAAGGATCAGGCTCCACCTCCGAAAAAATGACCGTGGATATGCCACTTGACTCCAAAATCTTGCGAACTTCGTCAGCCCTTCCCAATGAGAACATGACAGGATCGGTTGTCAGGAATACTTTTTTGACCTTCATCTGGCGGATCCGCTGGCCCATATTCTCCGCAACCCCTGCGCCAAACATAATATCAGGCAGCGGCGGGATGCGGACTTCCCAAGCTTTTTCTTTTTCCTGATACGAATCCAGTCCCCTCCAGATGTTTTTTATCTCTGCATCATCCACATCAAAAACCTGATCCGTCGGAGTAATGGCCTCCTCCCGGACAAAAACAACGGCTTTCGCATCCATTTTGCCGAATTCGGCCTTTTCATTGAAAGCGATCTGATCTCGCAGCGTCTGCTTGCCAATCTCCATGATATCCGCAGGAGTCAACTGGAGCCCATACCTCGCATTCATGAGATCTGCGAAAAATTGATAAACGGATGCACGGCCGCCAGGAACGGAATTTAGACAGTAGCCAAATGCGTCGCAGGTGGCAGCCTGAATCTGAGATCGAAGCGAATTTTCAGCCTGCTTGTCTTTGTTCTTGGGAATCCGGTAAGTCAGTCCTGCCGTGTGATCCGCCCCCATGGGGCTCGTGAAATAGGTAACGCCCGTCCCCTTTACCGACCTGGGATCATGGCCGGGCATGGCTTGCCCCCTATAAGCCGGTACACGGCTTACGTTCAAATATTTTGCGGTGGCTACCACACCGTTGGCCAAGGCTACGCCAAGCGGTGTTTCCTCTTCGATCTCACCCAAAAGTCGGGCAGCGGATTCCCAATCTCCGAACGACATTTTCCCGGCGTCCGCAGCGACACCGAGACTGCTTCCTGTTTCTATGGCATCGACCCCAAGATCGTCACACATGAATTTGAGCCGCGCAATCGCGTCATTATCGATAATGCCCAGATTGGTTCCAAGTAATGCTATCGTTTCGTATTCGTAGGCGGAGCAGAGCCGTTTCCCATCTTGATCGGGGTAGATGATGGAACACTTTACAACGCAGCCGGGCATGCAGCCGTGCATCTTGCCGCCGCGTTCAAAGAGAATCTCCTGTATTCTATTTCCGCTCACGGCAATGAAGTTATTAGGTGTGCCCGAACGGTAATTATTGGATACCAGGGTCCCTTGGTTGGCGGAATTGTTAATGGCAAAGGGTGTGCCAAAACGGGAATACAAGCTACAGCTCACATCATGCTTGAGGGTATGAATCCATGATTTTACGGCGTTCCGAAATTCCTCCGGACGGGCCATCTCAACATGGGCTGTTTGAGCAGGATCGATAATAATCGCCTTAAGTCCCTTTGATCCCATCACGGCACCGAGTCCGCCCCTCGCGGCATTCCTTGACGGATCGCCAAAGATATCCGTAAAGGACACCGACGCTCCTTTGTATTTCCGCTCCCCGGCAATTCCAGTGGAGATCACCGCTATTCTTTCGCCATATTGTTTCCGTAGCTTGTCCACCAATTCATAATTTTTCATTTGGCGGTATTCATCTGCTGGAATCAATGCGGTCTTTTCCTTGGAGATCAATAAGCAGTATAAGCGATGAGCCCGAGGTGCACCCTCGACGATAATCGCGCGAATACCAAGCCGGTCGAGGATTTGCGCGGCCGGACCTCCTGAGTTTGCCTCTTTGATTCCCAGCGTGAGCGGGCTTTTTGCGCCAACGGAAATGCGTCCAAGTTGTGGAGCGCCAGTACCCGCCAGAGGGCCTACGGCAACAATAAAACGATTGTCAGGGCCGAGTGGATCCGTAGCCGGGGGGACCTCTTTGTTCATGATCTTGGCAATGAAGGCGCTGCCTCCGATGGTCTTCCACGCCTCCTCTATATTTTCGAACCCGATCTTTTCATCTTTCATGTCCACCCTTAGAATCTTCACATCCATTTCTCCGCTTCGCCCAGGTTAAAACGATCCTTGTTGGCTCAAGTGTAACATAGAAGAAGGTGGGCATCTACCCTTATGAGAAGACTCTAAATTAACGGCTGGAGCATACGAACCATGGATAGCGGGTAAATTCCTTGTATCCCATTCTCTTGTAGACAGGTTCACCATAGATGCTCGCCTGCAGAATAACACAGCGAGCGCCGAGCTTGATGGCAGCGTTTCCAACCGCACGTGTGCAGTGCTCCGCCAAAGCCATTCCACGTGCCGCCTCAACCGTTCCTACATAATAGATGCCAGCGATGCCGTGACTCATGAGAGCCAGGGCACAGGAAGCTGGTTTGTGATCTTGGTATGCCACGACCGCATAAAGATGGGGGACGAGAAAAGCGCTCGGATCGCTAAACATGCTTCTCCCCACATTTTCAGGCATTCCGAGCGTGGTGTAGCTGAGCGCTACCACCTCCGCAAAGTCATTTACCATCGCCTCATTCGTAACACGCTGTAATGTGACGCTGCTCGGCAAGGGCCGATTTTCAAGCACGCCTTCGATGAACATACCAGGCAAGTTCGATATCTGGTAGAGATTAAGCTCTTTACATTGATCGAGTAAATCCTTGTCAATATGGGTTCGGACAATAATGGTAAAGGACCGCTTCCGTTTTCCGAAAAAGTCCTTCGCCTGCGAAATAAGCTTCTCAGGGGATGATTTCGGTCGTCTGCCAACCCTCATGGCGAAGTTCACTGCTGGAAATGTGTTTGCTCCACAAACAAAAAGAATATCCCGCCGCTCAGCCATATCTGTATTTGGATTCCACCTGGAAATCTCGCGGTGGGATTCAGCCAAGTTTAGATCAGCTAACTGAAGTAATTCATCTTGGGTCATCTCTTTTTTCCTTGGTAAGGATGAGCACCATCATACTTTAATAGCGGAAGGAAGCCGGTAACTTTCTCCGAATTTGAGCAACTTTTGCACACGCAGAGCGTTCTCTCAAGAAGGCTTTACGCGGTGGAAAATATCAACCACTAACTGGTAAGGGCGTGAACCCCGTCAGAAAGCGAGCAGGGGGTCAAATCCTGTCGGAATTATTCTGAAGACTACTCCTCTTTCACAGAGCAGGAGGCATCCTTTCTAACGGGGTGAAGAGGAAACCTCTTTCCATCTATTTCAACGGTTGTTTTTGAATAGGTCAGTTTTCTGATGATCTTTCCGTCTTGAAAGTGAAGGACATCGACGCCCCTTCGTTGTTCACGCTTCCCTTCACAGCCTTTTTCGGACGAGGGCCATTCAAGCCGCCACCGGTAAAGGACTTTTTGTTCCTTATCATCAATAAAAGTTTCTTCCTCTGTAAATCGAAACCCTCCGTGATTCGCAAACCACGGTGCCCATACCTTCCTGAGAGCTTCCTTACCCTCGGCTTTTCCACCTGTCCAGTTGTCAAATACGATTTCGTCGTGAAAGAGTTTCATGACCCCTTCCAGATCATGGTTCTCCCACGCAAGGTGCCATTGCTTCAGAGCATCCTTCATCTGTTTTCTTGAAAGTGGCATAAGTTACTCCTCGTCTGAATTTAGACCGCTCATCATGACCAATCTTACTGGTTCCCATCCTCCAACCATGTCCTGCTCCTGGCAGGAAGTCGTCTGAACCTGGATAAGAGGCCTCTTTCGAATTCCTTGTAGCCTATCGTTTTCTGTTTTAGAGGGGAATTTACATCTTTTGCAAAAGCCTGTCAATACAGACAGCCAGTCCGCAGTCCGTAATCAAAATCGCAGCCTCTAGTCTTTAGCCTGCGGCGCCCCCTTTGGGGATCTAACGATTTCTCCAAATTGGTGAGGCCCTGATTCTCGACTCCTATTCCCTGAAAATCTTCTTTAGAAACTCTTTCAGCTCACCCCAGGATTTCCTGTCGGCCTCGGCATTGTAAGCAATCGGCATATTATCTTTCTTTCCCAATTCATCGGCATCCGGATTGGTAAAACTGTGCGTGGCACCCGGATAAGAGATAAATTGAAAATCCGCGCCGGCAGATTTCATCTCTTGTTTGAACGCTTCGATCTGCTCCGGAGTTATGAACTTATCAGCCCCGCCATGGAGCACAAGGATCTTTGCCTTGATGCTGCCAGGCTGGGCAGGTTTCACTGCGGTCAAACCACCGTGAAAGCTTGCAACCCCTCTGAGATCCACGCCCTGCCTCGCCATATTTAAAACAACTCCACCGCCGAAACAATAGCCGATCGCCGCAATACGACTTGGGTCGACACTGGGCTGTTGTTTCAAAAAGTCCATCGCTGCCATAAATCGTGCCTTGGCAACCTCAGAATTCTTCATGAGCTCTGACGAGAGTTTCCCTGCATCATCAGGAGTCGTCACCACCTTGCCGTCGCCATACATGTCCACGGCGAGAGCAGTGTACCCCAACTCCGCCAGCATTCGCGCCCTCTTGCGCGCGTAATCATTCAGCCCCCACCATTCAGGAACCACCAACACACCTGGTCGCTTCCCGGTGATGCTCTCGTCATATGCCAGGTAACCCTTCATCACTACGCCCTGCGCGCTGTAGTCAACGGTCTTTCCCGAGATTCCTGGCTCTGCATATCCGATTCCCGCTACCCAAAAAATTAATACCGTTAAGGCCAACCCCAAAGCTAATTTCTTCATAGCACCCTCCTTTGCCATGGCTTTCGTTCGCCATGGGCTATATAATTTTACACCCTTAAAATAATAACTCCTCAAGGAATCTGCAATCCTATCCCACGGACCGGTGAAAATAGTTCATCGTTAGAAAGAGACCGTATATTTGAGTCGTAAGTTTGTTTTAGGGAGAGAGAATGACTATATTTAAATTGGGTGAGAATTTAAAGGTCGGTTTTTTAAGGAGGACTTATATGGACAAAGAACTTTATTGCAAAGACATGGGTTTGCAATGTGATTTTTTAGCCTGTGGTAAGACCGATGAGGGAGCACTTAGCAAGCTGGGTCAACATGTGTTAGCCATGCACGGCATCGAAGGATTTTCGAAGGAGTTCTACGATAAAGCACGATCAGCTCTTCGTGAAGGCCATTGTGACTATGGAGATGCAGAGGAAATGATTTCGGAAGATTGCAGCGCATGTTACGAATCGTGCTTTGACTGCGCCGACGAGTGCTGCTGTTAGCGTCTGCACCGCTCCTACCCTTTTTCTTTCATTCGCTTTATGGCAAGGCGGATACTTTCCTGCATTCGCTTGATGGCGAAGGTGAGTTCTCCAATTTCATCCCTTGGCCCAATGACCGTTATTTTGGCATCTAAGTCGCCAGTACTGATGCGGTCGGCAACATTGGTTAGAGACTTGATTCTTTCTGTTAGCTTATAACCATACAGAGCGACTGTAAAGCCGATGAGGATCAGTGTGCCGGCCAGGATGCCGATCACAATATTTCTTGTCTTGAGGGCAAACTGGGCGGCGCTTTCTTGCATAAATTTTGCTGCTTCGGTAAATTCCTCAAGGTAGGCCGTCGCAGCTAGGACATAGGTTGTTCCCTCAATGGGGACGCACACCATGAACTTATCTCGCAGAATCCCATCGGCATCCCGCCATTTGTAGTAGCCTTGTGATTCCTTTCCTCCCTTCACGCCGGTATAAATCTTCCAGAATCCGGGGAAAGATTCCTCCAGGGAATCTTTAAGCGTGCTGGTGTCGATACCGACCACATTAGGGTTGACGTGGGTCCATAAACGCCAGATTCCGTCCGGTCCCGGCGTCTCGTAGATGGCAGTATAACCTGTCACGCCTATCTTCTGTACGGCTATCCTTTTGAACTTCAGATCATAGTTGAAAAACGCTTTTTTTAACTCCGGGTGGGTGATAAGATAAACTTTGCATTGTGAAGCAACCTCTCTTCCCCTTTGGGCCACCACTTCTTCGGTCACTTTGGCAACCGTATCTGAACTTCGCTGGGCAAGGTGGGAGGAAAGGGCGTTCAATTGCCGCATATAGAGCAGGCTTGCAACGAGGATCAGAGCGATTGGAATGAAAAAGAAAAGGACGAACATCTTACTCCTCAGGCCGAACCCTTTCCTTTGAGGGGCATCCGATGGGGCTGCCGACTTTTCAGGTTTACCAGTCGTTCTCATGGTTTTATCTCCTGTAGTTTATTGCATGCTGTTTAGGGTGCTGATCGTGAAATTGACGATCTCCTCACCCTTCAGTCCTCTTTCATCCAGAGATTTCGAATAACCATCGATAATAGGAGCAATCGCAGCCTTCCAGCGTGCGGCCTCGCTGCTCTCAAGACCAATCAGCTGACCCCCATGGGCCAGGAAAAATTGCATGCCCTCCATGTCGCTGGTATCCCAGGCCTCGCCATGCTGCAGCAGCCATTCGTTGTTAATCTCTTCAAAAATCACCTTGATATCCTGCGGTAACGCATCCCACCTCTCTTTATTCATGACGACAAAAAAGGTGGTTGTATAGGCAATGGAATAGGCCGCCGTAAGATAATTCTCCACCTCTGCCAGCTTCCATCCCTTATGGGACTCCACAGGATGTGTGGAGCCATCCGCCTTGCCGCTTTTGATCAGTTGGTGGCATTCCGGCATAGGTGCGGAGACCGCTATTCCGCCCAGGGCCGTTACAACCTGTGCAGCGGCTCCGGTGGTCCTCAACCTGAGTCCCCTCATATCCTCCAATTTCCTCACTGCTCTCCCCCTCGTGTTTATAAGCGCAGGACCGTGGGCATGGAGATACATCACCTTAGTATCGCTGAGTTCCTTTGGCTTGAATTTCCGATAAACCTCGTTGGCGACAGCCGTGGCCACCTTTCCGCTTGTATAACCGAGAGGGAGATCCACTGTCCCCATCGCCGGAAATCTGTCCGGGGTGTAAGACAGGGCTGAAAGCCCGAGATCAGAGCGTCCTTTCACAACACCTTCGTAACATTCGGCAGCCTTTGTCAGGGTCTGGCCGGAATAATGTTTTATACTGACTCTACCTTTGGTCCGGGTTTCCACCTCTCTACACCAGGAATCAACCAGTTGACTCTGGATGTGGGCTGGGGGGAAAAAATTACTATAGGTGAGTTTTATGGATGCGGCCTTCGAATCAAGGGTAATTAATGCAGATAATACCAACCCTATGCACACCGCTGTCAACACGAAGCAAGCTTTCCTCATCGCTGAAACCTCCTCTTTTGTGTATCTTTCTTTGATCAGAAATTTTCAGTGCCTTTATGTGGAGCCTTAGTTCTATACCGGCAATTTTCACCAGAGATTTATTTTCAGCAACTTCTATGCCGCAAACTGACCCTTTAAAATTTGTCCTTTTTAGCTCAAAATTGAGAAGAGACCCAAGATTTAGACCTGTCCGTGTGTGACACAAAGTCACAATAATGCCGTTTTTCGTTAGAGCAAAAACCATTCGCCCTTCCCCTCTTCACACCGAGACTGTGTCACAATCAACAAGAGACTGCTACCAATGCTCTAACAAAACTTTCCCTCAATCACCTTGCGACGCAGTCTCGCCAGGGAGAGGGACGGAGTGAACGGAAAATTTCAAATATGTCCGGTTGAGCTTCAGTTCATCTTCCTGTCCATTAAGAGGTAATCCGTCATCGCTCTAAGGAATTCCTTTTTCAAAAAGTCATCGGAAATTTCTTCACTCAGTGCTTGGACGAAAGGAGAGACCAGGTCTTGAGCAAAAGAATCTTTTGTCGCACCCATGTCAGAAAGTTTGTCGCTGATGACAAACGGAGCCATGGGGCCGATTACCTTTTTTAATTCCGTTTCAACCGTATGGAAAAAACCATTCGAAATCAGCTTTTTCCTGATGGGCTTCCGGTCTTCTCCCCTCTCCAACAAGCCCAGTTGGACGAGCTGGAAGATGGTCTTGGATGTTTTGAATTCATCCCACTTGAGTGCCTCACAGATTTCTGAGACGGTCCTCGTCCCGTTACATAGAGCTGATACATTCCATTGTT
>Ga0326728_10020148_pt1 | contig 12786 bp, 12 predicted proteins | sample MB3enrmetagenome_FD_207602 | JGI IMG/M metagenome (GOLD analysis project Ga0326728, IMG submission 207602) | Lab enriched peat soil microbial communities from McLean, Ithaca, NY, United States - MB31MN | ecosystem: Environmental > Terrestrial > Soil > Wetlands > Peat | place: USA: New York...
TGGTTATGTTAATTCCATTCGTGACGGGTTGTTCACCCGGTGTAGTTTGGCAGTTGAGAATGGTGAACCGACATATCAGCGGGAAAAGAGTCAGCGCGCAACCAAGCCAATTAAAAATCAATACGATTTGCCACTCGGAAATGGAACAGTTTTGGAAATAACGGTATCACGCGATGATGTCCGCGTCCCGCAATTCGACAATCTTCGGCGAAACCTGGAACGACATTTTGAACTTCGTGCCATCATGAGCAGCCCGAAACGGACAGTTCTGCTGCGTGATGTAGATGCTCGCGGAAATATTGAGAGCGAAGTCCAACTCAACTATAAAGCTCCAGTTGGCAACGAAGTATTGAACGATACCGTTTTTATTCCAGGTTACGAAGTTCAAGCCAAACTGCAAGTTTTCCGAGCAAGCGAGCCACTATCCACGCCGGCAGAAGAGGGAGATTTCGCGGACGGTGGACTTCTAATAAAAAGCAAAGATGTCGTGCTGGCATTAACACTTTTCAAGTTCGAGCACAATGAACATGCTTCGCGGTTTTACGGAAACGTGTTGTGTGATTATATTCATGAGTTGCTGAAAACCGATGAAAGTGTTTTGACAGCGACGCGTGACGGGATCAATTGGAAGCATCCCTTCGCAAAGGCGCTTAAGGAAGCGATTGAAAATCAGCTTGAACCATTGGTTGAAGAGGAACGAAAACGGGCGCAAGCAGAACAAAGTACGAAGATGAATAAGAAGCTTCGTGAGCGTCTGAATAATGCACTGCTGGAATTAAACTCCATTGCCGACTCTGAATTGGGAAAACTTCCCGGCCTTGGTGAAGGTCCTGGTGAAAAAGGAAAAAAACCACCATATATGCCGCCGAACGGCTTCGGCTTTGTTCCAGAATACGCATACATTCAAACAGGGAAACTCGCTGGAATAAGTCTGCGCGCCAGTGTTCCTGACAAGGTTGAAGCTGGCTGTTTAATCAATATTGAGTCGAATAATTCGGAGGTTCTCGTCCTGACTCCACAGGTAATAGTGGTTTTGCGGGAAGATTACACTGGCATTGGCGAAGCTAGAGTTGAACTTGAGGGAAGGCAAGTCGGCGCAGAAGCAGTGATCACGGCGACCATCAACGGCCTCAAAGCCGAGGCGATGGTCAAAGTCATATCCAAACGTGAGCCGCCCAGCGAGCATCATCCAAAAAAGGAACATGGCGGGCTGTTCCGTGACGTAAAATTTGATCCAACTGCCGAGCCGAAGCATCGAGTGAGATTCGACCGAGCCAACGCAAATATCATTATTGCGACAAAAGCTCCGTCAGTAGCCGCATACCTCGACGAGCAAGGGAACGGGAGCCAAAAACCTCAAGGGCAAGTTTTGCTTGCTGAATTAGTCACCGAAGCGGTTTGTTTTGAGATTGCACGGCGCGGTGTCGAGAATGGTGTTTTCCTAGCACCTGCTGGCGCTGAAGCTGATGCCATCCGCCGGGAGCACGTCAATCTTCAAAACAAATATGCCCACAAAATCCATGAATGCTTTGTGGAGGAGGACTATCGCCGAGTCGAGGGCCAGCCAGTTATCCGCAAAGGACGTCCATCCAGAGACGCTTTGCTGGCCAAAGCAGTTATTTCCACGGATTAGAAATCATCAAGCCACCTGGCGGAAGGTTCAGATTTTGGTATGTGTTCTGGCGCGGCGACCGGAAATCCCCTTGCCATGCTTGGGCGGTGTATCATAATTCCGGCAAAGAACCCGTGCTCCTCGAACAAGGCCCATGAAAACAAAAGCGATAAGACCGACACCGTTTGCCGCCGCCGTAGGCCGTGCCCTGCGCCGCTCCGCCCGCGTCGCCCGCAAAACCGCCCGCATGCACGGCACTCCCGTATATTTCTGGCGCGACGGCAAGGTCGTCGCCGAAAAACCCTGACGGTTTCCACTGTCACGGGAGGCGAAATAAATTCAGCGAGGCAGAGCTGAATACTGCATCGGATCAAGCGAACAGGTATTGCGTATTGAACCAGGAAGAACGAATAGCTTTGGCTGGCGGGCAAAGTTAAATAATCGGTAAAGCTGATATTCGTTTTCTTTTGATTCTGAAACTTCCACTTCGTTCTTGGATGCAAAGAATGGCGTTAGCGCGCCGAAACGTGTGGTTTTGACCTCAATCAATCTTTCGCGCTCGTCTGTTTCAAAAGATAAAATATCAAAACCCAGATGGTCGCCTTTTGAATTGGCAACGTGTTCAATTCGGTTTGCCAAATCTTTTCTTCCGGCTTGCCAAAGCCGCTTGTGTTCAAATTCCAAAACCAGTTTTTCGCCTGCCAGACCCAGGACCTGATTTCGAGATTCAATCTCAAGGTAATTCCTTCGCACAGGTTTGCGGATGGGCGGTGCGTTATCATGTAGTGTGGCCTTCTCTTCTTCTCGGCGCGGAGGACTGACGAGAATTGATAAAACATCGTTTACAACGGGAGGTTGTTCAATAGTTTGCTCAACCGCAGCAGCAGCGGCTTGATGCAGGCCAGTTGCATTGAGAAGCCGGTCTTCAACAACCTCGTAAAGGAGCCGTTGGTAGTTTGTCATTGGCTTGTATCCGTCAATGTATGGATAGCCGAATTCGATCAGCACGGCACTGATATTTTGATGTTTTAGTTCGACCGCCGCTTTTGTTCGGTTGGTGAGAAATTTCTGAAGATTTCGATTATGTTCAGCCTTGTTATATGGTTCGTCGCGAAGTTCCATCTCAAGCATCTCGAAATAATCCGAGACGGTTGCTTCGACTTCTTCGCGTGACCAATGCTCCGCCATATTTCAACGCCAGGTTGTGCTTTCACGGCCAGATTTGGCAAGTCCACACTTTGCAAAATATTTGACCTGCATCCCGGCGGCTTTGAAGATGTGCGGCGAATACGGAGAAGAGGGAATTTTGTGCGTTTTGTGATTTGCGGCCCGGCCATCTGTGTCCATCTGTGTTCATCTGTGGCTAAAATGGCTGATGTCTTCTCCAAAGCAAAGCGTTCGGCGTGATTGCCTTCCCACCCAAACAATTTTGCAGAAAACCGTTAGCCGCTAACAACAATCGTTCAAAACCGTTAGCCGCTAACAAACACCTTTTCCCCGGACCTGCTACGCTTGCCCCATGACTGCCACAAAGCAGCAGGGTCGGGACGTGACCGTAGCCGCGACCGCGAAAGAGGGGCCCCTGCCCTCCGTAGCCTTGGCGAAGGAGGGTGTCCTCCATAGCCGCACCGGCGACGGAGGAGCGAGCAATTTGGTGAAAGAACCACGGATTACGCGGATGACACGGATAAATACAAGGGGAAAAATCCGTGTCATCCGTGTCATCCGTGGTAAAAAGTCCTTGTTGGAGGGCCGGGGGTGTCCATCCTCCCCATTTACACTAATTAACGCTATTTAACAGTAATTAACACTAATTAACAATTATTTTTTAAGAAGGATTATGCGCGCCATCCGTCCCGTCAGTCCCGTTCGTCCCATCCCTTGGCAAGCCCGCTCCCGCCCCGCCCCAATCCAAACGCGCCAAACCTCAAAAGCCCAATGAAATCGCAAAAATCCAACCCAATCGCAAACAATCGTGCTCGTTTTCCATGGCTGCCATGCTCTCCAACCCAATCGCACCCAATCACAGACGATTCCCGGCCAATCGCACCTAATCGCAGCCATTCGTCCCATGCGTTCCAACCAGTCCCACCTAAATCGTGCGGCGGAATTTTCCGCTTTCCCGCTTTCCCGCTTTCCGCTTTCCCGTTTCTTCATTCTTCATTCTTACTTCTTCCTTCTGCCATGCTATTCAGCTTGAGCCTCCTCACGGGGGCTGCTACAAAACGAAACCGCTTTTGCGTCCGGGGCTGCTTGCAGCCGCAGGTCGTGGTTGCGATTGCCCCTGTGATGGCGTAAGAATTAAAGCATGAAGCGAAGCATGATTTACGGCCTGGTGGTGACGGCGCTGCTGTTGAACCTGGCCTTGGGCGCGAACATTTATCTGGCCAGTTCACATGCCGCCGTCAAAAGCGACAATCCCCAGGCGAGCCTGGAGGTTTTCGACGAGGCGCTCCAGAAGATCCACGGCGAATACGTTGACGGCCAGGATTTGACCTATCGTCAGCTCGTCTATTCCGCCCTCAAAGGCGCGGTCAGCCGTCTCGACCCCCACAGCGAATTTCTGGATGCCGATTCCTATCAGGAATTGCAGGACGACACCGAGGGGCAGTTTGGCGGCGTGGGCCTCATGGTGGGCATGAAGGACGGCCACATCACCGTCATTGCGCCGATGGACGACACGCCCGGTTCGCTCGCCGGCATTCTTAGCGGCGACCAAATCGTAAAGGTCGAGGGAAAGTCGGTGGACAAGATGGACCTGGGCGACGTCGTCAAAATGCTGCGGGGCGATCCGGGCACCACCGTGGCCCTCACCGTGGAACGCCCGTCCACCGGAGCCCTCAAGACTTTCGTGCTAACCCGGGCCGTCATCCAAATGGACATGGTCAAGGACGTGAACGGCCGGAAAATTTTCCCGGTGGATGAAAATCAAATCGGCTACATCCGCATCACGCAGTTTGGCGAGAAGACGGGCGATGAACTGGAGTCGGCGCTCGTCAAACTCAAGGCGCAACATCTCAAGGGATTGATCCTGGATTTGCGCTGGAACCCGGGCGGGTTGCTGGACCAGGCGGTGGAAGTCTGCCAGAAGTTCATCCCTTCCAGCCAGTTGGTCGTTTCCACGGAAGGCCGGCATACCTTGGAAAAGTATTACGCCCACGGCAGCGGCGATGAATTAAAAGGCATTCCCATGGTGGTGGTGGTGAACCTGGGCAGCGCCAGCGCGGCGGAAATTGTCACCGGCTGCCTCCAGGACCTGCACCGGGGCGTGGTGCTGGGCGAAAAGACTTTTGGCAAAGGCTCGGTGCAAACGATCTTTCCGCTCGATGACGGCTCCGCGCTCAAGCTGACGGTGGCCAAGTATTACACGCCCAGCCACAAGGTCATTCACGAGCACGGCATCACGCCGGACGTTTATGTGCCCCTGACCGATGCCGAAGAGGCCGCGGTATTGATCAAACGCACGCCCGGCGGCCTGGAATCGCTGCCAGAAAAAGAGCGCCCCGCCGTTCTCGCCGCGCAGGATGAGCAGCTTGAACGCGCCGAAGACCTGCTCAAAGGCCTGATTCTTTACGACAAGCTGACCAGCGCGCCCAAACCGCAAAAGGTTGCCGCCAAGTAAATTCCAGCCTTGCCTCCATAATGACTTTGCTGGCCCTCGAAACTTCGTGCGATGAAACCAGCGCCGCCGTGGTGCGTGACGGGAATGTCCTTTCCAACGTCGTTTCATCGCAGATCAAGCTGCATGCCGAATACGGCGGGGTGGTGCCGGAACTGGCGGCGCGGGAACATTTGAGGAATCTTCTGCCGGTTGCCCGGGCGGCCCTGCACGAGGCCGGCATTCAAAGCGGTGAACTCGATGCCATTGCCGCGACCCAGGGTCCGGGCCTCGCCATCGCGTTGTTGATGGGATTCAAAGCCGCGCAAGCGGCGGCCTTTGCCTTGAACAAGCCCTTCATCGGCATCCACCATCACGAAGCGCATTTGTATTCGCCATGGATCAGCAGCACGGCCATCCCTGAAACAGGCGGGCGAGACGCCCGCGCCACTGTCTTCACCGCCGCTTTCGCGGAATTTCAGCCCAACGTGTCGCTCATCGTCAGCGGCGGACACACCCTGCTCGTGCTGGTGGAATCCGAACTGAAGCATCGCGTTCTGGGCGGCACCATTGACGACGCCGCCGGAGAATGTTTCGACAAGACCGGCAAACTGATGGGCCTGTCCTACCCGGCAGGCCCCGCCATTGACCGGCTCGCGGAGGCAGGCAATCCCGAAGCCTACGATTTTCCCCGACCCTTGTTGCATGACGACAACGACGACTTCAGCTTCAGCGGATTAAAAACCTCCGTTCGCTATTTTATCCGCGACCATCCGGAGGTCTTGAACGACGCGCAAAAAGCGCGCGACCTTTGCGCCAGCGTCCAGGCGGCCATTGTGGAGGTCCTTGTCAAGAAAACCCTGCGCGCCGCCCGGCGCGAGGGCGTGCGCTGCGTCACAGCCTCCGGCGGAGTGACCTGCAACACCGGCCTGCGACGCGAACTGGAACGCGCCTGCAAACGTCAGGGCCTCACGTTGCGCCTCGCGGACAAGGGCCTCTGCACCGACAACGCCGCGATGATCGGCATCCTTGCGGAACGAAAGCTGGAAGCCGGGGCGCCCTTGACCTCGCTGGACGACGAGGTCAAGCCGGGATGGGCGATGGCGGAAACTGGCGGGACAAAAAGGGCGTGAGTATGCGGTTTTTCTTAGTAAGCAAAAGGCATCGCGGGGGAAAACGCATGAACCCAATGACTCATTTGGTCAAACCCTTTTCCCGGAGTTGCATCCACGCCAATTCGATCTGGACCGGATTGAAAATTTCGGCCTTGCGTTGGTTCCACGAATGCACGGCGGTAATTGTTTTCGGCAAATTCTCCCGACAATCCGGGGTTTCCTTCAAAACCCAATGCACCGTGGACAGCAGTTCCAAACCAAACGGCGTCTCGAATCCTTCAATCAGACTTTCCACTCGGTCGGCACGTTTCAAGGTGTCCGGATATTTTGTGGCTAAAAGCTCCATGGCTGCCGTAACGGCCCCTGGAACCACCTCGACACTGGCGTCGCGGCTGCGGTCGCCGTAGCCACGGATAAAGTGTCCTTCGATGCGTTGCAAGACGTGATGCAGGGTTTCGGCGTAGGGGCCGTATTTTTCCTTCACAAAATTCAACTTCAACGGCTCGCCCGCTTCCTGAAGAAAATACGCGAGCTTTTGAATCTCCAACATGGTCAGCTCGTAGCCGGGAATCAGATACTTGCCGAAAATGCCCAGCAGCGCCGCGCGACCCCGGCTCATATTTGGCTGCTTGGTCGCCACCTTCATTTCCCGGTTGGCGGGCGCGCCAGCCGGCTCATAAACTAACACTTCCACGTCGAGCAAGGCACCCAGCTTGTGCTCGATCAATTTTCGAACGTGATTCCAATTCAAGCCACCGTTGCCGCAACCGAGCGGCGGCACCGCAACGCTCTTGATACGATTGGTTCGGATTACTTCCGCGAGCGCGTTAAGCCCGCTATCCACGTCAGCGATCTTGGATTTGCCTTTCCAATGCTGCTTGGTGGGAAAATTGATGATGAACTTGGCGCCCATCAAATTGCCGGTGCTGTAAACAAACATCCGTCCGGGCTGCACTTCGTGATGTTCGCACGCCAGCCGGTATTTTTCGTAGTTCTCCGGGAAAGCCTGCTTGAACTGGAGCGCGATGCCCTTGCCCATTACGCCAACACAATTGACGGTGTTCACCAACGCGTCCGCCTCAGCTTCGAGCAAATTTCCTGTGGTGTATCGAATCATATTGTCTCGGAACGTGAATTAAAAATACCACTCTCCACGCACTTTAATCAATGGCCGAAACGCGGAAGCGTCAACCAAATTTTCCACCTGCTGACGCATGGCCTCATCCATGACCCCAATTTCCTGGACTAGATTCAATGGGAATTGTTCCTTGACCATGAACTCCGCCTGTCGTTTGCAGCGACCGTCCACGAAATCATTCCAATAACGCGCATTGATCACATTCCAAAATAATTTAGGCAAATCAGCCAACTGATTGTAATGGTTCACATAGCTGATGATGCCGTGGCCATCGGTGAACATAAATGGCAAATTTTGAGCTGCAACCGTCTCCGCAGTCGTCACCAGATAAATGATTTCCCTCTGGCCCTGATAACCTTCGACTTTTCCCTGTCTGATGGCGTAAAGCATCGGCGACCTCGGCCCGAAGTAGAACGGCACATAATCCGCCACGACACCACCCGGTGGCACCCGGATCGCAGCATGTTCGCGCTTATCCATGATGTCCTTGTGTGAAATGGCGCGTTTGGTGATGTTGTCCGCCTTCGCCCGATTGGGCGAGCAATCGCATCCCCGCGCAAGCAAGCCAGGCAGGTTTTCAATGTGGGTGATGCGATACAACGGTGTCATTCCAGCGTTACGGGTTGCCCTGACGCAATTCAGCGCGCAGGGTCACGATTTTATACCCCGGGTTCATTTAATTTGTTAGATACTTTCTTGAGGCACAAGCATTTTCAATTTCGTTCCGCCAGATTTCAAGAAGCTGACACATCTCGCTAAACGTGTCTTCAAATTCCGGTACGCCTAAATCGAAGAACTGGCCATGCGCAACGGAATTACGTTTTGCCAATAGTCGCTCATCTATAATAAATGCCTTTGGCTGGAGCCGGAGATTGAGCCGGCGGGCCAGTTCGACAGCCGCCAGTTTGCGCCCGGCCAGCCAGCGCGAGTAACCCTCGCCCGCGGCGCCGGCGTCGAAACTGAATTCACCTTGCGTACTCATCGCAGACAGATTTGGCGTCCCAGAGCGACAAGACGAAACGATTTTATCCCATCTTGCGCGCGCATCAAGGAATGTTCTGGCGCGCGGGCCGTTCACGAGCGTTTTCAAGATGCACCAGCATGGCAAGAATGGTGTCCAACACCAAATCAAGATGTTTGCCGACATCTTCGGCGAGGAAGCGCAGGAGAAAATAGCCATGCTGTTGAAGCAACCTGTCCTTTCGCCGGTCGCGACGATACGCTTCGGCGTCCGACAGATGTTGAGTCCCGTCCAACTCAATGACCAATTTTTTGGTTGAACAAAGGAAGTCCACTTCCATTTGGCTTGTGCCGTCAAACGGAATCGGCAACATCGAATTCAGCCGAAAATGACCGCTTGTTTCTGGCAAGCTATCCAGGCGTCGAAACAGAAATGCCTCGCTGGCGCTACGTGCTCGCGCTTCGCCTTCGGCTTCTGCCGATGGGATCCTTGTCGCGTTAACAAATAATCCGGCAAGAGGGATATCAACCCCATCACGGATGAGCCGGCGAACGCTGGCGGCGTAATCTCTTTTCCATTCGGGAGCCACTGGCAGGGGAACCTCGACCGGCCACCCGGGAAGAGCACTGGCGGGAAGCAGGATGGTATAACCGAGCGACTCATATCCCTGACATCGCCGGTCAAACATTCTGGAAAGCATCGGTACATTCAAATCCGCGTAATCATAGACACGCACTTCGCGTTTGCCTTCATGAAGCCGATGAAGACGCCCCACATATTGCGCAATGGTTCCCCGCCATGAAACCGGCAGCGCCAAAAACAAGGTGTCCAACCGCGAATCGTCGAAACCCTCGCCGATAAACTTCCCAGTGGCAAGAATCACTCGCTTGGTATCACCCGGAATTTTTGCCAAAAGCGCACGGGCGGCATCCAATTCTTTTCTGCTTTGTCCGCCGCGCAAAACAAGTACATGCGGAACAGCCGAAAGCTTGGAAGCCAGTTCCTGCAAATGCTCCGTTCGTTCGGTTAGGACCAGGGGCGAGCGGCCTTCGTTGATCGCGCTCAAAACGTCCGAGCAAATCATTTGGTTCCTGGCAACGTCGTCGCGCAACGCTTCATACAAATGATGGAATTCCATCCGCGGATCGGGATCGGGCTGCGGCAACGGGCGAAAGGATGTCGGACGGACGTACACCTGATGAGTAAAAGGCCGCATCGCTGCCTGGCTTTTTGCATTCACACGATGGCGAACGGGGCCACATTGCATGAAAATGATCGGGTGATGCCCATCCTTGCGTCCAACGGTGGCGGACAGGCCGGTGACAAACTTCGCCTTGGCCCGGCGTGCGACCAGTTCAAAACTGCGGGCCGAAAGGTGATGACATTCATCGACGATGACATAGCCATAGTTTCCGATGCAGTCGTTCACAACGTCTTTTCGAACCAGGCTTTGTATCAGTGCGACGTCTATTTTGCCGGTAAGTTTTCTGCAACCGCCGCCAAGCCGGCCAACGGTTTTTTCGGGAAGGTCGAGAAAAACGGATAATCGCTCAATCCACTGTTCGAGCAACTGCTGACGATGCACCAGAACGATCGTATTAACCCCGCGATGCGCAATGAGCCAGGCCGCAATCACGGTTTTGCCGAATGCCGTCGTGGCCGCCAAAACACCTGTGTCATGCTGCGACAGGGCATTTGCTGCCGCTTGTTGCTCGGGACGCAGTTGGCCACAGAAGGCCAGCCGCAAGGATTGGCCGCCAAATCGCTCATCCCGCAGTTCTGGTTGAATTTTTAAAGATTTGAGCAGCGCAAGAACGTCATCCAAACAACCTCGAGGCAGCGCAAAATGCCTGGGATGATCCTCGGCGCAGGCAACAATTCTCGGCTTGTCGTATGTCGGAAGACGCATTGCTTGCGCCCGATAGAACTCCGGGTTTTGGAAGGCCGCCAACCGAACCAACCGGTTACGGAGGGGCGGCATGAGGTTCTCCTTGGCGATGTAGATTTGGTCTGCCAGCACGAGTTCCAATTTTTCCGGCAGCGCTTCCGTTATGGGCGGGTCTTTATGCCGCCGCGAGGGTTGCGCCATCCATGGGTTTTCATCATCGTCATCTGGCACGGCCATGCGAACGCCGATCACACGCCCCTTGGAATCGGCGTCACGAACCATGTTCTCGACTTGAATCCTGCTCATGCGTTGCAGCGACGCGAGGAATGCCCATTGGTCAGCGTAGGGAGCAAACTGGCCGTCGAGAAATACTGTGTTTCCGCGTTCTCGCGGCTGCTTTTGCAAAGGCAGCGCGATCAGGTTTCCAAAGCCACCTCTTGGCAGCGTGTCCTGATTCGGGAACAACCTGTCATACGATTTGAGCCCGATTTCAGGCCGATTTTCCATTGTTTCTGTTAAGAGGTGAGATCCCATTTTTCGCGCCAAGCCCGCTGGTATAGCCTCATCAAAGAAGAACCAAATATGGGCTCCATTGCCGGACCGAGACCGTTCCAGAGCAACAGGCACAGCAAGCCGCCGGGAAGTTTCCAGAAAAGCGCCGGCATCCTTTTGCCAATCTTCGCCGTCAAAATCCACGGCCAGAAAGAAACACGTTTCATCACAGAGCATGGCGTACAAGCCCATCACAAAATCCCGCCTCAATGCATCCCGACCCGACAAATGCCAGCCAACGGTTTCATCGGTAACCGGAAAAAAGCGGCGATTGGGGCAATCCGAACATTTAATTCGAGGCTTTTCACATACGCCCCGAATCCATTCATTGGCGCACGCCGGAGCGTAGCCGGATTTGCCAGTCTTGTGGTTTTCAAATCGGCGTGGATAAACATCTTCCCTGCCACGAAAAAGAGAGCGAAATAGCTTTATCTTATCAGCCGGCGCCGAGTTTTTTGTGACAACAGTCTTCGATCGGCTCTCCAAAGGCGCTGCCGTTGCGGCGGCGGCACTGGAGGATACAGCAACCGATTGTTCTATCTCCTGCACGAACAAGCTATACAACAAGCGCCCAGGAATGGCCAATTGCTTCTGTTCAAGCCGTTCCTCGGACGGGCTCGCGCCGTCGAAGCCACTGGATGTCCTGGCCGCCACAGGAAGACGGCATGCCGGGCTGACTCACAAAATGAGACCAGCGAGGAAAGGCCATTGACGCATCGGGCCACGGAGTTCGAGCACGCCATCAGTCCAGGCGGATGCAAGATTCCATTTCGCGCATCTTGAACGGCACGTGATTCACCAAGAGTTCAAGGTGTCGCACATGGTCCTCCTCAATGAAAATCTTTTCTTCCGACAGTCGAAGTTTGCCGCGCAACCGGATGCCACCGACCAGCCACACCTCGACCTCATGCTGGAGCGGGAGATTGAGCCGGCGGGCCAGTTCGACGGCCGCCAGTTTGCGCCCGGCCAGCCAGCGCGAGTAACCTTCGCCCGCTGCGCCGGCGCCGAAACTGAATTCACCTTGCATGCTCATCGCGGACGATTTTCTGAAAACGCAGAAAAATCCTCGAAGGGAAAACTCACGGTCACTCCCAGCGGGCCATGGCACGGGCGACTTCGTTCAAATTCGTAATACGCCATTTCGAGCCGTCGCCAACAAGTGAAACGCGGCGTTGAATTTTTGCCGCCGTGCGGGGACTGCGGCGGGCCGCTCGCAAATCCGCCATACGGCTGCGCGCTTCCTGTCGCCTCACTGCGTTGAAATTCACCGCTTTCACTGAAAAACGAATAACATCATTTGAGAATCGAAGCAACCTCTCACTGCCGTCCGGTTGAAAATCGAGTTGCTGGCCGGAAAGACAAGGTTGCCGTGAATGGACGGTTGCATTATATTCAGAAAACGAAATTCGCCATGTCAGACCAAGACATCCAACAGCTTGAGAGCCAATTCCCCGCCGTTTCCGGCTCGGCTTTCGCGGCGGCGCGTGAAGAGGCCCTGGCGTCAGGCCAGAGCGTGCTGCAATCGCAAAATGGCGTCATCTACGAAGTCTTCCCCGATGGCCGCAAAGTAGCGGTGAAGAAGATCGAATCGCCCACCCAGGTCGTTTCCGGTAAAATCTTCACCCTCCGGTGAGCGCATCCACGCCACGGCTGAGAATGTTCGCCGGGCCGAAGGATTTTGATAAATTGAACTTGCCCCGCACGGCAGGCCACTCCTTGAAGTTCATCGAATTTTGTTCCAAGCATCCTCAAATTGCGCTCGGTGCGTTATCAGCCTCTTTTCAATTGTAAACGGCTTTGTGTAACCATCAAAATCAGCGAGACACGGCGCGAGTTGGAGCAAGAATTGATTTGTCTTGTGCCTGCCGACGCCATTTCTTTTTATGGCAATTTCCTTCAGTTCATCTTTGGTAAACACAAAA
>Ga0326728_10020150_pt1 | contig 12785 bp, 9 predicted proteins | sample MB3enrmetagenome_FD_207602 | JGI IMG/M metagenome (GOLD analysis project Ga0326728, IMG submission 207602) | Lab enriched peat soil microbial communities from McLean, Ithaca, NY, United States - MB31MN | ecosystem: Environmental > Terrestrial > Soil > Wetlands > Peat | place: USA: New York...
AGGCCCTGGTTCTGACCCGGCAGCAAATCATCGAGGTGCAGAACAAGGTCAGTCAAGCATTGAACGCCAAGGATGCCAGCATTTTCGACGCCCATCTGCTGGTCCTGGAAGACCCCACCCTGGTGGAATCGGTCACCGCCCTGGTCAATTCGCGCAAAATCAACATTGAGGCCGCTTTCCAGGAATTTGCCGACAAATATGCCGCGACCCTCAGCGCGATTGACGACGCTTATTTGCGCGAACGGGCCGCCGACATGCGCGACGTCACCTCGCGCATCATGGCCAATTTGCTGGGCCATCCCCACCAACAGGACCTGCGGGATTTGCGGGAACCGTGCATCGTGGTCAGCGAGGATTTGTCCCCTTCCGAAGTCGCTCTGCTGGACCGGAAAGTCATCCTCGGTTTTGCCACCGATGCGGGAAGCAAAACATCCCATGCCGCCATCATGGCCCGGTCCTTGCAGGTGCCTGCCGTGGTCGCCTTGAAGGACGCCAGCCACAAGGTCAAGACGGGCGACCACGCGCTGCTGGATGGTTACAACGGCTCCATCATTGTCAACCCAACCGACCAGACGCGGTTCGAATATGGGCAGATGGTCCGGCGCCAGGCCTCGATCGAGGACAAACTGCGCGAAATCAAAGATCTGCCCGCCATCACGCTCGATGGGAAAAAAATCACGCTTTCGGCCAACATCGAACAGGCCGGCGATGGCGAAGCGGTCAAGTTGTACGGCGCGGAGGGGGTGGGTTTGTTCCGCACGGAATTTCTCTTTCTCAATCGCGACTCGCTGCCGACGGAGGAAGAACAATACCAGTCCTATCGGCGCGTCGCCGCCGAGTTGAAGCCCGACCCGGTCATCATTCGAACGCTGGATCTGGGCGGGGACAAATTTTTGTCGCACTTGCCGATTCCGCCGGAGATGAACCCCTTTTTGGGCTGGAGGGCCATTCGATTCTGCCTGGAGGAAAAGGAAGTTTTTCGCGCGCAGCTCCGGGCCATTTTACGGGCCAGCGCCGAGGGCAACGTCAAGATAATGTATCCGATGATTTCCTGCTTCGGCGAAGTGGAAAAGGCCAATGCGCTGGTCGAGGAATACAAGGGCGAATTGCGCGCCGCGAATGTGCCCTTCGATGAACACATCGAAATCGGCGCCATGATTGAAATCCCATCCGCGGCTGTCGCGGCCGACACCCTGGCCAGCCGCGTCAAATTCTTCAGTCTTGGCACCAATGACTTGATTCAGTATTCCCTGGCGGTGGACCGCCTGAACGAACGGATCGCCCACCTTTATGAACCGACGCACCCGGCGGTGGTGCGGTTGATTCAATTGACGGTCGATGCGGCCAATCGCCACGGCATCTGGTGCGGCGTGTGCGGCGAAATGGCCGGCGACCCTTACATGACCCCGCTCTTGCTGGGCTTGGGGGTCAATGAACTGAGCATCGCCCCGTCGTTGCTGCCGCGGATAAAATTCCTCATACGCCGGTTGAAAATGGAGGAGGCCAGGGAACTGGCCCAGTTCGCCTTGCAGTGCGAGTCGGGCAGGGAAATCATGGAGCGTTCCGAGGCCCTGGCCAAAAAGGTTGCGCCGAGCCTGTTTGAGAATCAGAGTTAAAGCAATGAAAGTGCTCATTCTGGCTGCCGGTTACGCCACACGCCTTTATCCCCTGACCCTGACGGAACCTAAACCCCTCCTGACCGTCGCGGGGCAGCCCATGATCGATTATGTGTTGGACAACCTGACGCCCATCGGCGGGATCGACCGCGTTTATGTCGTGACCAACGCCAAGTTTGCCGGGCCGTTCCAGGAATGGTCCACGCACTATCGCGCCACCAAGGCAAAGCTCGACTTCACCATCGTCAACGACGGTTCGACCGATGAGAGCAACAAACTGGGCGCCATCGGAGACATGCATCTGGTGATCACCCGGGAAAAAGTCGATGACGATCTGATGGTGGTGGCGGGCGACAATCTTTTCAGCGAAAGCTTGCAGGATTTTGGCCGGTATTGCCGCGGAATAAATGCGCCGGTCCTGGCCGTTTACGACGTGGGCAACTTGCAGGAGATCACCAAATACAATTCCATCTCCATTGATGCTTCGGGCAAAATCACCTTCTTCGAGGAAAAGCCCAAGCATCCGACGAGCACCCTGACGGGCATCGCCCTTTATTATTATCCCAAATCGAGCCTGTCGTTGATCCGCCAATACGTGGCCGAGGGAAACAATGCCGATCAGCCGGGGCGTCTGGTGCAGTGGCTCTATCAGCGCACGCCTGTTTACACCTGGCGCGTCCCGGGCATTTGGTTTGACATCGGATCGAAGGAAAGTTTGACAGAGGCCAACACGATCTTCGCCCGGCTTCGGTCTGCGGCAAAAGCATAACGGGCCGGCCATTTTTGAATTTCTCAAGAGAATCTGCCCCGGGAAAAAACCGTGAAATTTTCGACATTTTACCAAGTCATAACAAGTTGTCGGCAAGGTATTTACACAATGGCCATTATTTGCAGTTGACACTTGTCGGATTTCGGCGCTCCGACTGGCAGTTTTTCAGAACTTCAGCCTTTAGCATTTCCACCCTCCGTAGCCCCGAAAGCTTTCGGGGCGGAGGACGGGCAGCCTTTGGCCTTTCCTCTGCGGAGCCCGACTTCTAATCCGCCAGAAGCGCGGCGATCCGACTTCGTTAAGACGAAGGGCGTGAAAGGAATTTTGGCGGGACGCCATGCAAAAAAGGCTGAAGGCTGAATGCTGAAGATTCGGACCAAGGCAGTGGAAATATCTTGACCGCTGGTGATGTTTGTGCTCCCGTGCGGGCCAGGGGAGAAGAAAGCAGTAGGCGTCCGGTCGAAGTTACTTTCTTTCCGAGGCATCTCTTCCGTACCATGGTTGATGTGACCCGCATGTTGCAGGCAATCGAGCGCGGCGAAGCGCAGACGAGCGCGGAACTGCTGCCGCTGGTCTATGACGAATTACGCCGCCTGGCTGCGCACAAACTTTCGCAAGAGCGCCCCGGCCAAACGCTCCAGGCCACCTCGCTGGTCCACGAAGCCTGGCTGCGTCTGGCGGGCGGGGAAAGCCGGCAGTGGGAAGGGCGGAAGCACTTTTTTGCAGCCGCAGCGGAGGCGATGCGACGCATCCTGATTGAAAATGCGCGGCGCAAGCAGCGGCAAAAACGCGGCGGCGGAGGTGAACGAATTGACATTGAGCAGATTGAACTGGCCGAAGCGCTGCCTTCGAACGAGCTCCTGGCGCTGGATGAAGCCCTGACGGAACTCTCACAGCGCGACCCCCCGGCGGCAGAATTTGTCCAGCTTCGCTTCTTCGCCGGCCTGACCCAACAACAGGCGGCTGACCTGCTGGGCGTCTCGCGGCGCACCGCGGACCGCACGTGGGCCTATGCCCGCGCCTGGCTGTTTCAACAAATCGCGGAGGACGGGAAAGCCGGCGCCTGAATTTTTTGTCGCTGCGTGGCACAACCCGGCTCGAAACGGCGCATTACTGATTGAGGGAAAGAAGCCGGGGTTGGCCGGCTCTGGACGGCTTCGATTAGACATGATTCGCCGATGAATACAGACCACGACAAACTGGTCAAAGAGATCTTCGCCGATGCCTTGGAGAAGGCGAATGCGGCTGAACGAGCCGCCTACCTCGCTCAAGCCTGTGGCAATGACGCCCAACTGCGCCAACAGGTTGAAGCCCTGCTCCAGGCGCATGAAAAGGCCGGTGGTTTTCTTGAGGAACCAGCCGTTGCGCTGCCTGGCAAAACCGTCGTCCTTTCCACGCCGCTGACCGAAAAGCCCGGCGACCACATCGGCCACTACAAGCTCTTGCAGCAAATCGGCGAAGGCGGCTGCGGCGTGGTCTATATGGCCGAGCAGGAACAACCCATCCGCCGCCGGGTCGCCCTCAAAGTCATCAAGCTGGGGATGGACACCAAAGCCGTCGTCGCCCGGTTCGAAGCCGAGCGCCAGGCGCTGGCGTTGATGGACCATCCCAACATCGCCAAGGTGCTCGACGCCGGCGCGACCGACACCGGCCGGCCTTACTTCGTCATGGAATTGGTGCGCGGCATCAAGATCACCGAGTACTGCGACCAGAACAACCTTTCGACCGAGGAACGGTTGAACCTGTTCGTCCAAGTCTGCCATGCCATCCAGCACGCGCATCAGAAGGGCATTATCCACCGGGACATCAAGCCCTCGAACATCCTGGTCACGGTGCATGATGGGAAGCCGCTGCCCAAGATCATTGATTTTGGCATTGCCAAGGCGACCTCGGGTCAACTGTTGACGGACAAGACCCTGTTCACAGCGTTCGAGCAGTTCATCGGCACGCCGGCGTACATGAGTCCGGAGCAGGCGGAGATGAGCACCTTGGACATTGATACGCGCAGCGACATTTATGCGTTGGGGGTGTCGCTCTATGAACTGTTGACGGGCCGGACGCCCTTCGACCAGGAAGAACTGGTGGCGGCAGGTTTGAGCGAGATGCGGCGGATCATTCGGGAGCGGGAACCGCTTCGGCCTTCCACGCGGATCAGCACTTTGGAGGCAGCCGATCAGACCACCGTAGCCAAGCGGCGTCATTCGGAGCCGCCGCAACTGATTCATCTGGTGCGCGGGGATTTGGACTGGATCGTGATGAAGTGTCTGGAGAAGGACCGGACGCGGCGGTACGAGACGGCCAACGGGCTGGCGGATGACGTGGTGCGGCATTTGCAGGACGAGCCGGTCACGGCCCGTCCGCCGGGCCGGGTGTATCGCCTCCAAAAGCTGGTGCGGCGGAACAAACTGGTGTTTGCCGTTGGTGCCGCCGTGACGGCCGCGCTCTTGATTGGCCTGGCTTTGTCCACGTGGTTTTTCTTCAACGAACGAGCGGCCCGGCAGCGGGCGGTGGCTGCGGAGAAGAAAACCCAGACGGAGGCCAGGAAGAGCCAGCAGGTGGCGCAATTCCTTCAGGACATGCTCAAAGGGGTTGGTCCCTCGGTGGCCATGGGCCGGGATACGACGATGTTGCGGGAAATCCTGGACAAAACGGCCGAGCGGGTGGGCAAAGATTTGAAGGATTCGCCCGAGGTGGAAGCCGAGTTGCGCACGACGCTCGGCGAGATCTACTTGCCGCTTGGTCAATGGGCCAAGGCTGAAGAAATGCACCGCGCGGCCTTGGTGATCCGGAGGGGGTTATGGGGCAATATGAACACCAAAGTGGCGGACTCGCTGGAAAATCTCGCCGACACGCTCGAATGGCAGAGGAGGCCCGCCGAAGCCGAGCCACTCGTACTGGAGGCGCTGACGATCCGCACCAACTTGCTCGGCGCGGAACACCCCAAGGTCGCCGAGTGTCTGGCAACGTTGGGCGATGTTCGATGGGATCAATCCAGGCGGAACGAAGCCGAAGAACTGTACCGTCACGCGTTGGCCATGCGGAGGAAACTGTTGGGAAATGACTCCCTGGAAGTGGCTGACTCACTCGCGCAGTTGGGTGGCCTGCTCATTGGCCAGGGCTTTTCCCAAGACAGGCCGCAGGAGGCGGAAGCCGATGCCCGAGAAGCAGTGGCGATCCAGAAAAGGCTTCTGGGCGAGGAGTCTCCCGACCCGAACCTCGGGTACTCGCAAATAGTACTGGCCCGAGCGCTTCGTTCTGAAGGCAAACTGGACGAAGCTGAAACCACCCTCCGCCCAATTCTAGCGATGCGACGCAAACTGCTGGGTTCGGAGAGCCTGTTGGTTGCCGGCCTGAGCAGAACGCTTGCGGACGTGCTGCAGCAAGAAGGCAAACTGGATGAGGCTGAACAGCTCGACCGTGAAGCCCTGGCGACGTACGCCAGGTTAAAAGCCCGTAGCACTCCGGAAGGCGCTTTGGAAAGTGCTTCGTGCATGTTTACCCTCGGCGATGTTCTGCGCAAAAAGGGCAAGCTTGTCGAAGTCGAAGGCTTGTTTACCCTCGGCGACGTTCTGCGCAAAAAGGGCAAGCTTGCCGAAGCCGATGCCATGTGTCGCGAGGCTGTCGAGACCGTGAAGAAATTGCCGGCTTCGGATAGTCAGGCCATCATGCTGCTCACCCTTGGCGATTGGTTCAGAAACCAAGGCAAGCTGGCCGAGGCTGAATCGCTGTTTCGTGAGGCTTTAGAGATTTACAGGAAATTGCCGGCTTCGGACTGGCAGGCCTTGACGCTTGCGGAGCTAGGCAACTTGCTCCTTGACCAAGACAAGCTGGGCGAGGCGGAACCATTGCTTCGGCGGGGGCTGGATATTTGCCGCCAGGTCTCCCCCAACAATGGCGGGCCGCGTGACTGGCTGGCAAGCGGGCTGGCCTCGGTTCTTAGCAAACAAGGCAAGCCGGCCGAGGCGGAATCCTTGTACCGGGAAACCCTGGAAGTCGAAAGAAAGTTTCCTCCGTCATCTTTTCTGGCTGGTTTGCTCGGCAGCTTTGCCGGCTTTCTCCGCGACCAGGGCAAACTGGCTGAGGCCGAACCACTGTATCGCGAAGGGCTGGATATTTGCCGACAAATCTCCCCCAACAATTTCGAGCGGCGTCAATGGCTGGCCAGCGGTCTGGCGCAAGTATTCCGGCGGCAGGAAAAGTGGGCCCAAGCCGAGGCATTCTATCGCGAGGCCGTAACCAATTCCGCGAAGGTTTGGCCCAATGATTTCAAGAAATGGGAATGGGAGTTCAACCATCTGGTGGATGTCCTCCAGCGCCAGGGCAAGACGAACGAGGTCGAAAGGCTGCGACACGAGATTCTGCCGGCAGTCGTGCCGGGCCGGCTGCCGAAAACAACCAGCACCAACCAAACCAGCACAACCAAACTTGCACCCTAAGCCGGAGGACTTCACAATCTGACACCGGAAACTAAACGTGGCCCGTCAGCCGCATACGATCCGACTTCGCTAACACGAGGGGCGTGAAGGGGATTTTGGCGGGACGCCATGCAAAAAGGGCTTCCGCCTTCGTTAGAACTATGGCGGACAAGATTGCGGACTGACGAAAGTTTGAAGGGCGTATCCGCTTGACATTTCGGGCTGATGGCGGGGAAAGTCAAAATCGTGTCCGCCTTCGCAGGCGGCTTCCGCCGTCGCCGCGGCGGCCATGGTGGATAAGACGGCGCGACGAGGGGGCACAGCCAAATGAAAACAATTCGATTTTCCAAACATGCTTTGGGTTATGTCGCTTCACGCGGTTTCGCTGTGGCGGAAGTGGAAGAGGCCATCCGCACTTGCGCGTGGAGCCCAGCCGAGCTTGGGCGGTTGGATTGCCGAAAGGATTTTGCCTACGGGCGCAAGTGGAATGGAAAGGTGTATGCCACCAAGCAGGTGCGCCCTGTCTTCGTTGAGGAATCGGAAGAAATAGTTGTGATAACGGTCTATACGTATTACTTTTAAAGCATGAAGATCAGTTATGACGCCGAAGTGGATGCGTTGAGCATCACGTTCCGCAAAACCACGGTCACAACCAAACATCTGGCCGAGGGCATCGCCGCGGATTACGACAGCGAAGGGCGTCTGGCCGGGCTGGAAATTCTGGACGCGCAAAAGCGCTTCGGCGGGCAAGAGACAATGCGGCGGGTGGAGTTGGAAGGGCTTGAATCTGTCACCGCCCCGATCGCGCTTCGAGAATCTCCCCCCAAAGAATACGGTGCGTGAACCTCCGGCGCGTTTGTAGTCACGGCCTGCCTGACTGACAAACTGAAAGCCGGAGAAGATTTTCTGTCATGCCTCCGCAACGGCGGTCTGGACGGTCAATTGTCTTGCGGGGGCGGCCGGGTTCCGGCTCAGCCAGGTTAATAATGCCTCGATTTTATCGTTGGAGTATTCGCCCATCAGGCAGATTTGTATCCAGTTGCGCCGGCGCAAATAATCGCTGTTGTAACTGAGCATGAACCCCGCCTTCTGCAGTTTTTGGCCGAAGTCCGATGAGTTCTGTTCCGAGGGCAATACGATTGTCACCACTCCCGGCATGGCCTCGGTATCGGTGGCAAGCAGGCGGAAACCCAGTTCGCGCAATCGCGCACGCAACCGGATCGAGACCCCGGCCACTTCCGCGAATTTCCCTTCCCAATCCTGCTGCTTGACGGCGGCGTCCAGGGCCTGCACCAAGTTGGACGAGTGCGTAAAAGCGATGCCTTGATGCTCGGCGTACCAGCCCAAATCCAAATAGCGCGGCAGGGCGGTGTTGGAGGCAATGGGATGATTGTAATAAACCATGCACAATCCGGGATACGCCGCCAATCCCTTGCCGCTGGCGCCCGATGCCAGATAAATCCGTTCGAGGTTGACCGGCACAAGGCCGATGGAACTGATGCAATCGGCGCAGACTTTGATGCCCCTTTTCGCGCACAGGGAATGCAGGACGGGCAGGGGATTCAACATGCCGGTCGAGGTTTCGGAATGAACGCACCAAAGCCAACCCACCGCCGGGGAACGGGACAGGAATTGCTGCACGACATCGAGATCGAACGCCTGGCCCCACGGGAATTTCAGGGTGTCGAACGTCAGCCCGAAGCGTTTGGCGTGATCGGCCAGGCGCTCGCCGAATTCGCCATTGCTCAGGACCAGCCCCGGTTTTTTCTCCAGAGTCAACTGCGCGGCCACGGCGTCGTTGGCCAGCGTGCCCGAACCGAGCAGGATCTGGACATGGCAGGAGCGGACCAATTGGCAAAGCCGGCCCCGGGTCTTCTGAAAATCCGCGATGAAGAAATCCGACCGGTGCGACTCCGGCGCGCGTTCAAAGGCCTTGCGCACCTGGAGCGGAATGGTGACGGGACCGGGCAGGAAACTGACCGGCCTGTGCGGGCGCAAGGGCTGGCGCAGAAAAATTTCAGCCTGCTTCTCAAATTTCTCCAGGGTCAGATACATGGGCTGGAACATGGCCTCCCCCTTGCCGACTTGGGGGCCGAAGGGCACAAAACCCAGATGCCGGTACAACCGTTGCTGGCGGGTCGTCCCGGAAATGACGCCCAAGTCGTAACCATGCTCGACGCCGAACTGCCACATCAAAGCCGTCAAGCCGCGGAAAACCTGCCCGTTGCGGAACTCCTTTTCCACCGAGAGCAGGCGGATTTCACAAGCGCGCCGTCCGGGCGGCAGATAGGAATCCAGATTGGGCAGCTTTTGGTCCAGCGAAAAGGGGCGGCGGCCGCGGGCGGCCACCATGCCGACGACCTGATTGCCGCACAGGCAGACCAGATAGGTGTTTTCGCCATGAAACTTATCGACCAGGCGGGGCGTGCTGGAAGCCTGATGCTGGGGAATTTCCTCCACGAACGTTCTGTAATTCAGTTCGTGAACTTGTTCAAATTCCCACTCTTCGGTGGCGACTTTGAAATGCAGCGGATGTGCGCTCATAGTTCTGTGCGGAACGGGTCAGGATTTGGCGATAACGACACAAGTGGCCATTGGCAACAAAGCATGGACGGCAGGGTGCAACAACGGTGCCCTGCCTGTCAAAGCAAACTTCCCATCAAATTCAGCCCTGATTTCTTCGAACCTTGCCATAGATCTTTGGCCGCCAAATTGACTCCACCCTGTACGCAGAGTGTGCCGGCACCAGTTCATACAGGGGAACCGTTCGGGTTTAAAGCCTAAAGTTTCAAGATTTGCACGAAAAAAGGCGCGGGGGGCCCAAAACCGGCAGCCGCGGCCAAATCGAATCTCATTGCAAAATGCGGAATAGCGGCCAGATTTCAGCAATGGGGAGCGGAATCGGAATGCAGCAATGAAACGTCACGCGACCGCCACCTCGCGGACGTGAGGGATGTCGCCCGCATGGAGGGGGCGCACCTGGCCGTGTTCAAGCGTCAGCAACGCAACAGTGTGGCCGTCGTAACCAACAAACTCCACCTCGAACCCTGCGCCCTTGCCATGCACCAGCACGGCGGTGCCGACGTCGCCCCGCTTTAGGCCGTGTTTGGGCAAATCGCACGTTAGAGCCACTGCGTCCAGTTCATTGATCTGGTTCATACTTTTGGCAGCGGATGCGCGGTCACAAAACGCGGCGCACCGCCACCCGGATTAATATACCACGCGCTGCGGATATTCAAGACAGTTCCATCTGGCGCGATCAATGGGCCGTCAACAGCGTAACGCTGGCCGTGGCGTGTCTCTTCCGTCTCGACCACATCATTTTCCCGTGCGTGCCGGAGCAACGCCCCGGCCAACTGCTGCAACCCCCCGCACTGAAACCAAAGCGCAGGAAAAACGATGCCTTGCTGCCGCCAGCCGGATGCGCTGGATTGAGCAGGTAGCGCGTGATCTTCTGCTCGGACAAGGTTGCCAATTCACAGTTGGGCAATTTCATATCGACGCAGCCATTTTGAATTTCCAGAGAATGCGCCCGCTTGATAAGATTTGCACCAATAAACCGCCGGCGAATAACTTTTCTTGCGTCGCAGGGAGTTGGGCTTACACTGCTCTGAATTGGCCAGAAATTTGAGGTCGTCTCATGCCGCAAAAAGCACGGATGTCAGTCAATTCAAGCAATGTCCTCTCCGTCATCATGGGCGGGGGGCAGGGGACCCGTCTGTTTCCGCTCACCCGGGATCGCAGCAAACCGGCCGTTCCCCTGGCGGGAAAATACCGGCTGGTCGATATTCCCATCTCCAATTGCATCAATTCGGGCCTCAAACGCATCTATTTGCTGACCCAGTTCAATTCGGCATCGCTTCACCGCCATATTTCGCAGTCTTACAAGTTCGACCATTTTTCCGGGGGGTTCGTCGAAATACTTGCGGCGGCGCCGACATTGTCGGACATGTCGTGGTACCAGGGCACGGCGGACGCGGTGCGGAAGAATTTGCTCCATTTCCTCAATCATGATTTCGATTATCTTTTGATCCTGAGCGGCGATCAGCTTTATCGGATGGATTTCAGGCAGATCATCGCCCAGCACGCGGAGAGCGGGGCGGACATCACCATCGCCACCATTCCAGTCTCCCGCGATGAGGCGCAGGGCGTGGGGATCATGCAGATTGATGAGTCGTTGCGGATCCGGCAATTTGTCGAGAAGCCCAGGGAGGCGCCGCTGCTGGATTCTTTGCGCCTGAATCCGGGCCTGTTCGGGGCATTGAGCATCGAGAACAGAGGGGAATGTTTCCTGGCCTCGATGGGCATTTATCTTTTCAAACGCGATGTCGTCTTGAAATTGCTCGATAATGCACTGACGGATTTCGGCAAGCACATCATCCCAGCGGCGATTGAGTCGCAGGCGGTCCATGCCTTTGTTTATCAGGGGTATTGGAAGGACGTGGGGACGATCCGGTCCTATTTTGAGGCGAACCTGGATTTGGTGGCGGAATTGCCGCGATTCAATTTTTTCGACATGAGCGCGCCCATCTTCACACGGCCGCGCTTTTTGCCGGCATCCAAGATCAACGGGGCGGAGATCAATCACGCCGTCATATCCGACGGCTGCATCATCAACCGGTGCAAGATCAACGACTCAATCATCGGCGTGCGCAACACGATCAATGAAGGCTGCGAAATCAACCGCACCATACTGCTGGGGTGTGATTACTACGAATCGGACATATCCATCCGCCAGCATGAGGCGCGCAGCGTGCCGCGGATCGGCGTGGGCCGAAACACCCATATTGACAATGCCATCATAGACAAGAACGCGCGCATCGGGGAGAACTGCCGCATTTCACCGGCGGGCAAGCCGGAGAAGGTGGACAATGAGAATTACTATATTCGGGACGGGATTGTCATAGTCCCCAAAAACGCCGCCATCCCGCATGGCACGGTGATTTAGGGAATGGCGTCCTTTTCACCATGAATGATTCCCTCCTCTGGAAATCGATCCGGAAGGCCTCGCATCTGACCTTGATCGCCGGGCCGTGCGTCATTGAGAACGAACGCCTTTGCCTTCAAGTGGCCGCCTCGTTGCAAAAGACCTGCCGCGCATTGCGGATCAATTATGTTTTCAAAGCCAGTTTTGACAAGGCCAACCGGTCGTCGGGAAAATCCTTTCGGGGGCCGGGGCTGAAGGAGGGGTTGGAGATTCTGGCCGGGGTGCGGCGCCAGTTGGGCGTGCCTGTTTTGACGGATGTCCATACGCCGGAGCAGGCTCAAAGCGCCGCCGCTGTGGTGGACATCCTGCAAGTCCCGGCCTTTCTCTGCCGGCAAACGGATTTGATCACCGCCGCCGTCCGCACGGGCAAAATCGTCAATCTGAAAAAGGGCCAATTCCTGTCGCCGCAGGAAATGGGGCAGGTGGTCGGGAAAGCCACCGGCGCGGGCGGCCATAAACTGCTGGTGACCGAACGGGGCACGACGTTCGGTTATAACAATTTGGTGGCGGACATGCGTTCCATCCCGATCCTGCGGGGATTCGGGTTTCCGGTCATTTTTGACGCGACGCATTCGGTGCAATTGCCGGGGGCGGAGGGGGATCGTTCGGGCGGCCAGCGGCGCTTCGCTCCGGTGCTGGCGCGATGCGCGCTGGCGGCGGGCGCGGACGGCTTGTTCATCGAGACGCATCCGGACCCGGCCCGCGCCTTGAGCGACGGGCCAAACATGATTCCACTGCGCCAAATGGCGGCGCTGCTGGCCGGTCTGGCCAAACTTCACGCCGTGATGCGCGCATTGCCGGGGATGCCATGAAAGCCGCCTCACTGCTTTTGGTGTTTCTGGCCGGGGGCATCTTTTCGACCGCGGTGGCGCAGGTGCCCCAGGGAACCCAGTTGCGCGAGCATCCTTCGATGATCTTCTATCGCGACACGACCGCGGGGAAGAAGCTGGATTTTGTCATCACGGGCAGCAGCGTCACCAATCTCAGCGCGCGCGACG
>Ga0326728_10020151_pt1 | contig 12785 bp, 9 predicted proteins | sample MB3enrmetagenome_FD_207602 | JGI IMG/M metagenome (GOLD analysis project Ga0326728, IMG submission 207602) | Lab enriched peat soil microbial communities from McLean, Ithaca, NY, United States - MB31MN | ecosystem: Environmental > Terrestrial > Soil > Wetlands > Peat | place: USA: New York...
CATTACCCTTGGCCTGCGCGGAACTCCGGAAAAACTGGAGGTCACCTACCGCTCCGATCCTCCTCTGCCGGAGGCGGACGTGGTGGCTCTGCTGGCCCTGGGCCGCACCGAGAATCAAGAGCGCCTTTACACCCAACAGCAGGAGGCCGCCGGCGCCAACCCTACCACCGACGCCCTGCTCGGCGGCGCACTCAATGCCACCGTCAGTTCTCGTGTGCAAAGGCTCTTCGGGGCTGGATCGGTGAAGGTGGACCCCAACTACCTAGGCGCACTGGGCAACTCCACCTCCCGCATCATCGTCGAGGAGAGGCTGGGCTCCAACGTCACCCTCACCTACGCCACCAACGTCAACACCACCGCGCAGCAGTTGATTCAGGCGGAAATCGCCGTCAACCGCCACGTCTCTTTGCAGTTGGCCCGCGACGAATCCGGCGTCTTCTCTGTGGTTGTCAAAGCCACCCAGCGTTTCCGCTGACTTGCTGACGGTTATCCGCAGGCTCGGAACAGGGAGACGCCAATACCGCCGAAGGAATTACGGCGAATTCCGGCTCCAGCGCGCGTTCCGCTCCGGCCCAATGAATGAGGAGGCTGGGTTGGAGACGTTTCCACGGAAGCATGCCGGAAACCACAAGTACGATGACGGCCGGCTCAATCGCCTGGCGATAATCCATAATTGGCTTAGTCAGGTAGTAAGTGATTGGAAAGATGCCGATGAGCACCAGATAGGGCCATAAGGCGGCTCGGTTCTGGAGCCAAAAGCGGCGGAGGCCGCGCAGCATCAGCAGAGTGATGCAGCTGACGTAAAAACAATTTTCCGGCGCAAATGGCTGTGCCCGCAATTCCTCGGCGGAGAAGCTCCAGTACCCCGTCCAGTAATAAACAATGCGGCGTAGAGTTTTTGTAATTAAAAAAGAATAGTGTGGATGATGATGGAATTCATCGAGGGACAGGTTGTGCTTTTCCGCCAGGTAAGCCGTTTCGCCCATGGCAAGATACTTGCGCAACTCCACCGGGCTGCTGGCCGGATAGGGCCGTCCGTCCGCGCTGGGCGGTGAGGAGGTATCTATGGGCGCATTGCCAAAGTCGTCGGCATAAAACTCCAGCCAGATGTTGTCGCGGATGGGGCAGAGCACGCCGAGGGCGCGGTAGTCGCGCACGGTCCATGGTGTGAGGACGGCGATGAGCCCAACCGTGGTAAGTGCGCCGTTGAACAGCCAGCGCCCGCCTGCTTTGTATACCTTGTAGAGCGCCAGCAGGAGCAGGAACGGAACCGAGGAGAGAATCGCTGGATTGGAGAGCGCGGTGAGGCCGCAGAGCGCGCCCCAGCCCAGCCATGCAAAAAGATTCGTGGTGTAGTGAAGGCGCTGTGCGATGCAGAAGCAGGTGGTGAACAGCAGGCCGGTCAGGGCATACTCCCATACGCGTCCAGCGGAGAAGTAGATGGCAAAGGGATAAAAGGCCCACACCCAGGCCGCAACCCGAGCGCCGCGCGCGCCCAGAGAGTATTTCGCACTGAAGTAAATCGGGATGCAGGTCAGGGCGCTGAACAGGCTGTTGAGGGAGAGGATGATGAATCCCGACGTCAGCGAGTAGATGCCGAAGAGCTTGAAGACTAGAGCGAGCAGGCCAGGATAGAGCGGCGACTCGATAGCGGTGGGTCCGCTGATGGGGTAGTAGGGCGAACTGAATCCATGCCCGCTGGCCAGCGCGCGCGCAATCCAGCCCATCTCCCAGCCGAACTGCTCGTAGTATTTATCCGCGTCGGGCAGGTCGCGATAAGTAAAGCAGACCACCACCAGGCGGATGGCAAAAGCCACAAGAATAATGATGGGAAGCAGCCAGCGGGATAAGCCCTGTTGTTCCGCTGGCGTGGTGTAATCGGTAGATGTCTGCATTTTCACCCTAGAAAGAAGATTGGCGCGGACCCCATCCGCGATGGTGTCCGAGCAGGATTCAACCGCTCCCATCGTTGCCGCAGCCCAAAAAAGGCAGATAAGCAACAGAATGAGAGGCGATATATTTAGACGATAATCAACACGGGAAGATTACAACCTTCCCTTGCACATGTCCTTTTTCAAGATAGCGGATAGCCCCAGCCGTATTGCTTAGGGGGTAACGCCGATCGGTGACAGGGACAACCAACTTGGGTGAGCGACCTTCCTGATCTCAGTTCCGAGACCAGGGAGGCCGCGGATATGCAGCTTTCAGAATTTGACCGCCGGAGCTGTCTTTGCGCTTTCCGGGGCCGCGAAGTAGGCGGTGTTCTCATGGAATCCGGCGATGCCCGCCCAGATGTTGTTGGGGAATTGAAGAATGAATGTGTTGTAGTCCTGTATCGCATCGTTATAACGCTTGCGCGCCACGCTGATGCGATTCTCGGTTCCCGACAACTCATCCTGCAGGCGCATGAACTGGTCGCTGGAGCGCAGTTGCGGGTAGTTTTCCGTGAGCAGCAGCAGGCGGCCGATGGCCGAATCCAACTGGCCGTTGGCGGCAATCTTGGCCTGCGGTCCCTGCGCATTCAACATGCCGGCGCGGGCGTTGGCGATGTCGCCAAAAACCGTGCTCTCCTCCTTGGTAAAGCCCTTCACGGTCTCCACCAGGTTGGGAATCAGGTCGGCGCGCCGCTCCAACTGCACGTCCACCTCCGACCATTTGCTCTTCACCGCCTGATCCTTGGCCACCATCTGGTTCCTGGCGCCGATATAGCTGCTAAAGACCATCAACACGCCTAAAACCAGAACGCCCACAACTCCCAGTGCAATCCAAAGTCCCTTGCTCATACTGTGCATTTCTCCTCAGGCTCGCCTTAGGCAAGCCCGTTCATCAAGTTTGAAAACCTACCAGCTTCCGCCAGCGCCGCCGCCGCCAAAGCCGCCACCACCAAAGCCGCCAAAACCGCCGCCGCCGCCGCCAAATCCCCCGCCGAAGCCTCCTCCGCCATAATAACCACCGCCGCCAGCCCATACTCCTCTGTGACTCCATCTGCGCGGCAAAATACCGATGAAAGATAAGAGGCGCACGAGGCTAAATCCTCCGAAGAATAGAAGAAAGAAGATCAATTTCACAAGGCCCAATGAGGTGTGTGTCGAACTCCTATGGTGGACTGGAGACGCCTCCTCTTCCTCTGAGAGTGTCACATTGGCGTCTGCGGCGATGACCTGCGCCACTTCGCCCACGGCCAGGGTCACCGCGCCGTCAAAATCGTTGGCGCGCAAATCAGGAACCATCTCCCGGCCGATGTCGCCTACCTTGCCGTCGGGAAGGATACCTTCCAGGCCATAGCCCACTTCAATCCGGTACTTGTGATCGTCGACAGCCAGAAAGACCAGCACGCCCCGGTCCGATCCCTTGCGGCCCATCTTCCACTTGTCTTCCAGCGCATTGGCAAATTCGGCCGCGTCCACGCCATCCAGCGTATGGATGGTGACCACGGCCACCTGCGCATTGGCGTTCGAGTGGTCGAGCTGGGTGCAGAGCGAGTCCAGCCGGGCAATCGCTCCCGGCGAAAGAACGTGGGCAAAGTCGCTGACGTAATCGGTGGGTTGGGGCAGGTCCTCAACCCGCTCGGCCAGGGCGGAGACGGCAAAGACAGCGACGCAAGCTGCCACGAGCAGCGGGAAGACGGCGGAATGTGCGCGGTGAAAGCCTTTCATCGCTTTCTATTGTACGGGTTCGGACGGCAATAGGTTCCAAAGGCAGCTTTTAGCTATTAGCTGTTAGCTTCGAGCTATTCGTAACGGCAGACATTTCTCTGGTCTGAATTGCAATCCAATCCCGGCAGAAAAACAACTAAAAGCTAGAAGCTAAAAGCTAATAGCTGTATTTGCACTACACTTAGAATGACATGAAAGACAATCCGCAACTTCAGCCTCCCATCGCCCGCAAGGACCACAAAGAGACCGCACTGCACGGCGCCGTTCTGATGGACGACTACGCCTGGCTGCGCGACAAGGAAAACCCCGAGGTCACCGCCTATCTTGAGGCCGAAAACGCCTACGCCGAAGCGGTGATGAAGCCGCTCGACGGCCTGCGAGACAACCTTTACCAGGAGATGCTCTCGCACGTGAAGCAGACCGACGTTTCGGTCCCATTCCGCGATGGCGACTGGTGGTATTTGACGCGCACCGAGGAGGGCAAGCAGTACGCCATTCACAGCCGCCGGCGTGGCACGGCTTCCGGGCCGGATGCCGACGCGCCGGAGCAGGTCATCCTCGACGGCAATCAACTGGCCGAGGGCCACGCCTTCTTCGACATCGGCGCAACCGGCATCAGCCGCGACGGCCGCTGGCTGGCCTACACCACCGACACGACGGGCTTCCGCCAGTACACGCTGCGCATCAAAGACCTCGAAACCGGCGAGACGCTTCCCGGCGAAGTCGAGCGCGTAGGCTCCGTCGTATGGGCAGCGGATAACCGTACGCTTTTTTACACCGTCGAGGATGAGGAGCAGAAGCGCCAATACCAGCTCTGGCGGCACACCCGCGGTGGGCAAGATAAGAACGGCACGCCGCACTCAGCCGACGTCCTGGTCTACCAGGATGACGACGAGCGCTTCAACCTGGGCGTGGGACGCACGCGCGACGGCAAATACATTGTGATGGAATCGGCCAGCCACATCACCACCGAATCGTGGGTGCTCGCGGCCACTGAGCCTGAGGGCCAATTCACGATCATCACTCCGCGCGACGGCGAGCACGAGTACTCCATCGACCATCGCAACGGCCTGTGGTTCATCCGCACCAACGATCGCGGGCGTAACTTCCGCCTGGTCACTGCGCCGGTGGCCACGCCGGGTCGCGAACACTGGACCGAGCTGATTGCCCACCGTGACGGCGTGATGATCGAAGAAATCGATCTTTTTGCCGATTACTTCATCACCTGCGAGCGCGAAGACGGATTGCCGCGCCTGCGCGTAGGCCGCTTTAAGGGTGACGGTCCCACATTCATGCCGGCCGGAGAGATCAGCTTTCCTGAGCCGGCCTACAGCGCGCAGCCACACGTGAATCGCATCTTTGATTCGCCCACCTTCCGCTACGCATACCAGTCGCTGGTGACGCCGGCTTCGGTTTACGAGTACGACGTGGCCACGGGCGCATCGACCCTGCTCAAGCAGTTGGAGATTCCCGGCGGTTTCGACCGGACTTTGTATGCCAGCGAGCGCATCCATGCCACAACGCCCGACGGGGTCAGGGTGCCGGTGTCGCTGGTCTATCGAAAGGACAAACGCGAACCGGGGCAGAATCCGCTTTATGTTTACGGCTACGGTTCTTATGGATATTCTTTGCCGCTGAGCTTCAGCTCCAACCGGCTGAGCTTGCTGGATCGCGGCGTGGTGATGGCCTACGCGCACGTTCGCGGCGGCGGCGACCTGGGTAAGCCCTGGCACGACGCCGGCAAGATGCTCGTCAAGCGCAACACCTTCACGGACTTCATCGCCGCCGTTGAGCATCTGACCGCGGCCCGCTACGGCGACCCCGCGCGCGTGGCCATCGAAGGCGCGTCCGCCGGCGGCCTGCTGATGGGCGCGGTGGTGAACCTCAAGCCGCGGCTCTTCCGCGCGGTTCTCTCCCACGTGCCTTTTGTGGACGTGATGAACACCATGCTCGACGCGACTCTGCCGCTCACCGTTCCGGAGTACGAGGAGTGGGGAAATCCCAACGAATCTGCTTATTTTTCTTATATGCTGAGTTACTCGCCCTATGACAATCTGAAAGCGGCGAATTATCCGGCGATGCTGGTCAAGACCTCGCTCCACGACAGCCAGGTCATGTTCTGGGAGCCGGCCAAGTATGTTGCCAAATTGCGCACGCTCAAGACGGACAACAATCCGCTGCTGCTGGTAACCAACATGCAGGCCGGCCATGGCGGAGCCAGCGGACGCTACGACTACCTGAAGGAGATCGCGCTCGACTATGCATTTCTACTGCGTGAATTGGGGTTGGTCTGATAGAGTTCTTGAGAATATCCGGAGAGAGTTATGCGACGATTCTGGATGATTGTGTTGACACTGACGCTGATGTCTAGCTTTGCTCACGCACAACAAGCCACGCCTCCACCGGACATGCCCGTGCCCGCCGACCAGTTGGCAAAGGAAAAGATCAACCCGCCTGTTGTGATAAAACGCGTCATACCGGAATATCCAGATTTTGTAAGGAGCAGGCATATCAACGCACGATGCAGTGCTTCGCTGACCGTGGATGTCAATGGTATTCCACAGAATATTAAGTTGGTTCGTTGCACGGAGCCTGTATTTGCACAGTTTTTTTTAGACGCAGTATCGAAAATTCGGTACAAGCCGGCAACTACGCAGCAGGGCAAGCCAGTTGCTGTAGAAACCAACATGATGATCGATACAAAGTTCAGCGACGGACGTGTCGATCTTGGGAACCTGATTCATTGCGGATTCAGTTCTCCTCCAGGTGTTATCTCCACCGAGCCCGGCGCGGATGGCGTATATCCACTCACAAAGATAACCACTCCGCCCACCCTTACAAAGTTTTCCGACGAGGATTATGGAGACACTGCATTCATGCTTGACGGGAACAGTGCTTGTGACATCTTGCTCACCATCACCGCAGCAGGGAAGGCTACAGACCCCAAATTAATCTACTGCGAAAGTGCGGGGATCTCAAAGCCCGCCATCCAGTCGCTCCTCAAGTCCAGCTACAAACCCGGTAAAATCAATGGGAAGGCAGTGCCAATCCGAGTTTCCGTCCATCTCGAATATAGTGGCGTTAATCCTAATTACTAGCGAAACGTTGAGCAGTCCGCATTATTGCATGATTTGGCTCTGGTCTAATCGTCTCGGTGAGCGCAGCAGCAGGATATGTTCTTTGCGGCTGGAGTTCTCCTCTCTTTGCTTGGGCCGCTCTTGATGGTCCATGAGCGGCAAATAGCTGATTTTCCACCGCCCCGTTTGAAATCTTCATGGAATCCTTATGCGCCGAATCTATAATTCAATCGAAAGCCATACCCTCATTGTTGCCCCCAAAGGAGAACCATGCTTACCGATTACCGAAATTTTCTTGCTCTCTCCTATGAGGAGCTGGAAGCGAAGAACCTGGAAGCTAAAGCCGACCGCGCCAATCGCGTTGCGGAAGGCGAGATTCGCGAGAAGCGGTTGAAGTACCTGACCGACGAGAAGCGGATCAAGGCTGTGACCGTGCTGTTCAGCGACCTGGAAGGCCGCCTGCACCTACTCGACTACGACAAGAAGTTTCTGCTTGGCGCCCACGAGAACCTCACTTTTGACGGTTCTTCGATCCGCGGCTTCACGGCGCAGAAGGAGAGCGATCTGCGCCTGGGCATCGACTGGAGCGCCTTCTATTGGACGCCTGCCGACGTCTTCGGCAACGGCAAGGTGCTGGTCTTCGGCAACGTCATCGACAAAGACGGAACCCCCTACTCGGGCGACCTGCGCGGCGTGCTCAAGCACTACGCCGACGAGCAGTACAAAAAGAACGGCTACACTCTCAACACCGCCAGCGAGATCGAGGGCTTTCTCTTTGCCGGCAAAGACGCCGAGCGCACCTACCACTTGACACACAAGTTCGAGTTCATCAACACCGGCGGATACTACCATGTGCTGCCGCTCGATCCGCTGCGCCAGTTCATCGACACATCGGCCGAGGTGCAGCGCGCCATGGGTTTCCAGAACGAGAAGGACCACCCCGAGGTCGCGCCCAGCCAATACGAGATCAACTACAGCTATGCCGAGGTAGTAGCCGCCGCCGATCAGATTCAGCTCTACAAGCTGCTCACCCGCCAGATTGCCAACAACATGGGCTTCACGGCCTGCTACCTTCCCAAGCCGGTGGTGGGCGTCAACGGAAGCGGCATGCACTCCAACGTCTCGGTCTCCAAGGGTAAAACCAACCTCTTCTGGGACGAGAAGGGCGAGGAGCAGCTCTCCAGCTTCGGCTGGAACTTCCTGGACCGCATCCTGACCAGTGCGCTGGACCTGTGCCTGGTTTTCAACTCCAGCGTGAACGCCTACCGCCGCCTGGACCCGCACTTCGAGGCGCCCAACCAGATTCGCGCCTCAGCCGTGGATCGCGGCGCCATGGTTAGGGTGCCCATCGGCAACCACCGGTCGATGAGGACTGAGGTTCGCGCAGTGGCGCCCGACGCCAACCCCTATCTCGCCCTCTATGGCATCTTCAAGACCGGCCTCGACGGCGAGATCTCCAAGGAAAAGGACCTGCGCGCCGGCGGCCGCTACCTGCCCGACAACATCCAGAAGGCGATCGCGGACTTCGAATCGTCGGAGTGGATCAAGAAGATTCTGGGCGGAGACGTGCAGGGCCGCTATGCCGAGCTTAAGCATGCCGCGGCTAATCGCTGCCCGCGCGAACTGGGCACTTTTGTCAAGGGCGCCGAGGTGCAATACCACCACGAAGTCTACAACCAGTCGCTGTGGAACTTGTTTTAGAACGAAAGCTGCAATGCAAACAACAAGGCGAAGCCGCAATGGCTTCGCCTTTGTTGTATGTGGCTTTCTCTGAGGTTACTTCGCCGGCGGCGCCCGCAAATCCCCGCCGGTCATCTGGTCCGTTAACGGCTCGCTCCGCCTGTGCTCTTAGCTTTATTTACCGCCTGCTGGATTTGTTCGGGATCTCCCAGATAATAATGACGAACAGACTTCAGGTTATCGTCAAGTTCTTCTACCAGCGGCACGCCGGTAGGAATGTTGAGATCGACAATCTCCCGATCCGGCACGTCTTCCAGATACTTCACCAGCGCCCGCAGGCTGTTGCCATGGGCGGCGATCAACACCTGCTTCCCCGACCGGATGCTGGGAGCAATCAATTCGTGCCAGCAGGGCAGAAAGCGGACCACCGTATCCTTCAGGCATTCGCTGAGGGGAAGTTGTTCTTTCGTTAAATTGTGATAGCGCGGGTCCCTCCCCGGAAAACGCGGATCGGACTCCTCCAGCGCCGGGGGGCGAACGTCGTAACTGCGACGCCAGATTTTCACCTGATCTTCTCCGTACTTGGCTGCCGTCTCGGCTTTGTTGAGGCCTTGCAGCGCCCCATAATGCCGTTCGTTCAGCCGCCAGTCGCGCTCGACGGGTATCCACATCAGGTCCATCTCGTCCAGCGTGATCCACAAAGTGCGAATCGCGCGCTTCAGCACCGAGGTGTAGGCGAGGTCGAAGCGATATCCCTGCTCCTTCATCATTTGGCCGGCCTGCGTGGCCTCTTGTCTGCCCTTCTCCGACAGGTCAACATCCGTCCAACCGGTAAACAGGTTTTCTTTATTCCAGATGCTCTCTCCATGGCGTAATAGAACGACTTTGTACATTTCAAAACTCTCTTTCCTTGGCGCGGGGTTCGTGATTAGATGGTCAAGCAAGCCGGGCGGAATCTGCGATCCTTCGATAGCGCAGGGCACCCCACTTTATGAGATGCCCTGCTATCGTTCAAGGTAGCAGCCAGCCCTCAGTCGTTGTAGTTCAATCCTTCCAGTCCGAGGAATACCGCGCCGCCGCCCAGTTCTTCTTCAATGCGCAGCAACTGGTTGTACTTGCAGATGCGGTCGGTGCGGCTCACCGAGCCGGTCTTGATCTGGCCCACGCCGGTGGCAACAGCGAGATCGGCGATGAAGCTGTCCTCGGTTTCGCCCGAACGGTGCGAGATCACCGAGGTGTAGCCGTAGCGGCGGCCCAGGTCGATGGCCTCCAGTGTCTCGGTAATCGTCCCGATCTGGTTCAGCTTGATGAGAATCGAATTGGCCACGCCTTCCTCAATGCCGCGCTGCAAGCGCTTGATGTTGGTGACGAAGATATCGTCGCCCACAATCTGAATGCGGCCGCCCAGCTTGTCGGTAAGGATCCTCCAGCCAGCCCAGTCGTCCTCTGCCAGACCATCCTCCAGCGAGACGATGGGATACTGGCGTACCCAGTTGTCGTAGAAGCTCACCATCTCCTCGCTGGTCAGCTCGCGCTTGTCGCTCTTCTTGAAGACGTACTTGTTCTTTTCCTTGTCGTAGAACTCACTCGACGCCGGATCAAGCGCGATGGCGATCTGCTCGCCTGGTTTGTAGCCTGCCGCCTCGATGGCTTCAAGGATCAGCTCGATGGCCTCGCTGTTGGACTTGAGCGAGGGAGCAAAGCCGCCCTCATCGCCGACGGCGGTGTTGTAGCCCTTCTTCTTGAGCACGCTGCGAAGGGTGTGGAAGGTCTCGGCGGCCCAGCGTAGCGCCTCGGAGAAGCGCTCCGCGCCCACCGGCATAATCATGAACTCCTGGAAGTCCACATTCGAGTCGGCGTGCGCTCCGCCGTTGAGCACATTGAGCATGGGCGTAGGCAGCACAGAGGCATTCACACCGCCCAGGTAGCGATAGAGCGGAACCTCCAGCGTCAGCGCCACGGCGCGCGCGGCGGCCATGGAGACAGCCAAAATGGCGTTAGCCCCCAGTTTGGCCTTGTTGGGAGTGCCGTCCAGGGCGATCATGGTCTGATCCAGCAGCCGCTGGTTGGCGGCGTCCATGCCCTCCAGCTCGGGAGCGATGACCGATTCCACGTTGGCCACGGCCTGCAGCACGCCCTTGCCCAGATAGTGGCTCTTGTCGCCGTCGCGCAGCTCCACGGCCTCATGCTCGCCGGTGGAAGCGCCCGAGGGCACGATGGCGCGGCCTAATGCGCCGCTTTCCAGGATTACGTCCGCTTCCACGGTCGGATTGCCGCGCGAGTCCAGTACCTCGCGGGCGCGGATGGCAACAATCTCAGTCATATCGGTCCTCGCAATGCGGTGCTGCAGCCGGTCGTTCAGTTTAGGACGGCGATCCACGGCAAGAGCTTCTCCGGCGGCGCTTTGAATGGTGTTCAGAAGCTCCTGCGCGCTCACAATCTCCTCTCCGTCCAAGGTGAAAAATGCGGATGTCCCGCATGAATTCTAGCAAACCAGCCCCACGCGGATGATGTAATCGTTGTCACAAGGTTCCAGCCGTATCCAGCATGGGAAGTGTGCCGAGTGGGTTATCTAGGCTGATTCGTGCCGCCTAAGGCACGTGCTCGTTTGTATGCGGCTCCTCCGTTGCAGCTCTGCGTTAGCCTTACCTTGGGTGAATTGGCGCATAGACCCCCGCATCTTGGGAGCCGCGCAACTCTTCCCCTCCGGCGGGGTTTGAAACCATAGATGGATTTCTGCCCGCGATCAAAAAAAGGAGACTTGGATGAATCGGCCGATTTTTGTGTGCGCTTTGTTGTTGATGGCTACTGCCTCCGTGATAGCGCAGGAGGATAGCCAGTCGAGTCCCTACCAGGGAACCTCGACGCCTCCCGCGGACGACAACGTTGTGACCACCAGCACGCCCCAGGCCAAGCCATATGCGGGACACAGAGCCACGCCTGCTCAAAATCAAGTACAGGTTCAGGCTCAGACGAAAGCGCCTGTGAACGCCCAGCCCGCATACGCCGATCCGGCCGTGAATTATTCTGACTCGGACAGCGGAATCGTCGGCGTTCAACGCAACGCTTATCCGCAGCGCGAACCGGTTTTGATCCAGCGCTCCAACGCCGCCGATCCGGATGGCGATATCGTGCATCCGCATCCGCCGCGCCCCGGCGAACTTCCAGAAGGAACCACGATTCGAGTACGCCTGCTGGACCACCTTTCATCCTCCAGCAGCGAGAGGGGCGAAGCATTTCACAGTCGCGTGGCCTCCGATGTGTTGCAGGGCGATCAGGTGCTGATTCCCGCCGGTGCGGAAATTGATGGCCGCGTGGTCGGGATTTCCACTGGCCATGTGGGCGGTCACGGCTCCATGCAACTGCTGCCGGAGACGGTGATTCTCGCCAATGGAACGCGCTACCAACTGCGCGCGGTGATCACCGGCACTCCGGGCGCCAGGTCCAAAGTCGGCTCAGAAGGCACCATTCTGCCGGCCTCGCGCCTGAAGCGTGACGGCATCGAATATGGCGGGGCAGTGGGAGCGGGCGCAACCACCGGGGCTATCCTGGGCGGCCCGGTCGGCGCCCTAGCCGGCAGCATGGTCGGGGCAGGCGTCATCACGACCCATTTGCTGGTCAGCCATCCACAGGCCGCGCTGGAACCCGGCGCCGTGATGATCTTCACCCTGACAGAGCCGTTGCAAATGACTAGGCATAGCGTCGCCGCAGCCAACGAAAACTAGGACGCTTTCGCTCACTTTCTTTAAAGGGCACGGCTTTGGTCGTGCCCTTTTTCAATTCATTGCGTTTTTCCTCGGCTTGAATCGACCGTGCTGTGCCCCACCCATTCCGCGTTTTTTGCGAATGGGTGGGAGGGAATGTTGCAATTCTTTGGAGCCGGATCAGTAGTTTCGTTTCCACCCATCTTCCCGCCCTGCTACACTCCCTGATGTGTTTCAGGAGGGAATTCCATGGCCGAGATTCAGACGGTAGGAGTAGTGGGCGCCGGAACCATGGGCTCCGGCATCGCCCATGTCTTTGCCCGCGCGGGCATTCGCGTGATGCTGTGCGACATAGACCAGCGCTTCCTTGACCGGGCTCTCCAGCAGATTCGCGCCAACCTGGGCCGCGAGGCCGTCAAAGGCAAGCTGGCCGAGGCGGAGATTGAGCCGGCTCTGGCGCGCATCCAGCCTACCCTGGACCGCGAGGCGCTGGGTGCGTCGGAGCTGGTCGTAGAAGCCGCTTCGGAGCGCTTCGACCTGAAGGCCGAGCTCTTCGCCTCGCTCGACCGCATCCTGCCGGAAAGCGCCATCCTGGCCACCAATACCTCCTCCATCTCCATCACCAAACTGGCTGCGCGGACTCGCCGCCCGCAGCAGGTGATCGGCAT
>Ga0326728_10020152_pt1 | contig 12785 bp, 9 predicted proteins | sample MB3enrmetagenome_FD_207602 | JGI IMG/M metagenome (GOLD analysis project Ga0326728, IMG submission 207602) | Lab enriched peat soil microbial communities from McLean, Ithaca, NY, United States - MB31MN | ecosystem: Environmental > Terrestrial > Soil > Wetlands > Peat | place: USA: New York...
CATACCTCTTCACGTCGTCTATCACGGAGGCATAGTCCCGCCGTATCATCTCCGACTTGGTGTAACGTGCCACTGCCTGCCGCTTCCCGAGGAGAAAGACCTCCCGGTCGATGAACGGCCCGTCGATGCAGCCCTCACAGTAGATGATGTCGAGAAACCTGGCATGAGCATGGCCGGACGCAAGCTGCCTGAGGACATTCGTGCATCGCTTGTGTCCCCCTGTGGCGCTTACCTCGTCCATGAGGACGTCAAAGGTGATACCCATGCTCCTGTAGAGCCCTCCGATCACCGGCGCAATCCTGGATAGATAGGGCCTCGGCCCGTCAAAGTCCCCCTCCGGCAGCTTCCGCCGGCTAATGCCTGCCTGATCGATCATCCGCTTTACATCCCTGAAGGTAATCACCTCATCGATAAAGCCCTCAACCTCCGGGGCTGCCATCTCCCCTATCTGCGTGAGGCAGGGCGTGATATAGATCATCTTCCACCCCGGTTTTGCCTGGCGGGCGACCTTTCCGATTGCAATCATGGGCGATACGATCGGCGCGAGGTCCGGTATCAACTGGGGCAAGTATTTCTGCACGTAGAAGACGATTGCCGGACAGACAGAGGAAATCACCGGCCCCTTCGTTTCATGCTGGAGCATTCTTGTATACGCCCGGCTCACCAGCTCGACACCGAAAGCGCCTTCCCACACCTCGGTAAATCCGAGGGTTTTCAACGCAGTTACCCACTGACGGGGAGGACTGCTCTCCACCGCCGCGGGGAAAGAGGGGTCGAGGCACGCGATGGTCTTCTGGTCACCGGCGAGGTATTCCTTCACCCGGCTTATGCCGCTCTTGTGGTCCATGGCCTGGTGCGGACACGCCTTGATGCAGTTTCCGCAGAGGATACATCGCTCCGGGATAACCTTGATATTGTTCTCTTCGAGCTTAATCGCCTTGACAGGGCAATGTTGGATGCAATACAGGCATCTGCGGCATTTTCCGGCCTTGATATCAATATTGTGAGCGTTTTCTGCCTTATAAACCATTAAACGTGCACTTCTCAATCACTTTTCACTAGTAATAAACAAGAATCTTACAACAAATGTTTTTTTATGTCAAAGACTTGTGATGATATGCACAAGGCACTTATTGTGGGGGGTACCACCTCGCGAGCTTTTGGGGAGAGACTCCTGTGAGATAGAGGAGCATGGTCGTCCAGTTCCTAAACGTACATCGTACCACCCCTTCCCTGTTCCATCGGCGGCCGGAGGTTCTCAGCTTCTCCGGAATTATGAAAATGGCGCGGCCTTCCTTCTTGATCCGTCTCATCAGGTCCACATCCTCCATCAGGGGCATCTCCCCATATCCGCCGATGCGGTGAAAGTAGTCGCGCATAATGAAAATCGCCTGATCCCCGTATGGTATGCGGGTAAGACGCGACCGAAGGGACGCAACATTTTCGATTATCCGGAACGCAAGACCCTCGCCCTCAATCCCGAGATCGAAGGCGCCTCCCACAAAACGCCCCCCCTCCAGACACCTTTTAATTCTCCCGAACGCGTCAGCGGGGAGTTGAGTATCGGCGTGAAGAAAGAGGAGGATGTCGCCCCGAGCCCCGGCGGCCCCTGCGTTCATCTGTCGGGCCCGCCCGGCCCCGGCTGTAAGACGCCTCACGCTGCCGTCCTCTATCACCTTCAGGGTATCTGCATCCGCATCTCCGTCCACGACGATGATCTCCACCATCTCATCCGACCGGATGGCGCGGAGGTGAGCGATAGTGGCGTTGATCACGGCTTGCTCGTGAAGGACCGGGATAATGACAGAGATCGTCATGTCACCATTGGTGATCGCGCAGGTAATCGATCGTCGCGAGCACGCCTTGAGGCAGGTCCTTCCACCGCTCGAAAAGTGCCTCCAGATCGTCATATTCGTCGATGTCCCTCCACCGGGGGAGTAGGCCAAACGTAAGACCGTGCTCCTCGAAAATGCGCCTGGTCAGCTCGAAAACAAAGGCGCTGCCCCAAGGCAGGCCATGGAACAGGTCCGGCAAGAGGCTGTCCGAAGAAAGACCTATGAGATAATAACCGCCGTCACAGGCCGGACCGATCACCGCGTCGCGGGTTTTGAGACTGCGAAAGGCCTCCTCCACCAGTGCAGGCGGAAGGTCCGGCGTGTCAGTGCCTATGAGCACTGCCCGGCGACAATCCTGGAACACCCTCCGGAATGCGGCATACATCCTTTCCCCCAGGGAATCACCCTCCTGGCGCTCATAGATGAGTTCCCTGCCCAGCCATTCGATCATGGCCTCTCGCGCCTCCGGGGGGTGGAAGAAGATCGACGGCGCATAACCGGCCTTTTGGGAGAGGGCGATCGCGTCTCTGACAAAACACCGGTAGAGACCAACCGCCGTATCCTCACCGGCCACGCGGCCAAGTCTCGTCTTCACCATGCCTTTTTCAGGGAATTTAGCGAAAATAAGGAGCCGTTCGTCGTCATCCATACCGGTATCGCTTTCGAGGGATAGCAAGACTACATTATAATCATTTGGACGTGATGTAACCACTGCGTATGATTAAATTACTGAAGGATGTCCCCGCGCGCCCCCATCAAAGGCTTCGTTCCAGGTTGATGGTTGTGGAGGGGCTAAATTGGTTCGCCCTGAAGAAATGCATCAGTGTGGAGTCATTCCCGTCGACCAAGGTGTTTACTTTTTGAACGCCAAGTGCTCTCAAATGATCCATAAATTCATTAATCAACTGCTCACCGATACCCTTATGCTCGTAATCGGGATCGACGCCGATGGTCTCCAGGGTTGCTTTTTCCGCCGAAATACCATATTCTCCTATATAAAGCTCCCCCATCACAAACCCTACCACCCTTCCATCTTCTCCCTCAGCCACAAGCGACGTGGGCAAATAATCCGGGGATTGCACAAACGTTTCAAACTTGAGCCTGTAGTACTCCGCCCGGGAAGCCTTGACTATTCTCTCGTCAACCCGAACCACGGCGTTAAAATCGTCAACCTTCATGAGTCTGATTTTTATAGTGCTCTTGTCCATGGGGCTCCTTTCTCTTTAAGGTCATATTTTGAGATCCACTGAGGCCCTCCGGGACCCCTACGACAGAAAAGCGTGGATCGAGCGTGCCGCTTTCCTCCCCGCCCCCATTGCGAGAATCACCGTTGCGGCTCCCGTGACTATATCACCCCCCGCCCATATACGATCCCTGGTGGTCTTTCCCGTCTCGGCGTCGGCTACGAGCGTCCCCCGCCTGGTCACCTGAAGTCCCGACGTGGTTGAAGGGATTAACGGGTTGGGACTATTCCCGATAGCGCACACCACCGCATCCACGGGCGTGCGGAAGTTCGAATCCTTTATCTCCACGGGCGCCCTTCTTCCCGAGGCATCGGGCTCTCCCAATTCCATGCGCAGGCATTCCATTTCCCTCACCCAGCCGTTCTCGTCACCCATATAGCGCACGGGCAAGGTGAGCGTCTTGAAGATCACACCTTCTTCCTCCGCGTTCTCACTCTCTTCCAATCGTGCCGGCAGCTCCGCATGGGATCTCCGGTAGACGATGTATACCTCTTCGGCGCCCATCCGGAGGGCGGTCCTTGCCGAATCCATGGCTACGTTACCCCCGCCCACCACGGCAACCCTGGTATGTTTTTTCACCGGTGTGGCGGAAAAAGGGGAAAGATACCCGGACATCAGATTCATTCGGGTAAGGTATTCATTGGCGGAATAAACCCCGTTCATGTTTTCTCCGGGTATGTTCATGAACCAGGGGAGCCCTGCCCCTGTGCCCACAAATATGGCATCATAGGTGCAGAGCAGCTCGTCGATGGACCGTGTCTTGCCGACCACGAAATCGGTCACGACATCCACGCCCAGTCTCCTCACATAATCCACTTCCCGCGCCACCACACTCTTGGGAAGGCGGAATTCAGGAATGCCGTACGTAAGCACACCGCCCGCCTTGTGGAGGGCTTCGAAGACGGTCACTTCATGACCGAGGAGGATCAGGTCTCCGGCGACCGTAATGCCTGCGGGACCGGAGCCGACCACCGCCACCCTCTTGCCGGTCGGCTTTGCCCGGGGCGGCATCTCGACCTCCCCCTGGGCAGCTTCCCAATCGGCGAGGAAACGCTCGATCCTGCCGATCGCTATTTCGCCCTTCTTATTCTTCAGGATACACTGGGACTCACACTGCATTTCCTGGGGACAGACGCGGCCGCTCACCGCGGGCAGGCAGTTCTTTTCCTTGAGCTTCTTGATGCCGCCCGCAAAATCCCCCTTCTTGACATAGGAGATGAAGCCGGGGATGTCTATCTCGACCGGGCACCCGCTCACGCATTTCGGCTTTTTGCACTGCATGCACCTTTTCGCCTCGCTCACCGCAAGATCGGTCGTGTAACCGAGGGCCACCTCGCTGAAGTTCCGGCGCCTGACTTCCGGCGGCTGCTTCGGCATCTCGTGACGGTTCAGGTCCAGCCTCGAAGTCCGTTCCTCTTTGCCCGGCTCTTCACTGTTCATGACTGGCACTCCCCCTCTCGATGAATTGCTCCAGCAGGCGCGCTTCTCCTCGTAAAAAGGACCTCTTCTTCCATATATGCCTTTCTCCGCGCCAGAAACTCTTTCCAGTCGACGTCATGGCCGCTGAACTCAGGACCGTCGACACAGGCAAAGCGCGTATGTCCGGCCACCGTCACGCGGCACACGCCGCACATACCCGTGCCGTCGATCATAATGGGGTTGAGGTTGACGAGGGTCGGTATCCCGAAGGCCCTCGTCATCTCCGACACCCGGGCCATCAAAAAGGTGCACCCATTCACGATGACCCTGTCGGGAATCTTTGGCTGCTCCTTGATGAAGTCGACGATCCTGCCCACATGCCCCTTGGCCCCCAGGCTTCCGTCCCTCGTCACCGTGAATATCCGGGACGAGGCTGCGGCAAGCTCCTTCTGCCAGTACAGAAGATAGGAGCTTCTCGCCTCCATGACGGTCAGCACCCGGTTGCCCGCCTTTTTCAGCTCCCTGCAGACCGGGTAGATGCTGCCGATCCCGTAGCAGCCCCCGATGCAGAGGACAGTGCCGAAATTGGCGATCTCGGTTGGATTGCCAAGGGGACCCACACAGGTGGGAATAGTGTCCCCGGGTTTCAGCAGGGCCAGCCTGCTCGTGGAAGCGCCCACCTCCATGAATACGGTGGAGACCGTCCCCTTTTCGGCGTCCCAATCGGCTGTGGACAGGGGGATCCTCTCCCCTTCATCGTGGGGCCTCACAATCACGAATTGTCCCGGCCTCACCTTCCGGGCTACGTCGGGCGCCTCGACGGTAAGCAGGTGAAGGTTCGGTACGATCATCCTTCGCTCGATTACCCTATTCATTATTTCTCCTTAGCCGGCCGGGGCACGCGTTGGATCCGTTTCATGCCCGGCACGGCTTCCGCGAGCGGCAAACCCCTGTAGGCGTCCAGCTCCGATTGACAGTCGAGGAACGGGTATTCCTCGACTTTCGGCTCATGGCCCTCACCCCAGGCAAAGGCCGTAAAGGCAATCCTCTTTTTCGTCTCCGGGAACGACTTGAGATGCTTCCTGATCTCGCTCTGCACGGCTGAAACCTCGCCGTAATCCATTTTGCACGTGCCCAACGCTTCCGCAATCCTGCTCATTATCCACCAATCCGGCTTCGCGCTGCCGGGCGGCTCCACCACCTTCGCCACGGCCATGAGCCTTCCCTCCACATTGAACATAGTCCCTGCCGATTCCGTAAAAAGGGCCGACGGAAGGACGAGGTCAGGCCGGAAGGCGGACAGGGCCGGAAAGGCGTTCTGATAAATGAGAAAATCGTGCGGAGGCAACCAGTCGGGACATGCCTCTCCGATTATGTACACCACTTTCCAGTGCCGTTGGATATCCAGCGGCCTTATTCTCACGGCCGGGCTCGCACCCTGGGGCTCCGGGCCGTTTTTGCGCACTGCCTCGCCCGGTTTTATCCCCGGCAGGGCCCCCATCGCGACCATCCCCGACAGGTTCGTGAAAGGATGAGCCGCCACGATCCGCCAGCCGTGGGAATGCCTTATCTCTCCCAGAACCCCCAAAATCTCGCACTTTTGAGGCGCCCGGAGCACCTCGGGTCCTGCGATCATCACCTTGTAGGAAGAGCCGGCGAGCGCCGCCCGAGTCCTGTCAACCTCATCCCGGAAGCCCGCAAAGAGGGCGGAAAGTCCCTTGTCCTCCCTTGACAGCAGCATAGCCAGGAGATCGGTCCAATGGAGCGATTCCACCTTAAACACCGCATCCGCAAACATGTCGAGATTGGTATCCGTATCGCATATGGTAAAGAGCCTCGCACCCTTTTCGACAGCCTTTTTCACCCGGACGCCGATGGGGGAGTAACCGTATCTGGAATCAAAGCCAAGGGTGAGGATGACCTCCGCCTTGTCGATTGCATCAAGGCCATCGGAGCTGCATGCGAGCCCCAGGAATGAGGGCAGGCTGCTTCCCACCTCCACCGCCGGCGCCGATGCCATATTGTCAGCGCCCATTACCCGGCGCGCGAACTGCTGGGCGACGAAGAGGTCTTCATTGGACAACTGGGGAGAAAGGAGCATGAGAAATGCGTCCGGAGGCGTGTCGGAGAGCTTTTCCCGCGCCGCATCCATCGCCCGCTCCCATGAAACGAACTCATACCCGCCAGGGGTGAGCATGCGGGGTTCGGTAAGACGTTGCGCGCTGTTCACGAGCTCCGGAACCGCGAAGCGGCCCTTCACACAGAGGAGGCCGTTGTCCAGGGGGGACGCATAATCAGGCAGCACATCGATCACCCGGTCGCGCGACACCTGCACCATGAGGCGGCAACCGATCGAGCAGTACGGGCAGGTAGTTCCTGTCTCCCCTTCGGGCTTCCCGTACCACTTGCTCGTTTTGGCGCTGAGGGTCCCCGTAGGGCACACGCTCAGACAGGCGCCGCAGAACTCGCATCCGCCCTCGATATGGGAACGATCGAAGGCAGGACCGATGGTCGTCAGTTTGCCGCGCTGCTTGAAGCTGAGGGTGCCGTTCATACGGACGGTGTTGCATATACGGACGCAGCGGCCGCACAGCACGCAGAGGTTGTAATCACGGTCGTAGAAGGGGTCATCCTTTTCTACGGGGAAGTTGCGGTAGCGGACGGGGTAGGAAATATCGGTAAGGCCCACTTTTTCCGTTATCTGCTGAAGCTCACAGTGGTCGTCGTTGGGACAGTACCTGCAACCGGTCGTCATGCCCGCTTTTCTGATGGTGCCCTGAAACTGCTTGCATTCTTCCTGCTCGCCGCAAAAAAGGCAGCTGGCCGGATGCTCGCTGAGCACAAGCCTGAGTATCTCCTGCCTCAGCGTCTTGATCTCCGCCGTCTCCGTTCTGACGACCATCCCCTCCTCCACAGGGGTAGTGCAGGCAGTGGGGAAACCGCGCAGCCCGTCGACTTCAACGATGCACATGCGGCACGCACCGTAGGAAGGCAGGCCGTCGAGGGCGCAAAGGGACGGAATATAGATATTGTGCCGCCTGGCAGCCTCCAGTATGGTGAGCCCCTGCTTCACGTCCACGTGCCGGTTGTCGATGGTGATGGTAAATGCCTTTTCCCTTGTCATGACTTTTTCTCCGCGGTGCGAATCACGATAGCATCGCCGGCAATGGCGTCGAAGCGGCACACTTCGTAACAGGACCTGCATTTTATGCACTTCGACGCGTCGAGGTTGTGCGGTTCTGCCCTCGGCCCCGATATGGCCCCCGTCGGGCAGACCCTGACGCAGGACTGACAACCCGTACACTTTTCCTGGATAACCCGGTATTCGATGAAGTCTTTGCAGACAACTGCCCGGCACCGCCGGTCTTTAATGTGCTCCAGGTACTCGTTCCTGAAGTAGCGAAGGGTGGTCAACACCGGGTTAGGCGCCGTCTGGCCCAGGCCGCAGAGCGCCCCTTTCCGTATGGTATCGCCAAGGGTTCTCAAGACGAGCAGGTCCTCCGCGCTCCCCTCGCCGTGGCTGATTTTCTCCAGCACCTCGACCATGTGCCTCGTCCCTACCCGGCAAGGGGTGCATTTGCCACACGACTCCTTTTGGGTAAAATCGAGAAAATACCTGGCAAGGTCGACGATGCAGGTATCCTCGTCCATGACTATGAGGCCGCCCGAGCCCATGATGGAGCCTGCGGCGGCAAGAGATTCGTAGTCGACCGCAAGATCGAGGAACTCCTCGGAAAGACAGCCCCCTGAAGGGCCGCCTGTCTGGATGGCCTTGAACGGCTTTTGCAGCCCTCCTCCGATATTGTAGACGATTTCCCGCAAGGTAGTCCCAAGCTGGACCTCGATAAGGCCCGGTCGACGAATCTTTCCGACCAGCGAAAATGTCTTTGTCCCCCTGTTTCCCTCTTTCCCGAACCGTGTGTACCATTCGGCGCCGTTTCTGAAAATATTGGGCAGTGTACCGAGGGTCTCGACGTTGTTGATGACGGTAGGACAGCCGAAGAGGCCGGAAAGGGCGGGAAAAGGCGGGCGGGAGCGCGGCATCCCGCGCTTGCCTTCAATAGATCCGATAAGGGCGGTCTCCTCGCCGCACACGAAGGCGCCCGCACCTTCTTTAATCTTGATATCGAAGCTGAAGTCGGAACCCAGTATGCCTTCGCCGAGGAGCGCGCATTCACGCATCTGCCGGAGGGCGTTATTCAGCCGCTCTATGGCGAGGGGATATTCCGCGCGAATATAAATGATACCCTTGCTCGCGCCTATGGCATAGCCCGCGATCAGCATACCTTCCAGCACGGCGTGGGGGTCCGATTCGATAAGGGATCTGTTCATGAATGCGCCCGGGTCACCCTCGTCGGCATTGCAGATCAGATACTTTTGCTCGCCCGGCGCACCCCTGCAAAACGTCCACTTCTTAAAAGTCGGGAAGCCCGCTCCTCCGCGCCCGCGCAAGCCTGACTGCCTTACCGTGCCGATCACCTCCTCCGGTGTCGCCTGGAGCGCATTCATCAACCCGAGGTAGCCGTCAACGGCAAGGTAGTGGTCGATCTGATCGGGGTCGATAAAGCCGCAGTTTCGAAGGACTACCCGCACCTGCGGCTTCAACATGGGCAACTCGAAAAAGCCCGGAATACCTTTATAGGAATTCCGCCCGAATTGACCTATGGCGCCTCTTGTCAGCAACTGCCGCTCCACCAGTGCGGACTGGAGGATAGGGCCAAGTGACTTCGGCGTGACATTATTGTAACTGACGCGCGGCCCACCGGGCATCTGAACGTCGACGAGGGGCTCCAGGTAGCACGGACCTATGCAGCCCACCTGGACAATCTCCGCCGAAACCTTGTTTTCCTTGAGGAAACGCTCGGTCTGTGCGATGAGCTGAACCGCTCCCGCCGCCTTTCCGCATGACGCGGCTCCCACATAGATGACCGGACTCTCGCTGCCCTGCAGCGCTTCCCATTTCTGCTTCGCCGATTCGATTCTTTTCCTGAGCCTATTCATAGTACTTGAGCAGCTCCGTTAATTTGTTCACCGTGATCTTGCTGAAGATTTTGCCGTTGACCTGCACGACCGGGGAAAGCGCGCAACAGCCAAGGCAGGCGACGCGCTCCAGGTCGTAGCGCCGATCCGGGGTTGTCTCGCCGCATGCAATGCCGAGCCCGTTCTGGAGGCAATCGAGCAGTGTGCTGCCTCCCCTTACGTGGCAGGCCGTTCCCAGGCATACCCTTACCGAATTGCGACCCGGCGGGCTGAACCTGAACTGCGCGTAAAAGGAGGAGACCCCGAAGATCTCGTTCTCCGAGATCCTGAGGTAGCGGGAAATGGCTGCCACCGATTCCGGCGAGATATAGCCCAATTCCTTCTGTACGTCCTGTAGGATCGGTATGAGTGCATCACGGCTGCGCTCATGCCTGTTGAAGATGACCTTCATCGCTTCCGACATCGATTCTCCTTTCCATCCAACGAGTACAAGCCTTTTGGTTTATGCGCACACACCCGCAAGTCTGCCCCGGCTAAAGGGCCCGGTCCTTTGCTTTTCGTGAATCAGTCCGCTCCGACTCTCGGTATGGCTGCGCGGCGCGAGCATGTCTATGCACATAAGACTTTATGGTAATTTGCATCCTTTACTTTTTAATAGATAGAGCATTTTATGTCAAGACAATTATTAAACTCAAAGACCCGATGTCAATAACAAGTATGCGATATGACAGAATAACAGAAATAGCAACGGGCGCAATAGGTCTCTCGCATTATGAACAAGAAAATATCCGATAGTGTATTATTTCACAGGTGGGTTGTCACAGCGCAAGACGTCACTTTTTGATGATTTAGATTGTCGGATGCCGCTCCTGACGATGTTTCTGATTGCGAAGGGGACATACGTCGCCTTCCACACGTCGTCTTCGCGTGCCTTCTCCTCGCCTCTTACTGCCTGATGGCGAAAAGTATCACATGAGCTCGCGGGGACGATCTCACGTCTCCTTTCCTTGCGAGGCGGCGGGCGTTTTCGCCGCACGGCTCTTTGCCTAAAACCAACGCCTGCCTTGCGAAAAGCTCCCCTTCAAAAAATTCTTCTTGACATTACCCGACATCATTCTTTATTGTTCTATCGGATACAGTCTATAGGGGGATAGGGGAGTCCGCCATTAGCTCGTATTGTCACTATACTTCATCCGTGTTTTTTTCTTTTCGTTTACATGTATCCTCTCTGAAAGGAGGTGGTGGGAGAAGCCGGCCATAAATCCCCGCACCAAAATCGCGTAAAAATTTTTAAGGAGGTTTGCATGCAGCCAACAGCTGTTGATCCTTCCGTGTCCTGGACGGTTTGGGGATTGTTAATTCTGGGCACATTCCTGATGACTATTATCGGAACGTGGCTTATTGCGAGGGGGTGGGAGAAATGAATCCGAAATTCCTCACTATTCCGTCTCCAACGGCAAGCATGGTGATCGGCGCAACCATAGGAATCGCTTGTCTTCTGGCAGTGGCGGTGCTGCTCGGCGCTCTGGCGAAAAAGCAGTGGAGATCCTTCGATGAATACCTGGTCGGCAAAAGGGACATCGGTCCCTGGGTCACCGGGCTCGCCCTCACCGGCTCCTACATCTCGGGCTGGGCCTTCATGGGGAGCACGGCGGTCGTCTACACCGTAGGGTTCTCAGGGATGTGGTTCGCGGGCATCTGGACCCTCGTCGGGATCATCCCTACCGTCTGGCTGGCGGCGACAAAAACAAGAGACTTTGCCCAAAAGCTCGGCGCCGCGACGATTACCGAAACGATCGGGCGGCGCTTCGAGTCGAAGGGCCTTCAGACATTGATAGCCGTCTGCATGCTCTTTTTCCTCTTCATGTACTCGGTGGGCCAGCTCAAAGCGGCCGGCACGGTCTGGTACGCGGTGACAGGTCTCCCTTCTGTCTGGTGCCTTCTGATCGCGGTCATTATTGCCTGGCTTTTCCTGGTCCTCGGCGGCTACATGGGGACCCAGTGGTTCATCGCCGTGAAAGGCGCCTTTCTGGGGCTCGTCGGCGCCGTCATCGGTGTCTGGGCGCTTATTTACGCAGGCGGCTTCCACAGCATATCGACGGCCCTCATGGCGCAGAAACCGAACCTTATGGCCCTTATGGACCCGACGCTTCCCAAGATCGGTATGACACAGCTCTTCTCGAGCCTCGTGGGTATTCTCGCCACACCGGTCATCTTCTTCACCATGTCCGTTGGTTTTCCGCACAACGTGAGCAGGTTCCTGGGCATGAAGAAGCTGAGCAGGAACGAGTTCATCCTGCTCTGTTTCGTGGTCTGGCTCACGGCCGGCATCCCGGTGATGCTCGACTGCTCGAGTAACGGGCTCGTGGCGCGCATGATCTTCGGCCAGAACCTCCTCGCCAATAAGCAATGGGGCGCCGACCTTGCGGCCCCTATGCTCACCTGGGCGATAGGCGGCACCGGGCTGCTGTCAGTCTACCTGACCGGTGTTGTCGGCGCGGCCCTGGGTACCCTCTCAGCCATGGTCTTCATTATGAGCGCAAACGTGACAAGGGATATCATAAAGCTCTGGTGGCCGAAAACGTCGGATAAATCCATGTTCTACCTCGGCTACTTCCTGATCGCCCTCTTCCTTTTCCTGCCTTTCTACTTCACGCTTCAGCGGCCGCCCGCGCTCCTCGCCGTCTTTATGGGGCTCGCCGCTATGGGCCTCGGCGCGGTCTTTTTCTTCGTTACCGTGGTTTCCTACTACTGGAAGCGGGCAACTAAGCTCGGGGCATGCCTGACGGTGATCTACGGCACCGCGGCAACCCTGTGGGGCGGCTGGGCAGTGCTCGGAAGAAAGCCGGCTTTGCTCGGCATGGGCACCATGGAGTGGATACTTATCGGCGGCTGCGGCGTGCTCTATTTCGGCGGCAGCCTCTTCTCCAAACCCCCTTCTCAGGACCTCATTAACAAGCTCTTCCCCGCGCGCAAGAAGGCGGTCCATTGAGAAATAAGGGGGGAGGCGGCAAAACGTTGACATACAAGAATATTTCGATGTGAGAGGACTATACACGATTACCCGGATGGCTTCATCCGGGTAATCCGATAAAATTATACTCGCAAATCGCACACCATGTTCTGTATACTGTATACAAACCCGATGGTATGAGAGACGTGGGATGCGAAAAAGCGAAGACAGCACGCGGACAGGAGGATAACAGCTTATGAAAAAAGTCTTACAGGGAAACGAAGCAATTGCGAGAGGCGCCTGGGAGGCCGGCGTGACGGTGGCATGCGCCTACCCCGGCACCCCGAGCAGCGA
>Ga0326728_10020153_pt1 | contig 12784 bp, 8 predicted proteins | sample MB3enrmetagenome_FD_207602 | JGI IMG/M metagenome (GOLD analysis project Ga0326728, IMG submission 207602) | Lab enriched peat soil microbial communities from McLean, Ithaca, NY, United States - MB31MN | ecosystem: Environmental > Terrestrial > Soil > Wetlands > Peat | place: USA: New York...
CTCCCGAACAGCGCTTCTTCCTGGGATTCGCGCAGGTGTGGTGCGAGAACATGTCGCCGCAGGAAGCGCGCCAGCGGGCCATGACCGATCCGCACTCGCCCGGCCGTTTCCGCGTGAACGGAACCGTTCAGAACATGCCCGAGTTCGAAAAGGCGTACTCCTGCAAAGCCGGCCAGCCCATGGTGAGCGCAAACGCGTGCCGGGTGTGGTGATAGGGGGCAAGCTTTCAGCGATTAGCGATCAGCGGCGGCGGTGTGGCTGAAAGGCGACCGCTGACGGCTGAAAGCTTCGAGGTTTGGTGGTCTGTAGGAAGTCCTCCAGCATGTGGACCGCCAGGCGGTGGATGCGGCCCGGCTACCTCCGGCGGCAAATCCACGGATGGGGCGTTGGGCGACCAAGTGGACCATTTCCGGACAATCGCACAAATTGCCGCTACATGTAAATAACAGAAGGCCAACGGCTTACAGTCTACCGTGGCCGGGTTTAGCAAGGCCAATTGGTGATGGGCCGTACTCCGGTGGCGAGGGCAAACGCGATCTCTGCTATCCTGATGAACTCTGGGCGTGCAGCCCGTGCTTCAACACTGTACAATATGGCCATGAACAATATATGTCCAAAATGTTTTGGCTCTCTTCCTCTGCCCTTACCTGGGACCTAAGCCTGGTCTCGGTGACCGGCTGGGAAGAACCGGGAGGATGGATTCCGCCTTGCTGACGCCAAGTTCCATCAAGGGTCCGCTCCGCGATTGCGGATACCGCCCCAACTTGCTCCGGACGGACTTTCCCTTTGGAGATCATCTGACCGTACCGCTCGTGGGGTTTGCCCAGCCTCCTGTGGACTCTCGTTCCGCATGCATTGCCGTCCTTTCAGAGGCCCCCAGCGTCCGCGACCCGCGCTTTGCTGTTGAGGCCTGCAGAGCTCTCGGGACACCGGTGGTTTTTGTCTGTTTTCCGGACACCCTGCAATGGTGGAAGCAGGGCGGCGCGGCGGCTGAGTATTTGGAGAGCGCCCCGGCAGACAACGTCGAGCGATTCTTTCAGGTGCACAAGGACCAGTTCTCGCCTGAAACGGTTTACAGGGCAAAGACGTGGGGGCGTTACCGACGAGCAGACCAACTCAGTTTCGTAGACCTCGGGCTCATGCCAGTTGTCGAAGAACAGGTTGGCAAGTCCCTCGAAACGCTGGTCGTACGAAACGTATCGGACCTGAAAGAGAGCCTGGGATGGAAGGAGGTCACTGACGAGCAGGGGCACTGGTTACTGAAAGCGGTCTTTTGGCTGCTCTCAGGAAAAATCCTGCGCGACAAGGAGGTAGAGAAGTTCGAACGCCTTGACCTTCAGGATGTTGCGGAGGTGTTTCGTCGAGTTGCGAGGCACTACGGCGCTGAGCCGCTCCCGGTGGGTTCGAAACAACGGCTCAACGCCCTACGCGGATCCGCTTGCGAAATCGACCGATTCAGTAGCTTGGCACTGACGACCACCGAGTCTCTCGCATACGTCTACGAGAACGCACTCATTTCGAAGGAGACACGTTCATCCCTCGGGACACACACCACTCCATCGTTTCTTGTCGACTACATCGTCGGAAACCTGACTGACTGGGTGGAAGAAATTCCGGTCAATGAAAGAACTGTCTTTGAGCCAGCGTGCGGTCAGGCGGCATTTCTCGTGTCTGCCATGCGGCTGCTCACGGAGATGCTTCCGGTCGAAAAGAAGATACCCAGCTGGCGTGGACCTTACCTCCGAAGTCGGTTGCACGGCACGGACATCGATCCATTTGCGCTTGAGCTGGCCCGCTTATCGCTAACGCTGACTGATATTCCAAATCCTGATGGATGGGATTTGACCGTCGAGAGCATGTTTGCCGGCAATCACCTCGGCGAGCAGGCGAGGAGAAACACTATTCTGCTTGCCAACCCGCCCTTCGAGAATTTCAAGACGAATGAACATCGGAACTCCGACGTTCGCTTTTTCAACAAATCCGCAGAGATGTTATGGAGGACTCTTCCACAACTGCCCGCGGGCGGAGTTTTCGGCGTGGTCGTCCCGCAGACCATTTTACATAGCGACAATGCCCGCGTGCTCCGGGAGCTTCTGGTGCGGAACTTCGAACTGAAGGACATCTGCCTTTTTCCGGATAGGGTATTCTCGTTTTCAGACGCGGAGTCGGCGATCATCGTTGGCCGTCGGAAGCGCGCGGCTGCGCCGCACACCGTCCGTTATCGCCGTATTCGTGAACGTGAACTACCATTGTTTCGGTCCGACCCCTCCTCATTGCCCGCGCGCGATATTCCCCAATCCCGACTCTCTTGTGACAATTCCTTTTCCTTCCGGCTCCCCGATCTGGAGGAAGTCTGGAATGCACTTGCCGATAACCCAGTCCTCGCCAACATTGCTGCAGTCGCAAAGGGGCTTGATTACCTGGGATGCCTCCCGTCAGGCAGCGTTACGTATCGCGACCAAGAAGTTCCCGGGAGCCGTGCTGGGTTTGTGCGTCTCGACCGCCATGTACAGTTACACGGATTGCCGAAGCTCTACTGGATGAGCCTGGCCCCCTCCGTGATTAGTTCACCAAGGAGTGGTACCGCGGTCGATATTCCACAGGTGCTTCTTAACTATGCTCGCGCAAGCCGAGGTCCTTGGCGCTTGAAGGCGCTGATCGACAAACTCGGGCATCCCGTCACAAGCAATTTCATTCCGGTGCGTCCAACGAGCCCCGCGTATTCTCTGGAAATACTCTGGGCCTTACTCAACTCACCTGTCGCGAACGCCTACGCATTTTCTCACCTTGGAAAACGTCACAACATCGTCGGGGATATCCGCAGGATACCGATGCCCAAACCAGGATCATTTGAGCGCGTTCAAGCTGCGGCGGATGCGTATCTCGCAGCCGCGAGCTCGCCCGGAACGAACCCGCCGAATCTCCAGAAGCTGTTGTTGCGGGTTGACTGTGAGGTTCTAGGATTATATTCACTCCCATTTGAGCTTGAGCAGTCCTTACTGGGACTGTTCACGGATTGGGAGCGCGTCGGCGTGCCGTTTAGTCAAAACAGATATCTACCGAAAGAACTCGAAAGCCGACTAAGTCTTTTCGACTTCCTTCAGTTTGAAAATGACTGGTCTGTTACAAATCGCGAGCGAGGCATGCTCATCGACAAGAGCATTTCAGGGTCACTCACCACGGAGGAACAAAAGCGTCTCGACGCTCTACAGATTTATGCCGATTACCACATTGAGCAGGTAGCGCCACGCCCGACAAATGTTCTGGATGAGCTTGAGGGTCGGCTGTTTTCAAACCCGCCTAGGAAAGACAGAAACGTCCGATGATCGGATTCGAGTACTCCACCACACCCCACGCCAGGCGGCACGGCCCCGCAGGTTACGAGGATTATAACAGCTACCGGGATTGGCTCCGGGATGAGTTCATCTTCCGGTGCGTATACTGCCTTCATCGTGAGCAGTGGAATCAGGGCGGCGCAATTTTCCATATTGACCACTTCGTCCCGGTAGCGGCGGACCCCGCTGGAAAACTCGAATATTCAAACCTGCTCTATGCCTGTGCAAGATGCAATGAAGCGAAGAGGGCCGTTCTCGGCCTACCGGACCCGTGCCAAATAGCCTTTCACGATTGCCTCCGGATTATGGATAATGGCCGGATCGAGGCCCTAAACAACGAAGGGAAGAAGCTGAACCTGGTACTGCGGTTGGACAGCGAGCGGAACGTCCACGCCCGCTCACGGTGGATGCGAACGCTTGAGATCCTCAGAACAAGTAATCCGGCTCTCTATATGGAGTTTATGGGATTCCCTGTCGATCTCCCGGACCTACGGAAGAAACGGGTTCCCGAGAACACAAAGCCCGATGGAGCCGCGAGCTGCTATTTCGCCCTCCGAGAACGCCGCAAGCTGCCGGCGGTTTATTAAAGCGGAGGGCTGACCACTGCCTCCGGTTACGTGGAATTAGGCGCGGCCTGAACGCGGGGCCGCAGGTTCCGTGTCACTTGGCCGCATTGTCGCCGGCCCGCAGACGTGTTCGACGACGTCGAAGCGCACCCAAAGCGGGACTGTGGAAAGGCGCACTCGCGCCCAGCCACGCGCTCCAATCGGGCGAGACCGGTTTTGGCAATCTTGCCCTGACGACTATGAGCCTACCGAGCTTGCCACTACCGCATTTGCGCCGCCATCATCTTGACTAAGTCGGCGTTGCTGTCGGGATGCCAGCCGTGGCCCTTCATCGGGCGGCCGTAATCGAAAGTCGCGGCCGCATTGGTGGTCTTTAGGAAGTCTTCTAACATGTAGACCGCCAGGTTGAGATAGTAGTTATCCATGTCGCCGCAGTAAAGGTGCAGTTTGCCCTTGAGCCGCGGGCCCAGGCTGTCCCAGTTCTTACTTATGTAAGCGCTCAGGTCATAGCCGTGGTCGCGCATGTAGTTAGCCACTTCGCGGTCGATCTTACCGGTGCGCTTGTCCCACAGCGGGCGCGGATAACCGTCCGGCCCCACTGGCCCATACACCGCCTCCCAGGCCTCGAATTGCTGGCACGAGCGTCCCTTGCTGCCCAGCACTTCCTCGAGCTGGCTCATGCCGCGCATGGTCACCGTGACTTGTCCCTCCGCGGTGCGCATCATGGGCCGCTCCGGAATCGCATATTCAAATCCCGGCGGCTGGAACGCATTGTCATCCTCGTAAATGTTCACAAGCTGGTAGCGGCGGAAGTCCACCGGGTCGGGGAAAAAAGTCCACGTGCCATTGAAGAAGTCCGGATGGAGCACTTCGAGCGCCAGCGATTCCCATCCGCCCGTGGACCCGCCGGTCAGCGTCCGGGCGCGCGGCTCGCGGATCATGCGGAAGTGTTCCTCAAGGTAAGGGACCAGTTCCTGAAGGAGCGCGTCGCCGTAGGGGCCGTTGTTCGCCGAATTCACCGCGTAGGAGTCGTCGAAGTAGGGCGTGGGGTGTTGGAAGGTTACCGCGATCACGCGCGGAAAGTCATCCGACATCCACTGCTTCGCAAAATCCGCGTCGCCCCGCCCCCGGCCGCCTCCCGTCCGGCCTTCGCTGAAACCGAACGGCGCCATCAGGCCGAAATGACCCTGGCTGTAGATCACCGGGTACCGTTCCGCGGGATGTTCGTCGTATCCCTTGGGCAGCAGCACGGTGGCGCCCAGGTACATGGCGTGCCCCCAGAACTGGCTCAGCAGCTTGCTCTGGATCTTGACGCGCTTCACCCACTGGGTGTCCGGCGGCGCCTCCACCGGCGGGATCGCTTTCGTCAGCTCCAGCTTGATGACGCCGCCTTGCGCGGCATCGAAGTGCACGCGCTCTGCCGGGCTGTACAGGTTCCCCGGCGAGCGGTTGAACTGTTGCCCTTCCCACTGATCCATGTGCGCCCAAATGGTATGGCCGTCCGCGCGGTTGAACCGGGTGTAGATGTTGATCACCGCCTGCGCATAGTAGTCGCCCGCGCCAACGTCCTTCAGGCTGTTGGCCGGATAGCCCAGGGTGCTTTCACCGATCGTCGCCGGCTGTCCGGGCCGGAGCTGATCCACGTCCACTCCGAAGAGCAGTCCCGCCGATCTCCAGTTGCCGGCCGCGAAACGCGGTTCCGGCGTCTCGCTGTGGGAAAGGAATACGAACACCCGGCCGGTAATCGGTTCCGAGTGCGCGGACGGGGGAAACGAAACGTCGAATCTGGGCGCCGCCGGTGCGCACCAGCCAGCGGCAAGAACGGCAATCAGGCAACAGATACGTCTGGTCATGAGGTTCACGCTTTCCTATCCAGTCTAACCCGCCCCGAAAACCGGAAAGCGTTCCGCCTGGCCGCGGGTTTATCATGACATCGTGGGCCGCAGCATGATCCTGATGGGCGCGCTCGCCGTCACGCTGCGCGCGCAGTCGCTGGAGATCTACTCCGAGTTTCAACGGGTGGACCCGTTTGGGAACGTCGTCGCCATCGATCGGGCGGAGCACCCGCGCGAGATCCTCTCACCGGCCGTCCCGCGCAACGGCTACGCATCCTTTCATGTCGTGGTGTCGGTTCCACCCAACACCAATTACTTCCTTTATGTCGTGACCAACCCGTTGAACGCCTGCCGCGTGGCCTTGTACAAGGAGCATTTCGTAAAAGCGGGCGATGGCTGGATACCCGATACTCTGGCCGAAGTGCACCGCCTTCCCGATTTCGGCGCCATGCCCGATCCCGACCAGGACATTCCCGGACAAAACACGCGCGTGTATCTGCTGGATGTCTGGATTCCGCCGGATGCCAGCCCCGGCCGCTTCCGTCTCGAAGCGCAATTGAAGGTGGGTTACTGGATTGTCCGGCCCATGGAGGTGCGCGTCATTCCGGCGCTGGTCCCCAACCGGCCGGGCGGCCGGGAGCCGGGCCGGACAGTCGCCCTGCCCCCAGCCGCGGAGGGTGCGGACGCTGCGGCCGCTGCGGTTCTCAAGGACTACATTTCCGGCGCGTTCAACCCCCCGCCGGCCGAACTGCTTACGGTGCGCGATATCATTCGCCGAAACGCCATCCAGGACATGGCCCTGGCCGGTTCACCCCCAGCGCTGGAAAAGTTTTGGAAGGGCCTGCCCTCCCGCAAAACCCTGGGCGCGGAATGGTATCTGCGAATTCGAGACCTGGTGTATTCGGAAGCGCAGCGGCTGGTGCGGTGAATCCGGGAAATGGCCGTCGTGCTATCATGCCGTTTCGTATGCGCACCTATTCCATCGGACTGGACCTCGGGGGAACCAATCTCCGCGCGGCAGCCTTCGACCGCTCGGGCAAGATCCTCGACAAAATCTCCGGCGCCACCAACTTCTCGGAAGGGCGCGAAGCCGTCCTGTCGGATATCGTTGCGGCCATCGAGAAGTTGCGCGTGAGGCACGGCGCCACGCGCCTGGCCGGAATCGGCGTGGGAGTGCCGGGCTTCATCCGCATGCAGGAAGGCTTCGTCACCAGCTCGAATAATTTGCCGTACCTGGAGAACTTTCCGGTTCGCGACGAGATCAGCCGCCGCCTGGGCACGCCCGTGATTCTGGAAAACGACGCCAACGCCGCCGCGCTGGGCGAAAAATGGATGGGGGCGGGACGCGAGGTGGATGACCTGGTGCTGCTCACCCTGGGCACCGGCATCGGCGGCGGCATCATCTCCGGCGGACGGGTGTTGCGCGGTTACGTGGGAATGGCCGGCGAACTGGGCCATATGACGGTGGTGCCGAACGGCAATCCGTGCGGCTGCGGCAACCAGGGCTGCCTGGAAAAGCACGCCTCGGCGACGGCGGTGGTGGCCATGGCGGACATGTTGCACCTGGGGGAGAATCTTACCTCCAAGGATGTCTGCGACATCGCCCGGCAGGCGGGCGAAGCCGGCGAAAAAGCGCGCGCCATCTGGCGCGTGATGGGTGAATCGCTGGGCATCGCGCTGGCCATGCTGGTGAACGCGTTTAATTTTCCGCTCTACTTGCTGAGCGGCGGCATGTTGCCGGCATGGGAATTCTTCGCGCCCGAAATGCTGCGGACCATCGAGCAGCGTTCCTTCACCTACCGCGCCACCAAAGCCGGGACGCGCATCGCCCAGGCCACTCTAGGCAACGAAGCCGGCCTCTATGGCGCGGCGTACCTTCCGTGGGTCGAGAAGTAGGGCCTGCGTGAAATGGGTGCTCGCCTCTCTGCTGTGTTGCAGGCGGTGGCCGGGCGGGGCTAAGAGGCCGTGAAGGTCGTGCGGCAGCCCTGTCGGTCGCCAGTCCGAGTGCCCAACTTCCGAGTGCGCGTGATTCGCCCGGAGTAGCATGGCTCAACGGCCTAGAACCTGATTCGCGGAAGTAATCCGAAGAAGCATTGCGTTATATTAAGCACAATGCCGAGAGGAACTAGGGCGCCGAGTGACGTGTTCCGTTCTGTCATGGAGAAGGCGAAGAAACGGCTGCTGTTGGACAGCGATGATGCAGCCGATTTTGAACACAAGGGTATCCGAGGAGACGAGCGTGCGTCCGCCTTCGCCGAATTCTTTCGGGAACGATTACCGGATAGCTTCGGTGTTGAGAAAGGGGAAGCCATTGACTACCGCGATTCGAGGACCGGTCAACTGGACTTCGTCATATTTGACCGCTCCCGTTGCGGTCCTATTCGCGTTGGTCGTGAAAGCCTGCTGCTTCCGTGCGAAGCTCTCTATGCAGTCATCGAGGTGAAGTCAAGGATCACGCAGGACGAACTGGACACTTGCCTCAAGGCAGCGGCCAAAATTCGAAAGTTGCGGCCGTTCAAAGAACCTTTCATCGCTGCTCGCCAGGACGGCGCCGCTGCAAACGACGAACGAGACCGGTGCCTGTATGTCATATTCGGATACACTTCCAATCTCGCGAATGATTCTGATTGGCCGCGAAAGGAATATGGGCGCTTGGTGTCTGCGGCGAAGTCAGCAGGGGTGCCGGTAGACTGCGTCGATCGGCTGTTTGTGCTTGATCGGGGAATCATCAACCCGCAGAAGCCATCGGGAAAATGGGAAATCGGTCAGGGAAGTTCAATCTTCCTTGAGAGCTACCTCCATATGGTGAATTTCCTCATGAGAGAATCGGCGCGACGCAAGCCAGTCGATTGGCAGATGTACGGACCGAGAAGCAACCCCGGTTGGAAACCCCTTGCATGAGAGCGCCCGGGCGCGTCACGATGCGGGTCGGCTGACCGCGCTGGTCCCGGTTCTCTAGTTCATGCTTTCCGAGCGGCCTTCCGGGATACATCCGACCGCTCCCGCCGTATCGTCGGCGACTCGGAAACTGCTCAATGCTGGAGGCAAAGCCGTGAACGTCGGTCCAGACGGCCGCACTGCCGCCTCGCGAGTCTGCCCTGCGTAGCCGTGCCTAACGGCTACTCCAGCGCCACCACCGGCAAGCCATCAATACTTCCGAAATCCTTATCGCGGCTGACCAGCGTCGCACCGAGGGCGAGCGCAGTCGCGGCCATCCATAGATCGTTTTCGTCCAGGGTGAGGCCTCGCAGTTGGCGAGCCAGCTTGACGGCTGCGTAATAGTCCCCCGCTCGCTCGGGGATCGGCTCACAGCGCAATGCAGTCAAAAACTGGCGGCTAGCCTCTTCCAACTCGGTGCGCCGTCTGCCTGACGGCAGTCTTGCAATCCCAAATAGTATCTCGCCTCGAGCGATGGTACATGTAACCACGCGATCCCCTCTGTCGAGACCGGCCATCCAGTTCTCGATTCGTGGGGCTGCCTTCATCAAATCGCTGATCGCGTTTGTGTCCAAGAGGTAGGTCACGCCGGCGGCCACTGGTCGAAGGCGCCCTGATCGCGCACTGGCTGCCGTGCGGCAGCAATCGCGGCCTCAAGATCATCCACAGCCGCAGCGCTTGGATGAGGTAGCTGGCGAACGGCTCGCAAGACGGCTTCGGGCGAGCTCGCTCCTTCGAAGAGAGCGAGCAGACTCTCCAGCGCCACCTGCTCCACGCTCTTCTGTTGCGCGGCGGCAATTCCCTCCAGGCTGCGTGCAAGTTCATCTGGGATTTGAATCGTCATCAATTCCCTCTATACCATTCTCTCAACATCGGGAGCGCGGTGCATCAGGCGGCAGCCCCGGCTCTACGCGCCAACCGCGCCACGGATGTAATCGCGGCGAGGTCCCAGGCCCATGCGCCGGCTTGGGCGTTACAATCGTCATTGTATGCGCCGCTGGCTCATTCTCACGCTGGCTTCGACGGCGATCGTTTTCGCGCAGAAGAAGCCTTTCGATTCCGCCGCCATGATGGAGTTGAAGCGGATGAGCGATCCGCAGATCTCCCCCGACGGCAAATGGGTGACTTTCACCGTGCAAACCGTGGACGTGGCGGCCAACAAAAAGCCGTCGCAAATCTGGATCGCGCCGGGCCCAGCGGGCGCCCCCGGCGGCGTTCCGCGCCAGATCACGCGTGACGGCGAGGCCAGCCAGCGCGCTCGCTGGTCGCCCGATTCCAAGCGCATCGCCTATGTCTCCGACCGCAGCGGATCTTCGCAGATCTGGCTGATGGATACGGACGGGGGCGACGCCCGGCAGGCCACCAATCTTTCCACCGAAGCCGGCGGCGTGCTCTTTTCCCCCGACGGCAAGAACCTCCTCTTCTCGAGCGACGTCTACCCGGAGTGCGGCGCCGACGACGCCTGCAATAAGAAAAACCTGGACGCGGAGAAGAATGGCAAGGTCCAGGCGCGCATCTATACCGAGCTGCTCTATCGCCATTGGACCGCGTGGCAAGCCAGGCGCCGCAGCCACCTGCTGGTGGTTGGGGTGACGGGGGGCGCGCCCCGCGACCTGACGCCGGGCACGCGCGACGTGCCCCCGTTCTCGCTCGGCGGCGCCGACGATTACGATATTTCGCCGGATGGCCAGGAAGTATGCTACTCGATGAACGCCGACGCCGTGCCCGCCATCAGCACCAACTCCGATGTGTACGCGGTCTCCATCGCGGGCGGCCAGCCGCGCAAGATCACCAACACTCCCGGCGCGGATAGCAACCCGCGTTATTCGCCGGACGGCAAGTACATCGCCTGGCGGGCGCAGTTGCGCGCGGGATACGAGAGCGACCGCTGGCGGCTGCTGGTGCTGGAGCGCAGCACCGGCAACGTCGTCAACCTCACCGACAACCTGGACCGGTGGGTCAACAGCTTTACCTGGGCGCCGGACTCCAGCGGGTTGTTCTTCACCATCGACGATCGCGGCCGCCAGACCATCCAGTTGATTCCGGTGGCGGGCGGCGTCGTGCGCATGGTGGCCAGCGGGGACAACGAGTTGGACGACATGCAGTTGACCCGCGACGGCAAGACCATGGTCTATACCCAGCAGAGCGGCGTCTCGCCGGTGGAGATCTATCGCGCTTCCTCCACGGGCGGCGCGCCGGTGGCGCTCACCCATCTCAACGATCAGGCCCTCAACACCTACCAGCTCACGCCGCTCGAGGAATTCTGGGTGGATGGCGCGGAGGGCGCGCGCGTGCAAAGTTTCGTGGTGAAGCCGTACGGCTTTGAGGCGGACCGCAAGTACCCCGTGCTGCTGCTGATCCACGGCGGTCCCCAGGGATTCTGGGGCCACAGTTGGACCTACCGCTGGAACGCGCAGGTGTTCGCCGCCGCCGGCTACGTGGTGGTGATGCCCAATCCGCGCGGCTCGACGGGTTACGGGCAGAAGTTCATCGACGAAATCAACGGCGACTGGGGCGGCCGCGTGTTCGACGACATCATGGCGGTGGCCGATCACATCGTGACCGACATGCCTTATGCCGATGCCAGCCGCATGACCGCGGCCGGCGGATCGTACGGCGGCTACATGATCGACTGGATCCTGGGCCATACGCAGCGGTTCAAGGCCCTCATCTCGCACGCGGGAGTGTACGACCTGGAGAGCGAGTTCGGCGCCACCGAAGAATTGTGGTTCCCGTTGTGGGAATTCGGCGGTGCGCCGTGGGACAAGCCCGAGACGTACGCCAAGTGGTCGCCCAGCAAGTACGCCGCGAATTTTCACACGCCCACGCTGGTGATCTCGGGCGAGCTGGACTTCCGTGTGCCGTACACCCAAAGCCTCGAGCTTTTCACCGCGCTCCAATTGCAGAAAGTCGCTTCCAAGCTGGTAGTTTTCCCGGATGAGGGCCACTGGGTTCTGAAGCCGCAGAACAGCATGCTGTGGTACAGGACCTTCATCGACTGGCTGGATTCCTGGGTCAAAAAGTGAAGACGATTCTGACGCTGCTCCTGCTGGCCGCGGCGGCGATAGCAGCGCTGTTGGCGATGTCCACGCACACGGTTCTGAGCCTGCCTGCCCCGGTGAACGTCATCGGCATCCGCACGCCGGTCGTGGTGCGGATGGCGAACCCTCACGGCGTGCGCCGCTTCAGCGCGTACGCCGAGCAGAATGGCGAGCGCTATCTTGTCTTCGAGGAGAGCGCCGCCGCGCACCGCTGGTGGTGGCGCCGGCATGAGCCCGCCCGGACCGTGGCCTTCGAAGCGGGCAGGAATAAGGCGCCGAACTTGAAAGAAGGCCCGGCGCGGCTGGTGGTGGAGGCCGTCTCCGACGACTTCCGCGGCAGCGCCGACACGGCTTCTTACGATGTCCGCGTGGTGCTCACCGCGCCGCGCGTGGTGGCCGACAATGCCCAGCACTACATCAACCAGGGCGGCATGGAACTGGTGACCTTCACCCCCGGCGGCTCGTGGAGCGAAGCCGGCGTGAAGGTCGGGGATTACGCGTTTCGCAGCTTCCCTTTGCCCGGGCACGCGGACCAGCGCTTTGCCATGTTCGCCTATCCGTGGGACCTGCCGCCCAACGTGACGCCGGTGGTCTGGGTGCGAAACCTGGCGGGCACCGAAGCCATCGCGCGTTTCTGGTTCAAGCTGTTCCCCAAGAAATTTCGCGTACGCGATTTTCCAATCGACGACGCCCTCATGGAAAAGCTGGTCGACTCGGTGGACCCCACGGGCACGCTGGCCACGGGACCGGATCTGCTCTCGCGCTTCCTCAAGATCAACGGCGAGCTGCGGCGCCGGAACAACCAGCAGCTTGCCGATCTGCGCTTCAAGACCGAAGAGAAGGTCTTATGGAACGGCCCGTTCCTTCACTATGGCAAGGAAGAGTCGATGTTCGCGGACGTCCGCAAGTATATCTACCATGGCAAGCAGGTAGACCAGCAGGTACACCTCGGTTTCGACCTGTCCGACGTGCAGAACGAACCGGTGAATGCCGCCAATGACGGACGCGTGGTGTGGGCCTCCGACCTGGGTATTTACGGAAACTGCATCGTGGTGGACCACGGTTATGCG
>Ga0326728_10020154_pt1 | contig 12784 bp, 8 predicted proteins | sample MB3enrmetagenome_FD_207602 | JGI IMG/M metagenome (GOLD analysis project Ga0326728, IMG submission 207602) | Lab enriched peat soil microbial communities from McLean, Ithaca, NY, United States - MB31MN | ecosystem: Environmental > Terrestrial > Soil > Wetlands > Peat | place: USA: New York...
CTGAGCCGCGAGCTCGCCCGCCTCATCGAGGTCGAGGTGCATTGCTGGGGCACGCAGCATCTCGACCAGGGCAACCTGCATGTGCGCGGCGATCAGCCGCCGCCGGAGGTCACCGCAGGCTGCGACGCAAAGTTCAAGACCGCCGTCGATGCCCTGGCTCTGAACCTGGCGCAGATGAAGGATCTGGCGCAGATCGACATCGTGCATACCCACACCTGGTATGCGGCCATGGCAGGCTTTCTGGCCAAAAAGCTCTACGGAATTCCCTTCGTCCTGACCACCCACTCGCTGGAGCCGCTGCGTGCCTGGAAGGCGGAGCAGCTTGGCTCGGGATACGCAATGAGTTCATGGATGGAGCGCACCGCCATCCTCGACGCCGATGCCATCATCGCCGTCTCGCGTGGCACCCGCGATGACATCCTGCGCGCCTACCCCCAGGTGGACGCGAACCGTGTGCATGTCATCTACAACGGCATCGACGTGGCGGAGTATCGCAAGTCCTCGGCCACGGACGCGCTACTGCAGTATGGCGTCGATCCGGCCTCGCCCTACGTCCTGTTTGTCGGCCGTATCACGCGCCAGAAGGGCGTCGTGCATCTGGTCGACGCGGTGAAGCATCTGCCCGCCGGGATGCAGGTGGTGCTGTGCGCAGGCGCGCCCGATACGCCGGAGATTGCCGCCGAGATGCGCGCGGGCGTCGAGGCTGCGCGTGCCGCCGGTGGACGAATCGTATGGATCGAGAAGATGGTCACGCGCGCTGAGGCCATCCAGCTCTACTCCCACTGCCGCGTCTTCTGCTGTCCATCGGTCTACGAGCCATTCGGCATTATCAATCTGGAAGCCATGGCCTGCGGCGCACCCGTGGTGGCCAGCGCGGTGGGCGGCATTCCCGAGGTGGTGGTGGATGGCGACACCGGATACCTGGTGCCCTTCGACGCCGACCCGGTCACCGGCTTCCCGCTCGACGCAGCCCGCTTCGCCTGCGATCTTGCCGCCCCCATCGCCCGGTTAATGGCCGACCCAGCCCTTTGCGCGAAGTTCGGCGCGGCTGGACGCAAGCGCGTGGAAGAGACCTTCTCCTGGCAGGCCATCGCCACACAGACAGTGGAGCTGTATAGGAGTCTAGTGGGGTCCCACTAAGCTTAGAGAATCGAAGCCGCAGGAGTCCTGCCCTCAGGATCTCTTTGATATTTCCGCAATCCAAGCCATAGCAACAATAAGCCAAAAGTGATGATAAGTGTACCCTGAACAACCAGACCTTGTTTGAGTATTGCGTAAGAAGCTGAGCAGAAGCCAGCACCTACTGCAAACGACCCGACCAGCCGCATTATTCCTTTTATTTTTGAAATAGGGATAGCCAATGCAATCAGAGCAGAAATGGCTCCTATCACGATGAGACAGAGACTCAATAAGTTCATTTGGATGATCTTGCTAACGTATGAACGATCAATAAAATCTACAACTGGTCATCCACTGGTAGTGGCGGGCCGCCGGGCCGTCTTCCGTTGGGCGAGCCAGGGAGTGCGAACTTCTCGAACGGGTCGAACTTCGCAGGATCGAAGTCCGGCACCGTGGGATCGAGGAACTTTGCGATGGGAAGCTTGGCTTCGCGTATGCCATGCACAACGCATCGCGCCAGTTCGTATGCGCCGTAGTTGTTGAAGTGGGTGATGTCGGTCCCATTGAACAGGTGCTTTGCGCCCTCCGGTCCCTCCGCTTCATACAGCACCTTGCTCATCGCGGTCAGGTCGATCAGTGCGATATTGTTGGCCGCGGCCACGTCGCGTGCGGCCTGCGGGTAGTCCGCCAGCGAGTTGGTCACATGTCCGCTCGCGTCGAAGGTCCTGCGATGCTGCGCGGTCACAATCACCGGCGTTGCTCCCTTGGCTCGTACCTGCGCCGCAAAGCTAGCCAGTATCTCCTTGTACCGGTCCAGCGGTACCGCGCCCGGCTTCTGGTCGTTGTGGTTGAACTGCATGAAGAAGTAATCGCCCGGCTTGATCACCGACATTACCTTGGGAAAGCGCAGTTCACCCTGGAACGACGCGGAGGTCTCACCGGATTCGGCGTGGTTCGCAATCACGATGCCAGGCAGGAAGAAGCGCGGAAGCTGCTGCCCCCACGAGGCCCCGGGGTCGGTGTCCTGGTCCACCATGGTGGAGTCGCCCGCCAGATACACAACCGGCTCGGCTTTCGCACCCACCAGCGGAGTGATCTCGATGGAGTGGAAGCTGGGGTTGGTCCCGTTGAATTCGATGGTGAGCTTATTGTCCCAGTTCAGGTTGCCGTACTCACGGCTCTTCAGGCGGACTTTGTTGGGCGTTCCGTCCGGGTTGTTGAACTCCGCAACCCGCGTGTTCACGTCAAAGGATTTTGTGACCGTTGCTTTGGCCTTTACCGCAACCCCTTCCAGCGTCAGCCGGCGAGCTTCAGTGCGTACCGTATTCACCGACTCCTCGTTCCCGCCGAACGCCACCGTGATGCGGTAGTTGCCCTCTGGAAGCGCCATAGAGAAGTAGAAAGGCTTGTCGGACGAACAGATTCCGCCCTCCACCTTCGGTGTGGTCTTGATGTCCCAGCCTGCTGCGCTCTCGCTGTAGACACTGCTCGCCGTCAGGGCCGTAGCGCCTTTCTTCGCTGCTCCGCAGCTGAACGTCACCGGCTTAGTGATTGCGGGCGGTATCGGAAACACAGGCTGCGGCGCTGAAGAAAAGGTTGGCGGTCGTGTCGCGCGTGCTGCTCCTGGTGCTCCCGGCCCGCCAGGAGTTCTCGGTGCGGCTGGAGCGCCTGCTGTAGGTGCTGCCGGAGCAGTGTCTGGGGCCGGAGGCGCTGTCTGTGCGAGGGCAATGGTGACGGTGAGGGCGAGGGCGAGGAGTGAGCCAGTGAAGCTGCGCATTAGGTTTCCTTCTGGTGTGGATTCAATCTCGTTTGGTCGGTGGAATCCTAGCACCTGCTACGCAAGGTGGTCGAACACATCTGTGGCTACCATACGTTGCCGGCACGCATTAAGTTGCGAAGTTGCACTAAGGTTGCGGGGCCGTTGGGGTGGCCGGCCGTGCCGCCGGTGCGGCGTTCGCCGGTGGCGCCATGGCTCCTTCTCCCCTGGGCGGCTCGGGGCTCATGGGCAGGTAGAAGCTGGCTGCCGGGTCGAACTTGGCGGGATCGAATTTGGCGTACTCCGGATCGACAAACTTCGCCAGTGGCAGCTTGTTCTGGATGATCCCGAGAACAACGCATCGCGCCAGTTCATATCCGCCGTAGTTGCTGAAGTGGGTCGTATCCGGCGCATGGAAGGCCAGCAGTGCGGTGTCCGGGCCCATCGCCTCGAACATGGTCGTACTCATGGCGGTCAGATCGATCAGCGCGGTGTTGGTGGCGGCGGCCACGTCCCGCGATGCCTGCGGATAGTCGCCCAGCGAGTTGGTGATGTGCCCGTTGGCGTCGAATGTTCTGCGTTCCTGCGCGGTCACAATCACCGGGATGGCGCCCTTGGCCCGTACCTGGTTCACAAACTCCGTCATCACCTGCTTGTAGCGATCGATCGGCACCGCCGGTTCATTGGTGCGCGCATTGATCGTCTGGTCGTTGTGCGCGAACTGCATGATGAAGTAGTCCCCTGGCTTGATCGTGGACATAATCTTGGGGAAGCGCTGCTCGCCCTGGAACGACGTGGAGGATTCGCCGGACTCGGCGTTGTTGGCAACCACCACGCCGGGCAGGAAGAAGCGCGGAAGCGGCTGTCCCCAGCCGGACCAGGTTGTGCCGTCCTGGTCTACCATGGTGGAGTCGCCTGCCAGATACACAACCGGCTCCGCCAGAGCGCCCACCAGCGGCGTAATGGTGATCGAGTGGAAGCTCGGGTTGGTGCCGTTAAACTCCAGAGTGAGTTTATTGTCCCAGTTGGGGATGCCGTACTCGCGCGGCTTCAGGCGGACTTTGTTGGGAGTCCCGTCCGGGTTCTTGAACTCCGCGACGCGCACATTCACGTCAAAGGATTTTGTAAGGCTTCCCTTGGCCTTCACCGAAATCTTTTCCAACTGCAACCTGCGCACCTCGGAGCGCACGTAGTTGACCGATTCTACCGGGCCGCCGAACGCTACCGTCACGCGGTAGTTGCCCTCAGGAACCGGAATCGAAAAATAGAAAGGCTTATCCGAAGTGCAGCTCCCTTTCTCCACCGTTGGCGCGGTCTTCAGGTCCCAACCCGCTACGCTCTCGGAGTAGACGCTGCTGGCGGTCAGCGTAGTTGTGCCCTTCTTCTTGGCTCCGCAGGTCAACGTCACCGGCCCAGAAAGCGCTGGCGGCACAGGATAGGTAGGCTGTGTTTGAGCTGGAGGTCGTGCCCCGCCCCGTCCTCCCAGTGCTCCAGGCGCCCCTGGTGCTCCCGGTGCTGCCTGCGCGTCTGGTGCGCCCGGAGCAGGCGGAGCGGCCGGTGGCGCAGTCTGAGCTTGGGTAAAGGTGACGGTGAGGGCGAGGACGAGAAGAAAGCCGGGCAAGCTGCGCATGGTTATTCCTTGTGTTGTAAGTGAATCAGTTTCGACAGGGAGGAATCGTAGCACCTGCACCCCAGCATGGTCGAACGGGCCCACGTCATCCACATTGGTGCGACCGCGTTCCCGGCGGCTTAGATATTCATTGTCAATGCGCTGTTGTGGCCCAGCGCGCATTCAACTGCGAACCGCGCTAGGTCTGCGGAATTTTGGTCACGTCTTCGTCGCGCATCAAGGGTGTATTGGGCAGCGAGAACGTGGCGAACGGGTCTGGTTTCGCGGGATCGAACTCCGGAACCTCGGGATCGATCAGCGGGGAGAACGTCATCTTGTCCTCGCGGATGCCTTTCACAATGCAGCGCGCCAGTTCATATGCACCGTAGCTGTTGAAGTGCGTGTTGTCGGCGTAGGTGTTGGTCTGTCCGGGGAAGGTGTTGGCGGGGTAGTACATGAAGGCGTTCTTGCTGCCCTCGGGGCCCATGGCTTCGAACAAGACCTTGCTCATCGCGGTCAGGTCGATCAGTGGAATTTTGTTAGCGGCGGCCACGTCGCGCGCGGCCTGGGGATAATCCCCCAGCGAGTTGGTGATGTGGCCGGAGTCGTCGAAGCTCCTGCGGTGCTGTGCGGTCACGATCACCGGGATGGCCCCTTTGGAGCGCACCTGGGCAGCGAAGTCAGCCAAAATCTGCTTGTACCGGTCCAGCGGCACCGCTCCAGGCTTCTGGTCGTTATGGTTGAACTGCATGATGAAGTAGTCGCCGGGCCGGATCACCGACATCACCTTGGCGAAGCGCTGCTCGCTTAGGAAGGACGCGGAGGTCTCGCCGGACTCGGCGTTGTTGGCGATCACCACGCCAGGCAGGAAGAAGCGCGGCAGCTGCTGTCCCCACGAGGCCCACGGAGTGCTGTCCTGGTCCACCATGGTGGAGTCGCCCGCCAGATAGACCACGGTATCGAAACGCGGGCTGAGAATGGGTGTAATGGTGATGGCGCGGAAGCTGGGGTTGGTTCCGTTGAACTCCAGGGTCAGTTTATTGTCCCAGTTCAGGTTGCCGTACTCGCGCGGCTTCAGGCGGACTTTGTTGGGCGTCCCGTCCGGGTTGTTGAACTCCGCAACGCGCACGTTCACATCGAAACGTTTGAGAACACCCTGGTTGGCCTTTACTTCAATTTTTTCCAGCATCAGGCGGCGCGCTTCGGCGCGCACAGTGACCACCGAGTCCGCGGTGCCGCCCAGCATCACTTCTACGCGGTAGTTGCCCTCCGGCACCGCAATGGAGAAGAAGTAAGGCTTGTCGGACGAGCAGACACCGTTTGCGATCCTGGGCGCTGTCTTAAGGTCCCAGCCCGCAGCGCTCTCGGAGTAGACGCTGTTGGGGCTCAATGAGATACCGCCCTTCTTGGCAGGGCCGCAGGCGTATGTCACATTCCCCTTCAGCGCCGGTGGGACGGAATACGTCGGTTGTGGCTGTGGCGGCATAGCCGCACGCCGTGCCGCGGCTGGCGGTGCTCCTGGCGCTGCCTGCGCGGATGGAGCTGCCGGTGGCGCGCTCTGCGCTTGGGCGACGGTGACTGTGAGTACGAGGACCAGGAGGGAGCCGGACAAGCTGCGCATGATGTTTCCTTCTGCTGTGAGGTGAACTTGTGCTGGGGTGTGAATTTCTTTCGACCGGGAAAATCGTATCACTTGCTTATAAGGGTGGTCGAGGCTGTCTCGTTGGGCCCAGCAATCTCATGTCCAGCAGCGAATGGAAGCGAGGTCTACTTGGTCGCGCCGCACGCGCACGCGCTGAAGCCGGCGGCGGAGTCGTGGTCCAGCGAGCAGGCATACTGCGGCCATACGAACTGGAGTGCAGCGGATGGTGTGCCTGGGAAGTAGTTACTCACATAAGCCTGGCTGGCCGCCGTCTTGGCGGTGGGATCGGATTGCAGCGCTGGAATCAGTCGCGTCAGGGCCGCCGAGTCGTAGGCTTGCATGTGGTAGGTGGTCGAGTAGGTGTACTCATTCGACCACGTGGCTTCCACGCCGGTTGAGTTGGAGGCCATAAAGACGCTGTAGTCGACCAGAGTCGCGCTCGCCGGGTCGATCGAGGCCAGCGTGAAGCTCGGTCGATTGCCGTTGATCGGTGTGATCGACGCGATACCCTTCAGCGGGACTCCAAGTGCGGTTTGCGCGGATGGCATCGTGGAGCTGGACTCAGGAGTCAGCAAGCGCATCTCGTCGGCATGGGTGTGGCCGAACAATGCCAGGCGAATGATGTCGGAGTTCCGCGCGAACTGGTCGGCAAGTGCGTCCGTTGCCAGAAACATCTGTGGCTTGCCACCGATGCATGCATTGCCGGACTTCTTCGCGGAGGCGTATACGTCGACGCCCGGTGGGATGTGCCCCATCACCCATACCTGATCGTGCTGCTGTCGCGCCGTGGCGAGCTGTCCGCTGAGCCATGCCAGTTGCGCGGCTGTAGGTGTGGGATCGGATTTGCCGGAGCAGGTGGTGTACCTGCCGGAGAGGAAGAGATCGTCCAGCACAATCAGCCGAGTGTGCGCGATTCCGGCCAGAGGAACATTGTAATATCCGCCCGCCGCGAAGTCGCGCAGCACTGCGGCGCGGTCTGCGGCCGGAAGCGCTTCTGCCACCACCGTGGCAACCAGCCCCAGAAAGGCGTCGTGCGCGGCGTCCAGTGCGTAGTCGCCGCAGCCGGAGTCGTTGTTGCCCATCGCCACATAAACGGGAACGCCGGGCAGCGCCGCGCGCAGTGTGCTAACAAGGGTGCGCACCGTCTTTTCCGTGAATGCGAGATAGTCCCCAGGTTTGGCCGTGGGCGCCAGCTTCTCAAACTTGCAGTCGAAGGAGTGGGCCAGCAGGTCGCCGCTCACGGTCACGAACCGCGCCTGCGACGCATCGCCGTGGATCGCCGTCAGGCTCGACTGCCACAGGACCCACGGTGTGTCGATGCCTTTCGTGGGGCAGGCCGCTTGCAGCGCGGCAAAGTCCTTCGCCTGCGTGGCCGACGCGGGCGCCGACAGGATCGCAGGCCAATCGGCGGCGGGCGAGGCGTTCAGTTTTGCAACCTTGGCTGGATCGGCGAAGGGGTCCAGGTGAATGTCGGAGAGAAAGAGCGCCGGAACAGTGGGGTGAGCGGCTGTCGCGGCCTGGTTCGCGCCAGGCGACTGCGCAATGAGACCAGCCTGCGCGGTGAGAGTGCTGGCGGCCAGCAGTGTCAACAGGCTTCGGCGGAGGATTTCAGTCGAGGTCATCGCATGTCTCGGGTGGGTAGGATTTCCGCTTCGTGGCGTCGCGGTTAACAGCTACTTTAAATCTATCCCATCGCATCGCAGTGAATCTGCGATGAACGCCATGCGCGGTCCAGTCTCAGGGAATCTCTGAATAAGCCCCCGTTTTGAAAGGGCGGGACTTTAGTCCCGCCGCAACGGCCTATTTTCAATGCGGCTTTAGCCGCTGAGGGAATCTCGATGACTTGTGCAGAGATTTCCCGGCGCTGATTGCCAATCATGCTTTCAGCAGCGATTCGTAGGCATCAATCTGGCCCAGGGTGAAGGCATGCATGTCGCCGCCGGCTTGCCAGGCCCGGGTCCACTGCACGGTCCACTCGATGGCGGTCTCCAGGCGCATGTGCGGACTCCAGCCCAGGTCGGCGCGCGCGCGGCTGGTGTCCAGCTTCAGGGTGCCCGCCTCATGCGCCCCAGGGTCGGGATCGAGAATCCACCTTGCTCCATCGCCCCACAGGCTTGTCATCTTCCCGGCGATCCAGGCCACCGGTCGCGCGTCGTCGTCCGACGGCCCGAAGTTGTACGCCGTGGCGAACCGTGCGGCCTCATTGCGCTTCGCCGCCAGCAGTTGCTCGGCCAGGCGGATGTAGCCGTGCAGGGGTTCCAGGACGTGCTGCCATGGGCGGACCGCCTGCGGCCTGCGGATGTGTACTGGCTCACCGGACAGGAAGCCGCGCAGCAGGTCCGGAATGAGGCGGTCGTCGGACCAGTCGCCCCCCCCAATCACGTTTCCGGCGCGCGTGCTGGCCAGGGCGGTCGAGTGTCCGCCGGGCTGGCCCAGCTTTGCAACCGGAAAGAAGGACTGGCGATAGGCCGCCGCGACAATCTCCGCGCACGCCTTGGAACTGGAGTAGGGATCGTAGCCGCCCAGCGGATCGCTCTCGCGATAGCCCCACGCCCACTCCTTGTTCTCGTAGCACTTGTCGCTGGTGACGCACACGACGGCGCGCACCGAGGGTGTGCGGCGGATGCAGTCCAGCACCCGCGCCGTGCCGATTGCATTGGTCTCGTAGGTGCCGACGGGATCGTTGTAGGAGAGGCGGACCAGCGGCTGCGCAGCCAGATGGAAGACGGCCTCGGGGGCAAACGAATGCAGCGCAGCCTCCATCGTGGCGGCGTTGCGGATGTCGCCGCGCACGTCGTCCACCACAGATCCCACTCGGGCCACTGTGAATAGGTTGGGATATGTCGCGGGGTCGAGCGCGTAGCCGCGCACCTGCGCGCCCAGTTTGCTCAGCCACAGGGCCAGCCACCCACCCTTGAATCCGGTGTGGCCGGTCAGGAAGACGCGCTTGCCTTGCCAGCGGAATGCGGGCTTGTCGGTCATGGTCTATAGCATAACTGCTGCAATGAGGCAAAGGTCAAAGGGAAATGATGACGCGTCACTTTGAAGTCCAGATCGAACGAAGCTACAAATAGCCCCCCGTTTATCGGGAAGGCCGACAGATGCTAGTTTTCCGAAGGCCGCTCGATGTGATCGACGATGAAGCATTCGACCGGACCGGTTGAAGATTCCAATTTCAGTCCAAGCTGTTCCTGAATCGCGGTGAAGATGGAAGGCTCGTCCGGCGCGGGCTGCGGCATGTTCGGCGACACTCCCGAGTCACCCGGCGACGGACTCGCGACTTGATCCGGAGTCCACAGTAACGTGAAGTCGTACTTCCCAGTGAGGCCGGTCTTGTCCACAACCTCGCGACCAGTATGAAGATTCGACAGAAAGAGAGCCAGGTCGGTCATATCTCCGCCCTGCGCTTCCAGTTTCCCCGGTCTGGTAATAACCATGCTTTGCCCGTACTTCGCCTTCAGCCCGTCGGGGTACGTGTCTCCCGGCTTTGCTTCCTTCATTTTCAGGCCACCCTTCGCGACAACCAGATCATAGACTGGCATCTCCCTCTTCTCGCGGTGGAACTTTAGTTTGAATTGGTCCGCCAATACTTCTTGAAACATCCGCGTGCGCTGCTCGACAGTAAGAGTGTGGTACTCGGCTACATGCGATGGGTCTACCTTCGCTGTGATGTCATAGCGCTCAGCTTTGGTCCAATCGGGAAGACCGAAAGCCAGATCGAAACGATGGAAGTTATTGGACAGCAGAACAATGTAATTCAATGGCAGGTTAGTGTAGGCCACCGTGTCACCATCACGCGGGGCCTGAAACCCGGCGGAGCCATTCGATTTATCGGACTTGACCGAAACGACATCAAAGCTGATCGGTGGCACAGCTATGGTCGTGGACTCAGAAGCAATCCCGGCTGGCGATGCACCTGCCGGAGTATGACTCTGAGCCAGTACTCCGCACGAAAGCGCACACATCAATAGACATATCGAGCGGCGAAACATGCGAGGAGTATAGCTCGCTGTACTACGCGCGGAGTAGTGAATCTGCGTACTGCCCAAGAAGTCGTTATCTCAAACTTCATTCGTTCCATTCAAACTTACCCACCACCTGGTAAATCTAACCCTGGACGAAAACTCCATCGCCGCTCCTTCTAGAAGCGGATCTCGTCGCGCGCGATCTCCCGTCTATCTTCCGCCAGAATGGTTGCGCGCTCCAGCACATGGGCCAGCTCGCGCACATTGCCTGGCCAGTCGTGTTCCATCAGCCTCACCACCGCCTCGGACGAAAGCCGCTTCTTCGACATCTCCTTGCCCAGCTTGCCCAGCAGATGCGCCGCCAGTGGCAGCACGTCGTCCATACGCTCGCGCAGCGCGGGCACAAGAACGGGAAAGACGGCCAGGCGGTGATACAGGTCCAGCCGGAAGGCGTGCTCGTCGACGCGCTGCTGTAGCGGCTGGTCTGTGGCCGCAAGCACACGCGCGCTCACGCGCACGATCTCGTTGTTGCCCACGCGCTGCAGCTCGCCCGACTCGAGGAAGCGCAGCATTTTGGCCTGCAGCGCCAGCGGCATCTCGCCGATCTCGTCCAGAAACAGGGTGCCTCCGTTGGCCGATTCGAGCATGCCGGTGCGCGACTGCACCGCCCCGGTGAATGCGCCTCGCGTGTGCCCGAAGATCTCAGCCTCCAGCAGCGACTCCGGGACCGCCGCGCAGTTCAGCACCACGAACGGCTTGCCGGCGCGCGGGCTCAACTGATGCACCGCGTGGGCCACCAATTCCTTGCCCGTGCCCGTCTCCCCCTCGATCAGCACGGTCGACGAGTGCGGCGCAACCAGCCGGACCAGCCGGGCCAGCTCCACCATCGCGTCGCTCACGCCCACCATCATTGGAAGCAGCTCCGGCAGCAGATGCTCCAGCCCCTCTGGGTTCTCCACCTTGCGCCTGTGCAGGAACGCCGCAGCCTGTATTGCGGCAATCGAGCGCTCATCCGCTGGGACCATCCGATCTGCTGCGCAGATCTGCGGCACAGCCACCGGCGCCAGCGTCCACGCTGCGCCATCGCACGCTCCGGTCCCACATGCGCTCTCCTGCGCCCTCCGCAATGCATGCAGCAACTCGTTTCTGCGAGGGCTGCGCGCTCCCGCCTCGTCCCCGTTCCCATCCATCCGCATCAGTTCCATCACCGGATGCTGTGTGCGCATCTCTCCCGCGAACTCACTCACCTCCAGATCGGGCAGCACGCTGTCCAGCAGCATCGCCTCCGCGCCTTGTTCTTGCAGCAGGGCCATCGCCTCCGCGCCGCCCGCGGCCTCGCGCACCTGCCAGCGTAGCGCCGTCAGCTCCCGCCTCAGACGCGCACGCAGGTCCGCATCCGCGCTGGTCAGCACCACCGTCCGCGCAGCTGCCTTGCTCCCGGCGTTCTCGTTGCCTAGCCCGTACCCCATACACGCCCTCTCTATGCTCCGCGCACTCGGATATCTTCAGATGCTCCTGCCGATCGGGTTCGCTCTGTCTACGCTCACCAGCGATTCAGAGAAGGGAAGCGGAGCAGGTCCGATTCTTTGCCCCGGTGCTTACCATCCTGAGCGAGTGCAGCCCTTAGGCGTAAACAGCGCCGGAGACAGCGGGCAACGGGATCGGGGTCCGTGCCAGCGGCTCGCAACTCGGGCCGCCCAGCCTGTATCCCTGTCCGCGGACCGTTTCGATCAATCCCGTACTGCAATGGTGGAGATCGACAATTTCCAGCTTGCGCCGCAAGTAGTTGATGTACACATCCACCACATTGGTGGCCGCATCAGCAGGCATCTGCCACACTTCGGCCAGCAGTTGGCTGCGTGGGACGCATTCGCCGCGATGCAGCATCAGAAACTCCAACAGCGCGAACTCCTTGGCCGTCAGGTCGATCGCCCGCTCCCCGCGCGTCACCGTATGCTCGATCCGGTGCAGCTCCAGATCGCCAAGGCGAAGCACCGGGTTGGCAAACTGTTCCCTCCGCCGCAACAGCGCCCTGCAACGAGCGGTCAGCTCGAAGTAGCTGAAGGGCTTCAGCAGGCAATCGTCGGCCCCCATATCCAGGCTCTGCACCTGCACATCGGGTCCGGTGCGTCCGGTCAACACCAGCACCGATGCGTCGTCCTTGCGTGCGCGCATCTCCGCCAGCACCTGTAGGCCATCCAGCTTGGGCAGACTCAGGTCCAGCAACACCAGGTCCGGATGGTTCGCAGCGGCCTGTGCCAGCGCAGCCTCTCCGTCTTCCACCCACTCCACCCGATGGCCCTCCATCTCTAAACCTGATTTTAGAAATGCACCCAGGGCGCGATCGTCTTCCACTACCAGCACTCGCATTGCAATCCCCCAAACTCAATCCAGCAATCCGGACTCGCCAGACTAAGAGCACCAAGATGGATCTTAGCGACCGTCTATTAACCATCCAGTACAGTCTGATGTTTAGAATCCACCTTGGGGGACGGCAATTCCAGCGAATGCTGCAACTTTACCGGTAACAATCTTGTCTCCCGTTCCGAAAAGGGAATTCAAAGGTGCGAGATGATTTCCAGTGAGCAATCTTGAACACACGACTGCCCTCTGAATTTGCTTGGAATTAGCGGTAACACCGGGAAATGTCCACGACCGCCTGCGACAGCAAGGGCCTCGGCAGATCTCACCTG
>Ga0326728_10020155_pt1 | contig 12784 bp, 15 predicted proteins | sample MB3enrmetagenome_FD_207602 | JGI IMG/M metagenome (GOLD analysis project Ga0326728, IMG submission 207602) | Lab enriched peat soil microbial communities from McLean, Ithaca, NY, United States - MB31MN | ecosystem: Environmental > Terrestrial > Soil > Wetlands > Peat | place: USA: New York...
ATACAGCCAAGTGTCCGTGTTGAAAGCGTCTACAAAGAATTCTGAGACAGCGTCTCGACTAGAAAATGATAGAGACAACGACAGCGACGCCTGCTGCGAACATTTCTGGTACGAGTTAGTCCGTGTGCGGGAAATCGACGTAAGGTTCAAAAGCTCTGGTTGTGTACGCTCCTTAAGCAGCTTACTGACCTGTAAGTCAGAGCGGTGTTTTTGATTTTGGTTTGCACTACTTGTAATGGTAAAGGCGAAGTTAACTGCGGCAAATGCAAAGGCTCGGGTTCAGTTCCCTCGAAATGTGATGAATGTAAGGGGACGGGGAAGCTGACGACTGAGAAGGGCGTGGTTGAGTGCGATATCTGCAACGGGAGCGGCGTTGTCTCAATTAAGTGCATCGAGTGCTTCGGTGGCGGCAAACTCGTCTGTGAAGCATGCGGCGGAACAGGCGGAAAGGATGAAGACGAAATAGACGAGACCATCTAGGCTAACCATCGAGTGAACTAGCTAGCACGTTACACTACATTGAACGCAGCTGCAATTGGGCAGGCAAGAATAAAACCGTGCGCGGCCTCCCCGTACTGGAGTCTGCCGCGTTATGAAAACAACACTCGTCTCAAACCAGAAATTCCCGTTCCTAAGAGAGTTAGGCATACAAGAGGTGAATCCGGGTGCGTGTGCTGGCCCGGATGATTGGAGCAATATTGATGGACGTGAGTTACTTGAGGTTGTGACTCCAATTGACGGTTCCGTTATTGCGAAAGTGGCTATGGCGTCGGAGGCTGATTATGAGCACGTTGTGAAAACGGCGCAAGAGTCGTTTCTGAGGTGGCGTATGACCCCAGCCCCGGTCCGCGGCCAACTCGTTAGGGAGATTGGGGATGAGCTTCGAAGATTGAAGGATCCGTTAGGGGCATTGGTGACGTTGGAGATGGGGAAGATTTTGGCGGAGGGGAGGGGTGAGGTGCAGGAGGCGATTGATATTGCAGATTTCGCGGTCGGCCTCTCGAGGCAGTTGTATGGGTTGACGATGCAATCCGAACGGCCGCAGCATCGGATGTATGAGCAGTGGCACCCGCTCGGCGTGATTGGAATAATTACAGCGTTCAACTTCCCGGTCGCAGTCTGGTCGTGGAATTCCATGGTCGCGTCCGTTTGCGGAGATACGATGGTTTGGAAGCCATCATCGAAGACGCCCCTCTGCGCCATAGCGGTTCAACACGTCATGAATCGCGTGATGAAGGCGCATGGCTTGAACGGTATATTCACGCTTGTTATTGGTAGAGGGTCTACGATTGGCGAGCGGCTGATCAACGATAAACGGATTCCACTGATCTCTTCCACCGGCTCAACTCTAATGGGGCAGAGGGTGGCGGAGGCGGCGGCGAAACGACTGGGGCGAACGATTCTGGAACTGGGCGGAAATAACGCGATCATAGTCGCTGAGGACGCGAACATGGAGATGGCGGTGAGAGCGATTCTCTTCGGTGCGGTAGGAACAGCTGGGCAGCGGTGCACTACGACCCGCCGCATAATCGCCCACAAATCAATCATCGATGATTTGACGGCTAGATTGGTGAAGGCTTACGGCCAAGTTCAGATCGGCAACCCACTAGAGGCCAGTACTCTGATGGGCCCACTGGTCGACAAAGATGCTCTGGATACGATGCTGAAGGCGGTCGAGAACATAACGAAGCAGGAAGGAAAAGTCGTCTCGGGTGGAAAGAAGCTTGAGCGACCAGGCTTCTATGCTTCCCCAGCGATCGTTAGAGTGCCAGGCAATACGCCTCTCGTCTGTGAGGAGACGTTTGCGCCAATCCTCTACATCATGCCCTATGAAACGCTGGACGAGGCGTTGAGCCTACACAACGGGGTTCCGCAGGGGCTTACGTCAGCGATATTTACCGATTCGGTGAAGAAGGCGGAGAAGTTTCTTTCAGGGCTTGGGAGTGATTGCGGAATCGCTAACGTGAACATAGGCACGTCAGGCGCAGAGATCGGTGGCGCCTTCGGTGGTGAGAAGGAAACAGGTGGAGGACGGGAATCAGGGTCTGATGCATGGAAGCAGTACATGCGCCGCCAGACAACCACCATCAACTGGAGCGACCAACTACCCCTCGCCCAAGGCATCAAATTCGGCGAATAAACCCAAACTCAGCACTTAGCTAAAGGAGAACTTTCAGCTCAGCAAGCCTCTGCCCGGAATCGTGCCTAACATAGGCTAGACGTCCTACGCAAAGACCACACAGCGGGTGACGATTCAACCATCACTTTGCCGTAGTGAATTGTGTTTGAATTGAACCAGGTAGATTCCACTGATCACTAGAACCCCACCTAGGACTAGTGAGGCCGTGATCATTTCTCTCAAGAAGATTATGCCCATGATTGAAGCGAGAACAGGTACAGTCACTTGCACTATCCCTCCAAGGTATGCGGGGATTTTCTTCATCGTTCTATTCCAAACAACGTAACTGAGCGCCGTACTTGCCATTCCCATGTACAAAGCCAATCCCAAGTCGAAAGGAGAAAGACTGGCCAAAGTTAGCTGATGGAAATATGAAAGTGCTAGACCCACGACAACGGCGAAAACTCCCAGAATTAGAAAGCTGTTGAACGTATAGCTGAAAGCAACATCAAACTTCCTTCCATACGCAGAATACAATCCCCATGAAGCTCCCGTGGCGATCATCAGAAGCACGCCGGGTAAAGTGACTGCACTAATCTTACTGAATGTGATAGTGATCACTCCGAACAAACCGAGTAACAACCCTAATCCTAGGCGGCGTGTCAGCTGTTCCTTGTCATTGATTATGGAGTACGTTACCATCGTCATTACTACGGCCGTGTAGAAAACGAGTGTCCCAGCAGCGACAGGGATGAACAGGTACCCGTACGAGATTGAAAACGCGTAAACGCCAAGAAATAGTCCGCCGAGCAGGTATTTTGGGCTCATCCTGGCGGGGCGGAAGTTTGCTGGCTGAACGCCGGCCAATGCCATCAGGACCAGAAGTCCGCTGACAAATCGAATCAGTGTCACGAGGAACGGAGAGACTCCACTTGCAAGAACCAAGTACCTAGTAATCACGCTGTTCGCTGCAAAACATATCATTATCAGGGTTACTAGAAACGCTACACGTAGGCCCAAGCTCAGAAACCAACCCCGCCTTCGAGAAGTGCTCGAGCATTACTGAGCCTAATACTGTTAGGCATAATTACCAATAACCACGGTCAACTAGACCGCCGCCGTTTCCCGCGTCTTTTTTCTTATGTGCGCGCGTACTCAGGTGATGCTGCGATTTGAGACTCCGTTGCCTCCAAAATTCTTTCGTTCATCATTATGAAAATTCCTGTGAGGACTGCGATTATTAGCCCAGCCAGAAAGCCGCCGCCTATGAAGAGGCTGATGATGGCGGTGGGGAGGATTATGAATGCTGATTCAACTCTAGCTCCGAGTGAGTACGCGACCACTCCCATGTCGATCACTAACCCTAGGATTATGCCAAGGATGAAGCTGAGGCTACCGAGTTGAGCTACCCACGGGAAGAGACCTACCCAGGCCGCATAGAAACTTGGCCACAGGAGAAGTGCCTCCGCGTTAGACCAGATCAAAACGCCTGAAATTGATAGTAGTACGATTATAGTTGTCCGATGAGGCCAGTGGGGCTTGGTCTTGGAGGCCCCTTGCTCATTCGAGCTTGACCTCGTTGCCGGCGGTACTTGCGGTGGAGTGGTATTCATTACAGAGGTGTGGAAGCAGGTGGGGCATAGCGTGAGATCACCGTAAGGTTTCATGCATGAAATACAGATTCTGCGGCCGCAACGGTTGCATACCCTGTTGGCTGGGAGGTTTGTGTGATAATAACACGTGGCAGCCAATTTCTTCAATCTCCCGTTAACGGATTCGTGAGCTAAGATTGGACGTGGTTAGTTTGACTTGATTCTTAGGCACAGGATAGTGTCAAGCCTTACACTATTTTGGGTCCAAAATTTGATGCTCAAGGTCGGATAGGGCAGAAAGTAAAGTAGTTGTTTCTAGTCATCCTGGTCCTATTTTGCTGATTTCGAGGCCGAATCGAACAGAACATCAAGATTGCTAGCTTCAGGAGCGTTGTCATGATTAACGCTAAATGCTATATACTAAATCGTATGTAACGGCGCTGGGTTGACTTATACATGGTAGTTTCTTTAGTCGTAGGAGCTTTGGCGTCAACGGCTGCTGTTGGTGCGTCCGCAGTAGCTAAAGCGTCTGCAGCTACTGGTTTAGTTGGGTTAAGTTGTGGAGCGTTGGGCAAAGGTGCTTTTGCTGCCGGTGCTCCCGCGTTCGCACTTGGTCATGGGGCTTTTGCTGGAGCGTTCGCTAGTGCTGGCCATGGCGCGTTTGCCGAAGCCTATGCTAGTGCTCCTGCGTGGGGATTTGGCCATGGGGCCTATGCCTTTGCGTATGCCGGTGTAGCCGGGCCTTGGCATGGAGTATGGGGTGGTTTGCCTTGTGCTGCTTTTAATTTCATATCTCCACCACCTCCTCTCCCGATTTAGGCTCAGCACTCCTCTAGCGTTTCCTTAGGGCACACATTGTGCCTAGGAAGCGTCCTGTAACGTTTCGCACCAGAACCCTGGAAACCAGCAAAATTCTACGATTTGACGATAGACCAAATCATAGACATCATGACTAAGAAAGAAAGGGAAGAGTGGACTGCAGATACCGCAAGCTTACTTCTTTTGCAGTCCTTTCTGAAGGTCGCTTAGTTCCATTACTGGCGTAAGGTCTAGTTTGCAGTTGAAGGTCATCCAGAGCGGTTCGACTATCCCCGCTATCATGTCGGCGTTTGGTAGGTTGACTATCATGTAGATGCCCCTTTCGCCTTCAACGGGCGCGAAGTAGACTGCTTCCGGTTTGATTTGGTTAAGGAGGCCTTCTAGTTTCTTTGGAAAGTTGGGGTCTTGTAGCATTTTGTTTCCATGTTCTGTTGGCATATGCATTCGCAGTAGGAATTTCATTCAATTTCACCTCCGTAATCTACGAGACCTCATTCGTGACGCCGGGAAATCACGGGACTTACGTGACTCCGTGATTCCGTCCGAAGAAACTGTTCTTGATAGAACAACTCTTTAGCGAAGCGTATTGAACTTGATCTTAAGCGGTGAACACCCTGCCACTGCTATTCTGCCTTACGTTTGTGTGTTGCAGGGAGAATCATCGGAAGTTTTGACTGCGTTCCTTTCGATGCAGGCGTGGTCTGCTATGTCCTCTTGGTTGGCTCGGGGGCTTCTCGGTAACCGTTCTCAACCTTTATCGGATGTAACTCTGTGCGATTTGTTACTAGTTGTTGGCCGAAAGCATTTCATACGGCGTGGAAATGACTTCTGGCCGATGTTTTATGGATCGGCTCTTTGATGTTGCTTTCGTGCGGCCGCCCGGAAACAGCTATGTTAAATGCGTATCATCAAACCCCGAAAGAAATTCGATCGACGTGACACTTGCGAGGCAGTGCCATCGAGAGTATGTTTCAATCCTGAAAGATGCTGGCGTTGAAGTAATCGAACTTCAACCCCTAGAGGCGCACCCAGATTCAGTGTTCATGCAAGACCCCGCCCTCCTGGGAGTATCTCACTCCACCATAGGCCGGTTCGGAGAGGGAGCGCGCAGGGGTGAAGAGAAGGCCCTCATCGATGAGTTGGCAAGTCAAAGAGGTAAAGTTGGCGCATTGAGTTTCACAAACGCGCCCGGCACTTTGGAGGGAGGGGACATTGTTGTGTCGGACAGAGGAATATTCGTGGGAGACTCCCAACGAACTAACTCAGAGGGCATCAAGCAACTCAAGAACTCCCTTGCTAACCAACGGGTCACTGGCGTGAGGACGGAGCTCATGCACCTCCTGTGCGGATGCTCGTACCTAAACGCTGGAACGATGATAATAGCGCCCGACCTAGTGGACCCTAACTCATTCCCAGGCTTCAAATTCGTCAGAATACCCAAAGATGATGCGTATGCCGCGGACGCATTGTATATCGGCGGAGGCAGGGTCCTCATACCCGACGGTTTTCCTACCACCGTCGTAAGACTGAAAGAAGCAGGTTACACGGCCGTCGAACTCGACGTCTCAGAGTTTCGAAAAGGCGATGGTGGCGTAACCTGCCTTAGCTCACCAGTCTACAAGCTGTTCTGAAAGACCATTGTGGATTAGGTTTCGCTAAGGTTCAGGTTTGCCTAAGCGGTTTGGATGTACGGTGGGATAGCCCACAAAAGTCGCGACTATGCCGCTTAACGCCTCGATTCATTACCGTGAACAAGTCATATTCAGGTTAAGGGATGTGAAGATGCGGCACTCCAAAACATCGAATCGATACTTTCTATCTCGCCATCAGCGACGCCGTTTCATTCTGAGGAAGACTAGGCCTAGTGCTACTACCAAGATAACGACTACAATTAGCGCCTCGTAATCGTATCCTGCTGATGATGACTGTTGCGAACTCAAGCTCGTCAGAGTTGAGAAAACGATTTCATAACTTGGATATGTGAAGTCCGAGTTTGCCATGAAAGTCTCAGTTGAACTCTGAATTGTCGTACTGAGGTCTTGTGCAGTCATGTGAACAGAGCCTCCGTAGAATTCTCTTGAGGAGAACAAGAAAACGTACAGGCCAGACTCGGGCACAACCCAATCGAAATCGTAGGAAGAGGCGAACGCGTGCAAGTTCCATCTCCAATTGCCGAAACCGCAGTTTCCGAAATTTTGAAACTGAGAGTGGCTGAGGATGAAGACGTTTAGGCGCGGTCCCTGTACGGTTAGGTCGAAGTGTCCACGGATTTCATGTCCGGCCGTAGCGTTGAAGACGAAATAATCGAAGTAGAGACATGGGTAGTCCTCAAAGTCAAACTGCATGGGTATTGTGTCCATCTGGTTGAGGGAGAAGGTCTTGGTTTGGTAGTTGTAGTCGAATGGCGTGGTTTCGTAGCGCAAGGGTAGTGTGCTTGTGGAATTGGTCTGAATCGTTGAGTAGCCGGTCGATGTGATAGTGGATGTGAGGTATTGCGTGCTAGTTGCTGTCATGGTCTGACCGGTTACCGTTTGCGAAACAGCCAGTGGAGTCAGAATCGAGCAGATGAGAAGCACACTGAGCAGAGTTCGGTAGCTTACCAAGATACTTCAATTCATCTCCAACCCCAAAATAAGCTTCGCTCCACACGTATTGACGACCGGAATCGATTGTACGAAGATGTTGGGCATTCACGCAGAGATTCTACAGGACAAGCGAGTTAACTAGAATCTGAATTGAATACTTCCGCAATAGTAGGATTACTTGGATTACGGCTGGTAAGACGCAAAGCGTCCCCTTTCTCAATCTCCCCTTCTTTTGAAACCGCCAAGTAGAAGCCACTTCTGCCACTTTCCTGAAATCGTTTCACCATATCCATGGCCCCGAATCTGATTCCCAGCTTGTAGCAAGGGAATCGTGGCTCAGTCACTACCAATTCAGCTGAACCTACGTGGAACCTGTCGCCAATGTGCAGCGATTCCTCAAGCAGCCCTCTAGTTGTGAGGTTCTCTCCGAACATTCCGTAAGGTAGGCTCAAGTTCAGTTCCCCCGCCCAGTATTCGTAGTGTTCTGACGGGTACGCGTAGACCGCCTTCGCTGGTCCACCGTGAACCGTCAAGTCCGCCTGTCCATCCCCCTCCAGCCCGAGCGTTCTCACTTCGATGCGGCCGATTATTGGCGTCTTGAATATGCCGGTTGCAACAATTCGGTCCCCGTAAACAACGTCCCGCGGTAGACCTACGTTGATTGATAGGATACTCGCGATCATTGCGTCCGATATAGTCGAGGTGGAATTTGACTCGTCGGCTTGATCGTTGTAGAACCCTATCCGAGAATATTTTCCCGGTGAACTTGTAATGTGGGACGGAACGATTAACCTGTCAGTGACGGTATCTGGGATTTGCAAAGCTGAGCCTTCGATGCCTGCGAGTTGGACGCTTTCGAAAGCGATTGGACGATGTATATCAGGGTTCAGGACGCTCTCTATAGAAATCCTAACGGTTAGCTGGGTTCGAGCATAGTCAAGCTGTCTGAAGGTATGGACATACTGCCCACAATTACAGGCAATGCACTTCGCTATGCGGTTTGGATGTAAGGGGCAATTGCCCACATTGGGATTCCAACGCAGAGGGCCTTTTGGAATGGGTAGGGTGGAAACGGTTGTGCCGGTGGCCAGTTGGGGTAAATGAACCCGTAAACCTGGTAGGCGCCTGTTGGATATGTATTGGGTAGATTCCAGACTACATAATTCTGTCCCGTTCCCGCGTAGAGGTTCACGCATGTCGTGTCATTCGTCAAATAGCCAGTAATCGTGACTGGCGGGCCCTCATTGCAGACGCTTGGGTTGAAGGGGTACCCGCAATATTGCTGATAGAACCAGCTCGGTGGGGGACCGGAGGCTAGGGTGGAAAATGATGCCGCGGTCATTGTAGCCGTTTGTGTCATTGTGACGCTGGAAGTGAACCCTACGCTCACGCTTACGGTTTGAAACTGCATTTGCGTAACATAATTCGTCTCTGTTACAATGCCAGGTGAACGTACAGCCAATCCCGCGCTCACCAACCCCATAATTGCGAGCGCGATAATCATAACGTAGAATAGGGTTTTTGGCACCAGAGCCGGTTGAGCTGGTTTGCTCGCTGCTGGTGAGATCTCGTCGGCCGCTTGTGATATTCCGCAGACATGGCAGAAATTTGCTTCATCACTCAGCTCCATCCCACAACTGCGGCACGACTTCATTCTGCTTCAGCTTGGACACGTTGCTATTGAGATTTGAACTTTCTTAGTGCTAAGTGCTTCGGACGCGCCTTACTTTTTTCTGCTATCGTGACGTTTGTTGAGCTTGCGGCATTCTTCGAGTCGTTGGACCGCCCTTCTCAAGTGTGGAATTGTTATGGAGCCGCCCACAACTAAACCTACGTTGAAGGCTTCGAAGAACTCCGCGTCTGAAACACCCTCCTCGACGCAACGTACAACATGATACGTTATGCAATCGTCACACCTCAACACGAGTGAGGCAACTAATCCTAAAAGTTCCTTGACTTTAGATGAAAGGGCGCCCTCCTGATAGGCGCGTGTGTCGAGATTGAAGAACCGTTGGATCTGAAGATTTCCGGAGGCTAGAATCTTATGGTTCATCATTTCACGATACCTCTTGAACTCTTCAAGAGAATTATGGGCTCTAGGCAAAGAGGTCAGCTCGAGAAAACATCTCATTCATTCAAGAAATATCTTCTTTGATCGAGAGTTCAATTTCTGAAGGCTATTTATGGCGGCGTTTCAAGACGAAAACGCCTACCAGCAGAAGCACTACGACGACCGCTAGAATCACTGCGCCGGTTGACCCTAACCTTGCAAATGGTAGAATATTCCAGAATTGATTGGATGGAATGCTTGACGGTGTGCTGGACATAGATTCGCTGGTAGGGATCGGTGACGCGCTCGTGCTTGTGACACTCTTCGATATGACTATAGAGAACGGACTGAAGGTCGAACTGCTCACCGTAACGGCCGTGGCTGCAGAGTAGGAAGCGGTTGAGTCCGCTACTGTTCTAGACGACGTGACTTGAATGTAGGGTGCGGTTGTGGTTGTGACTGTTGGCGCCAAGGGCCCGATTATTTTGATAGTTATTGTGGTTTGAAATACTTCTATTGTCCCACCCGTGGGATAGTCATTCCAGAAAACCTGTACGACAAGGCTCCAGGGCCCACCATATGCTGGCGCCGTAACCGTGTTTGTTGCAGGGCTAGCTGGGCCGGTGGATAGGAGGTCGGAGGTGTTGGGCAGGAGGATGTTAACGATCACCTGATCGTAATTATACACACACGCACTTGATACCGTCGTGATTATCACAATCTTCTGCCTTGCAGTTGCGTTCACTGGATACTGGTTCTGGACACCCGGTTGACAATTCAAGGGAACAGACGCGTAGCCCTGAGTCTGAGGTACCTGAATAGTTGCAGCCAAAGGAACCAAGACAAAAAGGAGTAGAAGAGCTGAGAAACGTGCACCATGATGACCAACAGTAAGCGACGAGCAGAACGTCACGGCAGCTCACTTCCAGCATGATTTCTTGGTTATTGCTTTGGATATGCCTAATGTTCCCAAAGTCTCAAAAGTCTGGTAACAGCGACCCGCATCGGTGACATCGTCACCGACGAAAAACGAGTTATGACTCCTAGTTGAGGCTGAGAGCAATATGAGATGATGAGGAGCTCTCGACTCTAGTTGGTTATCCCATGCAACCATCCGTACGATCTGAACGGTCGTTCATGGCAGAGGTCGACCTTCACTACTTTGGGCAGAAGGATACTACCGCGGGTGATGGAGTCACAGTTCATGAGGAAATCAGACTCGCTCCGAAAGCTGTTCAGGTGACGAGACATCAATCTCTCCGCCAGAGAGAACCTGCACACAAAACTTGGACCGGCCCTTCACGCAATTTCGTGTCTGCGCGCACCAAATGACCAATGACAGAGACCACTTGAGGAAGAACGGTCAATGGAATCAAAGAACCTTAGGAAGGGGCAGACTGAACCTCATGAGTGGAAAATGTTAGATGGCAGCCGAATACACAAGTATCTCCGTCCGTAACCGAGAAGCTGAGGAAGTGCTGATTGAACAAGAAGATTCACTGGGGAATTATTGGCACGGGCGAGATTGCCAAAAAGTTCGCTGCAGGGCTGAGTGTGCTCTCCGACTCGGAATTGGTCGCGGTCGCATCGCGCGCCACAAAAACTGCTGACGCCTTCGGTGACCTCTTCCACGTTGCGAAGAGACATGACAACTACCAGAGCTTGGCGCAAGATCCCGATGTTAACGTAGTCTACATCTCGACACCTCACAGCCTGCACAAGGAGAATACGCTGATGTGTCTACGAGCCGGGAAACCCGTACTATGTGAAAAACCGTTCGCCATAAACGCGAAGGAGGCAACGGAAATGATCCGGTTCGCACGTGAGCGGCGACTATTCCTGATGGAGGCAATGTGGACGCGTTTCTTCCCACTCATGGCAAGGGTGCGCGAATTGATCGCGTCAGGCGTAATTGGTGAGGTGAGAATGTTGATGGCGGATTTTGGCTACCGGTCCGAGGATCAGAAGAACTGGGTGTTTGACCCGAACTATGGTGGGGGCGGATTACTCGATGTGGGGATCTACCCACTCTCATTATCGCACTGGATCTTCGGAATTCCAAACCAGATCACAAGCATACCGCACCTCGGCAGTAGTGGCGTCGATGAACAATCCTCCGCCATCCTAGGATACGAGGGTGGGAGAATGGCACTTATCGCTTCGGCCGTGAGAACTGAGACACCCCAAGTGGCATACCTGCTTGGCACCAAGGGACGAATTCACATACATTCACCATGGTGGAAGCCCCAAACACTAACGCTATCCGTCAACGGCAGAGCAGACGAAGTGATGCAAATCCCCTACCAAGGCAACGGATACAATTACGAAGCTGCGGAAGTGGCACGTTGCCTCCGCGAGGGCAGAACTGAAAGCGACACCATGCCACTCGACGAGACACTCTCAATAATGAAGACAATGGACGCAATTCGCGCCCAGTGGAACCTAAAGTACCCCATGGAATAATCCCTGTGGGACCACGCACGGATTCCAGCGCTTCCTGCCTAATGATGCCTCTATCATTGTCGAGAAGAACGTGATAACCACGAAAAGCTTCCCGTAAGCGAATGCCAACAGTTGAACCTCCCTAGCGACAGCAATCCTTGCACACCAGAAGACTCGCCCACACACAGATTACGGAAACGGCAACGGCCCGATTTTCGATGGCCGCCCCAATGAATAGACACACTTTATGCCTGAAACGAACAGTTCAATTTCTCTCGGCCGTACCGTTGAAGCGTTGTTAGGTCTTTGAAGGTATCTTGCGAATGGCAATCGCAGTTATTCCGACGACAACGGCAAGTACTATTACGATTACTATGATTGGAGTCGTATAGTCTGTTGTCCATTGCGCTATGAGCGAATGCCCGGAATCCATCCTTATGGTTCCCGTACTGGATGCAAGAACTAGTTCTCCGTTCTCGTACCAGCCTTTGAATTGAAGTGTTGCCCCAAGCGTGCCCATGAATCCGGCTACTGGCGTTGATGATGAGGTTGAAATCTTTGCAGTCGATCCTTGATCGTACCAACCTGAGCCTGTCGCATTGACCGTGGGGCTCTCGAGAATGAGTCGATATTGCGTAACATATGACGCCTGAATGGTCGTGTCTTTCTCGACGTCCACCGTTCTCGTCAAATCCGTTGATCCGTCTTCCCATTGCTGAAACTTAAGGCGCGTAGCATTGTCAATGGTAACCATGTCCGGTACCGAGACAACATGGGGACCAATATCTACTTGCTGAGATACACTGCCCATCCCTGCTTGTGAATTGTCTATTGTGATTGGAACTTGACTTGGAGCGGTTACTGTCAACTGGGCTAGGTTCCCGGTCTGTATCGTGAAGTCTTGGACGCTCATTGAAGACATAATTGCCTTTCCAGAAGTCGTAGCGACACCTGCGGTGGCTACCAAGCTATAGGAGTTAACCTGAGTAGTAACTTGCAGTTCGAAAGTTAAATGTTCTATCCCAGAACTCGACGCTAATAGCCAGCCGCAGACTGCCTTGCCGCTGAATTGAGAGAGGGTCGCCAACGAAATGCATGCGTTCGGACTGGAAGTGACCGTACCAGATGCGTAAGTGCTTATGCTTGTATCCCATATGAACGCGACTAACACGTCGCC